>Ga0302313_10002046_pt1 | contig 14429 bp, 11 predicted proteins | sample III_Palsa_N2_2_FD_200454 | JGI IMG/M metagenome (GOLD analysis project Ga0302313, IMG submission 200454) | Peat permafrost microbial communities from Stordalen Mire near Abisko, Sweden - III_Palsa_N2_2 | ecosystem: Environmental > Terrestrial > Soil > Palsa > Peat permafrost | place: Sweden...
AGCGCAAGCCGACGATTGATTTTGCGCTGCTGACGGATGGGCTGAGGGCGGAGCGGGAGCAGGGGATCACGATCGATGTGGCTTACCGGTACTTCTCGACGCAGGAGCGGAAGTTCATCATCGCGGATACGCCGGGGCATGAGCAGTACACGAGGAATATGGCTACGGGTGCGTCTACGGCGGACCTGGCGATTATTTTGATCGATGCGCGCAAGGGCATCCTAATGCAGTCGCGCAGGCATGCTTATATCGCGTCGCTGCTGGGGATCAAGCATTTGGTGGCGGCGATCAACAAGATGGATCTGGTTGATTTTTCGGAGGATGTTTACCGGAAGATTGAGGGTGAGTTTCGGGAGCTGGTGGGGCAGTTTGGCAGCGCGAGTTTGACGACGATTCCGGTGAGTGCGCTGGATGGCGACAATGTTGTGGAGCGTTCGGCGAGGACTCCCTGGTATAGCGGGCCGACTTTGCTGGAGCATCTGGAGCGCGTGCCGGTGTGGACCGATGTGGCGCGGCAGCCGTTGCGGTTGCCGGTGCAGCGGGTGCTGAGACCGGACCAGAATTATCGGGGGTTTGCGGGGCAGATTTCGGCGGGGACGGTGCGGAAGGGCGACACCGTTGTGGCGCTGCCCTCGGGCAGGACGAGCCGGGTGGCGTCGATAACGACGTTCGATGGTGATCTGGAAGAGGCGAGCGCGCCGCTGTCGATTGCTTTGGTGCTTGAGGATGAGCTGGATATCAGCCGGGGGGATTTGCTGGCGGAGCCGGCGCGTCCGCCGCAGCAGGCAACGACGATTGTGGCTTCGCTGGTGTGGTTCGATGGGCAAAGGTTGGAGGCGAATCGGCCGTATCTGATCAAGCATGGATCGCAGACGCTGCCGGCACGTGTGAGTCGGGTGTTGTATCGGACGAACATTCAGACGCTGGCGGAAGAGGCTGTGAGCTCGCTGGGGATGAACGATGTGGGGTTGGCAGAGGTTGAGCTCACACGGCCTCTGTTCTTCGATGCTTATGCGGAGAATCGGGCGTCGGGCAGCTTTATTTTGATTGATCCGCATAGCAACGCGACGTTGGCTGCGGGGATGATTCGGCATGGCGTTGCGAAGGATGAGGATGGGCCGAGACATAAGGCGGCGGTGGTGATGGTCGGCGCGGAGTCGCGGGAGTTGGAAGATGCGTTGCTGCGCGCAGGTGCTGCGGTGGTGCGGACGCGGGTGGTTGCGGAGAAGACGCTTCGTGGGTTGCTGGCGCTGGGGTTGATTGTGCTGGTGGAAGGCAAGGTGGAGAGCGATGTGCAGGGCTTTGCGATTTTGGATGCTGCTGGCTTTGCCAGTTCGGGCGAGCTGCTGAGGCATCTGCTTCTGAGTGGAGAAGGGAGTTCGCGATGAGCGAGGTGTTGCATGTAGCGCCGGTGGAGATTGGGAAGCCGTTGGGGGCGGCGGCGAGCAGTACGGATAGAGTTCGCGAGGCACGGGAGTTGGTTGCGCAGGAGATTGCTGGTGCGAGCGGAGATATCGTTGTGACCAACAGCTTTCAGGCTGAGGATATGGTGCTGCTGCATATGGTGCGGGAGATTCTGCCGAATGTGCCGGTGGTTTTTCTGGATACGGGATATCACTTCGCCGAGGTGTATGCGTATCGCGACCGGATGGCGGCGGAGTGGGGGATGAACCTGCAGAGTTTGCTGCCGGAGATTACGGTGGCGGAGCAGGAGTCGCAGTTTGGAATTTTGAATCAGAGCGATCCGGCGCGGTGCTGTGGGATGCGCAAAGTGAAGCCGCTGTTTGCAGCGCTCGAGGGCTATGGGCTTTGGTTTACGGGGCTGCGGCGGGAGCAGGCGAAGAGCCGCGCTGCGCTGAGTGAGGTGGACGACTTTACGCTGCCGACGGGGAAGAAGATTCGCAAGATCAGTCCGCTGACGGAGTGGAGCACGAAAGATGTTTGGATGTATGCGCTGGAGCATGGGATTCCGCTGCTGAGTCTTTATGACAAGGGTTATACGAGCATCGGTTGTGAGCCGTGTACAAGCCTTCCGCTTGATCCGAATGATCCTCGCTCCGGGCGTTGGGGCGGTCAAAAACAAGAGTGCGGGATTCATCTGCAGTCGTAACGGCACCAGGGAAGTAGTAGCTTTATGGATTTCATTATTGGATTTTTGATCGCGGTTGTGATCGCTCTTACGGGCGTTGGCGCGGGCGTGATTACGGCGCCGCTGCTGATACTTTTTCTGCATGTTCCGCTTGAGATTGCGGTAAGTACGGCGCTGGCTTACTCGGCGATTGTGAAGTTGATTGTTGTTCCGGTGCAGGTGGTGCGCAGGCAGATTAACTATCGTGTGCTGGGTTTTATGCTGGTTGGTGGGCTGCCGGGCGTCATTATTGGGTCGGTGCTGTTTAAGCACGTAGCAGCGCATGGTCCGAGAACGGTGCTGTACTTTGTGCTGGGTGCGATTATTTTGTTTACCTCGGGATGGCATATCTTTCGGTACTTCCGGCCTACGGGGATCTCGCGGCCATCGGCTGATCGCTCGAAGTGGCTGGGCGCGCTAATGTTGCCGATTGGGGCGGAGGTTGGATTTTCTTCTTCGGGTGCGGGTGCGCTTGGGACGGTGGCGCTGCTGGGGATGACGGATCTGAGTGCGGCGCAGGTTGTTGGTACAGACTTGGCGTTTGGGCTTGCTATCGCGCTGGTGGGTACGGGTGTCCACATGATTGGTGGGCAGTATGCCGGGGCGCTGCTGGTGAAGATGGCGATTGGCGGGGTTGCGGGTGGGATCTTTGGGACTACTGTTGCGCCGAAGATTCCGAACCGTAATTTGCGGTTGGCGCTCTCGCTTTGGCTTACTGTGATTGGGGTGCAGTTCTGCTATCAGGCAGTGAGGGATTTCCCGAAGAGTTCGGGGGTGCCGGCTGTGGTGTCGTTGCGGCATGGGGCGGTTGGCGCGGCGAGGTAGCAGGTGGGTTAGAGGAGTGGTCGCTTCGCGATACCCCACCCTTTCACAAAGAGCGTGAAAGGGTGGGGCAACCAGAGTTGTGTATCCGTGGGATCTCTGTCTCGTGCTTGTTGGCAAAGGCCCAGGTGTTGCTTAGGCAGAAGTTTGCTATCGAACAGCAGGCTATTGCTATGACGTTTGAAGCTAACAGCGGCAGGTGGGCTTGGTGCACTAAGAGTCGCATCAAGATTAGGTTTCCTAGCATTGAGACCAAGCCGTTGGAGAGGTGAAAGCGTACCAGTTGCTGTTGCCATGAGGACTTATCGCGGCGGTCGCGCCATGTGTAGTGCATGTGCCAGATGAAGTTGTGCAGCAGGGTTAGCTCGATAGCTGCGGCGGAGGCGTAGAGATAGTGGCCGGACATCCAGCGGTTAAAAAGGGTGAGGGAGGTCAGTTGCACGCCCATACCTATTGCTCCAACGAGGTTGAACTTTGCCCAGCGGATGAAGGGGTTCATGCGAGCGGTTCCTCGCGGTAGAGCTGGGTTGTATGTTTGATCGTGAGCATGATTGCCATTGCAACCATGCATACGGTTGCGATTACGCCGCCGAGATCGAAGAGCAACAGCTTGTGGCCGAAGAGGGTGGAGTAGGGGCTGCGCAGCAGTGCGAGGTTGCCGATGATGAGCAGAATGCGGATCTCGGTGGGGCCGAAGATTCCTTGTGATAGCTCGAAGTGAGAGAGGGTGTAGGTTGCGAGGTAGCTTTCGCTTGAGAGCAACAGGAAGGCGATGAGCATCGCGATGGCTGTTTGCCAGTGCAGGAAACCGGAGAGGCCGAGGCCGCACATTAGTGCGACGGCGCCGAAGACGTCGACCATGTGATCGACGTAGAAGCCGTAGCGCGGGCGTTGCTGACAACGGACGCGGGCGAGTGTGCCGTCCATGCTGTCGCCGAACCAGTTGAGCGCTATGCAGAGGATGACTGCGAGCAGGGCGTAGCGGTTGTGGCGCGACAGGGCATAGAAGATGCCTGCTGCGATTTGTGCGGCTAGTCCGAGGAGGGTGAGTTGGTCGGATGTTAGCCAGTGGGGTGCGCGATGGGACATCCAATGTAGTGCGCGCTTTTCGAGCGAAGCTGTTAGGGCCTCGTTGGTCCTGCGTGCGGGTTTGAAGTTTGCTGCCTCTTTGGTTGTTACTGTTTGTGTGTTCATCGTGTGTCCTTTCGAGACGGCGGTTACTTTCGGATTGCGTTGCAGGCGGAGTGCAGGGTGAACTCGAGTGACTCGCGCGGAATGCTCTCTATGTAGGGGCGGATCATCCAACCGAGGCCGGCGGGGATGGAGCGCGTGAGGGAGACGGCTTCGATCTGGATGTAGAGCCCGCCGTCGCGTTCTTCGTAGCTCCAGTAGGTGTTTAGCCGCCAGAGGAAGCCGTGTTCTTCGCTGGGGGTGAGCGCGTGTTCGTTGCTGGTGCCGGGAGAGTCGATCTCTTCTATGTGGGTGCTGCGGGAGATGCTGTAGCCGTGTTGTATGTCGAGCTGGCCGAAGTTGATGTCGTAGGTTGTATCCATGACGACGGTGATGACGTGGCGCTGGCGGACGCGCATCCAGGCCTGGATGTGGTCGCCGGCTTGGGCGGTCACTCGTGCTTGCATGACTTCTGGGCCGAAGTGCTGGGGGTAGGAGTTGAAGTCGCGCATGAGGCGCTCGAAGTCGGCGGCGGTGGCACCGGGGGCGAAGGCGGTGCCGCGCCAGTGGTGGAGGAGTGCGCCGGAGATGTTGGTGCTGGTGGCGGGTGTGAGTTGCTCGATGATCTGCTCGCCGTTCCGGAGACGCGTGGGTGCGTTGGGGCCCGAGGTGGCGAGGAAGCCGTTGGCGGACTGATGCTGCTGGGCGAGGCGGGACTCCACTGTCTTGCTGTAGGCGTTGAAGGCTTGAGCGGCGGCGGGTGTGGGCTCTGCCATGAGGGCGCGGGGTGCGTCGAGGAAGAGCAGCAGTGTGCATAGGAGGGACATCTTTCGAGAGGGGGTGAAGGGGCGTTTCTTCATGGCCCGTATCGTGCCTGTTCGCGGGGGTAGAAGCAATACAAGGAAGCTCACGTAGGGGAGATTGTTCCTCACGGTGCAAGTGATAGGAAGCAGGGGAGTTGCTGGGAGTTCTCACGGAGCGGAATTGGTTGGAGTGCGTGTTGTATCCGCTACACTAGGCGTGCAGGTATGACAGACACACGGCCAGCCACGCGATATCGCTTCGGAGTGTTTGAGGCTGACTCTGCGACGGGAGAGCTGCGGCGCAAAGGGGTGCGGGTGAAGCTGCACTCGCAGCCGTTCCAAGTGCTGTTTCTGCTGCTGGAGCGGCCGGGGGAGATGCTGACCCGGGAAGAGATTTGCCGCGAGCTTTGGCCGGATGGGACGTTTGTCGACTATGAGCATGGGGTGAACTCGGCGATCAATCGGCTGCGTGAGGCGCTGGGGGATAAGGCGAGCAGTCCGCGGTATGTGGAGACGCTGGCGCGGCGGGGGTACCGGTTTCTTGGGCCGGTGGAGCGGGTCGTGACTTCGCCTGCTGCGCCTGCGGTTGAGGAGGTGGGTGAATCGCGAGAGGTTTTGGAGGAAGCGAAGGTTGGATTTTTCGATGGCTTTCTGGCGACCTCGCAAGACCTGCCGAAGAGTTCGCACGGGGTGGTGCAGACGCTCTTTGTACTGTTGCAGCTTATGTATCTGGGGTTCTATGTTGGGGCGCTGGCTAATCTGGCGGAGATCAATGAGCTGCTTTCGCCGCTGACGTTTGCGGCGCAGGCGTATGTGGCGTTGATCGTAACAGCGGCGGTGTTGATTCCGCTGCGTACGTTCCTTGTATGCGCGGCGTTGTTTCATGCGCCGGGATTCAGGGAGAAGTTTCTGAAGCTGTGGTGGTTTCTGCTGCCGCTTGACTGCGTGTGGGCGCTCGCGCCTTTTCTGTTGCTTCACCATATCAACTATGGGCTGGCGCTGGCCTGCATGACGCTGTTGGTGTATTCGCCGTTTGCGCAGCGATCTTTGATTCTGATGGGTGCGGGTAGCGTGGACGGCTGATGACGCGGGAGCTTAGTCGGCTAACTGCACATGATTCATGGTGGGTCTGCTAGTGTCAGTGATTGCTCTTAGCAGCGAGACTGTGGTTTAGTTGTGTACGCGAATAAAGTTCGCGATGAAGCGCCAGGGACCTGGTGCTTCATTTGTTCGTTGTCTTGCGCCTGGGAGATAGGAAATCTACAGATGAAGGTTGTCACGACAATAGCTCTACTGGCCGTTCTTTCGTTTTGCTCTGCATCGGCCCAACAGATTGCGTTGACCTTCGACGATTTGCCCGCGCATGGGCCGTTGCCTGCAGGAGAGACGCGCATGCAGGTTGTGACTTCGATCCTAAACACGCTCAAGGCATCGCATGTTCCACCGGTGTATGGATTTGTAAACGGTGTCCGAGTTGAAGAAGATCCTGACACGATTCGTGTGCTCGATGCGTGGCGGGACGCTGGATATCCGCTGGGTAACCACAGTTGGTCGCACATGAACCTGAACGACAACTCGGTAGAAGCGATGGAGAAGGATGTTCTTCGCAATGAGACGATTTTGCAGAAGGTTAATGCTGGCGAGTGGAAGTGGTATCGCTACCCTTATTTAGCAGAAGGCAATACGCCGGAGAAGCATGCAGACTTTCGCAGATTTCTCGCTGAGCATCACTATCGTATTGCCGGAGTTACGATGAGCTTTGGCGATTATGCGTGGAATGAGCCCTACGCGCGCTGCCGGACGAAGGGCGACGCAGCCGCCGCAAAGCGTCTCGAAGACAGCTATCTGCAAGCTGCGACGCAGGCACTCCAGGCTTCGAGAGCGCGTGCAAAGTCACTTTTCGGGCATGACATTCCTTACGTGCTGCTCATGCACTTAGGGGCATTTGACGCTCATATGCTGCCTCGTTTGCTGGAACAGTATAAGTCGCAGGGTGTAACGTTTTTAACGCTGGAGCAGGCCGAGGCTGATCCATTTTATGTATCCGATATGACGCCGCAGGCTCCGGGGACTGACACGCTTGAGGGAGCTCTTGCGGAAAAGCATCTGCCCTGGATTGCGGGCGCGGAACTGCCAGCCGAGTTGAATAGCATCTGCAGGTAAGAGTCGTTTGTGTGCGGGTAGTTCGCTACACACTGTTGTTTTTATTCGGGTGTCGATATAAAGTTGGCATCTTGTTGAAGGAGTATTTTTTATGGCAATAACACGTCGTTCTTTTCTCCGCGCGGGATCGTGTGTCGCTGCGGCTGGGTATACGCAAAAGATGTGGGCGGCGGATAAGCCTGCGCTTGCAGGCATTGCGGCGACGCCTGACCATACGCGGCAGGTTATTGATGGCTTCGGCTTTTCGGAGGCCTTCCATATGGCTCGTGTAATTAAGGGGCTTGCTGAGCCGGATCAGACGAACCTACTGAACCTGATGTTTTCGGCCAATGGCGGGATGGGATACTCGATACTGCGCAACCAGATTGGTGAGGGCCCACTCGGTGCGGGAGTGAAAGATGGGACGGTCGCTTCGATCGAACCGACGCAGAATGAGTTCAGCTGGGTGGGGGATGAAGATCAGATATGGCTGATGGGCGAGGCCAAGAAGCGTGGATGCGGACGGTTTCTTTCCACTGCGTGGTCGCCGCCGGCGTGGATGAAGAGCAACAACAACAGCTATGACGGAGAGCTGAAGCCTTCGATGTATCAGGCGTATGCGGATTATCTGGCGACGTATGTGCTGGAGTATAAGGCGCGGTTTGGGATTGATATCTATGCCATCTCGCCGGCAAACGAGCCGGGTTACATTCCGAAGGATCACTATGCCTCGACCAACTGGTCGAGCGGGCAGATGACGAAGTTTCTGCGCGACAACCTCATCCCGACGTTCAAGGCGAAGGGCGTTACTGCGAAGATTGTGATCGATGAGCACAATAGCTGGAACGATGCCGGGATCAACGACATTCTTTCGGATTCGGTGTGTGACAAGAACATCGAGATCGTGGCGGCGCATGCTTATGCGGAGACGAAGGCGCCGTATATGGATATTGGCCTGAGGACAGGGCAATTTCAGAATGCGATGTCGAAGGGCAAGCGGATATGGGAGACCGAGGTGAGTGCGGGGGATGCCAACATTCGGAATATGAATGATGGTGTGTATTGGGCGCGCGTCATACATACGCACATGATTGAAGACAATGTGAGCGCGTGGCTCTATTGGTGGGGCGTTGCGACGTCCACGGGGCGAAGCGCTCTGATCGATGTGGACAAGACGACGAATAAGTATCAGCTAACGAAGAGATTTTTTACTATCGGGCATTTTTCGCGCTTCATTCGTCCGGGGTTTCATCGGGTGGACGCAAATCCAAAGCCCGCGCCGAATACTTATTTCTCTGCTTATCTTGATCCGACGGGGAAGCAGTTGGTGTGTGTTGCGATCAATGATGATGCGGTGGAGCATCCGCTACAGATTGTTGCGGGAGGGTTTACGGGAACGACTTGCACACCGATCCGGACATCGAACACGGAGACGCATACGCGCTTGCCGAGCATCAGTGCGGTGAATGGTCAGTTTGCGGTGACGACGACACCGCTCAGCGTTACTACGTTTGTGATTACTTAGCGGCGAGTGGAGAGTTATCGAGGGTTCCAGATGCGGAACTGGCCGCTTACGTGCAGGAGCGACATCATGTAGAGCAGGCCGTCGTAGTAGCGCTGCTCGCCGCTGGGGATGGGTGTGTCCCATAGCTCTTTGACGAACGCTTTTGCGATGGGGCCGTTGGTTGCGGCGAGGCTGGCGACGGCGGTTGTTGCGACCATGCCGGTGGAGTGACGCGTGGAGAGCGGCTTGCCGTCGAGCGTGTAGCGGTCGGCGAAGGTGTGGATGCCCTGGGCGAAGAGGAACTTTTGGATGCGGTCGCTCAGGGCGCGAGCGTCGGGATTGCTGGACCACCATGCCTGATCGACGGACCAGTTGGCGGCTGTGCGCCATGAGTCGTAGGAGAAGTTTGAGGACATGCTGTTGAACGGTGTGGCTTTTGGTGTGCCGTCGAAGTTGGCGTAGTCCGGCGCGAGACCGGTGGCCGGGTTGGTGCAGAGGACGAAGTAGTGACGGCTGGTCTCGGCGGCTTTCGCCCAGAAGTCGCGATCTTCCTTTGGTCCCCAGCGAGACCATAGCTCGTAGAATGCCGGCAGATGATAGGAGGGATCGCTGAAGTCGTTTGCGCCGTTGCCGGGGACGAAGCGAATCATGGTGTGGGCTTCGTCCATCATTGGGCCGACGATTGAGGTTCTCAGAGTTGTTGAGGGAGCTGCTTTTTCGCGTCTGCTGATGAAAGGCGGGTCGTCGGGATGGATGCGGAAGGGTGCGGTGCCGGTGATGACTGGATGGTGGCGCATGAGGCTGAGGAGGTGGTCGGCCTGCGCTTTGTATTTGTAGAGGCCCTTGCCGCTGCCCCAGCGATGGTCTGCGAAGTAGAGGCTCATCACGAAGTACTCTTCGCCGTCGGGAGCAGGGGAGTCGGAGCGTGGGGTGCCGTCGGTGTTCATCGACCAGGAGAAGTAGCCGACAGCGGGATTGGCTGGATCGGTGATGAGCATGTAGGCGTTTGCCCAGTTCCAGATGGCGTCGAACTCGGCTTTGTGGTCGGTTTGGACGGCGACCATCATGCCGTAGGACATGCCCTCCGTGCGGGCGTCATGATTGGCGACGTCGGTTATGTAGGCCAGGGGGCCGTTGGTGTTGCTTCCGGCTTCGTAGTAGATCGCCTGTGTGTTGCGATCGCCATGAAAGAGCTGGGCAAAGGTGGTGTCGATTCTGGATTGAATCTCGGATTGAGAGATTCCCTGCTCGGCGAGAAGATTGCGATAGTGCTTTGTGCTGTGGGCTTGCGGCTGTTGCGCGGGGAGGACGGTACTAAATGCGGCGAGAATCGCGACGAGCCATTGCAAACGGTGGAGTGCGGATCCTGGCATGCGAGCCGTTGGTAACTTCGGTTTGGAGTTTGCAGGCATCAATGGGCGGCGGACGTGATCAGTCTAAGATAATGCGGTAAGGGAAGCGATAAAGTTTGTCTATAAAACTATATATCTCTACGTGTGGGGCTGGATTGCTTCTAACAGAAAAGGCAATTCAACCGTATCCGCTCTCAGAAGGTGAGGACGCATCCCATTTCACGGTATATACGTATAAAGTACACGGCATCACTACTAGAGGCGCGATCGGGTTCTTGCAAAGGGAGATGAAATGCTGAAAATGTTGTGTGCGACAACGAAGGCAGGCGGATGCAGTCTTTCTCTTGCAGTACTGCTGTTCGCGGGCTTGAACGTGCTGCAGGCTCAGCAGGCGCAATCGCCCTCACAGGTGCCAACTACCTCGAATGGAACCAGTGGGTTCACGATCCACACCGGAGTGAACCTGGTGATTGTGGATGTGGTTGTGAGGGGACCGAATGGTGTGCCAGTTAAGGGACTCAAAGCCGCAGACTTTGCTTTGAGCGAAGACCACAAGCCGCAGCGGATTCATGATTTTCAGGAGCATACTTATGCAACGCCGGTGGTTTCGGCTGCTGCGCCGAAGCTCGCGCCCGGACTCTTCACCAACTACACAACTGCATCCGACGATGGGCCTGCGAACATTTTGTTGCTGGATATGCTCAATACTCCTTTGCGTGACCAGGCCTATGCGAGAGCGCAGATTCAGGACTACCTGAACCACGCTCCCGCAGGGGCAAAGATTGCCATATTCGGCCTCTCGAATAAGCTGACGATCCTGCAAGGGTTTACCTCTGACCCAGCCATTCTTAAGGCAGCCTTGTCGAAAAAGAGCGCGACAAAAGCTTCCTCTTTATTGGATGATTCGGTAGGTGGAGCCGGAGGAGACGGCGCTGGGGCAACCAGCGTCTCCGATGCGCTTGGAACGCTGGGCAGCACTCCCGACATTCTTGAGGCCGTGGCAAACGCCCAGCAGTTTGAAGCAGAGACGCAGAGCTTTCGATATCAGGTGCGTGCGCAGATGACGCTGGATGCGATGAATGAGCTTGCGCGCTATCTGGTCAATATCCCGGGGCGCAAAAATCTGATCTGGTTTTCCGGCTCTTTCCCCGTTGAAGTGCTGCCTGATCCAAGCCTCAACAATGGTTTTGCCACCGCGGCAACCTCTGAAGAGGAGTTCCGCGAGACGATGAACCTCCTAAGCAGGGCGCGCGTTGCTCTGTACCCGGTGGATGCACGCGGGTTGATGAACTCCAACACGTTTAGCGCAACGACATCGGGTGCGAAGTATGTGCGCTCTCCCTCGGCTGCGGGGACGGACCTGGCGAAGTTCGACCAGCAGATGGCGGCCGACAACGAAACGATGCAGCAGGCGGCACAGGACACAGGCGGGCGGGCGTTTGTAAATACCAATGCCCTTAGCGACGCAGTCGGAAAGGCCATTGACGACGGCTCAAACTACTACACTCTTACGTTTTCGCCGACCGACATGAACTGGGATGGGCGCTATCGCAAGATTGAGATTGTTACGCCGAACAAGCCCTATCAGCTCGAGTATCGCCGCGGCTACTTTGGGGACGACCCCAATGGAAAGCCGAGGCAGGGAACAGCCGCCGCTTCGTCAGCTGCCAGCCCCGCTGCACAAAGTGTGATCACTCGCACGATGGTTCGGGGCGCACCGGTTCCCACGCAGCTCCAATTCACCGTGAGGGTGCGACGGGAGACAGGCGCGCCGGAGTCCTCTGTAGCAACTGGAAACGAACTAGCTACCGATAGCGTCGACGCTCACCCCCCGTTCATCCGCTACGCCATTGATTTTGCCATCGATCCTCGCGGCTTTTTGTTTACACAGAGCGACGATGGCTTCCATGACGCGATCCAGTTCGTGACCTTTCTTTATGATCAAGACGGAAATTTGATCAATCGCACGGGCGCCACATTGCATGCCGATCTCAAAGCGCAGGTCTATGCGAGCTTCACGCAGCATCCCTTCTCGTACAACCAGGACATTAGCGTTCCCGCAAAAGGGCCATACTTTCTGCGAATCGCAGTGCAGGATGGGAATAGCGGTCGGGTTGGTGCGGTGGAAGTTCCTGTGGACTCGGTGAAGGGACTGGCGCCGCTCTCCGCCAGCGCTTCGCCTGAAGGCTCCAGATAATCTCAGGCTTATCAAAAGGTTAAGTTGGCAGCGCGAACAAAGGGAACGTTCCCAGATTACGCCCTGGGACGTTCCTTTTAATTTTGAACTTGACGATCTCACCGATGGCCGTATAGTGTTCCTTCGCTAGTCAAAATAAAGAATTTCCGGTTCTATCCCGTGCGAGTCTTTGAAGTCTGTTCGCTGTGTTTTGCGCTGAGGAATTATCGAAATACGGATAGTTAACGAAATAGTTTGGTAGTCGCATATATATGAGAATGTTTCACATCGGCGCACGGCGTAAAGAGCTTTCAGGTTGTTTTGCCACCCGCAGTACCATGCTGCTGGTGTCTTTGGCGATTCCATTTGTCTATGTCGCGCTTCTTGGCTGCGGTGGAAGCTCAACTGCTTCGTCCGGTGGCGGGGGCGTGACGACGTCGCCGCCGGCGGCGACCACGTCCTATCTGGCCGTCACCCCAAACCCAGCGCCCGCCAGTTCCCCCGTCCTGCTAGTCGCCACTGTTACTGCAACGACCGGAACGGTGACTGGGAGCGTCACGTTTCTGGATGGCACGACTACACTTGGCACCGGCACCCTGAGCGGGGGTGCTGCATCCCTGTCGGTGACCGCCTTCGCGGCGGGCTCGACCCATAGCCTAACGGTCAGCTTTGCGGGTTCGACTAGCTTTCTGACCAGTACGTCCCCAGTGGTTTCCCTGACAGTCCAGGCGGCAGCTCCGCCAATCACTATTACCGCTCATGGGACGTTCGACTTCACTACTTCCCATCAGACGATCGCAGGGTTTGGCGGTGCCGAGGCTTTCTATCTGAGCTATCTGGATTCGCATCCGTATGAGTCTGAGATCAATAAGGCCCTTTTTGATCCGGCCCAGGGACTTGGCCTGAGCTTCCTTCGGCTACAGAATCTCTACTACCAATACAACGGCAGCAATCCCGTGGCATTCGATCCGGATACACCGAAGATCGTGACGGCGGCCAATGCGGCTCACGGAACGCCCCTCACCTTGTTGATGAGTTCGTGGTCGCCGCCGGCCGCGATCAAGAGCAACGGCAACGTGAACAATGGCGGCACGCTAAATACGGTGAGTGGAGGCTACAACTATGCGGGTTTTGCGCAGTTCTGGTATGACTCGCTAAACGCCTATGCCGTTCTCGGTGTGAGTCCTGCTTACATCTCCATTCAGAACGAACCGGACTTCACGGCTACCTATGCCTCGTGTCGGTTCAATCCGACGGAGGCTCCGTATGGGAGTCCGGCGACAAGTTACGCCGGATATGGGCTGGCGTTTGACGCTGTGTATAAGAAGCTCCAAACGTTGAGCGCGCCACCCAAGATGCTTGGACCTGAAACCTTCAGTACGACGAATTTTCTGGATATGGCGGCGCAGATTCCAACTTCCGAAGTAAGCGCCTACGCTCATCATCTCTACAGCGTGAGTTCCACTTCGACCAATCCGGACACCGGTCTCAACAGCTTCACGGCTCTCAACGCTGCCTACCCGACAGCCATGAAGTTCCAGACCGAGTACTATGCTTCGCCGGGAATCAATAATGCGTGGGACATTCACAATGCTCTGACGGTTGCCAACGACAATGCCTACATTTACTGGGGACTGACCTGGCCAAGCACGCTGGTGAACGGCCAGGCAGCGGACCAAGAGGGATTGATCTATATCGACAACCCCTTCAATGCGCCGTCCTCGTGGGCCTTTCCGCATGGATGGAGCTATAACGACTCGTATTACGCCTTGAAGCACTTCAGCTTTTATGTCCGTCCGGGCTACGTCCGCTACAACGCTTCGGTGGACAATGCGGACGAGCGCGTGAGCGTCTACCAGAGCACCGACAAGAAGACGACTGTCATCGTCGCGATGAATCTCTCAGCAAGTGCGACAGACGGCATCTCGCTGAGCCTTGGCAATGTGGCGTATACGACGTCGACCGTCTACCGCAGCACGTTCTCCACGCCTATCGCGACCGGCGAGCGGTGGGCAAATCTGGGTGCGTATTCCTCGAATGGAATTTTGTTGCCGCCGCAATCAGTTGTGACGGTTGTCTTGAGCAACTAAACGATTTATCAACGGTACCTGCAATAAATCGGATATGGAAACAACGTCCATATTAAATAGTTTGAAAAGTCGAGAAGAAGACAGTAGACGAAGCGGTAAAGCCTGTGTTGCAGCATCAATAGATTTCACTTGACGGACAAAGTTGCATGTGTGTATTTTTGCTTGGCCAAACTTAATCAACAATTAGCGCAATCAACCTTGTTCCAAAAGATTTTTTAGGTCCGACGTATAAGTTTGATACC
>Ga0302313_10002047_pt1 | contig 14423 bp, 15 predicted proteins | sample III_Palsa_N2_2_FD_200454 | JGI IMG/M metagenome (GOLD analysis project Ga0302313, IMG submission 200454) | Peat permafrost microbial communities from Stordalen Mire near Abisko, Sweden - III_Palsa_N2_2 | ecosystem: Environmental > Terrestrial > Soil > Palsa > Peat permafrost | place: Sweden...
TCCCCACCCATCCCGACTGAAACCCGACGAAGACTTTTGCCATCTTTTGGCGTCTAACTATCCGTGAAGTTTTACGCATCCCCGAAAAATCCTCAGCGCCGAATCAGCGTCTATACTTAGGCCTTAGCCCGCCTCCACAGCCCGGCGCACAGCAAACGCATAAAAATGAGGTTACGATTTACCCATGGACACACCGACGAACACTCCACCCACCCTGCTTGAGCGCATCCGCACCCGTCGTCTCACCACGACCTTCATGCTTCTTGCCACCCTTTCGGTAGGCATCGTGGCCGGTTCCGTTCTCACGCGCGGCGTCAGCGGCAAAGAGCAGTCCAGCGTCAACTCCTCCGACGCGAAGCCCATCATTATTCCTTCGCCCGTCGCGCTCTCCAACGGCTTCTCGCAGATCGTCAAACAGGTCGGCCCCGCGGTCGTCAACATCAACACCGAAGAGCTGCCCAAGCAGTCCGCCGCCAAGCCGCGCGGGCGTCGCAGCACCCCGCATCAGCCTCAGGGCAACGGTGGTGGAGACGACGACAACCAGCCCCAGACCCCCGGCGACATGCAGGACTTCTTCAACCGCTTCTTCGGCGGTCAGGGCGGCGGCCAGGGTGACGACGACGGTGGCGACGGCAGCGAGCGCCGCGCTCTCGGCTCCGGCTTCATCGTCGACCCCCACGGCTACATCATCACCAACAATCACGTCGTCGACAAAGCCGACAAAATCTACGTCAAGCTCTCCAGCGACCCCGACGATCCCACCGATCCAGGCCGTCCCGCCACCGTCGTCGGCGTCGATAAAGACACCGACATCGCCGTCATCAAGATCGACACCAAAGAGTCCCTCCCGACCATTAAACTCGGCAACTCCGACAGCGCCCAGGTCGGCGACTGGGTTCTCGCCATCGGCAGCCCCTTCTCTCTCTCGAAGACCGTCACCGCCGGCATCATCTCGGCCAAGAACCGCTCCATCGACGAGGCCAGCACCAACGGTATCGCCAACGGCCAGTTCCAGCGCTTCATCCAGACCGACGCCGCCATCAACCCCGGCAACTCCGGCGGTCCTCTGGTCGACATGGCCGGCGAAGTCGTCGGCATGAACACCGCCATCTACACCCAGTCCATGGGCTCCCAGGGCGTCGGTTTCGCCATGCCCGCCAACATCATCGCCTCGGTCTACAACATGCTCATCGGGCCGGAACATAAGGTGATTCGCGGCTCCATCGGCATCCAGTTCCAGGCCGCTCAGTCCTCCGCGGTAGGCCGTGTCTACGGCTTCACCAGCGGCGTTATCGTCGGCGTCGTCACTCCCAGCGGCGGCGCGGCCAAGGCCGGCATCCAGCCCGGCGACGTCATCGTCTCCATCGACGGACGCAACATCAAGGACGGCGACGATCTCGTTGCCGACATCTCTGCCCGCCACGTAGGCTCCTCGGTCAAACTCGGCTTCCTCCGCGACGGCAAACAGCAGTCCGCCAACGTCGTCATCGGCGACCGCGCCAAAACCTACGCCGACATCGCAGGCGATCAGCAGGACGACAACGCAGCCCCGCAGGAGTCGGACGCCGGAGAGAGCAAGCTCGGCATCACCGTCTCCTCCATCCCGCCGCAGATCTCCTCGAAGACTGGCATCAAGAGCGGCATCATCGTCACCAACGTCCGTCCCGGCTCCTTCGCCGACGAAATCGGCCTCGGCAAAGGCGCCATCATCACGGCCATCAACAAAAAGCCCGTAACCGACGAGGCCAGCTACAGAGCGATCGTCTCCGCCCTCAAATCGAAGGACGACGTCGTCTTTGTCATCCAGTCGCCCACGCAGAAGGGTTACAACTCCTACGTCGGCGGTACGCTTCCGTAGCATTTCCCCTGCAGGGACAGAAGAGGCACGAGCAACCGCCTCTTCTGTCCCTTCGACTTTTAAGCGGTGGCAATCCCAAAACGAACCACCTCAAAAGGTGTAGGCCCAGTGGTCAACCTTTTATTTGCTACAACCGTTACTTTCGGGATACTCTAACCACATCATTGACTCTGCACGTTGCGTCTTTGGCCGATACTTTCTCTCAAGGTAATGACTGATTATGCGGTTAGGTACATCGATCCTGAGCACGGCGCTGGTTCTGGCAACGGCTCTTCCGTGCGTGGCTCTAACCCACTCCCGTCGCGGTCCTACCTCGCACAAGTTGTTCAATAAGCGTGCCAAAACGCCCGCGAAGACACCTTCGCAGCATGCCATCGATGACACCCGCGCCACCCAGATCCAGAACTCTCTGATCCACTCCGGCTATCTCAGCGGCGAAGCCTCCGGCCACTGGGACGCCCAGACCGAAGCCGCGATGCAGAAGTTTCAGAGCGACAACGGCTGGCAGACGAAGCTGATCCCTGACTCCCGCGCCATCATCAAGCTGGGTCTCGGCCCAAACCAGCCTCAGGAGACAGGCTCCTTCTCCTCCGATCTGACCCCCACCTCCTCCCAGCCATCCTTCGCCGCCGACTTCGTCCAGAAGTAAAGCCCCCCGCCCTTCCCATCCTGCAAACGACCCGCATCCAGCCCTGCGTGACACCCAACACTCTGTGATCCCCGCAACCTAAAACAACCTGCGGTCTTCTTGTCGTTGCACTTGTTGGTGCCGTTGCCCTTTGCAGTTGCCGTTCCTGTTCTTTTATTTGTCATCCCGCAGGGATCTGCGGTTGTCGCTCCTGACTGTTTCCAGCACCACAAAACGTCCACGTTATTACCGCAAAACACCACATAAAACCCACCTTCTGCCGTCACGCAAACTACCCGACATCGCACTGCACCCCAAAAGACCCTGTCAAGCCCCCAAACCCCTCAACCTCTTTCTCCTCAGGCAGATCCACGTGGCATAGCAGTTCCCCTCCATCCGCTATACTGGATACAGAGAATAAACAAAGCCCCGAACAATTCGGGGCTTTTTCACCTTAAGAATCAGCTAACTCATTTAGAAAGAAGAATTTACCCGTAACCCATCTGGAATGAATATTTTGCAGACACCTAAAATCGTAAGTAAAAGAAAATAAGCAACTTACCAAGGGGAACCCCCCAGGGGGGGGTACCCCACCCCACCCGACCGAACGGAGGGAGAGAGAAGACAAAATACTTACGCCTGCGCCCCTATCGTAAAGACGTGGTCAACCACATCCTCGCCGGTAACCGGCAGACTACCGATCCTCCCCGCAGCTCCACTCTCCAGCCAGAGCCGCAGCCAGTAGTACTGATGGATTCGCACCAACCGTGAGCCCACCGGCTGCTTCTGCTCCAGAATCGCGGTCATCCGCGCCGCCAGAGCATCCTTATCGGTCGCGCTCTCCACCTTCAGCTCCACCCCCTGGCATTCGAGCAGCCTGTCTCGCGCAGCCTGAAACTGTGCCCCGGCAACCAGCCCGCTCTCCACCTTCAGCTCCGTCATCTTCTCCATCGCGAACGCAGCCGAAGCATCCAGCCGCTCCTCGAAGCCAAGATAAAGAAGGCGCGCCCCCGCCAGCCGCAGCGGCAGCAATCCAAATCTCTCCACAAAAATCCTCGGCATCACCAGCGCCATCGCCTCCGGAGAAAACCCCTCCGTCGTCAGCACCGGACAACCCCACTGCATACTCAGCCCGCGAGCCACCTGCTCAGGAGCCACACCGCACTCACTCTGCAGCCAGTCGCCGATCCGTCCCGTCCCATTCTCCCGCTGCGCGTCCAGCGCCTTCCGCAGCTGAGGATGCGTAATCCACCCCTGAGCCAGCATCAGCAGCCCCAGCGGAACCCGATGCCGATGCGGAGCCGCCAGCTCCATCCCATCTCCCCGCTCCCGCTGCACCGCCGACCGCACCATCGCCAGCACGCATCGCCCACTGCAACCCCACTCCCCCTCAAACATCGGACGCCGACGATTGCGCCACGGCGCCGTCCATCCATTCGCACACTCCGCGCTGCCGCAGAGCCTCCGCGACGGAACCCCGGTCAACGAACTCGGCAGCCCCACCCCATCCAGTCCTGCAACGCGACCCGACGGCCTGTACTCATCGCCATCCCACATCAGCGCATCATTTTCAGAGACATTTTTTCTTCCTAGAAAAGGCATCGAATGCTCTCCAGTCTCAGTTGCGGCGTTGCCACTTCGGTAATACGCAAAGCGAAGTTGCCATTCACTACAACCACTTCGCCTCGCGCGACAATCCGGTCTCCAACCACCAGATCCACTGGTTCGGACACATGCCGATCCAGCTCCACCACATCGCCTGGTCCAAGCTCCAGCACATCGCGCAAAGCCATCTCACGCGAACCGAACTGCAGCGTCGCATCCAGCTCGATGTCGCACAGCAGACCAATCCCTGAATCGCCAGCATTACTCTCACCCAGATCCATAACCTTCTCCATGCCTGCTTCCTCTCTTAGTTCACACTCATCGTCTCGTTCGCTGCACGCGACTCATCCAGACACTCACCGCCCTCAAGCTGCGCCCCGCGATGCTCACCCGTTCGCACCGGATGCGCTCGCCCAAACAGCAATCCTCCAACCCGCAGCTCCGATGCCGAATGCTTCGCCAGAGGAAGACGCAGAATCATTCCTGGTGCAAGCGTTGCCAGCTCACTCGCGCGCAGCCGCATCGTCGGGAACTGCAGCAGAGCACCGATCTTCGCCTCGCCCATCAGCTCCCGCATCCTCGCCTGCGACTCCTTCGACCGCCTTTTGGGCCGATCCCCCTCGGAGATGATCTTCCGCAGGATCGCATTCAGCACCACCGCAGGCAGACACAGATTCATCACCCCTTGCGCCTCCGGCATCCTCGCCTCGAAGCTCACGCACAACGTCTTCTCCCCCGGAGTCAGCATCCGCGCCACAGCCGCATCCGTCTCACGCTTCTCGAACACGAACTCCAGCCCAACCGATTGCCATGCAAGGTTCAGCTCCTGCACAGCCATCTGCACCACCGAGGTCAGAATGGCATCCTCAATATCGGTCAGCTCCCGCGCCGGCCACGCTCGTCCAACCCCACCCAGCAGCACGTCCACCATCGGCGACGCAAGCGCCAGCTCCAGCTCCAGCAGGCCCACCGCTCCCAACGGCTCCAACCGGATCGAACAGATGTAGGTAGGAGAAGACAACCGCTCCAGAAACTCGCTGAACGGAAGCTGCTCGCCAGCTACAAGCTTTACCTTGAACGGAGTCCGCAGCCACGCTCCTAACGTATGCATCAGGTTGCGCGCAAACAGATCGTTCACTGAACTGATCGCCCGCATCTGATCGTTGCTGATCTGACCTGCTCTGCTGAAGTCGTACCGTTCCGTATGAGGCTTGCCAGCCTGCCCGGCTGCCTGCGAGGCAGCACTTGCCCCGGCTGCCGCAAACAATGCATCAATATCTCCCTGCCCAAGCTGCTTTCCCATGCATCACCCTTCTTTATCGATTAGTCGTTCGTCGCCTGCATTCAGGTCCATCGCTAACGAGCCGAATCTTTCCGTTTCGCTCGCGCCACATTGGCGACAGGAGTATTCCCAGTGCGCAGCCCGGCCAGAGCAGTCCGCAACCGCAGCACAGCAGAAGAATGGATCTGCGAAACCCTCGATTCCACCACGCCCAGCGTCAACCCGATCTCTTTCATCGTCAGCTCTTCGTAGTAATAGAGAGTCAGCACCATCCGCTCTTTCTCCGGCAGCTCGTCGATGGCATCCGCCAATCTCTGCTTCATCTCGCCCTTCAGGCAACGGAACAGCGGATCTTCTTCAGGCGATCCTGGGATATACACCAACTCCTCGTCTCCCGAGTCCTCTGACCGTTCCATATGCAGGCTTCCAATCTCAAGTCCCTTGAGATCACCCAACAACGCCTGATACTCCGTCAGACTGAGCTCCATCTCCCTTGAAATCTCCTGCTCCGACGGCGCCCTCCCAAGCCGCTGAGTCACCGCCCGTATCGCCTCCTCAACCGCTCTGCCCTTTCTCCGTAACTCTCTCGGACTCCAGTCCAGTGTCCGCAATGAATCGAGAATCGCCCCGCGAATTCTGAACTGCGCATAGCTCTTGAACTGCACCTTCTTGGTGTGATCGAACTTCGAGAACGCATCGATCAGACCAACCACTCCGGCCGAAACCAGATCATCCAGCTCCACATGCTGCGGCAGCCGCTCATGGATTCTCCTTGCCAGATAGCGCACCGTCGGCAGGTGTTCCATCAGCATCAGATCGCGCTCTGCTGCAACCCCGCTCTCAAGTGCCTTGTCCGCTTCACCAGCGGCACCGGTAAACGGAGCAAACACCGTCGGCGTCCCCATCGCCAGAGCCAGGTCGTCGAACGATGTCTCCACCTCGCCAAAGAGTTTGCCCTTCGATAATCTCTGAAAAACCTGCACCGGAATAGAACTCTCTGCGCCCATCACTTCCTCCATGTTCTCGTCTGCTCGTATTGCTCTTAAGTCTGAGTTCCTCTAAACCATCGACACTCAACCAACCGTTCCCATACTTCGTACCCGAATCTCCGGTGGAATCTCCACTGGTGCCAACACCGTCACTCTGGGCAGAAACGGCTCCAGCCAACGCCGTACGTGATAACGGGCTGGACTCGGACATAGAAGCACGGGTAATGCCGAGGTGGAGGCCCCGCCGGTTAGGCGTTTCACAGATTCCACAAGCCTTCTCAAAAAGTCCGCTGGCATTCCCGCCGATCGTCCATCTCCCAGCAGCAATCCAGCGCCTTGTGGATCGAACGTATGCAGCAGCTCGCTCTCGATTCCCTGCTCCAGCATCAGCACCCGCAGTCCACCCTCCCCATCCAGCAACGGGTGTACCAGGCCACGTCCGAGCGACTGCCGGACACTCTCCACCAGGTGCACTACATTCTTCGACTGCTGCGCCGCCTCCACCAGAACCTCAAGAATCGCTCCAAGATCGCGGATCGACACCTGCTCCCGCAGCAGCTGCTGCAACACTCTCTGCACCTCGCCAAGAGTCATCAGCTTCGGAACCAACTCTTCCACGAGCTTCGGATAGGCCTCGTTCATGCTGTCCAGAAGGCGCTTCACCTCCTGCCGCCCCAGCAGCTCGTGCGCATGCCGGCGAATCAGCTCGCCAAGATGCGTCCCTATCACCGTCGTCTGGTCCACCACCGAGTAGCCTGCCGCCAGCGCCTGCTCTTCCAGCCCTGGTTGAATCCATCGCGCCTGTACGCCAAACGCCGGCTCCTTCGTCTCGACTCCCGGCAGCGCCCGTGCCTTCGGATCGGCATTCACCGCCAGCAGACAGTTCTGCTCCGTCTGCCAGCGAGCAATCTCAATCCCACGCAGACTCACCACATACTCTCGAGGCTTCAACCGCAGATTGTCTGTAATGTGAACCGGCGGAACAATAAACCCAAGCTCGGTCGCCAGATGCCGCCGCAGCGCACGCACGCGGTTCAGCATCTGGCCGCCCTGCTTCTCATCGACCAGCGGAATCAACTGGAACCCAATCTCCAGCGTCAACTCATCCATCTTCAGCAGCGAAGCCAGATTCTCACTCTTGGCCGCATCCGCCGCTTTCGCCTTATCCCCTGTCGCAGCCACTGCGCTGGCCGACTCGTCTAACGCCAGAGAAGCATCCTTTACTGCCGGCAGTTTTCGCGCAATCAATCCCACTCCAACCGCCATCAGCACAAACGACAGCTTTGGCAATCCAGGAATCAGAGCCAGTCCAAGCAACACTCCGCACGCAATCCAAAGCGTATTTCGTCCCCGCAGCAGCTGTGTCCCCAGCTCTTCGTCCAGCGATCCCGCAGACGAAGCCCTCGTCAGGACCATCCCGCCTGCAATCGACACCAGCAGACTTGGAATCATCGTGACCAGGCCATCGCCTACCGTCAGAATCGTGTAGGTCTTTACCGCTGTCGCCAGATCCGTTCCATGCTGCAACACGCCGATCAGCAGCCCTGCCACGATATTGATCGCAGTAATCAGAATCGTCGCCAGCGAGTCGCGCTGATTGAACTTCGCCGCGCCATCCATCGCGCCGTAGAACTCAGCCTCCCGCGCAATCGCCTGCCTCCGCTTTCGCGCACCCTGCTCATCAATCAATCCGGCATTCATATCCGCATCGATCGCCATCTGTTTACCCGGCAGCGCGTCGAGCGTAAACCTCGCCGTCACCTCGGCCGTTCTCACTGCGCCGTGGCTCACCACTAGAAACTGGATCGCGATCAACGCAAGAAACAGCACGAGACCCACGACATAATTTCCCCCCACCACAAACTGCCCGAATGCCTCGATGACCGCACCGGCAGCATGTGTACCCTCCTGTCCATGCAGCAAAATTCTTCTGCTCGAAGCCAGGTTCAACGACAGGCGAAACAGGGTCAACAACAACAGCAGTGTAGGAAACACCGAAAAATCCACTGCCCGACGCACCTGCACCGCGGTCAAAAACACAATCACTGAAGCCGTAATCGAAGCCGCCAGCAAAATATCCAGCACGACGCTCGGCACCGGGATAATCATCACGAACACCATGCTGATTGCAGCCACTGGCAACAGCAGTGTCTGTAGTTTCGCCATTTGAAATCCGCTGCTCTTCTTCATCGCCATCTCACTCACATCCCACCTCCAAAGCCACGCATTCCAGCCATCCCCATCGCTCCCACATCCGTCCTCCGATATTCCTTCTCAGCTTTGTGCTGCTCTTTTTCCTTTGCCTGACGATCTCGTCGCACCCGTTCCTCAACCTTCTGCCGATACAGGTAAGCCAGAATCCCAGCCACCGCCGCATACAGCTCAAACGGAATCGACTGCCCCGGTTCAACCATCTTGTACAAACTCCTCGCCAATGGCGGGTTCTCAATGATCGGAACTCCCGCCCAACGCGCCTCTTCTCGAATCTCAGCGGCCAGCAGATCACGCCCCTTCGCCAGCACCGTCGGGGCCGACATCGTCTCGAAGCTGAACTCCAGCGCCACGGCGTAGTGCGTCGGATTTGTGATCACCACGCTCGCCCGCGACATATCCGCCTTCACCTTGCGCTTACGCATCGCCCGCTGAATCTGCCGGATCTTCGCTTTGATCTGCGGATTGCCCATCGCATCCCGCATCTCTTCACGCATCTCCTGCTTGCTCATCTTCAACCGCTGATTCCAGCTCCTCCACTCGATCGCATAGTCCAGTCCCGACCACGCCAGCGTCACCCACGCTGCATCGAGCGCCAGCCCATACGCCGCAGAAAACGTCGCTGGTAACCGCATCAGACTCATCACAGGCATGGGAATCATCAACGCCTTCAGAGCGGCCCAACCCAGCACCACCATCACGGCTGCCGGCACCAGCGACTTCACGACCCGCGTGGTCGAGCGCAAACTAAACAGGTTTCCCAGATTGGTCACTGGATTCAACTTCGAAAACTTCAACTCGACCGACTTCGGATAGATCTGCACGCCTCCGCTCTGCGCTACACCCGACACCAGCGCTCCCGTAAAACTCGCTGCCATCACCAGCCCGATCGGCAGCAACGTCGGCAGCAGAATCCGCCGCACCGCGTCATTCAATAGCAGCTCCCCACCCTGTCCTTTCACGCTTGCCATCGCCGAGCGCAGGCTTTCGACATACACCTTGCCCCAGGTTGAAACGAATCCATTCGACATCGCGCCCAATGTGATCACGCCGCCAAGCATCGCCATCGCAGAGAGCAGTTCGCGACTGTGAACAATATCGCCCTGCTCCCGCGCCTTCTTCTTTCTCTGAGGAGTAGCCTGCTCGGTTCCCTTATCCGGCATAACGACCACCCATCACCCAGGCTTGTCTTCCGGAAACACAGTCATCCACCTCAAAAGAAACTGACTGTATCAGCGTTCGCCCTCGTCCTCTCTCTGCATACAGACTCATGCGCGCACCAGCAGCCGTGCCGCGGCATCGAGCAACGCCGTAAAGTGTCTTTCGATCCACCCCGGCCACACCCCCAGGCTTGCGATCAACACCACATAGGACACCATTGTCTTCATCGGGACACTCACCACCAGTGCCGGCAATTGCGGAGATAGTCGAGCCATCAGCGCAATCGTCACTTCTACAGCCAAAGCCGCCGCCATCACAGGCGCGGCCAGCTGCAGCCCTGCCAGAAAGATTCCACCCGCCATTGCACTCAGTGCCACACCCGTCCTCGCCTGCATGACAGCCTGTCCAACCGGCACAGTAGAAAAGCTCCGCACCACAGCTGCCAGCAAACTCCGGTCCAGCCCCGACCCAATGATGACCAGCACACCCAGCCAGCCCAGCATCTGACCCAGCACTGCGGTCTCAATCATTGAGTTTGGGTCCAGCAGATTCACCAGCGAAAAACTAAACTGCAGCCCCAGCAGCGTTCCCGCAAATGTCAGCGCCTCATTCAACAGCATCAGCGACAGACCAAACACCAGACCAACCCCAAGCTCGCCCAGCAGCGCCTTTGCATCGAGCACTGGCCTGGCCCCCGCTACCGAGGCTACCGCAGGAGCCAGCAACACCGTCATCGCAAACAGAAATCCAGCTTTGATCCGCGGCGCAATCGCCGGCGAGGAGAACACCGGAGCGAACACCATCAGTCCGCTCAACCGCACCATGACCAGCAGCGCCGCCGTCAGATACTGCGGCCAATCCTCGATCAATCCACTCAGTTCATGGTTCATACTTCCCCTATCCCGTTTCCTCTATCCCAGATACTTGTGGAAGCCGGTAAACAGATGCACAGTGAAACTCACCAGCCGATGCACCATCCAGGGCAACACCATCACGGTCACAACAAAGACAACCACCAGCCTCGGCACAGCCGTCAACGTCTGCTCCTGCACGCTGGTCAACGTCTGCAGCAAACTGACGATAAGACTCACCAGGCAAGCCGTCACCAGCAGCGGAGCGCTCAGCAGCATCGCCTCGATCAACACTTTCCGCATAATCTCCACCGTCTGGTCCGGTCCCATCGCCTGCCTCCGCACAATCTCAAATCCGAAACGTTAGAAACTCTTAATCAGCTGATCCGCCAGCAGATTCCATCCATCCACCATCACGAACAGAAGAATCTTCAACGGCGTCGAGATCACCACCGGCGGCAGTTGCATCATGCCGATCGAAGTCGTGATACTGGCCACCACCAGATCCACCAGCAGGAACGGCAGAAACAGAATCGCCCCAATCTGGAACCCGGCCTTCAACTCGCTCAGAATGTATGCCGGAACCACAACCTGGATCGGAAGATCTTCTCTGCTGTTCGGCCGTGTACTCATGCCCGCCGATGCGAACACAGCCAGGTCCTTCTCCCGCGCAAACCGCAGCATGTAATGCTTCACCGGAGCGATACCTCGATCCATCGCCTCCATCCCGGTAATCGTGCCCGCGCTATACGGAGTCACGGCCTGCTGTTCGACCTCCAGCAATACCGGCTGCATCAGGAACCACGTCATCATCAGCGCCAGCCCCATCAGAATCTGGTTCGACGGAGCGGTCTGAGTGCCCAGCGCCTGCCGCAGAAAGTGAAACACCACAAGCAGTCGCACCAACGGCGTCATCGATAACAGGAGCGCCGGCAGCAGTGTCAGCAGCGTCAGCCCAACCACAATCGACCACGGCACACTCTTGCTTCCCGCGAGCTCCGTTGCGATCGAACTATTTTTTTTCAGTCCACGTGCATCACCCGGTGAGCCCGCACTCGGTTTTGCGGGCGCTTTACCTTTGTGCCCTCCTGCGCTCTCACGCCCTGAACCGGAGGTCGATCTCCCCGCACCGTTCACCCAAAACGAATCCGCCGTCGTCTCAGCCCCAACCGCCCGAGGGCTCAGCGCATGAACCGCAGGCACCCCCGTCATCAACACCGCAAGAGCCAACCCCGCCCACCGCAATCTGCCCGCTACCCACATATCTCATCCAGATTCTTCGCCACGCCTTCTGGAGAACCCTCAGTTTTTACCCGCACAATCGTCTCCACGCTCTCCAGTCCGCCGCCAACCAGAAACCGCTCTCCGCCACAACTCACCAGCATCAACTGTCTCTTTCCTCCGAGCGACAGCGTCTCCACCAACTGCATCTGCTTCTGCTGCACCCCGCTCTGTCCACGCCAGCTTCGCAGCAGACCAAGCACCCATCCCGTCAGTCCCTGCACATCAACAGTCGCTGTCGTCGCTTCCATTCCAGAATGCATTTCAGTGCTCCGTTCCATCCGCTGTTATCTGTCTCTGTCCGCGTGATCCGCAGTCGCTCTCTACCCCAGCCGCGTCAGCCGCAGAGCCATCCGCTGCTCCAGCACCTCAAATTCGCTCCATCCCACCTGCACCTTTCCAACCAGAAGCGTCACATCGTCCGTATCCGCCGAGAGGCTCTCAAACACCTGCCCCTCCTTCAGAGTCAGCAGGTCCCGCACCCTGAACCGGTTCAACCTCACGGCTGCCCGCAACGTCACCCGCAGCTGCGACAGAACCTCCCATGACGGATGCTCTTCAATCCGTGTCATCCACGGCAACGCCTGAGCCGCCCTGGCCAACTCCAGACCTGCTTCCATCGAAATGCCCGCACTGCGTGTCGCCAGTTCTGTACCCGTCATATTTCTCCTTCGCATCTCTTCGGTAATCTGCTATCGCTGCACAAGAAAGTCGGTGAAGAACACATCGGCCACCTTCAAATCGGCATTGTGTTCCGCGAGAGCCGACTTCAGTTCAGCCTTCAGACGTGCCTTGCCATCCGGAGCCAGCAGATTCTCCGCGGTCTGCTGTCCAAGCACCATCAGCGTCGTATCGCGCACTGCAGCCACGACATCGTTGCCTTCCTTGTCATCCTTGCTTTTTTCTTCTTTCGGCTTCGCGCCTTTTTTATCGGGCACGTCCGTCACTCGCAGCGTTATCGCCACGCGCAGATACGAGTTACTCCCTGAATCCGCGAGGTTCACCAGCATCGGCTCCAGCACGAGGGCATGGGTCACAACTGGCGCAGCAGGCTCTCCCTTCACGGCCGCCCCACTCTGCAACGGCAGTCTTCCAGAGCGCGCGAGGTAATACACAAAACCCCCGACACCCAAAACAGCAATAAGTACACCTGTTACAACGGCAATCAGCAGAGGAACAACCGGAAACCTTGCCGGAGCAACAACCGGAGCAGGTACAGGAGCAGAAGAAGCACCAGCCAGAACTGTAGGAGAAGTAGCCATGATGCCCGGAGAGAGTGCATCCCGGTGGCCACTGCGGCATAGGCAAACATTAGCGAATCTTCAGGATGCAGGACTCATCCCGAGACCGGTCCACGCAAACCAGTCCATTGCAGAGGTTCACATCAGACGCCCGCAAAAAAAAGCAGCCAGCCGGTGCCGGACCAACCCTCAGGTCCTGCACCGCCAGACTGCCTCAGCCCACTATCAGCTCAACCTGTTACCGAATCATCGCCAGCACATCCTGCGATATCGTATCGAACGTCGTCACAGTCTTGGAGTTCGCCTCGAACGCCCGCTGCGCCACAATCAGATTAGAAAACTCTGTTGAAATGTTCACGTTCGACTGTTCCAGCGTATTGTCGTCAACCGTGCCTCGACCACCAGCGCCGGCCACTCCGGCAGTTGCCTGACCGGAGGCCGCCGTCGTCGTAAAGTTATTGTCCCCCGTAGCGACCAACCCCTGGACATTGGCCACGCTGGCTACTGCGAGCTGGCCAATCGTCGTATTGTTTCCATTGCTGAACTCCGCCGTAACCACGCCGCTGGAACTTACTGCGATCGTCGAAAAGGTTCCGCTGGTGAACCCATCATTCGTCTGTGGGCCATTGGTGCTTGCAGACGCCAGTTGGGTGATAGTCGGATTTCCGCTGCCGTCATTCAGGTTCCAGTTAAAGGTAAGGTTACTCGCTCCATCCGTCATCGTGGGGAAACTGATTCCTGCCACACTCCCCGTCGGCGAGGTCAGATTGCCATTCGAATCGAACGTCAGCGTTCCGGTATTGTTCACCGGGGTTCCAGTGGAATCGCCGGTCGGCAGGGCCACCGAATAGCTCCACGTATTCGTACCCGTCTTGTCATAGGTAATCGTCGCCTGGTGGCTCTGACCAAGCGAGTCGTAAAGCGTCACCGGCGTCGTGTAGGTCGTGCCCACGGTCGCTCCCGAGTTCAGGTTCACCGTCGCCGTGATGTTCTGCGTCGCCTGCGCCCCCTCGGTCGCGCCCACCGGTATTACGATCGGCTGCAGAGCCGCATTCTGATTCACCACACCGTTCACCGCCGGATAGCCCATGACCTCCTGGCCATCCTGCGTCGTCAGACTCCCGCTATTGCTCACGGTAAAGTTGCCCGCCCGTGTCAGCGACTGCACACCGTCCTGCTGCACAACAAAAAAGCCATTGCCGTCCAGCGCCATATCGGTAGGATTCGGATTAGAGTCCGGCAGCAGCGTCCCTTCGCTGAAATCGGTGCTTGTTCCCGACACCGTCGTTCCAGCTCCTACCTGGATCGCATCGCCA
>Ga0302313_10002049_pt1 | contig 14415 bp, 9 predicted proteins | sample III_Palsa_N2_2_FD_200454 | JGI IMG/M metagenome (GOLD analysis project Ga0302313, IMG submission 200454) | Peat permafrost microbial communities from Stordalen Mire near Abisko, Sweden - III_Palsa_N2_2 | ecosystem: Environmental > Terrestrial > Soil > Palsa > Peat permafrost | place: Sweden...
GATGGATGTCGAGCCACTCCTCAGCGACCGCGCGGAACGTGTTGCCGGATGCGATATGCGCCTCCGCCTTCAACTGCTTGCGCAGCGCGCCAGGGTTGACGCCTGCCCGCAGCTTGGCGCGAGCCTCCTCGCGCAGGGCGCGGGCGTCTGCAAGCGATACATCCGGCCACTGGCCGAAGCTCAGCATCTGTTCCTTGCCGGCATAGCGATACCGGAAGCGCCAGAACTTGCCGCCATCCGGCTGCACGAGCAGCGACATGCCTGCGCCGTCCGCGACCTTGTAGGGGCGTTCGGCGGGCTTTGCATTCTGGACCTGCGGAATCTTGAGCATGCGTGGGTAGCCTCTTGGACTTACCCTCAATCTACCCACAAAAAGAACGGGACACAATGGGTGGAGATGGGACGCTATAAAACCAGATCGCCCGGGCAAACGGCTTAATATCGGGTTTTAGACGCCATGCAGCTCATCTCATAGCATCCCAACTGATCCCAGAAAACACCCAGTTAGTTAGCGTCCCCGGCCACCATGTAGATCAATGATTTAGGCCATCCTAGCGGGTGGCCTTTTTCGTTATGCCGCCACATGCCGTGCGCCGCGTGCAGCCGATCAACGCCGGAGCTGAAGACGTGGCATCAAGCTGTCGGCTGCATCACAAACGCTTTGCCGTGCTCTCGCGCAGACCGGAAATAAATCTATCTGCGCTTATTTCTGACGCGTGCTGCCGGAGAGTTCGACGCGCCTATTCGGCGAAAGGCAGGCGATCAACGCAGTGCGGTTTTTGTCGGTACATTGCACGACTGGGCTTGCCTCACCCCTGCCCTCGCTGTGGATGGCGCTGGCCGGAACGCCGCCCTGGATCAGATAGCCCTGGACGGATTCCGCCCGCTGTTTGGAAAGCCGCAGGTTGGCTTTCTTGCTACCGATACGGTCGGTGTAACCGACGATAAGAATATCCTGCAGTTGGCTGGCGACCAGCACCTCCTGCATGAATTGGCCGAGGCTTTCGCGACCTTCTTCGGTCAGGTCGGCGCTGTTGAACGCAAACAGCGCATCGGCCGACAAGCGAATCGGATCGCTAGGCAGCGTAGGCATCGGAGCTGGTATGGCCGAGGCCACTTGTGCGGCAGGAGCCTCGGCGGGTTTCGGTTTGTCGACGATCAATCGACATGACTCCGGTTTCCAGTGCGTCGTCCGCACGCGATGGTTGCTATCGAAGTCGATCTGGTACTGACAGCGGGAGAAATCGGCCTCGCCATCTTCACGGCGAAAGTTGAGGATGTAGTTCCATTGCTTTACGCCGAACACGCCTTCGTTGAAATGCGGCGTACCGAGCAGCTTGTACAGCTGATCCTTGGTCATGCCGGGCATGACCTGCCGCAGATTCTCCGGGCTGATGTAAGAGCCTTCAGGCAACGTGGATTTGGCCGGATCCGGGAATGTAACGTCACCCTGCGCCTGGTTTCGGGAGGGGGCATGCTCGGTCAACGTGCTACACCCGGTAGTCAGCAACAGCCACGCGCAGGCGACTGGCAGAACCAACCATGGATGTGCTTTGAACCGTTGCATGATGTCCCCTGATTTCCGATCGGTAAAATTTATGCTTCCGATGATGAATATCTCACCATTGCATTCCTGCGCCAATTGTCAGGCCATCGTTGCCACGACTATCGGAGGAACCAGTTGCCTTGTAAACCCAGCGTCCGTTTTCAGAAATTGTTGATATCCCAACTGCAACACCGGACTCACCGCGAAACGTGCCTGCCGATGCAGCCGCCATGGTTTTTCCCGGCAGATACGCCTGCGGCAGCCCCGCCATGGCCATCGCCCCCGACACGCCGGCGTTGGCCTGATTCCCTACCCGCTGAATCTGGCTATTGAGCAAGGTGGTGCGCTGATCGGTATAGGTCTGAGCCCAGTTTTGCGCCTGCTGTATTCCCGCATTCAACTGCGCCACGTTCGCAGCGTCTGTATTGGCAGTACCTGCGGCCACGTTCGTTATCTGCCGGTTGTTCGCGGCGCTTCCTACGGAAATCGTATTGGCGACATTCGCTACCGAACCCGCGCCCAGGGCCACTGAATTATCGGCCGTAGCCGAGGCGGCGGAGCCAATGGCTACGGCATTGTCGCCTGACGCCAACGCCCCACTGCCGACCGCCACGCTATTGACGCCGGTCGCGTTTGCCGATGGCCCGTTCGACACGGGCATCAGAACCCTGGCTTGCGGCGCTGCCGACGATGCCGCCGCTGCCGGCTGGATGGCGTCCGCAACGTCTACCGCCTGCTTTTGCTGCGGCGCCGCAAAACAGAGGATGGGAAAAAGTACCGCCAGACCGATCGGCAGCACTTTCCAAGGGTGCATTTGCAGCACTCGAATAACGGTCATCGGGTTCCCAACAAAGATAGTTGCGCGGTTCTGTGCGCAATATCTCACTATTCCCGATCAGCGCCAAATAGCAGCCGAAAATAGTCGTGGTATTGGGTTCTCTAGTCATTCCGTGGCGTGACCGGGCTTCTTTCTCCAGTGCGGCAGTCAGTTTCCTCTCACCGGTTCTACCATTGCATACCCGCACCGACCGACATGCCGCCATCGCCTCTGGTGTCCACTGAGCCCGTCAGCTTGTAGACCCAGCGCCCCCCTTCGGAGATGGTTGAAACGCCAACTGCGATGCTGGATTCGCTGCGGAATGTACCCGCGGCAACCGCCGCCATGCTCTTGCCGGGCTCGTAAGCCTGGGGCAACCCTGCCATCGCCATGGCCGCCGCAACGCCCGCGTTAGCGCGATTGCCTATTTGTTGAATCTGGCTGCTTAGCGCTCCGAGCTTCTGGTCGGTATAGCTGGCAGCCCAGTTCTCAGCCTGCTGAACGCCTGAATTTACCTGGCCGACATTCGCGGCATCCGTATCTGCCGTACCTGCCGCCACATTGGTGATCTGCCGTTCACTGCCCGGACTACCCACCGAAACCGTGTCGTCGCGGTTGGCAACCGAGCCTGCACCAAGGGCCACCGAGTTGTCGGCAGCCGCGGACGCGCCGCTGCCGACAGCAACACTGTTAGCACCGGCGGAGCTTGCCGTCGGGCCTACCGCCACGCTGTTGCTCCCACCCGCCGTAGCGCCGCCGGCAGTCGAATTCACCTGCACATATTTGCTGCTGGAACCGCCACTTTGACTGAGAGAGGTAAAGTCGTTGTACAGACTTAAATTGCTGTAGACGTTGGTGCCGTCCTGGGTCCAGTGATACAGCTGCCCCCCGTTGACGGCATCGGTACTGGCTGCCGTTTCGGCACCCGCCGCAAGGTTGGTCACCGTTACCGGTTTGCCGGTTCCATCGCCCGTCAGTGTCACGGTGTTCGTTGGATTACCCGATGTGTCCGCATCGTAAACCACCGCCAGCTTGCTGTTTGCCGTGCCACCGCCAGCTTGCGACGTGACGGCCTCAAGCTGGGCCAGGTTCACTGCATCATCAGGTGAGGACCCGGCCGCGACGCCCGTAATCTGGCGATTGCCGATATTCAATTCGCCTGCCGATGTCTGCGGAGCGGACAAGCCATAAGCGATGTAATTGGTTTGCGCGCCGACAACAGTCGCCGACCCGGCACCCAGCGCGATGCTGTTTGCGAAAGTAGCTGAAGCATCGCTTCCTACAGCAATGCTATTGGTCCCAGTGGCAAGCGTGTTGTCACTCACCGCCAGCGAATAGTCGCCCTGCGCCGTCGCGCCGTTACCCATGGCAAAACTGTCCGTACCGGCAGCGTTGGCATTCGGCCCAGCCGCCGCCGCGTTCATGCCGGTCGCGACCGATCCAGGCAAGGCTGAGTCCACTGCGTAATATTTGCTGCCGGCATTATTGGTCAGATCGTTGTAGAGACTGTAATTGCTGTACTGATTCGTTGTGTCCTGCGTCCAGTGCCACAGCTGCGAGCCATTGACGGCATCCGTACTCGTCGCGCTCAAAACGCCTTGATGAAGATTGGTCAGCGTGGTGCCGTTGGTGACCCCTCCATCGGTGCTCACCAAGCCGGCAAGCGTAACGCTGGTTCTCGCCGCGTTGTCGTACTGCACGGAATTGCCAGCGTCGGCCGAGACCCCTTCCAACTGCTCGACGTTGACGGCGTCCGTCGCGGCACTGCCCGGGGCAACGCCGGTGATCTTGCGATTGCCTACGTTGAGCTCGCCGCTGGAGGTTTGCGGCAAGGCCAGTCCATAGGCGATGTAGCCGGCTTGAGCGCCCACCGTGGTTACCGACCCACTACCCAGTGCGATGCTGTTGGCGAAGGTAGCGTTGGCCCCTGTGCCTATCGCGATGGCGTTGTCGGTAGCTAAACCCGTCACCGCGCCGCTGCCCAAAGCAATCGAGGCATCGCCCGTCGCTATGGCGCCTGGCCCGGCGGCGATCGAATCCGCACCGGCAGCGCTACTGCCGATGCCGCTGCTATTGGCCTGAAAGTATTTGCTGGTCGTGTTGTAAATGTTGCTGACGGTGTTGTTGGTCGCGTAGAGCTGTGCGCCATTTACCGCATCCGTACTGGTGGCGCTAAGCGCTCCCTGCTGCACGTTGGTTATCTTGGTACCACCGGTTACGCCACCGTCTGTACTGGTGGGACCTGCGAGCGTAATGATCGCTTTGCTGGCATCGTCGTACTGCACCGAGTTCGCGGCCGTGGTAGCCACGCCTTGCAGTTGTTCGACGTTGACAGCGTCCGTCTCGGCGCTGCCCGGGGCAACGCCGGTGATCTGACGGTTGCCTACGTTAAGCTCGCCGCTGGAGGTTTGCGGCGCAGCCAGTGCGTAAGCGATATAGCCGGTCTGCGCGCCTACCGTTGTGATCGATCCACTGCCCAGTGCGATGCTGTTGGCGAAGGTGGCGTTGGCTCCCGTGCCTATCGCCATGGCGTTGTCGCTGCCTAGGCCAGTGACCGCACCGCTGCCTAGCGCAAGTGACGTATTGCCGTTGGCCACGGCTCCAGGACCTGCAGCGATCGAATTCGCGCCAAGGGCGCTGCTGCCAGTACCCGCGCTATTGGCCTGGAAGTACTTGCTGCTGGTGTCGTAGATGTTGCTGACCGTGCTGTTGGTCGCGTAGAGCTGGGCACCGTTTACCGCATCGGTGCTGGTAGGGTTCAGCGCTCCCTGCTGCACGTTGGTTATCTTGGTGCCGCCGGTCACGCCCCCATCGGTGCTGATCGGTCCACCAAGCGTAATGCTGCTCTTGTTGGCCTCATCGTATTGCACTGAATCAGCAGCCACGCCCTGAAGCTGCTCGACGTTGACGGCATCCGTTGCGGCGCTGCCGGGAGCAACCCCCGTGATCTGACGGTTGCCCACGTTGAGCTCGCCGCTGGAGGTTTGCGGCGTGGTCAGCGCATAGGCGGTATAGCCCGTCCGGGCGCCGACAGTCGTTACAGATCCGCTACCCAATGCGATGCTATTGGCAAAACTGGCATTGGCACCGGTGCCTATGGCAATAGCATTGTCGCTACCCGCGCCAGTCACCGCTCCGCTGCCCAAGGCTACAGACCCGCCGCCTGCAGCGACCGCGCTCGGACCAGCGGCGATGGAATCTGCGCCAATTGCGCTGCTGCCTACACCCGTGCTGTTGGCCTGGAAAAATTTGCTGGTGGTGTTGTAGATGTTGCTGACGGTGTTATTGGTCGCATAGAGCTGCGCACCATTCACGGCATCGGTGCTGGTTGCGCTCAAGCTGCCCTGATGCAGGTTGGTAACGGTCGTTCCGTTGGTAAGACCGCCATCCGTGCTCGGCGCACCGGCCAGCGTAATGCTGGTTTTGCCTGCGTTGTCGTACTGTACGGAGTTGCCGGCGTCGGCGGCCACACCTTCCAATTGGGCCACGTTGACGGCGTCAGTGGCTGCACTGCCTGCCGCCAGATTGGTGATCTGCCGTTCCTGACCGGGAGAACCGATCGACACCTCGCCCGCCGACTGCTGAAGCGCCGTCAAACCGTAGGCGGCGTAGTTGGTCAATCCACCGCGATTGGCCACGGATTGATAACCCAAAGCCACGCTGTTCGCCGCATTCGCGGTCGCCTCGGCGCCCAGGATAACCTGCGCGTTCGCGGTGCCCGACGCGCTATCGCCGATAACCACGGAGTGACCCAGACGGGCCTCGTAATCCGCTGTTGGCACGCCCGTCGGGTTATTGGGGTCGTTTATACCGCTGCCCGGGAACGCTGTGTCGGCGTTGACCAGCGGTAGCGTGTGGCTGGCGTTGGTGCCGATCACCACCTCCTTCGAGCCGTTTGCTGTGGCGCCGTCGCCAACAAGCACCTGGTAATCCTGTGCCGCGTTGATGCCGTAGCACGCAACGCTGACGACGATGGCGTTGAGGCAGGTCGAAGCAAAGGCGGGCACGTTGGTGGGCAGCAGGATGCCAAGCGTCCCACTCGGATTGCCGTTATTGATGTTGTAGATGTAACTGTTGGAGGTCACCCCGCCAAGCAAGGTCAGATGCGAGTTCACGCCTGTGCCACCGACCACGGCGCCGGAGGTCGAGGTCAGCAGCGTGCCCACCGGATCCAACGTAAGCGTCGGAACACCCAGAAGACTGACAATGGAATAACCCTGGCTGAAGTTGGCATTGCTGACCTGCAGCGAACCGTTACTGACGTATCCGTTGCCGCTGGCAAAAAGGCTGTTCGTCGTTGAACCCAGCAGCTGCGTCGTCGTGCCTACGACGCCGCCGTTTCCAACAATCAGACCCGTCGGCGAACTGCTGGGCGTGGGGAACACCGGTACCGATGCAGTAATCGAGCCCGACAGCTCCGCCGGCATACCTAGTGAAGGCAGCAGCGAACCGGTCGTTGCCGCTGAAACCGAGTTCAACGGCGTGAATGTCAGGGGAGATACGCTTGTGGCAGTCGTTATAACCGCGCTTTGCGCGGGGTCCGTGTCGTCGGCGACATTGCTGGACTTGTTATCCTCGTTTACCGTTGCTGACGTATCCGTAGCATGTTTGAGGCGACGATCGGCCACGTCACTGGCGAAAGCTACCGAGCCGGACCAGCGGCTTGCCGCGGGGGAATTCGCCGCGAGGCCGCCGGACACGGACGCCTTTGTAGCCGGGGTAGCCGCCCGTGTTGGATGCGCCGCCGTCTTCACAGAGAAAACTGCAGAGGTTTCAACGGCACTCGCTTTATCCGCAACGACGGCCGCGGCAGTCGCTGTGGTCGGGTCTTTCTGTGGAAGCGTGCCAACCGCGTCGGCAACCGATTTCGGCGAAGCACTCGACATCGTCGTTACCGGACTCGTTTTGTCCACAGCATCTGCGACAGCAGGGTTTGCGAGCGGGTCTTGTGGCGCTGGTCTCGATGCCACGGATATCGCCGAAGCTGTATCAACCGCACTTGCTTTGTCTACGGCGCCTGCCTGCGCTGCGATGTCAGGCGCCTTGGGGGCAGGTGCTTGCTCAACGATCGCAGTGGGCGCCGTCGGTGGACGCGTCGAAGGCGTAGCCGTCATTACCGGCCTAGACGGCGGGTTTGCCTCGACCAGAGCGACCTTATCCAGCGGACTCACGATAGCCGCGGTCGGCTGAGCAGGCTCGACGATCGCCGCTGGCTGCGCATTTCCCGTTGGCTCTGCGCTCAAGCCCATTCTTGTGGTGCTGGACTGCTGCGCGAGTTGACCGCCAGCGGCTTGGTTTAGCTTTCGCTCGGCGGTGTCGGCTGTCGACAGTACCGTTCGCGCCGCTTCGCTTGGGCTAGCCGAAGCAGTCATCGCCACCGAACGGACTGCGCTCTGTGGAGAAGCAACAGACGTACGGTAATCCACCGAATGATCGATGGCCATCGACGCCATCGTCGTACTGGAGGCCACCGGCACCCTGGAAGCGGAAGACTTCCGAGCGGGCCACGCTCCGACCGCGACACTTGGAGCCTGCTGTTTCACTTCCGGCGGAAGCGCGGACGCTGAAGCGGCGACTCGCACGGTACTGGCCGTCGCCATCGCTCTCGCGGCAACGGCGGCAACCGGCGCTGCGTTGGCATGGCTCGTATCGTATTTGGCGATGAGTGACTGCAGATCGTCCAGCTTGGCATCACCGCTGGATTGAGCACTCGCTCCGGAGGCAAACAACAGGCTTCCAGCCCCCATAAAAGCAACGAATAGCAGCTTGCGGGTGGTGCCGAGCGAACGTCGATCAACATTGCCCTCGCTACTTGAGCAGCTGCCATGGTGAGAGGACGCCAGCTCCGATGCTACGACCAAAACCCGGCGCGAACGGCACCACACCAGACGATAGATACGATTCATAGCTGCCCCCAAATACGTGATTCATGCTAAATGGCGCAATGCCTCGACGCAACCGGAACAGCATTTGCGCACTGCCGTTTCAGCGATATCCGCTGCGTCGATTTGATTTCTATCGAAACGCGAAGTGGAGCTCGCATATATGCCGATTCGGCAAGGTCGGCAGAAAAATGCGCGATTTATTGACGCTAATTTGCGGCAGGAAAGAATGATCGAAACATCTCAGGACATCACCCTTCTGTGCGGCGAAAGAAAAATCTCATCCGATTAAACATCGCTATTTTAAAAAGCTATGTTGCGATTCAGCTGTAGGCCATTTCGCGCGCCGCGGTCGGTGCACTTATCTCGGCGGGCGGTACGCGCATCAGGGTGTCGCGAGGCAGCTCACCGAACGTATGACGATAGTGATCGGCAAAACGGGACAGGTCCCATAGCCCGCAACTCAGCGCGACTGACTTCACCGAGCGCCGGCTGGCGTCGGCAACTGCGAGAGCTCTGAATGCCGTGCACAACCGCAGCATGGACAAATAGCGGTTCGGCGAAAGTCCCAGCAAATCGTCGAACGCGTAACGCAGCGCGCGCTCGCTGACGCCAGCAGCCTTGCAAAGTTCGTCGAGATAAATCACCCGGCGCATGTTTTCACGCATATAGGATTCAGCTCGCTGCACGATCTGATAATGGGCGCGCCGTCCCCGCGAACATTGCGGCCGATCATCTGCCTGCGCACTCAGACCGGCTAGCAGGTGATTCTCAAGCAGCGTATCGAGCTCTTTTTCTATCGGAGCAGCCGAGTCTGGTCCGCGCGGTTGCTGGAACAGATGCTGATGCACTTTTTCGAAATTTGCCGACAACGTGTTGCCAAGTTGCGAACTGGTGAAATTGAACATCGCCAGAAGGCGGCCGGGAATTTCCAGGTCGGGATGCACGAGCTGGGCAAATTTCTGCTTTAGCCGCTGCAGAGGCACAAGCATGACGATGGCGCGACTGTCGGCACCAAAAACGAACTCGCTGACGCCGCCAGGAAATACCGTAAAAGCCGTGCCCGACACTATCGGCGTACCGTTGCATCCGCTCGCGTTACTCGCATCGTGGAGGCAACCAAGCAGGCACCAGTCGGAGGGGATGGCGAAACGCCCGCGGAAAGAGAAGTCCGTTTCGATCTGGCAGAAAACCGAGTCGCCCACCACTTCCGAATCGATGGCCGCTCGCTTGTGGTGGGCACCAAGCACGACTGTCTCCATGTCGCAGACCTTGAGTACCCCGGTCAGCGATATGAGATCTTGCGGAAGTAGCGCGCCTGCGTTTTCTACAGTCATGATGCCTTGCTCCTTTTGGCGACCAATCTTTGGACGTGGATCAACCGTGATTTGAGCCCGGACCACTCCTTCCGACCGTTCGCTTCCGTGGCGACGGCCAACGCTTTAAAAATACCCGGAATTCTCTTAATTGTCTGGATTCGGTTCGATTGAAGCTGTGCCCTTCAATAAAGAGTGCGCAAATTCGGCAATATTTTGTCGTGCGTTGAATCCATTGCTGACGAATGAGATTCGCATCACAGAAGATATGGTCTTTAAATCCATTTTTGCGGAATAGTTCACTTTAAAAAGCAAACGAAGACTTGGGATTTCAGCTGAAGCTAGCCCGCAGGGTCAGTTCGACCAAAGCCAACCAGAAGTACTCCGGTGACTCACGGTTTTGGTCGGTTCGGGTAGGCACCACTTGACCCGCCACGCCGCACCATTAGACTCCCAATATCGGGCTGCATAAACTGGGCCATCTGCCCACCACAGGCTTTGTCCATCGCCGGCCGCAGTCTGCTCAAGTTATGTCAGGGGTTGCATTGATGATTGGCAGCGGGCACGGACGACAGTTCTCCAGGTTGCTGGTCGCACTGACCTTCATCGGCGTCTCTGCATGCGCCGCCCCCCTGCACAGTTCACGGCCCCCCGCCGTGCAGACCAAACCGGCGCCCGAGCAGGCCTCCAGCGGAACGGTGGCGTATCTGCGCCAGTTGATCGACAGGCACCAGCTGACCCAATTGCGCACGACCTTCAACGGCCATTACGGCGCCACGCTGTTTTTTCAGCCGGACAAACTCAGCTATTACGTGGCGCTGTTTCACGACGACGCGTACTGGCGGGTTATTCAGACCGACTCGGAACGAAGCGCGGAGTCGATCTACAGCGCCTTCGCAGAGCAGACGGAGAAGCTGGCCGAGGTCGATATCGATGCGCTGCGGCTAAAGGCGGGCAACGCCTATGCCGAGCAGATGGTGGCAATGAATGAAAAGCGGCTGAAAAACCTGCAGCAGGATGCGGATCGTCAGCAGCAGCAGGCTCGGGAGGTGGCCGCCCAGCAGCAGCAGGCGCAGCAGGAGGCCGTGGCGCTTTCCAATGATTTGCGCAACACCAGTACCCAGTTGGAGGCAGTGAAAACACGAATCCGCGAGCTGGAGGCGCAGCAGGCCAACCCCGAGGTGGTTCTGCCTCCTCCACCTCCACCGCCACCGTCGGCCCCCGACACCCAACCTCCGGCCACCCGTCCTTCGAACTGACGCGGCTAGCCCACGCCGGTTTCCGAAATCGGCGCTATTGCGACCTCGCCGCAAGCAAAGCTCAACCGCGCCTTTTCCATCGGCCCAGGCGATGGACAAGGCCTTGGGCCGCCATGCCCAGCCTTCGGGCCATCGCGCCGGGCTTATGATGAAGTAACCCAGCGTCTTCACGCGTCGAATGCTCTCATGCGTCTTTTGTAAACCCGACTACCCGACTAGCCTTATGCCCGATCAGCCCATGACCACGATGATTTCTGCCGACGAGGCGGAGCAGCTGATTGGCGATCGCGTGGGCCAGTTCGCCGCGGATAGCCGTGCGATTGATGGCGCCTCGGGACACATCTTGCGCCAGTCCATCATCGCCGAGCGCGACCAGCCACCATTTGACCGCGTCACGATGGACGGTATGGCGATTCGCTTCGAGGATTTCTCGCGCGGCGCACGACGCTTCGATATCGCCGGCATGCAGGCCGCCGGCATGACGCCAATAGCGATGTGTCGGGAAGGCGCCTGCATCGAGGTGATGACCGGCGCCGTGATGCCCGACGGCTGTGACACGGTCGTCGCGGTTGAACAAACCCGGCGCGAAGGATCGCAGCTGTTGGTCGCCGCCGGCTACGAACCGCAGCGCGGGCAGTTTATTCACCGCCGTGGCAGCGATTGCCAAGCCGGCGAAACCCTTATCGAGGCCGGTGTCAGGCTGCGCGCGCCGGAAATCGCCGTGATCGCCGCCAACGGCTACGGCTCGGTCGAGGTGTCGACCCAGCCGCGCGTGACGATCCTCGCTACCGGCGATGAGCTGGTGGACGTAGAGTCGCCGATAGCCGCCTGGCAGATCCGCCGATCCAACGATCGGGCACTCGCTGCGCTTCTCGCCAGCCGCGGTCTGAGCGAGGTGAAGCTCAAGCACGTCACCGACGACCGCGACGTACTGAAAGCCGCCATCGCACAGGAGCTCGATACGCGCGACGTGCTGATCCTTTCAGGCGGTGTGTCGATGGGCCAGCGCGACTTTGTGCCGGGCGTACTCAGCGAGCTCGGCGTGCAGCGGGTATTCCACAAGATTGCCCAGCGGCCGGGCAAGCCGATGTGGTTCGGTATGGGCCCGAAGGGTCAGGCGGTCTTCGCGCTGCCCGGAAATCCGGTGTCGGTGCTGGTCTGCGCCACCCGCTACGTGATGCCTGCGCTGCTTGCCGCCATGGGTCGAACGGCGCCACCACCCACCCGCGTTGTCCTGGCGGCCCCGATCGACTTTGCAGCCGCGCTCACCTATTTCGTTCCCGTGCGGATGCAGCCAGATGCTGCAGGCCTGCCTGTCGCCGCGCCCATGCCGCCGCAGACCTCGGGCGACTTCTGCGCGCTGACGCAGACCGACGGCTTTGTCGAACTGCCGCCCGAAAGGTCGCACTTTCCCGCCGGTTTCATCGCCACCTACTATCCTTGGTGAGATGAATACGACGGATACCCTCCCCGGCGCGCTGCGCGCCCGGCTCGTTCCTCCGCTGGACATGCGCGGCCGCCCGCTGCACGACCTGCGCATTTCGGTGATGGATCGCTGCAACTTCCGCTGCCCGTACTGCATGCCGGAGGCCAAGTACGGCAAGGACTTCGCTTTTCTCCCGACCGCCGAGCGGCTCGATTTCGCCGAGATCGTGCGATTGACCCGGCTGGCTGCGCTGCTCGGCGTGCGCAAGGTGCGCATTACCGGCGGCGAGCCTTTGCTGCGGCCGAATCTGGCCGAGCTGATCAGCGAGCTGCGCGCGATCGAATCGATCGACGACATCGCACTGACCACCAACGGCGTGCTGCTGGCCCAGCAGGCGCCGACGCTGATGGCCGCAGGATTGAATCGGGTCACCGTGAGCCTGGACTCGCTCGATCCCGCGGTGTTCTCGCGCATGAACGGCGGCCGCGGCGAACTGGAGCGCGTGCTGCAGGGCATCCGTGCGGCGAGCGCCGCCGGGCTGGGTGATCTCAAGGTCAACACCGTGGTGCAGCGCGGCGTCAACGATCACACGCTCCTCGACATGCTGGACTACTTCCGTGGCAGCGATGTCGTGGTGCGCTTTATCGAATTTATGGACGTGGGCAACCTCAACCACTGGTCGATGGCCGAAGTGGTGCCATCGGCGGAACTGCTGCAGCAGATCGAGCGGCGTTGGCCGCTCGAAGCCCTGCCCGGCCACTACAAAGGCGAGGTGGCGAAGCGCTACCGCTATCGCGACGGCCAGGGCGAGATCGGCTTCATCTCGTCGGTGACGGCACCGTTCTGTGGCGCCTGTACGCGTGCGCGCATTTCGTCGGACGGTTCGCTGTATACCTGCCTGTTCGCCGAGCGCGGCATGGATTTGAAGCAGCCGCTGCGTAGCGGCGCCTCGGATGAACAGCTGCTGGACATGATGCGAAGCGCTTGGCTGCAGCGCACCGATCGCTACAGCGAAGAGCGCGCCACGCCGCAGGCGCAGCATCACAAGAAAATCGAAATGTATTACATCGGAGGCTGAATGCTGTCGCACGTGGGTTCGGACAATCAGCCGCGCATGGTCGATGTGGGCGACAAAGTCGCCACGCAACGCATCGCGCGGGCGCAGGCGCGCGTGCTGCTGCCGGCCGACGTGGCGTCGCAGCTGCGCAAAGCTGGCCATATGACGCCCAAGGGCCCTGTGCTGACTACGGCCAACCTGGCCGGCGTAATGGGCGCCAAGGCCACCCCGCAGCTGATCCCGCTATGTCATCCGCTGATGCTGCAGCGCTGCCGCGTCGATCTCACGGTGGAAGGCGATGAGATCGTCATCGTCTGCGAGGTCGCCTGCCACGGCCCCACCGGGGTGGAGATGGAAGCGCTCACCGGTGCCAGTATTGCCGCGCTAACGGTTTACGACATGTGCAAAGCGATATCGCACGACATCGTGATCCGCGACCTGCGCCTGCTGCATAAATCCGGCGGCAAGCGCGATGTGAATACCGAGGCGACGTCGGCATGAGCGCATCGACGCAATCATCGGCCGCCACCGTCTATGGACTGGTGCTCAGCGGCGGCGCCAGCCGGCGCATGCAGCATGACAAGGCGCTGATCGACTACCACGGCGAACCGCAGCTGCTGTGGACGTATCGCCTGCTTTCATCGGTTTTGGATCGGGTCTTCATTTCGGTGCGGGGCGACCAGCGCGACGAACCGGTGCGTCGGGACCTGCCGCAAATCGTCGATGCCTTCGAGGATGCCGGCCCCGCCGCCGGCATCCTGTCCGCCCAGGCGCTCTACCCCGACGTGGCGTGGCTGGTTGTAGCCTGTGATCTGCCGCGACTGGATACCGCAACCTTGCAAGATCTGCTGCAGTCGCGCGACCCGAGCCGTGAAGCCACCGCCTTCATCAGCAGCCATGACGGCCTGCCCGAGCCGCTGTGCGCGCTGTGGGAGCCGGCCAGTCACGCAAAACTTCTGGAACGCGTTCAGTCCGGCCGCAGCTGTCCGCGCAAGGCGCTGATCCAGGGAGATACCCAGTTGCTGCAGCCTTACGCGGCGCACGCGCTGGACAACATCAACACGCCCGAAGAACTGGCCACACTGCGAGCCGCCCTCCGATGACCTCCGTTA
>Ga0302313_10002052_pt1 | contig 14408 bp, 9 predicted proteins | sample III_Palsa_N2_2_FD_200454 | JGI IMG/M metagenome (GOLD analysis project Ga0302313, IMG submission 200454) | Peat permafrost microbial communities from Stordalen Mire near Abisko, Sweden - III_Palsa_N2_2 | ecosystem: Environmental > Terrestrial > Soil > Palsa > Peat permafrost | place: Sweden...
AGGAAATCGCCGCGCTGGCCGATGTGCTGGTCAGGTATCCGGATACCTGGATCATCACCGACGACATCTACAACTCGATGGTGTTCGACGGGCTCGGCTATCACAACTTTGTGCATGCCAGGCCGGAATTACGCGAGCGGCTGGTGTTTGTCGATTCGATTTCCAAGACCTATGGCATGCCCGGCTGGCGCGTTGGCCTGATCGCCGGACCGGAATCGGTCGCCAGGGCGGTCACCACACTCAACTCCAACCACATCACCAGCCTGCCGGAAGTGATCACTGCGGCGGCGATTGCCGCCTTCAGTGGTTCGCAAGACATACCGCAAGCCAAGTGCGCCGAATTTGCGCACAAGCGCGACGTCGTGGTCGACGCGCTGCGCGCGATTCCCGGTGTGATCTGCCCGCGGCCACAGGGGGCGTTCTATGCCTTCCCGGATATTTCAGCGGCATTCGGCAAGAGCCACAACGGAACAAAGATCAACAACGACGTTGAATTCTGCGCGGCACTGCTCGACGCGACGGGCGTGGCCTGCGTGCCGGGTTCGGCTTTTGGCGAGCCGCGCGCATTGCGCATTTCGTATACCTGCCCAACCGCACAGCTGGAACCTGGCCTGCAACGTATTCAGCAGTTTTTTGCCGAGCTCGTTTGAACACTTCGATTTGCAAGGCGTGACCAGCATGCATCCCATCCATTTCCCCCGTATCACTCATCGCTCACTCAAGGAGCCAACCCCATGAAAGCACCCGTTCGAGTTGCCGTTACCGGCGCCGCTGGTCAGATCGGCTACGCGTTGTTGTTTCGTATTGCCGCTGGCGACATGCTGGGCCCCGATCAGCCAGTGATCCTGCATCTGCTGGAAATCACGCCCGCTCTGCCGGCCCTGCAAGGCGTGGTGATGGAGCTCAATGACTGCGCGTTCCCGACGCTGGCCGGTGTGGTCGCCACCGATAACGTCAACGTCGCGTTCAAGGACGTCGACTACGCACTGCTGGTGGGTGCGCGTCCGCGCGGCCCCGGCATGGAGCGCAAGGATCTGCTGGAAGCCAACGGCGCGATCTTCGGCCCGCAGGGCAAGGCGTTGAACGATCACGCCAAGCGCGATGTGCGCGTGCTGGTGGTCGGCAATCCGGCTAACACCAATTCGCTGATTGCCCAGCAGAACGCACCGGACCTCGATCCGAAATGCTTCACCGCGATGGTGCGCCTGGACCACAACCGCGCACTGAGCCAGCTGGCCGAAAAGACCGGTGCGCACACCACCGATATCAAGAAGGTCACCATCTGGGGCAACCACAGCTCTACCCAGTATCCGGACCTGCACGAGACCACGGTGAAGGGCAAGCCGGCGCTGGAGCAGATCGAGCAGTCCTGGTACGAAAGCGACTTCATCCCGACCGTGCAGCAACGCGGTGCAGCCATCATCAAGGCGCGTGGCGCATCGTCCGCGGCGTCCGCTGCATCGGCTGCCATTGACCACATGCATACCTGGGCGCACGGCACGGCCGAGGGCGACTGGGTGTCGATGGGCATTCCGTCGGATGGTTCTTATGGGATTGCACCGGGCGTGATCTTTGGCTATCCGGTGACGGTGAAGGGCGGCAAGTACGAGATCGTGCAGGGTCTGAAGATCAACGCGTTCTCGCAGTCACGCATTGACGCAACCGAGAAGGAACTGCGCGAGGAGCGCGCTGGCGTCGAGCATCTGTTCGCCAAAAAGTGATCACACGCTAAAACTATTACTCGGAATGGGCTGGCTGAAAAGTCGGCCCATTCTGTTTTTCGTTATTTGTTTTCAGCGTTCATCTTAGGCCCCACGCAGGTCGTTCGTTGCATGGCCACGATGCGATGATCCATTGAATACTCTAGCGATGAAGCGGAACGGCGGACCGATCTTTGGCGTTCAGAGCACAGGCGAAACCGCGTTACGCTAAAATGTCGGCTTTACCTGGAGCGGCTCATGACGACGATGACATCCCCCGGTGCGCGATTCCGCGCCGCTCTGATGGAAGAAAAGCCGCTGCAGGTGATTGGTGCGATCAACGCCAACCATGCCCTGCTGGCGAAGCGGGCGGGGTACCGTGCGATCTATCTGTCCGGTGGTGGCGTGGCAGCCGGTTCGCTCGGGCTGCCTGATTTGGGTATCAACACGCTGGATGACGTATTGACCGACGTGCGTCGCATCACCGACGTCTGCGATCTGCCGCTGATGGTGGACATCGACACGGGCTTTGGACCCAGCGCATTCAATATTTCGCGCACCGTGAAGAGCCTGATCAAGGCGGGTGCTGCGGCTTGCCATATCGAGGACCAGGTCGGCGCCAAGCGCTGCGGTCATCGCCCCGGCAAGGAAATCGTTTCCGCCGGCGAGATGACTGATCGGGTGAAGTCTGCCGCAGACGCCAAGACTGATGCGGATTTTTTCCTGATCGCGCGCACTGACGCGATCGCGGTGGACGGTGTGGATGCGGCGATTGAACGAGCCATCGCTTGCGTCGAGGCCGGGGCCGACGGCATTTTTGCCGAAGCAGCTTACGATCTGCCGACTTACCGTCGCTTCGTCGATGCGGTGAAGGTGCCAGTGCTGGCCAACATCACCGAATTTGGCAGCACGCCACTTTTCAGTGTGGACGAATTGAGCACGGCGGGCGTGAGCATCGTGCTTTATCCATTGTCCGCCTTCCGTGCGATGAACAAGGCGGCCGAGAATGTCTACACCGCGATTCGCCGTGACGGCCATCAGCGCAATGTAATCGACACGATGCAGACGCGCGAGGAACTCTACGACCGCATCGGCTACCACGCGTTCGAAAACAAACTGGACGCGTTATTCGCCGGCAAGAAAGGCTGATCACGCCACCACTTTCGTATGAGCGACGCCATGAGCGTCGACATGCATCTGCAAGACTCAGGAGATTGACCGATGAGTGAGCAAACCCTTCCCAAGGCTAAAAAGTCCGTCGCGCTTTCCGGGGTGCCGGCAGGCAATACGGCGCTGTGCACGGTCGGCCGTAGCGGCAACGATCTGCACTACCGCGGCTATGACATCCACGACCTGGCGGCCAAGGGCTGCTTCGAGGAAGTAGCCTATTTGCTGGTCCACGGCGTGCTGCCGAACTGGACCGAACTCAATCACTATCGCGCGCGGCTCAAGCGCCTTCGCGGGCTGCCTGCGCCGGTGAAGAGTGCGCTCGAGCTACTGCCGGCCGCCACGCATCCGATGGACGTGATGCGCACGGGCTGCTCGGTACTCGGCACGGTGCTGCCGGAAAAGGATGACCACAACGTCACCGGCGCGCGCGAGATTGCCGATCGCCTGATGGCCAGCTTCGGCTCGATGCTGCTGTACTGGTATCACTTCAGCCATAACGGCAAGCGCATCGAGACACAAACCGACGATGACTCGATCGCCGCGCACTTTTTGCATCTGCTGCATGGCAAGAAGCCCAGTGACCTGCATGCGCATGCGCTCGACAAGTCGTTGGTGCTGTATGCCGAGCACGAGTTCAATGCTTCGACGTTTGCGGCGCGCGTGATCGCCGGCACTGGTTCCGACATGTATTCGGCGCTCACAGGCGCCATCGGTGCACTGCGCGGACCCAAGCATGGTGGCGCCAACGAGGTGGCGATGGAAATCATCGCGCGCTATCGCAATGCCAATGAGGCGGAAGCGGATATTCGTGCCCGCGTCGAGCGCAAGGAGATCGTGATCGGCTTTGGGCATCCGGTATATACCGTGTCCGATCCACGCAACGAAATCATCAAGGAAGTCTCACGCAAGCTCTGCACGGACGGCGGCAATCCCACACTGTTCGACGTATCGGAGCGCATCGAAAAAGTGATGGCCGAGATCAAGAAGATGTTCCCCAATCTCGACTGGTTCTCTGCCAGCGCATATCACATGATGGGCGTGCCTACAGCGATGTTTACGCCGTTGTTCGTGATTGCCCGCACGTCTGGTTGGAGTGCTCATGTGATCGAACAGCGCGAAGATGGCAAGATTATCCGACCCAGCGCGAATTACATCGGCCCGGAAGACCAGGCCTACGTGCCGATCGATAAACGCTGAATCAATTCATGGTGCAAAAAAGGAGCCGAGCGGCTCCTTTTTATTTGACGCGAAGAATTTTTTGGTCCGACTTCTTTTTTATGCGTTCGACATTAATTTCTGAAACCTCTAATAACACCAATGGTGATGATGAACAGGAGATGCCTGTGCACAGAACCTGCACAAGTTTTTGCCTAAATTACGACTTCCTACACTGACCAGTACGGAAATGCCTCATGAGTTCATTAAATATTCCAAAGCTTCGCTTGCGCTGCCGTCATCTTTTTATTGCGCCCCTTCTTTTGGCCAGTTCGGCATCCTTTGCTGACGTGTCGCCCGCGTTAGATCGTTTCGATTTGTCGCTCGGCGGCTACTACGCCAACACAGACACCACGATCGGTGCAGGTGCCAGAAGCGATCAGTTCAGCGCCAAAGGCAATGTCAATCTCGAGCGTGATCTCGGCTTTGAAGATCACAAGACCGTGCCGCGTGTGAAGCTCGATTTTCTCATCGGTGATCATCAAGGTTTTTCGTTCGACTACTTCAGCATCAATCGCTCGAGAACCAAAACGCTCAGTGACGATATCAGCTACGGCGGCAATGACTACGACGCATCGGCTTCGGTTCGCGGCAAGCTCGATTTCGATTTCGGCAGTGCGGCGTATCGCTGGTGGTTTGGTAGCGGCAACGATGTCTTCGGTCTGGGCGTTGGTGCGGCTTATTATCGCGTGCGTGCCGGCATCAGCGGCATTGCCACGCTGGATGGCGAAAGCGCTCAAGCTTCGACCAGCTATAGCGAAACCGCTGGCGCACCCCTGCTGCAGCTAGGCTGGCGCCATTCTTTCAATGACAGCGTGCGCATGTACTTCGATGCGTCGGGCGTCAAGAAGAACGGTGGTGATCTAAACGGCCATATCTATAACGCTGCGCTGGGCCTTGAATGGTATCCCTGGAAAAATCTTGGATTTGGCGCGGAGTACGCCTATACCCGCATCCAACTTAATGACGTACAGAGTGACTACAACGCCAATCTGGATCTGAAGCTTCATGGTCCCTCGGCCTTTGTAAAGTTCCGCTTCTGATCGATACCTTTCAGTAGTTGGCATTCAAAGGGTCGTGGCATGGCTCACGACCCTTTTTATTGATGATTTTCACGGCGCTGACGATAGCGTTGCGCGATCCAGGCGCCTGCGCACAGGCAAACGACCATCGCGATCTGCAGTGGATAGGTCGTCCAGCGGTGCGTATCAAACCAATCGGAAAGCAGAGGGTCGCCTGCAAGCATACGTGCCGCAGTCCACGCGATGGCGGCGGCGCCAAGATAAATGATGATGGGAAAGCGTTCGATCAGTTTCAGGATCAGCGTCGAGCCCCATACAACCAGTGGGACGCTGATAAGCAGTCCCAAGATGACTAATCCAAGGTGGCCCTTCGAGGCGCCAGCGATGGCCAGCACGTTGTCCATGCCCATCAATGCATCGGCAACAATGATCGTGCGCAGTGCGCTCCAGAAGGTTTGCGGTGCGCTGACTTCATGTTCGCCATTTTTTTCATTCTGCTGCAGCAACTTCCATGCGATTGGCAACAGCAGCAAACCGCCGGCTAGCATCAGCCCCGGCAGTTCGAGCAGATAAATCACCACCGCGGTCAGCAGCAGCCGCACGATGATCGCACCGAAACTGCCCCAGAATATTGTCCGCTTCTGCAGCGTCTTGGGCAGGCTGCGCGCGGCCATGGCAATGACAATGGCGTTGTCACCGCCAAGCACGAGATCGAGCAAGATGATTGCCAGCAGGCCGGAAAGAAAGTCAGAGCTGATCAATTGCATGCAGGTTTCCATACGCGTCGGACAGATGCAGTGGAGACGGGTGCGCGCGACCCGTTTCCACCGCAAAAGTCTCGTTCGCTAGGCAACTGCTGCAATGACCGGAGCAAGGCGTTGCTCGTGTTGACGATCATTGCACCGACACTGAAATCCTGTGTCGTGAACTACTCCCTTTTGGGATGTGCAGTTTAATTGTCACTGCCGATGTTGACGGGGTCAAGCGAAGGCGCGCGAAAACGCAAGCCTGCTGTAGCGGGCTGCGGTCGGCTAAAATGCCGACTTTCCCTGTTGCGAGATCAGTTCATGAGTGCGCACGATATCCGCTCTGCCGTACGTCCCGATCCGGACCAGCCACTGGTCGACATTGCCGATTACGTGATTGATCACACGGTTGATTCGAAAGAGGCGTATGACACTGCGCGCTACATGCTGCTTGATTCACTGGGCACCGCCATGCTGGCGATGAAATTCCCGGAATGCGTGAAACACCTGGGGCCGGTCGTGCCGGGCGCAACCTTGCCAGGCGGTGCGCGCGTGCCTGGTACCAGCCATGAGCTGGATCCGATGCAGGCGGCTTTTGCAATCGGCACGCAGATTCGCTGGCTGGATTTCAACGACACGTGGCTCGCCGCGGAATGGGGACATCCTTCCGATAATCTGGGAAGCATTCTGGCGGTCGGTGATTATCTCAGCCGCAAGGCGGAGCGCGAGGGCGGTCAACCGCTTACTATTCGTGACGCTCTTGGCTATGCGATCAAGGCGCACGAAATTCAGGGTTGCTACGCGCTGTTGAATAGCTTTAACCGGGTAGGGCAGGACCACGTGATTCTGGTTCGACTGGCGTCCACCGCGGTTGCGACGGCGATGCTGGGTGGCGGCAAGGATCAGATTGTCACCGCCGTCTCGCACAGCTGGATCGATAACGGCGCGCTGCGCACCTACCGCCATGCGCCAAATACTGGTCCGCGCAAAAGCTGGGCTGCCGGCGACGCTTGTCGTCGCGCTGTGACCCATGCCATCAATGCGGTCTATCGCGGCGTGGCGGGTTATCCTTCGGCGCTGTCGGCCAAAACCTGGGGCTTCTACGACGTGGCCTTCAAGGGCAAAGTCTTTGAGTTCGAGCGTCCGTTTGGCAGCTATGTGATGGAAAACGTGTTGTTCAAGATCAGCTATCCGGCCGAGTTTCATGCGCAGACGGCAGTGGAGTGCGCCATGGAGCTGCACAAGCAGGTGGCTGGCAAGCTCGAACAGATCGACAAAATTGTCATTGAGACCCAGGAAGCCGGTTGCCGCATCATCGACAAGACCGGGCCGCTGGCGAACTACGCCGACCGCGATCACTGCATCCAGTACATGGTCGCCGTGCCGCTGATCTTCGGCCGCCTGGTGGCCAGTGACTATAACGACGAGATCGCCTCGGATCCGCGTATCGACGCGCTTCGCGACAAGATGGTGGTCAGTGAGAACCCGCAGTTCACCAAGGATTACTTCGATCCGGACAAGCGTTATATTGGCAATTCGGTGCAGGTGTTCTTCAAGGACGGCACGAGTACAAGCAAGGTGTCGATTGACTATCCGATCGGACATCGTAAGCGTCGTGCTGAGGGAATCCCCGTGTTGCTCCGGAAATTCGAGTCGGCCATGCGCGACCACTTGCCAGCCCATCGGGTCGAAGCCATTCTGCAGGCGACAAAGACACCGGAGGCATTGGATGCCATGCCGTTACATCATTTCCTTGGACTCTTCACATTGTAAAGACGAGGTGACTGGAATATTAAGCACGTGAGAAGGGCGTCAGTCGTTTGATTCCCTTGTTTGAACCCTTTTGGCTTCAGCGTTGGTGCGGTTTGAGGGATTATCTTTCGGGTCTAGGTAATTGAAAGACTCCAGAGTTTCCTGAATGAAGTCTCACCGGGGTGAATAAGTTGCCAATGTGTTAACGTGCCAACCACTTAACGAATTTGCTACACTCTCCACCGCTTGTTGCATGAACGCCAGGCACGGGCTTAAAACCCTGAATGACGTAACTTAGTTCTGAATACGCGATTTCCGGTTTGATTTGAACGGACGCGAAAAAAACCTAAAAATGAGGAGACACCTGATGAATCGTAAGGGCTTATATTTTCTGATCGCGCTGGCCCTGGGCGGCGTAGGTGCCGTTCATGCGCAAGACGCAGCCGCTCCGGCTGGTGACAGCTCGGCCTCGATGGCTCCGGTTTCGAGCTTCGACGACCGTTGGTACATTGCCCCGACCGTCGGTGGCTACTACAACGATGACAAGCGCAACACCAACAGCCGCCAGTTCTATTACGGCTTGGGTTTCGGCAAGTTCTTCACCCCGAACCTGTCGATCGACCTGTTCGTTGACCGCACCAAGCGCAAGATCGATCGCGGTCCGGCCAATGGCGGCGGTCAGAGCAGCAATAACTGGGCTAGCAACGATGTCGGCGTCGCCGCTCGTTATTACGTTGGCGACTGGAACGCTTTCCGTCCCTACTTCCTGGCCGCCGTAATCGGTAGCCACCACAACAACCCGTATGACAGCGGTTGGGCCCCGGCTGCCGAGCTTGGCGTCGGCGTGTCCAAGACGATCACCGACAGCACCGACATCCGCGTTGAAGCCGGCTACCGCTATGACTTCGACGATGACACCAGCAGCAACCCTGCATTTGCCAATACGGGCAACAACACCAACCGCAATGGCTACGGTGACGCGTTCCTGGGCCTGAGCATCGTCTCGCGCTTCGGTGCACCGCCGGCTGCTCCGGCCCCGGCCGTTGCTCCGCCAGCTCCAGCTGACTGCTCCACCATGGACAGCGACCACGACGGCGTGAACGATTGCGACGACAAGTGCCCGAATACGCCTGCTGGCACGATCGTTGGACCTGATGGTTGCCCGCAGAAGGTCGTCATCGACCTGCGCGGCGTGAACTTCAAGTTCGACTTCCCGAAGAAGGGCCACGTGAAGGCAAGCGAAATCGGCAAGGCACTCGCCGTTCCGACAGCTGACTCACTGGCAGTGCTGAACCAGGCTGTGGATACCTTGCAGCGTTACCCGCAGGTGCATGTGACCGTTGCTGGCTACACCGATAGCAAGGGTACCGATGCTTACAACCAGAGCCTGTCCGAACGTCGTTCGCAGATCGTGTACGACTACCTGACCAGCCACGGTATCGATGCAAGCCGCCTCGACGGCCCGATTGGTCACGGCAAGAACGATCCGATTGGCGACAACGCCACGGATGCTGGTCGCGCCCAGAACCGTCGTACCGAACTGCAGGTCAAGCAGTAATAGACCTCAGCAAGTAAATAAAGAACCCGGCTTCGGCCGGGTTTTTTTATGGGCGACTACCTGGAATTTGTTTTTATGAGGTGTACGTCTGGCGTTACCGTTGATCAATCCTTGTGGCGCTGTAGTCAACGCCGATACGCTACGTAAATGGACCGACCTAATTCTCGTTCAATGCGAACAATCGCGTCCGCAAAAATGCCGCGACACGGCTTGGCGCGTGTGCTGTCCAAAATGGGTGTCTGTTCTCGTACTCAGGCCGAACAGTGGATTCGCGACGGTCGGGTAAGCCTTGACGGTCGTGTAGAGCGAGACCCTCAATTTCCCACCTTGATCGATCAGTCCGTGATTGCGGTCGATGGAGTTGACGTCAAAGCCGCGATCCATGTGTATGTGATGCTCAACAAGCCACGTGGATTGCTTGTCAGCGCTGCCGACGAGCAAGGCCGAGACACTGTTTACACCGCATTGGCCGCCGCGGGTTTGCCGTGGCTTGGGCCGGTCGGGCGACTGGACAAGGCTAGCGAAGGCTTGCTATTGCTCAGCAATGACACGACATGGGCGTCCGGCATTACCGATCCAGTGACGCACATGGACAAGACGTATCACGTCCAGGTGTCCGGGCAACCGGATGATTCAGTGCTGATGAAAATGTTGTCGGGTGTCAACGAATCCGGCGATTTCCTGAAAGCGAAGCGCGTGATCCTGCTTCGGGCTGGCGAAAAGAATGCCTGGCTCGAAGTCGTGCTGGATGAAGGCCGCAATCGGCATATTCGTCGTCTGCTCGCAGCGCTGGGATTTGACGTACTGCGATTGATCCGCGTCGCCATCGGCTCGCTCGCGCTTGGCGCGTTGGCCAAAAGTCAGTGGCGCGAGCTCACCGCCGAAGAGGTGAGCAAGCTCGATAGCCGTCGATAGCGAAAGCGTGTTTCCGGCAAAGGTTATGCGCCGATCACGCCCAATTGTTTGCCTACCCTGGTAAATGCGCCAATCGCCTTGTCCAGATGCTCGCGTGTATGCGCTGCGCTCATCTGCGTACGAATGCGGGCCTTGCCTTGCGGCACGACCGGGAAGAAGAACCCGGTGACATAGATGCCTTGCTCGAGCAGTGCCGAAGCCATGGCCTGCGCTTTAGGTGCGTCATAAATCATCACCGGCACGATGGGATGCACGCCGGGGCGAATGTCGAAACCCGCTGCCGTCATTTGCTCGCGAAAATATCGTGTGTTGTCCTGCACCTTTTTGCGCAGGTCACCAGCGGTGGCGAGCATGTCGAACACCTTGATACCGGCTGCGACCACGTGTGGTGGCAGTGAATTGGAGAATAGGTAGGGACGCGAGCGTTGGCGCAGCATCTCGATCACTTCCTTGCGGCCGGTGGTGAAACCGCCCAGCGCACCGCCGAGTGCCTTGCCCAGCGTGCCGGTGAAGATATCGATCTTGTCCATTACGCCATGCACCTCGGCAGCACCACGGCCATGCTCCCCCAGAAAACCGGTGCAGTGGCATTCGTCGATATGCACCAGTGTGTTGTATTTCTTCGCCAGTGCGGTGATCTGATCCAGCGGTGCGATAAAGCCATCCATTGAAAATGCACCGTCGCTGGTGATCAGCTTGGTGCGCGCGCCTGCAGCGTCCGCTGCCTGTAGCTGTGCTTCCAGATCGGCCATATCGCAGTTGCCGTAACGAAAGCGCTTGGCCTTGCACAGGCGGATGCCGTCGATGATCGAGGCGTGGTTGAGCGCATCGGAGATGATCGCGTCCTCTTCACCGAACAGCGGTTCGAACAGGCCACCGTTGGCATCGAAGCAGGCGGCATAGAGGATGGTGTCCTCGGTACCGAAGAACTCGGCAATCTTCGACTCCAGCTGCTTGTGCAGATCCTGCGTGCCGCAAATGAAGCGCACCGAAGCCATGCCGAAGCCATGCGTATCCAACGCGTCTTTCGCTGCCTGGATCACATCGGGATGATCGGCCAGGCCAAGATAATTATTGGCGCAAAAATTCAGTACCTTGCGGCCGTCGGCCAGGGTGATTTCCGCCGACTGCGGCGAGGTGATGATGCGCTCAGCCTTGAAAAGGCCCTGTTCGCGGATGGATTCGAGTTCGCTCTGATAGCGTGCCTGGCCGGGGTAGCTCATGGGGAAATTCCGACGGTAATAAAGCACCCATTGTGAGCCCTCGGCACCGATCGGAAAACCTCGAGCGTGCACATCGCCCCGCAACGTCCGTCAAACCTCAGTGCAGGCCGAAGTCCACACGCGTGGTCGAGCCCTTGTCGTCGATACCCTTGGCGTCGAGTTTTGGGGCCAGCACGAACAGCCGCTTGTCCGGCACCTTGCCACGCAACCAGCTGCGCACGGCATCTGCACGTTGCTGGGCGAGATGACGCATCGCATCCGTATCCGTGGGAACGTTGGCTTCCAGCATGCTTTTCATCGTATCGGGTGGCTGCGATTTGGTCAGGCCGATCAAGTCGCGCGGTTTCTTGAATTTGGCGTGCTTGTAGGCTTTGGCCAGATACTTGTTGTAGTCATCGGGACTTAGCGGCGCTTCGGTGCCGGGCGCCTTTGCATCATCCTTGTCACCTTCGTCGTCGCGCTGTTCAGCCCTCACAAGTTGGTCAACCGTCACGGTGCGCAGGCCGCTTTCGTCCTTTGCCGGGTCGGTACGGCCGATGATGTCGAGGTTCAACGAAGGCTTGTCCGTCAGCGCTTTCACGATTAGCGTGAGCCTTTTCTGCGCGTCGGCATTCAGTTCGCTACTGCCTGGTGCAAATTCCACATAACCGAGATCCTGGCCGGAGCTGCCGCTGAATGCTGAAGCGAGCAGCCGGAACGGTGCTGTCACCGCACGACCAATCAGGTTGACGAACGCATGCCAGACCAGTCCGCCGATGCTGAACTTGGGATCATCCAGCGAACCGGATACCGGCAGATGCACGTCAATACGGCCTTGCGAATCTTTCAGCAAGGCTACCGCCAGCTTGACGGGTAGATGGCTGATGCCTTTGCCCTCGATACGATCGCCAAAGGTCAACTGGTCGATGAAGATATGGTTGTCAGCCGATAGCTTGCGCTGATCCAGTTTGTAATGAACATCGGCATTGAGCCGGCCCTTGGTAATCGGATAGCCGGTGTACTTGCCGGAGTAGGCGCTTAGGTTGGTCAGCTCGATTTCTTCCGCCTTGCCACTGATGTCGAGAAAGGCCACCGGCGCCAGCGGATTGATCGAGCCCTCAATATCCACCGGTGAGTTGTCGTCGAGTTCACCCTGCAGGCTCAGGTCGGCCGGCGGCCCGGCGTCGGTGCCGAAACCGCCGATCTTGCCGGTGAGCTGCGTGATGTTCGCGGTGTAGTTGGGCTTGATGAAGTTGTCGGTGTAATTGAGCTGGCTATTGGTGACCGTGATGGCGCCGATGTGTATCTGAGGTGCTGGCAAATTGCTCACAATGGCGGGCGCGGGCGCGGGCGCGCTCGCTGCCGGTGCTGGCGTGGTCTCGGCGCGGGTTACCGAGACCGGCGCCGCAGCGGCGGGATTGGCCACAACATCCTGGGTATTCAGCCGTCCATTCGCGTTGATGATCAGCCGCGCATAGATTTGATCGAGGGCTAGTGTGCCAATCGAAACCCTGGGTGCACCATCACCGAGCCGCACGCTCAAGCCACTGAGCGTGAGCGCCTGCCAACGAAGAAAGTCATCGCCACTCACCTTGTCCTGCACGCGTACGCGCCCCAGCGTCACTCGGCCGCGATAATCCACCTTCGATTGGTCGGCGTGTTGCAGATAATGCACACGCCCATCGCTGGTCAGGAGCGCGCTGCTGACCAGCACGTTGAGCGGAACGCTGCCATAGTTTTCGAACGGCGCAAGGTTGAGTCGAGTCGTCTTGATCTGCAGCTGTGCGTCCAGCGGCTGCGGCGTGAGCTTGCCGCTGACCTGATAGCTGCCGTTTTTTCCGATCGTGCCTGATGTGTCGAGCTTCAACGACTGATGCATATCGTCAGACAGGCCATCGGCCTTCAGGCTTATCTTGCTGACTCTGAAGGTATACGGCTTGCCCGGTGTTTTGCGGTCGGTCAGGGCTACTGCACCATCATCGAGAGCGAAGTGGTCGATATGCCAATGCCATAGACTGGCGGGTGGTGCCGTCTTCCGCGCATGTTTTCCGCCAGGGGGCGCAGGTGCTGACGAACGAGGTGCCACTGGGGCGAGCTCGGCCAGATCTATGTTGCCATTGACCAATCGTTGCGCACCAACGCTCAGCCCTTGCAGATTCACCGTACCCAGCTGCGCCCGCTGCTTGATCAGATCAAACTGGTTGAGATCGAGCTGCAGGCTTTTCCATCTCACATGGGAATCCTTTTGCTTTGTCGGTGCCAGCGTGACATCGCTCAGCGTGATCTTCGTACTGCTGAGCTGCGCATTGAATGGGCCGTTCCACTGCGCTTGCAATTGCCCATGTGCGGCAAGCTTGCCGCTGAGGTTGGCTGCAAGCGTGGGATAGCCGATGGCCTGCAGCGGGGCAATATCCACACCATCCAGACTCACGTTGCCGCGGAACTGACTTGCGGCGATGTCCACGGTGCCTTTGGCTGTCAGATGGCCGTCATTGAGCTGCGCGGCCATGTTGAGGCTGGCCGGCGGCGCGGTGACCGTCGACAGCCCACTGATGCTGCCATGCAAATTTTCCAGGCTGAGTTGCGCCGGCGATGCTCCTGTTTTATCGACATAAACCAGATGGCCGCTGGCGAGATCCAGTCGCGCGATGCGAACCGCTGTCTTCGGGCCCGCGCTGGGTTTGCCGTCGCCCAGTAGTGGATCGAAGTTGCTGTGTCCACCGGCAAGGCTGACATAGTGCAGCTCCGGCTGATCGAGCCGCAGCGTACCAAGCGTGTAGCGTGACTGCAGTGGCTGGACGTCGGCCAGCTGCACCAGCATCTGTTGAAGACTGAGCAGGGGCGTCGAGTCCTTGCTGTTCACAGCCAGCTGATCGAGCTGCAAGGTTCCCGTGACGCTGAGTTGTGGCGTCTTCGGGTCGGCGATGAAGTGCAGATCGAGTTCGCCCGACAGTTGCCCCTTGACGACCAATACGGGTAGCGGGGCAGGCGCGTAGCCCAGGTAGCGGGGCAGGTCGAGATGATCGAGGTGAAAATGCATCACCGACTCGCGCGTGCTGGCGAACGGCTTGATCTGGCCGGCGAGCCTTACGGCGCTGCCATCCACCGTCATCGCCAGCAATGGCTGC
>Ga0302313_10002055_pt1 | contig 14399 bp, 15 predicted proteins | sample III_Palsa_N2_2_FD_200454 | JGI IMG/M metagenome (GOLD analysis project Ga0302313, IMG submission 200454) | Peat permafrost microbial communities from Stordalen Mire near Abisko, Sweden - III_Palsa_N2_2 | ecosystem: Environmental > Terrestrial > Soil > Palsa > Peat permafrost | place: Sweden...
AGCGCGTCGCTTCGAATGGATCAGGCAAACCGGCGAACACGCCCTGCCCGCGATGTCGTACCGGCGAGGTCTTGCCATGCATGATCTGCTTGGCCCGGATCACCTTGCCGCCAAATGCCTGCCCGATTGCCTGATGACCGAGGCACACACCAAATATCGGAATCTCCGCCGACATCTCGCGCAGCACATCCAGCGATACGCCTGCATCATCCGGCGTACCCGGCCCCGGCGAAATCATGATGTGCGACGGCTGCAGCGCGCGAATACCGGCTACATCCAGTGCATCGTTGCGCACCACCTTGACCTGCTGCCCCAGTTCACCGAGGTACTGCACAAGGTTGAAGGTAAAGCTGTCGTAATTATCGATCATTAGCAGCATTAGAAATATATGCCATTGAGATTTATAAATAAATTCAAAATAAGTACGTCAATCAATGCCCTTTGAGAGAACTGCGAGCTACTCGCTCTTGTTTGCTTGTTTGCTCACCGTGCAATCTTAGCTCGCACGCGACAGTAGAACGTCGCCATTTCTAAAAGATCAGCAGCGAGCGCGACATGAAGCCACGCATCCAGATCCGACACGTTTTTCAGTTGATCATCGCAAAACCACGGAAATGCCGGTGGCGAGATCTTCAGCAACCATGCCATCAAGGCAGACAACCGCGGCCTGATCAGCACATATCACGCGTTCGATACCGGTACCGGCTACATCATCTCGCCGGGTCAGCCATACGGTCACGCAGACATCGAAATCTTCGACGGAAATACTGGCTCACCAGCTTCTGCCTCATCCTGAACCAGGACACGCCGCGCATGGTGTGCGCCAGCATAACACTGGCGCTTTAAGCGTTAGACGATTAGAGAAAAACCCGGCGAGTAGAACTTGCCGGGGTTTTGGTTCGCTCAACCTGCGGTATGCATGGGTACGCAGGAACCGGCCTTGCATTCAATCTGTAGCGGCACGCTTGTGGGACAGGTTGATTCAAACAAGGCCCTTTGGCCGTCCGCCATCACTACGTGAATGGCGCGATCGCATTGCTGCCTGGCGGCCACGTTCTGAGCAGCATTGAACGTAGCAGGACTGATCCGATTGTCCAGACTCGCCAGACCATCAGTCTGGGAAGACCCCCGCATCCCGGGTGCAGCCATCGTGCCGTTACCCACCGAAGGCGACACGTATGCGTTCGAAGCCGGCTGACCCGAATAGGTAGTCATGACCGTGAGCACATCGGGATAGTGGTGCGCGGCATCGTCGCTAAAGTCCACAACCAGACCGATCAGGCCGCCAAACAAGATATTCCCCCATTCCATCGGCCGCACGGTGGAAGCGAACGACTGGTCTCCGATAGCCTCACCATCCTTAACGCAGCGAACTTGAATTGGCCCACTGCCACGATGGACAGTCACTATTCCTGGCGTGGTTACGTGCTGCTCGCCGCGCTCGTTGCTTACCGTGCAATCAGCGCCGACGACGTCCTGACTGGTCGAATGTGTCTCCACGCTGAGGTGCTGATGTGTTCCGCCCACGATGGAAGCGCAGGCTGAAAGGCCACAGGTCAATCCGAGTACGGCAGCCTTCTTGCTCAACTGGTTCATAAAGTTCTTCCTGATTTTTAATTTCCACAGAAATGCCCGACGCTCATCTGAGCGTCGGCATGAAAGGCACCGGAAGTGGAAACCCCACATCGTGGCTTCTGCTATCCGCAGAGGCTGCCGCGCGGCGGCAGGATGCTTCGACGCGATTACCCCCCAGTCATCGCGCAGGGATATCTTGCAGGAATCGCCGGCAGAATTCGAGAGGATTCAGAAAACGCGCCAGGCCGACGGGAATGCCTGCCGATGAAGCACCTGTGTTGTAGATCACCGCGACTTCCCAATCGGCACGCAGCGCGGCAAGCGTGCAAAAGTTCGGCCTGCCGCGGATCATGATGCGTTTCGCGCGGCCAAGCATCGCAGACCGGGGAAATGTCCGCTGATGATCTGACGAAACCCCGCGATGTGCTGCACATGTGCATGGAACTCCATCGACGAACAAAGCGTCAGGACACTCCCCTTCGATGGCGTACAGCGCCCGACCATGTAAGCGAAGGTGTGTGTGGCATGACTCAGATCCTTTGTCGCAAGAGCGCCACCACTCCGGACATGACTAAACCCTTTCGTCGGAAAACGTCATTGGTGAGACGGTCCAAAAAAAGGAAACGCCAGCACCTGATCCGTATAGGTTTCCACGACCAGACTGAAAGGCTGGCCGCTTCCGTTATAGAGCACGGCCTGATGCTGCAGGATCTGCGCCGGAACATGCAGCAACGTGCCCGGAGGCATGGGCGCAACGCCGTGCATTTCCCAGCCGTCCGCCAGCGGAGACCACAACAGCTTCGCGTCCAACGTCTGCCGCCGAAAATGCAGCGGCTGCACCACCTTGCCAAACGGTGTGTCGGTGTTGTCGAGCTGTTGATTCATGGCCGTTGTGAGGCGTGCAGGCACATACCAGTTGTCGGCCTCGGACAGCACATGTGCTCCGCACATAAGTTGCACACGCCGATACTTCACGGGCTCCTGCGCATCGATGCCCATCTGGGTACGCAACCCCGGCGACAGCGGCTTGTCCTGTCCACGCACACGCTGCGCCACGATCTTCGGCTGCGCCGCCAGATCGTGTGCGCCGCACCAGCGCTCCAGCGTCAGCGTGGCGCTGTCGTGACTGAGCAGATCGGCGTTGAGCGTTTCGATCAGCGCCAGCGCCTCCGCTCTGGCCAGCGGCGTATCCGGCCACGTCGTTGCTGCATCAAGCGCTTGCACGCTGCCGGCCAGCAGACACAGCGCAGACACTGTTATCAGTGAGCACGTTAGTCGCATATTGATCACAACCCTTTTGCTGCCTGCGCCACCGCGCGAAACAGAGCGCGGCCCTTGTTCATGGTTTCTTCCCACTCGGCGGCGGGATCGGAGTCGTAGACGATGCCGGCGCCGGCCTGCACGTGCAAGCGACCGTTCTGGATCACCGCGGTGCGGATCGCGATGGCGGTGTCGGCATCTCCCCACCAGCCGATCCAGCCGATCGCGCCGGCGTAGATGTTGCGCTTGTATGGCTCCAGCTCCTGGATGATCTCCAGAGCGCGGATCTTCGGTGCACCGCTGAGCGTGCCGGCGGGGAACGTGGCCTTGAGCACGTCCATGTAGCTGAGGTTCGGCAGCGCGGTGCCCTGCACCTGCGAGACGATATGCATCACGTGCGAGTAGCGCTCGATCGCGAATGACTCGCTCACTTCGACGCTGCCGGTTTCGCTGATGCGGCCGATGTCATTGCGGCCCAGATCGATCAGCATCACGTGCTCGGCGCGCTCTTTCGGATCGGCCAGCAGCTCGGCTTCAAGCGCCTGATCTTCCGCCTCGTTCGCGCCACGCTTGCGTGTGCCAGCGAGTGGACGAACGACGACCTTGCCATCTTTCAGCCGCGCCAGAATTTCCGGCGACGAGCCGACGATCTGCGTATCGCTGAGGTCGACGAAGTACATGTACGGCGACGGATTGAGCGCACGCAACGCGCGATACACGTCGATCGGCCGTGCGTTGAAGCCCACGCTGAGCCGCTGCGACGGCACCACCTGAAAGATGTCGCCCGCGCGGATGTATTCCTTCGCGCGCTCGACCATCGCCTCGAACTCCTCGCGCGTAAACGACGAGGTGAAATCGCTTTCGTCCACCAGCGCCACCGATTGCGTGGGCGACGGATACGACGCGCCCCCTTGGCGCAGTCGATAGACCAGCGCATCCAGCCGCCGCTGTGCACTGGCATAGGCCTGCGGCTGCGACGGATCAGCGTGCACAATCAGATAGAGCCGGCCCTTGAGGTTGTCGAACACCGCGACCTCTTCCGCCAGCATCAGCAACACGTCGGCCGTGCCGAGCTCGTCGGCGCGATCCCACTGTGCCAGGCGCGGTTCGATGTAACCGATAGTCTCGAAGCCGAAATAGCCGACCAGGCCACCGCTGAAGGCCGGCAGCTCGGGCAGCTGCGGCACGTCGTACTGTTTGCGCAGCACCTCGATTTCGGCCAGTGGATCGACAACATGGCGGCGCTCGGTCACCTCGCCCGAATCCTCCACTTCGAGTTCGTGCCCGCGTAGCCGGTACACACGCTTGGCCGGCAGGCCGATGATCGAGTAGCGCCCCCAAGTGGCGCCGCCCTCGACCGACTCGAACAGGAAGGTATAGCGGCCATCGGCCAGCTTCAGGTACACCGACAGCGGCGTATCGAGGTCGGAAAACACCTCGCGCACCAGCGGTATGCGCGTATGGCCCTTGGCCACCAGCGCGTCAAATTCGTCTCGGGAAATCACAAGCAGCTCTGACTCGGGGATGCGGCTGATGAAGATAGCAGGCTGCGGGCGGCCAGGCACGGCGCTGGCCAACGCTCGACAGCTTTCGAGCGCCCATCTACTCTCCATCACGAACGGCAGGGGAGATGCATCGTCGTTCGCTGCGGGCTTGCTCGCACATCCGGCTTGCTGGCCGCAGCACACCACTCACTTCACGAAGACAGGGGACGCCACGTGACCATCGATGACCAGATATGGATCGGCCAGAACGGCGAAAAATACGGACCTTACAGCGAGGCAACGATTCGCCAGTGGCTGGCCGAAGGGAAGTTCGCTCCCGATGCGCTGGCATGGCGCGAGGGCATGCCGGACTGGGTTCCGCTAAGTGGCATGTTTTCGGCGACAGCAGGCAGGCAACCGCCTCCACCGCCGCCTGGCGTTCGATCATCGAGCAATGCTTACGCGGCCGAGCCTTTCTCGGCTCACCAATACGCGCCAAGCGACTCCATTGACGTGGAACGCGCCGAATTGCCGATGCCGCCGTCGCTACACTGGGGTCTGGTACTGCTGTTCACGATGCTCACTTTTGGCATCTTCGCCATCATCTGGCCATTCATTCAGGCCAGCTGGGTGCGCAAGATCGATAGTGGAAGCAAGGCCACCCTGCTGCTGACGCTGGCTTTTATTGCCTGTGTGGTGGGCGAGATCTTCTATTTTTCCGGCATCCGATCTTTGGCAACTGGAGGCGCTGGCCTGACCGGTTTTGGCGGGTTATTGATTCTTGGCTACGTCGTCCTGTATTTCGTCGCCTACTTCTCGATGGCCAACTCGATGCGGAGGAACCTGATCCCCATCGGACTGCCGGTGGAAATAGGCGGCATAACCCTGTTCTTTTTCAACATGTATTACCTGCAGGGTCAGCTTAGCTGGATAGCGCGCTGGAAAAATACCGGGCAAACCGAGCCGAAGGCATCAAAAGGCGTGTTCTGGATACTTCTCGTACTGCCAGCGTTTCTGATAGCCATCCTGGCGGCCATCGCCATTCCCGCTTATCAGCAATACATCATTCGTGCGCAGGTCTCGGAAGGCCTCGTGCTCGCCGAAGGAACCAAGACGGCCTTCACCGAGTACTACACCAATCGCCATGCCGTGCCGTCGGACAACACGGCAGCGGGTCTTGACCCGAGCACATCGATCACTGGCAAGTACGTTTCCAGCGTGGACGTCTCGGGTGGCAAGATCACGGTGGCCTTTGACACAGTAAGCGCCAACGTGACGATTCGTGACAAGGTTCTGGTGTTGTCGCCGACGCTCAGCGCTGGCCAGATTACCTGGAGCTGCAGCGCCGAAAGCACTCTGCCAAACAGGGATTTGCCAATAGCCTGTCGCCGCTGAATCAGCCGGTTCGAACGATAGCGATGACGCTGCCGTTCGAACCGGATTTCCCGGTTTTATGCAGCATCAATTAGCCGCCCAAACGCGGCCTCGACATGCCATGCAGCTGCAGCGCAAAGGCGACTCCGCTGCCATCGTCCAGATTACGTGCAGTGGCGATGCCGTTATGGCGCTCGGCGACTAGTCGTACGACGTAAAGGCCCAGGCCGAGATGCGGCACGTCGCCAGGGGTACTTTTTTCGCGCAGGCTGACCAGGGTATCGAACAGGCGGCCTTGCATCGCTTCGGGCAGCAGCGGCCCCTGATTGGCAAGTTCGATTTCCGCACCGTTTTCGATCGGCGCCAGAGTCAGTCGAAGCCAGCCATGTTCGGGCATGAACGACAAGGCATTGTCGAACAGCTTGTCCAGCGCCTGGGCGATCAGTTCGGGCGCGCAATGCAGGGTTAGCGGCGCATCGGGCAGCACGCAGTCGAGCCGGCGCGCGCCGATCAGCGCGCGATAGGCGTCGGCGCAGCCGCGCACGACATCGCGCAGATCCACGTCTTCGGGTTCGGCCGTCGTGATCGAGCGCTCCATCCGGCTCGATTCGCTCATCGCGCGTACCAGCGCACCCAGCCGGGCAACACCGTCGCGCGCCCGTTCCAGATAAGGCTGGGCTTCGGGCGCCAGCGAGGCATGCTCGAGGTTATCCAGCGACGACTTGACGATCGCCAGCGGCGTGTTCAACTCATGCGAGAGTTTCGAGGTCAGCGTACGCAGATAATCGGTATAGCTGCCGACCATGCCAAACAGTCTTTCGAAGCTGCGCGCCAGATCGCCGATCTCGTCGAGAGAGTCGGTCATCGGGAAACGTCCATTATCGAAAAGACCGTCCAGACGTCCATCGTTGAGCTGCGCGCGCTCGGCCGCGTTGCGTAGTCGGCCGAGCCGCAGACTGAGCCGCGTGGCAAACGCCAGCAGGATGCCGCCAGCCACCAGCAGCACGCCAAAACTGGTCAGCAGCAGGCCGAGCAGCGCGCGATTGGCGAGCAGCGGCACCGTACGGCTGGCCTGCTCCAGTAGCAGCACGCCATTGACGTTACCGCCCTGCTCGATGGGTACGGCGGCGGCCAGCACCACGCTGCCGCGCTCCTCGCCACTGCGCCACACGCTGACGGGCTTGCCGACGCTGGCATGGGTGACTTCACGCGTCTCCAGTCGTGGCACATCCTGCGACCACAGGCTGGCGTCTTCCAAACGACTGCCCAGTAGCGAACGGTAGATGATCGAAGCGAACCAGCCCGGCTGGCCATCGGCACCGGGTGTCGTGTTCAAGCGACCGCTGCGCGCCAGTAACCATCCCTGGGGTGCCAGCACGCGCGCCTGAACTTCGTCCGGAGCGAGTCGGGCCAGCTCGCTGGATAGTTGGCTGGAAAAGGCCAGCAGTGGTCGCGCTTCTGCTGCCATCGGATCGCCGCCGGCGGACGCATCGTATACGCCCATACCAAGCGCGCGGAGTTTCAGGCTGCGCGGCAAACGCAGCTCAACGCGGTAACCGCTGCCGTCCTCCTGCCACTGCGCTGTGAGCGGATCGGGGAAACCTGCTACCGGCGGATCCAGCGCTCGAGCCGTCAGTGGACCGGGCGCAGCGCTGGCCAGCAGATAGCGCTGCTTGCCCGCGGCGTTTACCAAGGTAAGGATCAGATGATCGGCGGTCAGCGCATTGGCGTCATCGGCATCAGCGCGCGTGCGGCGCGTATCACGAACATCGGCATACAGGTAAAGCCAGTCGCCATCCTGCGCCAGCAACAGCTTGCCGCGCGGATTAGACGAGGGACCCAACGGCTGACTCCACGGCGTCAGCGGCGCCCAGTCATCGCCGTAACCATCCACCGTGATCGGGCTGCTCGCCTCCTGCACGTACCAGCCGTTGGCATCCTCCGGCAGCACCGCACCGGTCACCACCAGACTGCGTGCCACCGCCCGCGCCGAGGCGAGCAAGGCATCGGCTTGCCCTTCGCGCAGCAGGGATTCCATCTGCCGCACATACAACCAGCCGGCTATCGGCAACGCCAGTGTGCACAGCGCGACCAGCAGCAGTTTTTTGCGCAGGCTCATCTAGAGGGTCACCGGCGAAGCAAGCATCGACATGAGCTCAGGGCGGCGACGTCCTGCTGGTGGCTTTGTCGCCACGCCGATATTTCGTATACCTCGATTTCTGCACGACCTGCCGAAACAGCGCCAGCACCGAAGCGCGCTGTGGATCATTGGCAGCAACCGTCATCGACCAGCTCAGGCGAATGCCGGCAGCCTTGCCGGGATCGCAAAACACCACCACGTCATCCACGTGATCGGTGCCCTGATACAGCACGCCATCGCAGGTCATCGCCGTGCCGCTGAGCGGAAACGGACTCACCGTGGCTTTCGGATCTTTTTTCAGATACTGCGTCTGGTCGGCCTGCCGTTCCGCCTTGAGCGACGGCAGTTTGCGCGGCCATACGTTGAGTACCATCACGCGGTCGGGGTTGCCGGTCCAGTCGCCCTGGTAGAACACCTGATTGACGCCGATGGCCCTGGCGTACTGGCAACAGTCGCTGGTCCAACCGGCCGGCGGCACTGTCACGATGGACCAGCCGGGCACCGATTCGTCGGCGCCGCCGCTGACGGTCACCACCTTCGCGTCGCCCTGCGCGGTTATCGGCGTAACGCGTGATGAAACGTGTGCAGCGCCATGCGACATCGACAGCGGAATTGGCGACGCGGCGGATGCTGCAGCGGCTGGATCGACCGCCGTGCGATCGACGGCGTGCCCTGTTGTGGCGACAAGCAGCAGTGCAAGCAGCAGGAGTGTCTTGCGCATCACGGCTTCCACCGATAGCCCACGCCATGCACCGTTTCGATGCCGTCGAACTCCGGTGCCACGGCGATGAATTTCTTGCGGATGCGTTTGACGTGCGAGGTGATGGTGGCATCGTCGACCACCAGTTCGGCCTCGCGCATCAGCTGGTCGCGATTCTTCACGTGGCCGGGGAAACGGATCAGCGTGTGCACCATCCAGAATTCGGTCACGGTGAGCGGTATCTCTTCGCCATTCCAGGTGATCCGCATGCGCTCGGATTCCAGCTTGAGCGGACCGTGCTGGATCACCGTTTCGCTGGAGGCTGGCGCCTTCAGTGACTCGATCCGGCGGAACAGCGCCGCGATGCGCGCGGCCAGCTGATGCAGGCTGGTGTCCTTGCTGAGGTAATCATCAGCGCCCAGGCGCAGGCCGGAGATCACGTCGAAATCCGAATCGCGCGCGGTGAGGAAAATCAGCGGCAGCGTCGATGATTTGGCGCGCAGCTCGCGGCAAAGATCAAAACCGCCCTCGGGCTCGTCGCCCAGTCCGATATCGATGATCACCAGCTCGGGCAGGCGCATCGCGAACGCGCTCGATGCCTCCTGTTTGGAGCCGTAGCCACGCGCGTCGTAGCCGAAACGGTTCAACGCCTCGACGTAATTGGCGCGAATCAGCGGTTCGTCTTCAACGATGGCAATGCTGCGGCCCATGGCGCGCTCCTGTGTGGTGGGCGCAGCGTGCTATGTGAACGACGGTCGCGCAAGCCATCCGGGCTCACTGCCCGCGTATTGCCACAACCCGGCGGCAAGCGCGCCCGATTACGCCGGTGCCAGCGCCCGGACGTACGGCGTAATGGCAAGCATGAACCCCGCACGGAGAACCGCCATGCCAAACAATCCATCCCCGGAACGCGATCCCAACGCCGAGTTGCGCAGCTTCGAACCGTTGCGGGTATCACTGGCGATCGGCGCGCTGCTGTTCGGCCTTATCCTCGGCTTTCACTGAGACCAAGGCCATGTTGAACAAGGTATTCGCATCGAATTTCACCGACTCCGGCTTTGATGATTCAAGCCCTGATGACTGGGTTGCCATGGAAGGCAGCCGGGCATCTGGCGTGAATGGAGGCGCGCCCGATGCCGCAAGTCAGGAACCTGACCCCAGCTGGCAGCCGCTATAACGTTGGCCGGTGAAATACCCGCTTTTCCGTCGATGATGGTGGTTCCTTTATCCCCTCCGTGCGAGGGGATTTTTTACCCGCACCGCATCACACGGCCATTTCAGGCTGTTTTTGACCGCATGGGGAACCAAATCGGAAAACCCACTGTCTGAGTCTGTGATTGGCGCGCTTCCATAGCCCTTGGAATGTGTCGATGCGGGCGTTGACCCCTCCCTCCGATGCGTCCGCATCGACCTGCGCCGATCATGGTGTTTCCTCTCACGTCTGACGACGTTTATCCCGGCGCTGCCCTGCGCCGGGATTTTTATGCGCGCAATCCACCGACCGATCGCTGCTTGCGGCAGAACCTAGCCGATCGCCTTGCGCATTGCGGCGATCTCGGCGCGGTAGTCCTTGGCATGAAAGATCGCCGAACCGGCCACGAAAGTGTCAGCACCAGCCGCGGCAATCGCGCCGATATTTTCAGCGGTGACGCCACCGTCGATTTCCAGCCGGATCGCGCGGCCGCTTTCATCAATGCGCCGGCGCACCTGACGCAGCTTCTCCAACGCGCCGGGAATGAACTTCTGCCCGCCAAAACCCGGGTTCACCGACATGATCAGAATCAGATCGAGCTTGTCCATCACGTAGTCGAGGTGATCCAGCGGCGTGGCCGGGTTGAACACCAGCCCCGCAGTGCAGCCGGAGTCCTTGATCAGGCCGAGTGTGCGGTCGATGTGCTCGCTGGCTTCGGGATGAAAGCTGATGCCGGTGGCGCCCGCCTTCGCGAAATCCGGCACGATGCGATCGACCGGCTTCACCATCAGGTGCACGTCGATCGGCGCGGTGATGCCGTATTTGCGCAGCGACTCCAGCACCGCCGGCCCGATCGTGAGGTTGGGCACGTAGTGGTTGTCCATCACGTCGAAATGCACCCAGTCCGCGCCCGCGGCCAGCGCGGCAGCGGTGTCATCACCCAGCCGCGCAAAATCGGCGGCAAGGATGGAAGGAGCGATCATCGGGGCTTGCTTGGTCATGACCTTCGACTCTTGGTAGGAGCGCAGCTTGTGCGCGATTGAGTTTACGGCGTCAATGCTTCGTTGGCTTTTCGCGCACAAGATACGCTGCTACTTGAACCCGCGCTGCTCCTTGACCCGGTCATACGCCGCGTTGATCTCGCTGGCGCGCGACTCAGCGCGCTTGCGCATGTCTTCGGGGAGATCACCGAGGCGATCGGGGTGATGTTCGGAAATCAGTTTGCGATAAGCGCGCTTCACCGCGCGATCGTCGACGCTGCGGTCGATGCCCAGCACCGCGTACGGATCGGGTCCCTGCGGCGTGCGCTGCGGTGGCACGTAGCCGCCGCCGGCACCATAACCCGTGCCGCGGCTGTAGCCGCGCTGGCCACCGCCGTTCCAGGCGTAACCTTTCATCGCCATGAGCGCCATCAGCTCCATCTCGCTGACCCTCAGCGCGAACGCCAGCTGGCGCAGGATGGCCATCTTTTCCGGTGGCGGGTTGCCTTCAGCCAGCACGGTGTCGATCACCACATCGAGTACCGGAAACGCATGGTCACGGCGCATGCCGACCCAGCCGCGCAACTCATTGATGGTCTGGGTGACGTCGAACTCCGGCTGCTTGCCGGCGTTGAAACTGCTGGCGGCCTGCTTGCGCTGGTCGGCATCGAGGTTCATCCGCGCCATCATCCGTTCGGCGATGGCGATTTCCGCCTCCGACACGCGGCCGTCGGATTTCGCCACTGCGCCGAGCAGTGTAAACAGCGGTCCGATGAAACCACCCGCTTCCGGCGTAGCGTTCTTGCGCTGGCTGTGGCGCAGGTTGTCGAAGATAAAACCGACGATGGCGCCGGTAATCGCACCTGGCGCATGGCCGATCAGCAGGCCGAAAAAGGCGAACCAGAGGGTATACGAATAGCTCATAGAAGCTGGCTCATCGTGGCAGCACCGCCTGCGGTGACTGCGCGCTGTACCAACGTGCCAGCGCGTCCAGCTCGGCATCGCTGACCGGGCCGATGGCTGCACGCATCAGTGCCACATCGCGGCTGCCGTCGCGGTAATGCTTGAGTGCACTACGCAGATAATCCAGATTCTGCCCGGCCAGATTCGGCACGCCCGGCTGGCTGGCGTGCCCGGTACTGCCATGACAGGCCGCACACAAGCCCAGCCGGCTGGGCGGCTGCATGGCTGGCTGGCTTCGGACAAGCACAGGGAGGGCGGCGGCGAGGCAACATGCCGCGATCTGAAGGGTTCGCATCGGCAACACATGGGGTTGAAGACGGATAATTCTAGCAGTGCACGGAAGAGGGCTTGTCGGGTGCGACTTTCCGGCCGCGCGGTCACAGCAGTTAGAATGGCGATTCCCCAATGCCTGCGGAACCTTCTTCGTGCCTACCAGCTTGCTGCAATCCGAACTGCCCGACCTGGAACTGATCCATCGCGGCAAGGTGCGCGACGTGTACGCGCTGCCGGAAAGCCGGCTGCTGATCGTCGCCACCGACCGTCTGTCGGCCTTCGATGTGGTGCTGCCCAACCCGATTCCGGGCAAGGGCGAGATGCTGACCCAGATTTCCAACTTCTGGTTCGCGCAGACCGCGCACCTGGTACCCAACCACCTGCTCGACGTGCCGCTGGCTGACGTACTGCCGGCGGGCACCGATCTGGCGTTGTACGAGAAGCGCGCCGTGGTAGCGCGGCGATTGAAGCCTGTGCCGGTCGAGGCGATTGCGCGCGGCTACATCATTGGCTCGGGCTGGAAGGACTATCAGGCCACCGGCACGCTGTGCGGCATCACCTTGCCGGTCGACCTGCAGCAGGCGCAGCAGCTGCCTGCGCCGATCTTCACGCCGTCGACCAAGGCCGCGGTGGGTGATCACGACGAAAACGTCAGCTTCGATGCGGTGGTTGCAGCCGTCGGCAACGCCACTGCGGATGAAGTACGCGAGGCGACGCTCACCCTCTACAAATGGGCAGCTGCCTACGCGGCCGAACGCGGCATCATCATTGCCGACACCAAGTTCGAGTTCGGCACCGATGCCACCGGCAAGCTGTATGTGATGGACGAGATGCTGACGCCGGATTCCTCACGCTTCTGGCCGGCTGACGAATACCAGGTCGGCATCAGCCCGCCCAGCTACGACAAGCAGTTCGTGCGCGACTATCTGGAAGCCATGGGCTGGAACAAGAAAGCGCCCGGCCCGTCCATTCCGGATGACGTGATCGCCGCTACCGCCGCCAAGTACGCCGAGGCGCTGCAGAAACTGGCCGGCATCCGGCTGGATTAAGCTCACGGCGGCAAAGCCGGCAAAGCGACATCCGACCCCAACGGCTTCCAACCGCGCCAACGCAACCGAGGTGACACCATGCGCACCATGCAAAGCTGGCTCGACAGTTACAGCAGCGATCACCAGAACCCGACCAACAAGCGCCTGCACTGGATCTGCGTGCCGCCGATTGCGTGGAGCGTCATCGCATTGCTGTGGGCGATTCCCGTGCCGGCAAGTTTTTTCCGCCCGGGTTCATGGTCGGTGCTGGCGATGGTGGCGGCGTTTTACTGGTACTGGAAGCATTCGCACCGCCTGGCCGCGGCGCTGCTGATCGCCTTCGTGGTATTGGCGCTGATCACCAACACGCTGTTTCTCGAACTGGGCGCCGCCCACCTGTGCATGCTGGCCGCGGCTGTTTTCGTGATCGCCTGGATCGGCCAGTTCATCGGTCACCAGTATGAAGGGCGCAAACCGAGTTTTCTCACCGACCTGTCGTATCTGCTGATCGGGCCGGCCTGGCTGATGGCCAAGGTGCTGCGCAAGATGGGTTTTCAGCAAGTCACATGACTGCACGCCCATGACCACAACCCTCACCTTGCTCAGCAGCCTGCTCTGGTGGCTGCTGTACAGCTCCATCTTCGCGCTGTTTTTTGCCCTCATCGCCTATGCCGTACTGCGCTGGACCGAGCGCAGCAGCGTCGTCTTCAACCGCGTCTATCTGGCCTGCCTGCTGTGGAACCTGATCGGCATCGTGCTTATCGTCGGCGTAGCTGCGAGCGAAGGCCATCTGCACCCGCCCTATGCGCCGTTGCTTGCCTCGGGCCTGCTGCGTTTCGCGCTGGTACTCGACATGCTGATCGGCACGGCTCTGCTATGGCGGCTCACGCCACGCATCGACGCGCGCCGCATACGCCCCGGCAGCGCCTGCATGGCCGTGGCGGCCATCATGGCGATCAGCTTTGGCGTGGCAACCAGCCTGGCGTAACTTCATTCATTCGATGGATGGCACTGTCTCCAACGGCGAGACCGGCGCAAGCTATACCACCCGCTCGCTTCAGAGATTTCCATGAGCCTGCGCAGCCTTTTTGTCGACTTCAATAGCTACTTTGCCTCGGTCGAACAGCACGAGGATGAAACGCTGCGTGGCCGCCCGGTCGGCGTGGTGCCAGTGGCCGCCGAAACCACCAGCCTGATCGCCGCCAGCTACGAGGCCAAGGCGTTCGACGTGAGCACCGGCACCTTGGTGCGTGAGGCAAGACGACTATGTCCCGGCATCCAGATTCGGGTCGCGCGGCCAGAGCGCTACGTCTACTGGCACCATCGGCTGATCGAAGCGATCGATCACGCCATACCGATCGCGCGCGTGGGTTCGATCGATGAAGTAGCGTGCGAACTGGTGGGCCGTCAGCGTCAGCGCGTGGTGGCCG
>Ga0302313_10002059_pt1 | contig 14394 bp, 5 predicted proteins | sample III_Palsa_N2_2_FD_200454 | JGI IMG/M metagenome (GOLD analysis project Ga0302313, IMG submission 200454) | Peat permafrost microbial communities from Stordalen Mire near Abisko, Sweden - III_Palsa_N2_2 | ecosystem: Environmental > Terrestrial > Soil > Palsa > Peat permafrost | place: Sweden...
CCGAATGCTCGGGGCAGGCCGGGTAGCCGGGGGCGGGGCGGATGCCGCGGTATTTTTCGGCGATCAGATCGTCGTTGGCCAGCGTCTCGTCGGGCTGGTAGCCCCAGAACTCCTTGCGCACGCGCTCGTGCAGCCGCTCGGCGAACGCTTCGGCCAGGCGATCGGCCAGCGCCTTGAGCATGATCGAGGAGTAGTCGTCGTGGTCGGCCTCGAAGCGGGCGACGTGCGGCTCGATGCCGATGCCGGTGGTGACGGCAAAGCCGCCAACCCAATCCTTGATGCCGCTCTCCTTGGGGGCGATGAAATCGGCGAGGCAGAAGTCCGGGCGATCAGCGGGTTTTTCCACCTGCTGACGCAGATGGCGCAGCGTGGCGAGGGGTTTGGCTTTCGGCGCGGCGTCGACCGCGTGTACTTCGATGTCGTCACCGATATTCGCCGCCGGCCAAAAGCCAATCACGCCCTTGGCGGTGAGCCAGCGCTCGGCGATCAGGGTGTCGAGCATGCGGTTGGCGTCGGCGTAGAGTTCGCGCGCCTGCGGTCCAACGACGGCGTCCTCGAGGATGGCGGGGAATTTGCCGGCCAGCTCCCAGGCGTTGAAGAACGGCAGCCAATCGATGTACTGGCGCAGTTCGGCCAGGTCGTAATCGTCGAACACGGTGATGCCCGGCGTCTTCGGTACCGGCGGTTCGTACGCCTGCCAGTCGCAGGTGAAGCGCTGCGCGCGTGCCTTGGACAGCGGCACCAGCTGCTTGCCGGGGCCGCGGTCCTTGTGCCGCTCGCGCACGTCGGCGTACTCGAGACGGATCTTGGCGATGAACTCTTCGACCAGATCCTTGCTGACCAGCGACTGCGCCACGCCGACCGCGCGCGATGCATCCTTCACCCACACGGTGGGCGACTTGTAGTGCGGCTCGATCTTCAGCGCGGTGTGCGCACGTGAGGTGGTCGCGCCGCCGATCATCAGCGGGATGTGGAAATTCTGCCGCTGCATTTCGCGCGCGACCTGGCTCATTTCTTCGAGCGATGGCGTGATCAGGCCGGACAGGCCGATGATGTCGGCATTCTCGGCGATGGCGGCTTCCAGGATCTTCTGCGCAGGTACCATCACGCCGAGATCGATCACCTCGAAGTTATTGCAGCGAAGCACCACCGCGACGATGTTCTTGCCGATGTCGTGCACGTCACCCTTGACCGTGGCCATGATGATCTTGCCATTGTTCTTGCCCATGTCGCCGGTGCGCAGCTTTTCTTCTTCGATATACGGCAGCAGGTAGGCGACGGCTTTTTTCATCACGCGGGCGGACTTCACCACCTGTGGCAGAAACATCTTGCCGGCGCCGAATAGGTCGCCGACCACGTTCATGCCGTCCATCAGCGGGCCTTCGATCACGTCGAGCGGACGCGATGAAAGCTGGCGCGCTTCCTCGGTGTCTTCGACCACGTATTGATCGATGCCGTGGACGAGTGCGTGGCTCAGCCGTTCGCGCACTGGAATCTCGCGCCAGGCGATCGTCTCGACGACCGCCTCGCCTTTCTTCTTGCGGAAGTTGTCGGCGATCTCGAGCAGGCGTTCGGTGGAATCCTCGCGGCGGTTGAGCACCACATCTTCGACCCGCTCGCGCAGCTCTGGATCGAGGTTGTCGTAAATCGCCAGCGAACCGGCGTTGACGATGCCCATGTCCATGCCGGCCTTGATGGCGTGGTACAGGAACACCGAGTGGATCGCCTCGCGCACGGTGTCGTTGCCGCGGAACGAGAACGACACATTGGAGACGCCGCCGGAAATATGGCAGTCGGGGAAACGCTTTTTCAGCTCGCGCGTGGCCTCGATGAAATCCACCGCGTAGTTGTTGTGCTCCTCGATACCGGTGGCGACGGCGAAGATGTTGGGGTCGAAGATGATGTCTTCCGGCGGGAAGTCGAGCTCACGCGTCAGCAACTCGTAGGCACGCGAACAGATCTCGACCTTGCGCGCGCAGGTGTCGGCCTGGCCTTGTTCGTCGAAGGCCATCACCACCGCGGCGGCGCCGTATTGCTGCACCTTGCGCGCGTGGTCGAGAAACTGCGCTTCGCCTTCCTTCATCGAGATGGAGTTGACGATGCCCTTGCCCTGCAGGCAGCGCAGGCCGGCCTCGATCACCGTCCATTTGGACGAGTCGATCATGAAGGGTACGCGCGCGATATCGGGCTCGGAGGAGATCAGGTTGACGAAGCGCGTCATCGCTGCTTCGGAATCGATCAGACCCTCGTCCATGTTGATGTCGATGATTTGCGCGCCGTTCTCGACCTGCTGACGCGCCACGTCGATCGCCTCGTCGTAGCGCTCCTCCTTGATCAGCTTTTTGAACTGCGCCGAGCCGGTGACATTGGTTCGCTCGCCCACGTTGACGAACAGCAGCTCCGGCGTAAGGATCAGGGGTTCGAGGCCGGACAGTCGGGTATAGCGTCTCACTTACGCGGCCTCCGCTTGTGTAGCGGACGGTATGACGCGCGGCGCGCAGTCGCGCACGGCTTCGGCAATCGCCCGGATATGCGCCGGCGTGGTACCGCAACAGCCGCCGACCAGATTAAGCAGACCATCGCGGGCGAAGCCACCGATCACCTCGGCCATTTGCTCGGGCGTTTCGTCGTACTCGCCAAACGCGTTCGGCAAACCGGCGTTCGGATGCGTGCTGACAAAACTGTTCGCGATGCTGGAGAGCGTCTGTACGTGCGGACGCAGATCTTCCGCGCCGAGTGCGCAGTTGAAGCCTACCGACAGCGGCCGCGCATGCGCGACGGAGTAATAGAACGCTTCGGCCGTCTGTCCGGACAGGGTGCGGCCGGAGCGGTCGGTGATGGTGCCGGAAATCATTACGGGCATGCGTGCACCACGTTCGTGGAACAGCTCGCTCAGCGCGAACAACGCGGCCTTGGCGTTCAAGGTGTCGAAGATGGTTTCGACCATGATGACGTCGGCGCCGCCGTCGATCAGGCCGTTGGCCGATTCGGTATAGTTCTCGCCCAGCTCTTCGAACGTGACGTTGCGAAAGCCGGGGTCGTTGACGTCGGGTGAGAGCGACGCGGTGCGGCTGGTCGGACCGAGCACGCCGATGACGAAGCGCGGTTTGTCGGGCGTCTTAGCGGTCATTTCATCGCACGCTTGTCGCGCCAGCTTGGCACCTTCGCGGTTCAACTCGTAGGCCAGATGCTGCAGCCCGTAATCGGCCTGGCTGACGCGGGTGGAGTTGAAGGTGTTGGTTTCGACCAGGTCGGCGCCGGCTTCGAGATACGCCGTGTGCACGCCGCGGATGATGTCGGGCTTGGTCAGGGTCAGCAGGTCGTTGTTGCCTTTGAGGTCGCAGCTGCTGGGGTGGTCGTGGGCGTGGCCGTCATCGGTCTTCGCATGACCATCATGGCCGTGCTCGAAACGGTCGCCGCGGAAGCTGCTTTCATCCAGCTCATGTGCCTGCAGCATGGTGCCCATGCCGCCATCGAGGATCAGGATGCGCTGATGCAGCGCCTGTTCCAGCAGGGCAACGCGATCGGGGTGTAGCCAGGGCAGGGTGCTCATGGTGGTTCCTTTGCTTTTCTTCGCGTGTGGCGAAGCGGTGTTCAAGATGGTGTTTGCGGCGATCGGTTCAATGCGGCTTGCGCGCCAGCAGGCTGATGACTTCGAAGTGCGGCGCCTTGCGCTCGCGGCTGATCTGGTGACAGCTTGTGACGTCCAGTTCCGCCTTGCTGGCAAATCCGCGAAGCTCATCACAGTGAAAACCGAGGTTGCGATGATCAAACGGTTCAACAGCGGCGCGATGGTCGTGCTGGCTTAGTGTGACTGCGAGCAGCCGACCGCCGGGACGCAGCACACGTGAAGCCTCGGCAACCGCCTTGGCGGGATTTTCGGCATAGGTCAGTGCATGCAGCATCAAGACCAGGTCGAAGCGTTGCTCGCCGAGTTGCAGCGCCTGCATGTCGCCCTGGACCACCTGCACGTTGGTGAATGCGCGCAATCGCTTTGCAGCGGCTTCGACCACACGCTCGCTGGAGTCCACGCAGGTGATCGAATGCGCGTGCGGCGCCAGCAGCTCAGCAGTGATGCCGTCGCCGGAGGCGATATCCAGCACATCGCCGGTTTCCAGCAGCTGCAGCAGCGAGCGCGCCAGCGTCTCCCAGGTGCGTCCGGGTGAATAGTGGCGCTCCATGTCGCCGGCGACAGTGTCGGCCCAGCCTTCAGTGCCGGCGCGCTGCGCCAGCACTGAAGGCAGGCGCGCGCTGTCCTCGCGCAGCAGCGCGTCATCGATGCTTTGGCGAAGTGAGTCGAGCAGCTTGCGTTGGGCTTCCTCGCCTTCGCTGTTGGCGCGGTAATAAGCCGACACGCCAGCGCGGCGATCGCGCACCAGCCCGGCTTCCTTCAGTTTGGCCAGATGGGTGGACACGCGCGGCTGCGCCAGATGCAACACGGCGGCCAGTTCGGCTACCGTCAGCTCCTCGTGTTCGAGCAGCGCCAGCAGGCGGACGCGGGTCGGATCCGCCAGCAGGCGCAGCACGCTGGAAGCACTGGCCAGATCCATCGATCATCCTTTTATCGCGATAAAGAGATGACAAGGCTAGGCTTGGTTTGCCGGGGCGTCAAGCGGGTTAGTTGCGCCGCGCCACACATTGTTCAGTCGCCTCGGCAGCGAGAAACGCCAGCGCGACAAAGTGCGGCGTTACATGAGAGCGTCCAACCCCGGTTTCGCTGCGTATTTTGACATGCCTGCGGCGGAATCCTGATGTCGATGCTGCGCTCGCACAAGCGTGTTTTATTGCCGCCGCTACAATGGCCGGCTTGCCTGTTTACTGCGGAGCCTTTCCATGGATTTCAGCTTTACCGAAGATCAGTTGTCGATCCAGTCGATAGCCCGCGACTTCGCCCAGAAGCGCATTGCGCCGGTGGCTGCCGAATTCGACGACAAGGGTGAGTTTCCGCTGGAGAACATTCGCGAGATGGGCAGGCTCGGCCTGATGGGTATCGAGGTGCCGGAAGCCTACGGCGGCGCGGCGATGGACACGATTGCCTACGTGTTGGCAATGATCGAGATTGCCGCGGCCGATGCAGCGACCTCGACCATCATGTCGGTCAACAACTCGCTGTTCTGCAACGCCATCCTCAAGCACGGTACGGAGGAGCAGAAGCAGATTTATGTGCGTGCGATCGCCACTGGCGAAGCGATCGGGGCCTATGCGCTGACCGAAGCCCAGTCGGGTTCCGATGCGTCGGCCATGCACACGCGTGCGACCAAGAATGCCCAGGGCGACTGGGTGATCAACGGCAAGAAGAGCTGGATCACGTCGGGTCCAGTCGCGCGCTACATCCTGTTGTTTGCGCTTTCCACCCCCGGCGTGGGTGCGCGTGGCGTATCGGCTTTCATCATCGATACCAAGTTGGCTGGCTTCTACGCCGGCAAGAGCGAACCGAAGCTGGGTATTCGCGCATCGGCGACCTGCGAGATCGAATTCCATGACTACGTTTGCCCGAAGGAAAATCTGCTGGGCGAAGTCGGCAAGGGGTTTTCCATTGCGATGGGTGTGCTCGATGCCGGTCGTATCGGCATTGCCTCGCAGGCCATCGGCATTTCGCGCGCGGCTTACGAAGCAACCTTGCAATGGGCGCGTGACCGCAAGGCGTTCGGTGCACCGATTGGTACGTTCCAGATGACGCAATCGAAGATCGCCGACATGAAGTGCAAGCTTGATACCTCGATGCTGTTGACCCTGCGTGCTGCGTGGCAGAAGGGCGAAGCTGACAAGACCGGCGGCCGTTTTGGCACCGAGGCGGCGGTCGCCAAGCTCACCGCGTCGGAGGCGGCGATGTGGATCACCCATCAGGCCGTGCAGATTCATGGCGGCATGGGTTATTCGAAGGAGATGCCGCTGGAACGTTACTTCCGCGACGCCAAGATCACCGAGATCTATGAAGGTACCAGTGAGATCCAGCGTATGGTGATTGCGCGCGCGGAAACCGGTTTGCGCTGAGACCAGCTTCTTTCAAAGCGTTGAGGTCTGGCCCCAGGTTGCTAATCAAACGACAGACAAAAAAAGCCCCGGCATGCCGGGGCTTTTCGTTGGTCTTGTTACCTGGCCGGATCAGCCGCCGCGATAGGGATCCGCATCCGGTGGTGGCAACTTTTTCTGATCGCCGTCGTTACCTGGCTTGCTGTTCTTCGTCTGATCCTTGCCGTCGCCGTCCAGTTTTTCACCCAGCAGGCGACGCACGCTGACGTAGAACACCGGAATCAGCAGCAGGCCTAGGATGGTGGCAAACAGCATGCCACCGATCACGCCGGTGCCGATTTCGTGACGCGAGTTGGCGCCGGCACCGGTCGAGATGAACAGCGGGAACACGCCGAGAATGAAAGCCAGTGAGGTCATCAGAATCGGGCGCAGGCGCAGCTGGGCCGCCTCGACGACACCATCACGCAAGGTCTTGCCTTCAGCCTGCTTCTCCACCGCGAACTCGATGATCAGAATGGCGTTCTTTGCCGCAAGGCCCATCACCGTGATCAGGCCGATCTTGAAGTAGATGTCGTTGGGCAGGCCGCGCAGCATCTCGAATATCACCACGCCGAGCATGCCCAGTGGCACGACCAGCAGCACCGCCACCGGAATCGACCAGCTTTCGTACAGGGCTGACAGGCAGAGGAACACGATGACCACCGACAGCACCATCAGCAAGGTGGCCGAGTTGCCCGAGAGCAGCTCCTGGTACGACTGACCCGTCCAGTCATAGCCATAGTCCTTCGACAGATGCTGGTCGACGATCTGCTCCATCGTGGTGATGGCCTGACCGGTCGAATAACCCGGCGCGGCATCGCCGACGATTTCCACCGCGGAGTAGCCGTTGTAGCGGGTAAGCGCGGGTGAGGCCATGTCCCACTGAGCCTTAACCACACTGGCCAACGGAATCATGTTGTACGGATTCGTGCTGCTGGTCGTCGATGTGGTGCTGCTAGAGCTGCTGCTGCTCGAAGTGGTGCTGCTCGTACTGGCCAGCGTGCTCGGCGTAAAGATGTGCTGGAAAGCATCGGGGCCCATGCGGTACGGCTGATCGGCCTGTACGTAAACGCGCTTGACGCGGCCGCCGTAAGCAAAGTCGTTGATGTAGACCGGCGCCAGGGTGAGCTGGATGGCGGTATAGATATCGCTGACCGACAAGCCCATCGATTGCGCCTGCACGCGATCCACCGTGAGCTGCAGCTGTGGTGCATCTTCCAGCGTGTTGGGACGAATCCTGGCGAGAGTCTTGTCCTTCCCTGCCATACCAAGCACGGTATTGCGTGCCTTGGTCAGGTCGTCGCGCGACTGGCCGGCACGCGCCTGCAGATACATGTCGATGCCGCCGAACTGGCTCAGACCGCGAATGGTCGGCAGGTTGACCACGAAGACCTGCGCGTCGCGAATGCCATGCAGCTTGCCATTGGCCTGCTGGATGAAATCATCGGCGGTAGTACTTCGATCGGCCCAGTCTGTCAGCTTGATGAAGGCCATGCCGGTATTTTCGCCATTGCCGACAAAGCTGAAGCCGGAGATTTGGAATACGCCGGCGACGTTGGTCTTGTCCTTCAGCAGCGTGTCGCGAATCTGCTTCATCACGCCCTGCGTGCGCTGCAAGGAGGCATTTGGCGGCAACGACACGATGGCCAGTGCAAAACCCTGGTCCTCGCTGGGCACGAAGCTGGTCGGCAGTCGGGAAAACAGCACGCCGGCTAGCACGCAGATGACCACGAAAACAACCATCCAGCGTGGCGCATGCCTCACCGCACTACCGATATGGCCGGTATAGGTTTTGTTGACGCGATCAAAAGCCTTGTTGAAGCCGCGATAGACGATGTTCTTTTTTTCGTCATGCGTGGGCTTAAGAAAGCTCGCGCACAATGCAGGTGTGAACGACAGCGCGAGGAAGGCCGAGAAGCCCATGGATACCGCGATGGTCAGCGCGAACTGCTTGTAGATCACGCCGGATGCGCCGGGCTGGAAGGCCGAGGGCACGAACACGGCAGCCAGTACCACGGTAATCGCCACGATGGCGCCGGTAATCTGGCCCATTGCCTTGCGCGTGGCATCCTTCGGCGAGAGATTTTCCTCGGTCATGATGCGTTCGACGTTCTCGATCACCACGATCGCATCATCGACCACGATGCCGATCGCCAGCACCATGCCGAACAGGGTCAGCTGATTGATCGTGAAGCCCATCGGCGCCAGACCAATGAACGTACCCAGCAAAGCCACCGGAATAACCAGGGTCGGGATGATCGTCGCGCGGAAATTCTGCAGGAAGATCAGCATCACCAGGAACACCAGCACGATGGCCTCGGCGAGCGTCTCCAACACTTCCTTGATCGAGATCTTGACGAACGGCGTGCTGTCGTAGGGAATGATGTAGTGCACGCCCGGTGGGAACGACTTGGCCAGTTCATCCATCTTTGAGCGCACGGCCGTGGCGACGTCCAGTGCATTACCGCCTGGTAGCAGCTGGACACCGAATGCGCCGGCGGGTGCGCCGTTGTAGGTCGAGGAAAGTCCGTACGTTTGTGGGCCAAAGGCGATGCGCGCGACGTCACTCAGCTTCACCACCGTGCCGTCGCTATTGGCGCGCAGGATGATGTTGCCAAATTCCTCGGGTGACGAGAAACGTCCTTCAGCAGATACCGTGGCGCTGAATCCCTGGCCGTTCGCGGCGGGGTCTGAGCCGAGCGCACCGGCAGCGAACTGCACGTTCTGTGCGGCGATGGCGGTTTGCACGGCCGAGGCGGAAAGGCCGTAGCCCTGGAGTTTGTCCGGGTTGAGCCAGATACGCATCGCGTATTCGGAGCCGATCTGACGCGTGGCACCGACACCGGAAATACGTCCGATCTGGTCGAGCACCTGCGACGACACGATGTCGTTGAGGCGGTCGCCGTTGATTGACGGATTGTCAGAGATCAATGCCAGGAACATCAGGAAGTCAGGATTGCTCTTCGCAACGATGACACCTTGCTGGGTCACTTCCGTAGGCAAACGCGGCGTGGCCAGCGAGACCTTGTTCTGCGCCTGCACCTGGGCAATATCAGGGTCAGTACCGGTTTCGAACGTCAGCGTTACCGTCGCCGTGCCGTTGGAGCTGGAGGACGAACTGAAGTAAAGCAGGTGATCGATACCGGTCAGCTGCTGCTCGATCACCTGGGTGACCGTCTTCTCAACGGTATCGGCACTGGCGCCGGGATAGGTGGCGGTCACCGTCACCTGGGGAGGCGCGATATTGGGGTAAGACTCCACGCCCATATTCAGCACCGAAAGGGTGCCAACGAGCGTGATGAGAATCGCTACCACCCAAGCAAAAATCGGGCGGTCGATGAAAAAACTCGGCATGATCGGGCTCCGTTACTGCTTGTCGGACGGGGCTTTGCTGCCCTGCGCGGCGGGCTGTGTTCCGGGCTGACCCGGTTGGTTCGCACCGGCATCCTGGCCTGGCTGCCACGGCTGTGTCTTCGCTGGCGCGCCTTCCTTCACGGTCTGCAGGCCGGAGACGATGATCTGGTCGCCGGTCTTCAGGCCGTTGGTGACGACCCAGTTGCTGCCGGCGGACTGGTCAGCGGAAACATTCTTGCGCGCTACCTTGCCGTCTTCCCCCACCACCATGACATAAGCGCCGGTGGTATCGCGCTGCAGAGCGGGCTGCGGCACCAGGAAAATATTGTGCTGTTCGCCGAGGTTGGCCTGGATGGTCACGTAAAGACCTGGCAGCAGGCTGTGCTGCGGGTTGGGGATCTTGGCGCGCAGATTGACCGAGCCGGTGGTTGGATCGACGGAGGCGGACGAGAAGTCCAGCATGCCGTCCTGCGTGTAGCGACTGCCGTCCGGCATCACGATCTGCACGACCGCTTTATTCGGATCAGACAATGTCACGCCGCCGCTGGTCTGGGCGCTGCGCATTTTTTCCAGCTCGCTCGCACTCATGGTGAAGTTCACATAGAGCGGATCGATCTGATCGACCGTGGTGAGCAACGTCGTGTCGCTCTGGCCGACCAGCGCGCCTTCCGTGACCTGCTGCTGTTCGGCGCGGCCGTCAATCGGGGAGGTGACGCTGGCATAGCCCAAATTGATACGGGCCGTTTGCACGTTGGCACTCATCTGTTTCACCGTGGCGGCGGCGGTACGCTGGTTGGCATCCGCCGTGTCCAGATCGGACTGGGCGATATAGCCCTTCGGTGCCAGCTCGTGTGCGCGTTTGGCGGCAACCGTGTTGTTAACCAGCGTGGCCTGTGCCTGCGCCAGTTCGGCAAGCGCGGAGTCGAGCGCAGCCTTAAGCGGCGCAGGATCAATCAGAAACAGCACCTGGCCCTTTTTAACGTCGGTACCTTCGTCGTAAACGCGCTTGAGCAGCACGCCAGCTACGCGGGCGCGCACATCAGCTGTGCGGAACGGCGACAGGCGACCGACAAGATCGCGGGTCAGTGGCGAGTTCGTGGGCTGTGCCTGAACCACGCCGACTTCTGGCGTTGGCATCTGCTGCTGTTGCTGTTGATCCTTGCCTTTGCCGCAGGCGGCAACCGTGAGCAGGGCCAAGCACAATACCGGTGTGCGCAGTAACGAGGACTTCATGAGAGCTCCAGAACTTGCTTGATCGAAAGTGGGGTGGTTTTCGTAACGATGATGCGGCACAGCAGATGGAGTTGTTTGTTCACGTATCGCCATTCATTGAGTTGACTGCTTACGAAAGCAGAGTCATGAGCCATTGAAGCAGGTGACTTTCCCTATAGTTTGACTTGGCGATGTTGCAAGGCACTAACCCGCACTCACACACGGACACAACACTACTATACCGGTGAGTTTACTTTTAACCAGTGTTCAAAACCAGCCATTGACAGACGAGTATAGAATCTGAGCGATTTTGCGCGTAGACGCATGGCTCAGAACGCGCACGGATTTGCCGCCACCTGATATCGGCAATTCCGGATCGTCCTGCCCCAGCCATCGGCGCGTCGATCAGGAAGATGATGCGACTTGGTTGCGCCAAGGCTCTTCTTCCGTATGGAAACGTCAGATCCGCGTTCAGCCTGTGAACTTCATGACCGGGTATGAATCCATGCGCAATCGCATGGTGCAAACGCCGCGTTGGCGGTGGATTCGGTCACATACCGGGCGTATCCTTCCGAGGCTTTTTACCTCATTTTCACTGACTAGTAGATGCCATGAATGCGATTCACGCGGCCAACGATCAATCCCTTTCGTCCGTCGTTCTTGAAGCACTGCAAAAAGGCGGTCTGTCCCCCGATCGTCTGAACCAGGCACGGATTTTCTGCAACGCTTTCTTCGCACGCGTCCCCAGCAGCGATAGCGAACTGCATACGGCGGAGCAGTGGGCCGTACTCGTCGCTAGCCTGCTGGATTTCGGGCAGCAGCGTCAGGCGGGCCACGCGCTGGTGCGCGTCATCAACCCCGATCAGGGTTCGGCCGGTCGCAGCCTGCTGCAGGTGGTGACGGACGACATGCCGTTTCTGATCGATACCACCAGCATGGTGCTGTCGGACACGGTGCAGATTCATGCGGTGATCCATCCGGTAGTGACGGTCGAGCGCGATGCCTCCGGCAAGCTGCTGCGGCTTTGTGACGAAGCCGATACTGCGCCGGCCCGCAAACCCGAATCGGTCATGCACTTCGAGATTGACCGGGTCGCTGATGAGGCTGCCCAGGCGCAGTTGAAGGCACACGTCGAAGCAGCATTGGATGACGTGCGTTCGGTGGTCGGCGACTGGTCGGCTATGCGCGACATGGCGCTGGCCATTGCGACCGACCTGCCACAGCGCAACCTGCCGCTGGATGCCGCCTCGGTCGAGGAAGCCAGCGAGTTCCTGCGCTGGATCGCCGACGACAACTTCACGTTCTTCGGCTATCGCGAATACGAAGTGGCCGAGGCCGACGGTGAGCAGGAGCTGCGCTCCATCGATACGTCGGGCCTTGGGTTGCTGCACAAGAAGGAGCGTTCGATCGCGCCGCGCTCGTTGCGTTCACTCACCGCTGGCGAGCTGCCGCAATCTGGCGCCACCGACGCGATCATCCTGACCAAGACCAACGCGCGTTCGCCCGTGCATCGCGCCGGCCACATGGATTACATCGGCGTGCTGAAGTTCGATGCCGATGGCCGCCCGATCGCCGAGCAGCGCTTTCTCGGCCTGTTCTCGACCAATGCTTATATGGCTCGCCCGCAGGATGTGCCATTGGTGCGTCAAAACGTCGAGGCGGTATTGGTACGTTCGGGGCTCAAGCGCGATTCGTATTCCGGCAAATCGCTGCGCCATGTGCTTGAGGCGCTGCCGCGTGAGGAATTGTTCCAGAGTACGGAAGATGAACTGTTCGAAACTGCGATGGGCATACTCGAACTGCGTCAGCGCACGCGTACGCGGCTGTTTGTTCGCCGCGACCGTTACGGCCGGTTCTTCACCTGTCTGGTCTTCGTGCCGCGCGACCGTTTCAATACGGCGGTGCGCGAGCGCATCGCGGCGTTGCTGGGCACGGCGTTGCACGGTGAACAGAGTGAGTCGGCTGTCTTATTAGGTGAAGCGGCGCTGGCGCAGCTGACGATCGTGGTACGGCCAAAGATTGGCGATGAGTTCTCCTACGATCTGGCCGAGCTTGAGCAGAGTGTCGCCAGCATCGTGCGCAACTGGCACGACGAAGTGCGCGATGCCTTGGTGCTCGCGCGCGGGGATCATCAAGGTGTGGTGCTGGCCAACCGTTACGCCCGACTGCTGCCAGCTGGCTATGTCGAAGATGTAACGCCCAAGGTCGCAGCCGAAGACATCCATCAGCTGTCGTTGCTGCAGGGCGACACTGTGCTGCGCATGTCGTTTTATCATCCGCCACAGGCGCCGGAAACGTTGCGCTTCAAGGTCTATCGCAGCGGCGGTGATATCGCGTTGTCCGAAGTGCTGCCGCAGCTGGAGAATCTCGGCCTGCGCGTGCTCACCGAGCACGTCTACGAAATTCCCTGCGCGCCCGCGCCGCTGTCGATCCAGGATTTCGAAGTGCAACCTGCGGGCAAACTCACCTTCACGGTCGAGCAGGTCGGTGCGTTGTTCGAGGACGCGTTCGAGCAGATCTGGCGCGGCAATGCCGAAAACGACGGTTTCAACCGGCTGGTGCTTGGCGCCAAGCTGAGCTGGCGCCAGATCGCGATGCTGCGCGGTTACTGCAAATATCTGCTGCAGGCCGGCGTCGCGTTTTCGCAGCCGTACATGGAGGACACGCTCAATCAGTATCCGGCGATTGCCGGTTTGCTGGTTGAGTTGTTCCTGGCCAAGTTCGATCCGCAGCGGGAAAGCCTGTCTGCCGAGGAACTGAAAATTGCCAGCGACACACTGGCCGTTGAAATGACCGCGCTGATTCCGCAATCCGTGCAGGAGTTGCATCCGACGCTGATCACTGACCTGGGTAACGCGTTGTTGCTGTCACGTGCCGAGCAGGTCAGTACGATCGAAAATGCCATCGGCGTGTTGCTGGAAAACGTGGCCAGCCTCGACGAGGACCGTATCCTGCGCAGTTTCGTGGCCGTGATCCACGCCACTTTGCGCACCAGCTTTTTCCAGCGTTGGGACGGCGCACATCGCGGCTACATCAGCTTCAAGCTGGATTCGCACAAGGTGCCCGAGCTGCCCAAACCGGTGCCATATCGCGAGATATGGGTGTGTGCGCCGCGTGTTGAAGGCATCCACCTGCGGTTCGGCGCGGTGGCGCGCGGCGGCCTGCGTTGGTCCGATCGCCGCGAAGATTTCCGCACCGAAGTGCTGGGTCTGGTCAAGGCGCAGATGGTCAAGAACACGGTGATCGTGCCGGTTGGTTCCAAGGGTGGCTTCTTCGTCAAGAAAGCGCCGATGGGTGGCGACCGTGATGCGCAGCTGGCCGAGGGTATCGCCTGCTATCGCCTGTTCATCAACGGCTTGCTCGACATCACCGACAACCTGATCGAAGGCAAGGTGGTGAACCCGCACGACGTGGTGCGTCACGATGCCGACGATCCGTACTTGGTGGTCGCTGCCGATAAGGGCACCGCGACGTTCTCCGATATCGCCAACGCGATCTCGATCGAGCACAACTACTGGCTCGGCGACGCGTTCGCTTCCGGCGGTTCCAACGGCTACGACCACAAGGGCATGGGTATCACCGCCAAGGGCGCGTGGGAATCGGTCAAGCGCCACTTCCGCTCGCTCGGCCGCGACTGCCAGACGCAGGACTTCACCTGCGTCGGCATTGGTGACATGTCCGGTGACGTGTTCGGCAACGGCATGCTGCTGTCACGGCATATCAAGCTGCTGGTGGCATTCGATCATCGCCATATCTTTTTCGACCCGAATCCGAACATCGAGGCATCGTTCGTCGAGCGCGAGCGCATGTTCAAGC
>Ga0302313_10002063_pt1 | contig 14385 bp, 13 predicted proteins | sample III_Palsa_N2_2_FD_200454 | JGI IMG/M metagenome (GOLD analysis project Ga0302313, IMG submission 200454) | Peat permafrost microbial communities from Stordalen Mire near Abisko, Sweden - III_Palsa_N2_2 | ecosystem: Environmental > Terrestrial > Soil > Palsa > Peat permafrost | place: Sweden...
CAAGGGATCGAGACGATCTATCAGGATCTCGCGCTCGCCGACAACCTGGATGTGGGCAGCAATATCTTCCTTGGCCGCGAACCGACACGCAGGCAACTCGGCTTTCAGGTGATCGACCGCCCTCGCATGGCACAGGTTGCGCGCGAAGTGCTCGAGCGCCTCGACATCGTGATTCCCGAGCGCAAGCTCAGCGGCCCTGTGAAGATGCTCTCAGGCGGCCAGCGCCAGGCCATTGCAATTGGCCGGGCCATTTACTGGAACGCCCGCGTGCTCATCATGGATGAGCCCACCGCCGCGCTTGGCGTGCCCGAGCAGCGCAAGGTCATGGAACTGATTACGACGCTAAAGGCGCAAGGCGTCTCCGTGATCCTGATCTCGCACAATCTGCACGACATCTTTGCAATCGCGGATCGCATCGTCGTGCTGCGGCGTGGCGAAGTGGCCGGCGAGCGGCAGGTCCAGCAGACCAATGGCGATGAGATCGTGCATCTGATGGTCGGCGATACCTATGTGAGTCCTGACCTATAGTGTTCTTCGCGCCGCCGTGATTCAAACGCGGACCGCGTGGCACGACACAGGCGCCTCTGAAACTGAACAAGGAGAGTCTCGATGGCAGAAAACAGCATGAGCCGACGTGAACTATTAGCAATGTTAGGGGGAATCGCACCCTTGCTCTTGACCGGAGGTGCCGAGGCCAGTCCGATCGACACCAACCAGACCATGTACACGCTGCCCGGTGACATCAAATTCACCCCGCAGGACGGAGCCCCGCCGCAGAGCGTCGAGAGCGCGTTCCTTTACAGCCATCCGTCGAAGCAAGGCATCTATTACGCACTGTTACGCTGGTATCCAGGCTACATGAGCGCGCCGCACAGCTACGCCTCGGATCGTCTCTGCGTGGTGCTGTCCGGCACCTGGTGGATCAACAGCGGTGCGGACTTCGATCCCGCCCATACTGTCCCGGTGCCGGCCGGCACCTTCGTGCGGCGCATTGCCCGCACCTGACATTACGACGGTGTTCCACGCGGCGAAGCCGGGCCGGTGACCATCGCCATCTGCGGCATCGGTCCGGTGGACATCCGTCTGGCGGAACCGGATAAGCCTCTCGCGCGGGCCGTATAAACCAGCGCTTCTGAATTCGTTGCGTTTGCAACCACTACGAATCAGCCCCTCATTCAAGGGTCTATACCGCGGGTCGCTGCATGCAGCCCTGCGCCTTTCATCGCGCTTACCACACCACGACACGACGCCTATTTTGTTGCATCCGTTGCAAGAATGAGACATCGCATTATTTTTATAGCGCGAAACAATCGGGTTTGAACTGCTTTCACTGAACTTTAATCTGGCGACGTCAGCATCACTCGGCCTGATGGCATGAGTGTCGCGAGCCTGGCGGGACGGCGAGAAACCACTCCGCAAAGTTCGCTCTTGCTCTCAGCAGGTCGACCGGGCACGAATCTCACAGCGTATGACCTGGGATACGCGCGTCGGCTGACCCACACGAATGGATCACGTTCGCCATGCGAGCGATAGATCCATCCTCTAACAACACGTGAAAGACAGATGAAAATGAAAAAGACCTCGGTGGCTCTCCTGGCGCTCGGCGCATTTGCCGGCGCTGCACACGCACAAAGCAGCGTGACCCTGTACGGCATCGTCGACGCAGGTATTCTCATCAACAACAACGTCAAGGGCTTGCACGAATACGCGCTCTCGCAGGCTACCTCGTCGCGCTTTGGCCTGAAAGGCACGGAAGACCTGGGTGGCGGTCTGTCGGCGATCTTCGACCTGGAAAACGGTTATACAACGGGCACCGGCGCGCTGGGCCAAGGCGGCCTGGAATTCGGCCGTAAAGCTTTCGTCGGTTTGAGCAGCAAGCAGTTTGGTACCGTGACGGCCGGCCGTCAGTACTCAGTCAGCAATGACTACACCGCCAACTTCGCGTCGGGCGCCGACTGGGCCGCTTCGGGCCTCGGCTACGGCACGCGCGCGAGCGACGTCGACAACGTCGATACGTCGAACCGCATCCAGAACTCGCTGAAGTACGAAAGCCCGAACTACAACGGTCTGCAGGTTGGCGCGCTGTACAGCCTGGGCGGCGTGGCAGGCAATTTCTCGCAGAATTCGATCTGGGACGCGTCGGTCGCGTACGCGAACGGCCCGATCAGCCTCGGCGTCGGCTATACGTTCGTGAAGGATCCGTACTATTCGTTCTTCGGCAACCAGGGCAATTCGTCGTCGCCGACGACTACGGCTTCGTCGACCGCGACCGACAACATGAACAACAAGATCTTCGGCGGCTACGCTTCGGCGGGTTCGCAGCAGATCATCGTGGCGGGCGGTTCGTACGCAATCGGACCGGCAACCGTCGGCCTGCTGTACTCGAACACGCAATTCCAGAACCTGGGTTCGGTCACTGCAGTCGGTGCGATCTCGGCTCCGAAGTACGATGGCGGCACTGCAACCTTCAACTCCGGTGAAATCAATGTGAAGTACCAGGTGAACCCGGCTCTGCTGCTGGCAGGCGCGTATATCTATACGCACAACAGCGGCGCAGACAACCTGGGCAGCGCGAAGTACAACCAGTTCAACCTGGGCGCGATCTACTCGCTGTCGAAGCGCACGTCACTGTATGCGATCGGCTTCTACGAAACGGCTTCGGGTATCGACTCGACGGGCAAGGCGGCTGTTGCCGATCTGGACGGCAGCGCCTTCTCGGCTGACAAACACCAGCTCGCCGGTATCTTCGGCATCACCCACAAGTTCTAAGCGGGTGGACCGGCCGCTCCTGGGCGGCCGGTCAGTCTGAAACCAGGCTGGGCTTTATTTAGTCAGCAGTTAAGCGTGGACACCCTTGGCGACGTTGCCACGAGGGTGTCCATTTGTTTTTGTCCGACGGATCCGGCTAGTTAGATGGCCCGCTCGTCACCGTGACGGCGCCGCCGCCAGCGCCGCCTGGGCGCGCTGCAACCATTCGCGGTTGTGCTCCCTCGCATGCCTCGGCCAGTGCTTTGCGTCCTGCGCAATATCCGCATACAGGCTCATGGCCCGCTGACGATCTGCCTGGTCGCCCTGCTTTACCAACCAGTCGGCAAACAGACACCGCGGCGCTGCATCGCCGGCACAGGCCAGCGACTTCTCGAACGCGGCCCGCGTGCCGGGCGCATCGAGCGCAGCGAGGGTCCGCGCATAGAGCAACGCCGGCTCAGGCTGCTGACGCGCCTGCGGATTAGCCTCGAACAGGCGCGCGAGGCTGGCGTCCGCCGCCGCATGCTGCCCCACTGCGAATTGCGCCTTTGCCATACCTAACAACAGCGCGGGATCCGTGGCAAACGGACCGCTCGCCGCGGCCTGATAGTGCTGCAGCGCTTCGCCGGGCTGACCGGCCTCCAGCAACGCTGCGCCAAGCCGCATCCGATGCTCGACGGTAGGCGCACGATCGAAGTTATCGCGCGCTTCGCGCACCGCGCGATTGGGATCCACCAGTTGTGAAATGGCGCGCGTCGCGGCCCGGCCGCTGCGCGACTGGCGCAGGCTCGGCAAATAGATCGCAAAGAGATACACCAGGCTGCCGAGCAACGGAAAAGCGAACAGCAGCAACAGCCAGTACATATTCTGGTTAGTGCGCACCACATGCACAGCAAAAAACAGCGCAATGATGACGTGAAGACCAATTCCGAAAAATGACATGTTGATTCGATTTGTGACCAGGTAAGGCCACAGTCTACCTAAGACGGCGCGGGCGATGGCGCGGCTGGGCCCGGCGCTTTACAGCACCTTTCAGCCGTCGCCGCCACCCGCCAAACGGACTATCCCATTCGCCGCAACGACGCGGGCCCCCGTGTGGCGTAAAATACGCGCTTTCCCGAAATTCTCGCCACCATGACGCTCGCCTCCACCCTTGAGATCATCGCCGAACTGAAAGCCGGCCGGATGGTGATACTCGTCGACGAAGAAGATCGCGAAAACGAGGGCGACCTCGTGATTGCGGCCGAATTCGTCACGCCGGAAGCGATCAACTTCATGGCCCGCTACGGCCGCGGCCTCGTTTGCCTGACGCTCACACAGGAGCGCTGCAAGCAGCTGAACCTGCCGCTGATGACCTACCGCAACGGCACCCAGTACGGTACGGCATTCACGGTCAGCATCGAAGCCGCTGAAGGCGTCACCACGGGCATTTCGGCGGCCGACCGGGCTCGCACGATCCTCGCCGCGGTCGCGCACGACGCCCGGCCCGAGCATATCGTTCAGCCTGGTCACGTCTTCCCGATCATGGCCCAGCCCGGCGGCGTGCTGGTGCGCGCTGGCCACACCGAAGCCGGCTGCGATTTCACGGCACTGTCGGGTCTGACGCCTGCCGCGGTAATCTGCGAGATCATCAAGGACGACGGCACCATGGCGCGCCTGCCGGACCTGATCGAATTCGCCGACGAACACAAGCTGAAAATCGGCACGATCGCCGATCTGATTCACTACCGCAGCCGCACGGAATCGATCGTCGAGCGCATCTGCGAGCGCACCATGCAGACCGCGCACGGCCCGTTCCGCGCGGTGATGTACCTCGACCAGCCGAGCGGCCAGCCGCATATCGCGCTGGTGCGCGGCAAGCCCACACCGGACCAGGAAACGCCGGTGCGGGTGCACGAGCCGCTCTCGGTGCTGGATCTGCTCGAAGTCGGCGCTTCGACCCACTCGTGGACGCTCGACGCCGCGATGAAAGAGATCGCCCAACGCGATCTTGGTGTGGTCGTGCTGCTGAACTGCGGCGACTCAAAGGATCATCTGGTCGACGTCTTCAAGGCGTTCGATTCGAAGGACAAGGCCGATGCGCTCAAGCGCCGTCCGGTCGACTTCAAGACCTACGGCATCGGTGCGCAGATTCTGCGCGAGCTGGGTGTCGGCAAGATGCAGGTGCTGTCGAACCCGCGCAAGCTGGGCAGCATGTCGGGCTACGGTCTCGAAGTCACAGGCTTCGTGCCGATGCCGGGCTGCCCGTCCCAGGCGCCGCAAACGCCCTGACCGGCACTCGCAACGCAAGCCTGATCCGACCATTCACGCGCCCCGGCGCTTACTCAAACACACTACGGACTCACTATGGAAATCGGACAATACCAACCGAACCTCGACGGCGACGGACTGCGTGTCGGCATCGTCCAGGCGCGCTTTAACGAGCCCGTCTGCAATGGACTCGCGGATGCGTGCATCGAAGAACTCGAACGCCTCGGCGTCACTGGCGAAGACGTGCTGCTCGTCACGGTGCCCGGCGCACTGGAAATCCCGCTGGCGCTGCAAAAGCTCGCTGAAAGCGCGCAATTCGACGCGCTGATCGCGCTCGGCGCGGTGATTCGCGGCGAGACGTATCACTTCGAACTGGTGTCGAACGAAAGCGGCGCCGGCATCACGCGCGTTGGCCTCGACTTCGGCATCCCGGTGGCGAACGCCGTGCTGACGACCGAAACCGACGAACAGGCTGTCGCACGCATGACCGAGAAGGGTCGCGACGCGGCGCGCGTGGCCGTCGAAATGGCGAACCTCGCGGTCGCGCTCGAACAACTCGGCGGCGACGATGACGACGAGGAAGAAGACGAGGACGACGAAGAGGCACAGGCATGAAGAGCGCTCGCCGACGTTCCCGCGAACTGGCCACGCAGGGGCTGTATCAGTGGCTGCTGTCGGGCGCGCCCGGCGGCGAGATCGACGCGCAGTTGCGCGGCGCCCAAGGTTTCGACAAGGCCGATCTCGAGCATCTGAACGCGCTGCTGCACGGCGTGATCCGCGACTCGGAAGCGCTGTCGGCCGACCTCACGCCGTGTCTTGACCGCCCCATCGAGCAGCTCTCGCCGGTCGAGCGCGCGGTGCTGCTCGTCGCAGCGTATGAGCTGAAGAATCACGTCGACATTCCGTACCGCGTTGTCATCAATGAAGCAGTCGAACTGGCCAAGACGTTCGGCGGAGTGGACGGCTATAAGTACGTCAATGGCGTGCTGGACAAGCTGTCGGCGCAATTGCGCGCGGCCGAGACCCAGGCTAATCGCAAGCAATAAGATGACTGTATGAACTCCGTGACCGAACCACTGGTGCGGCTTGCTGCGCGCGTCGACGCCATCCAGCCTTTCTATGTGATGGAGCTGGCGAAAGAAGCTGCCCTGCTGGAGCGCGAAGGACGCGACATCATCCACATGGGAATCGGCGAACCCGATTTCACCGCGCCCGAGCCGGTCATCGAAGCGGCCGCGAGCGCGCTGCGCCGCGGCGTTACGCAATACACCAGCGCGCTCGGGTTGCACTCGCTGCGCGAAGCGATCGCCGGGCATTATGCGCAGGCCTATGGCATCAGCGTCGATCCGGCGCGCATCGTGGTCACCGCGGGCGCTTCGGCGGCATTGCTGCTGGCGTGTGCGGCGCTGGTAGACCGCGACGATGAAGTGCTGATGCCCGATCCCTGCTATCCGTGCAACCGGCACTTTGTCGCCGCCATGGAGGGCAAGCCGGTACTCGTGCCAAGCGGTCCAGCGGAGCGCTTCCAGTTGACCGCAGCCGATGTCGAGCGTCTGTGGAACGAACGGACGCGCGGTGTGCTGCTGGCGTCGCCCTCCAACCCCACCGGCACGTCTATCGAGCCCGCGGAATTGAAGCGTATCGTCGAAGCGGCTCGTGTGCGCGGCGGCTTCACGATTGTCGACGAGATCTATCAGGGCTTGAGCTACGGCGCGCCGCCCATCTCCGCGTTGTCGTACGGCGAGGACGTGATCACCGTCAACAGCTTCTCGAAGTATTTCAACATGACCGGCTGGCGTCTCGGCTGGCTCGTCGTTCCGCCATCACTAGTCGGCGCGTTCGAGAAGCTGGCGCAAAACCTGTTTATCTGCGCGTCGGCGCTGGCCCAGCACGCGGCGCTCGCCTGCTTCGAACCGGACACGCTGGCTATCTACGAAGCGCGCCGCCTCGAGTTCAAGCGCAGGCGCGATTTCATCGTCCCGGCGCTCGAGACGCTCGGATTCTCAGTCCCTGTGATGCCAGATGGCGCGTTCTACGTCTACGCGGATTGCACTCAGGTGGCCCATGCAGCAGCCGGCGACAGTGCGGCACTCACCAAAGCCATGCTGCACGACGCAGGCGTCGTGCTGGTGCCGGGGATGGATTTCGGCAATCACGCACCGCGCTCGTATATCCGCGTGTCTTACGCCACGGCGTATTCGAAGCTCGAAGAGGCCGTCGAGCGCTTGCGCGGATTCTTTTGATTTTTCCTGGCAACGGACCATGAAAAAAGGCACCCGCGGGTGCCTTTCCTTTTGGTCCTGATTTGCTCGTACTAATCTCAGGCGCCCAGCTCCGGCGACGCTGCATGCTTTGTCGCAGTCTCGGCGTCGTCCTGCTCGGGCGCCTTCACTGGCGTCGCAGCGGTCAACGGATGCGCTGCATCGAGCGTCACCTGAACACGCTTGGACGGAGCCGCTCCCGCAGCCGGTGCCGGCGTCACTGACGCGGTCGTCGTAACCGGGGCTTGCGGTGCGTTGATCGGCACCTTGCGACCGCGTGCCACGTCACGCAAACGGCCGCGCTCAGCCACGACCTTCGCACCGTAACCACCATCGTCCGGAGTGCTAGAACCGACGTAGAGACGCAGCCCACCCGGCAGCGAACCGCCGCGTGCGATGCAATCCTTCAGCACGAGCGCCCCAACCTTGATATTCGCGAACGGATCGAGCGCAGCGCTTTGGCCGCCGAAATACTGGAACTTGTCCGAATGCACCTTGGACATCACCTGCATCAAACCCTGCGCACCTACACCGCTTTCGGCATACGGGTTGAAACCCGATTCGATCGCCATCACGGAGAGCAGCAGCAACGGGTCCAGGCCGACTTCACGGCCGGTGTCGAACGCGGCTTTCACGAGCTCGCTAACCGGTCCCTGGGCGACGTGATAGCGCCGGGCCAAATAGTTCGCCACCAGATCCTGCTCGCGGGTCGAGACCAGCACGCGGTCGTCACGTGCGTCAGCGGCAACGCGTTGCGAAGGAATCAGATGCGCCAGCGCGCTGATGCTTTGCACGGAATGCGGGTCGAGCGTGTTGACAATCGCAACGCTGAGACCGCTAGTGCCACTGCCATCAAAGGCGCCGTCATAGCTTGTGTTGCTGCTGGTGGCGCCGTTGCTGACGTCGCCACCAACGGAATTGGCGGACAGCGAGTCGTCGCTCGACGACACCCCAGAGGGCACGAACGACGGTAACGGATTGCCCTGCAACAGACGGGCGGGGCCGGCCTGCACAGCAGCGGAAATGACCGGCATCAACTTTGCGGCCAAGGTGCCGCGCCAGGTTGGCATCAGCCACAGCGCGACTGCCAGCAGGATGGCGGAACCGCCAACAATGCTGAACAGATGATGACTCATACGCGTACCGCGACGTAAGACTGCGCGTAAGCCTTGCGCAAGTCGTTCGTCGGGACGCCACGATAACCAGGCGTTCATTCAGATCTCCCATCTTGCATGCTCTGCGAACCCCACCGGTCGAGCCGGCATCAAATCACGTTCGCAGAGTCAAGACGTCGCGTGCTCTGGTTAGGGCAGCAGCGGCGTCGGGAATACGGCATAAACCGTCGGTGGGGAGCCATCTCGAAACTACTCGGCGCCGTGCTTAAAAAACACGCACGCAGAGGCTCCCACGCGAAAAACCAGCGTCAGGTCGCGCTGGCGAGGACTGCAAAAAAGGCCGTCAAATACCGTGCAGGGGGGTCGGTAAGCGGTGACGCGTTGCGTCGTAAGGACCGGGGGCGGTGGTAAAAACGTTCACGCCCTGCAACCAATGTGACCGGATTCTAGCAGGGTTAAATAGATCGTCAACACTATAGAACGGCAAATGTATAACTAATTGTAATAACGAACAGTGTTCAGCGTGTGGAAAGCCGCGCGCCGCGCGCCTCTTGGGTCAGTTACAGTTTTCGGTCCGCAACGTACGGTAACCAACGCAGGTAAAATCGACAATCGATTCTGCGCGGCGATTGCCTGTCGCGCTCCACTTTCTCGCCGCGCTGTGCGGCTCCAATCCCGACCAGATGAAATACAAAGACCTGCGTGACTTCGTCGGCCGTCTCGAAACTCTAGGCGAGCTGCGCCGCATCCCGCAAAACGTTTCGCCCATCCTGGAAATGACCGAGTTGTGCGACCGCGTGCTGCGTGCCGGTGGTCCGGCGTTGTTGTTTGAGAGCAAGCAAAGCCATGCGTTCCCGGTGCTCGGCAACCTGTTCGGCACGCCGCGGCGGGTTGCGCTGGGCATGGGCATCGACTCAGGCGAACAGAACGGCGATAGCACCGCGCTGGAGTCGCTGCGCGACGTCGGGCGTCTGCTCTCCGCCCTCAAGGAACCGGAGCCGCCCAAGGGCCTCAGGGACGCCGGCAAACTGCTCTCGCTCGCCAAGGCGGTCTGGGACATGGCGCCGAAGACGGTGAGTAGCCCGCCCTGCCAGGAAATCGTCTGGGAAGGCGCCGATGTGGATCTCGCTAAACTGCCAATTCAGACCTGCTGGCCGGGCGACGCCGGCCCGCTGATCACCTGGGGCCTGACCGTTACGCGCGGCCCAAACAAGAGCCGCCAAAATCTAGGCATCTATCGCCAGCAGTTGATCGGACGTAACAAACTCATCATGCGCTGGCTCGCCCATCGCGGCGGCGCGCTCGATTTCCGCGAGTTTGCGCTGCAGAATCCCGGCAAGCCGTATCCGGTCGCAGTGGTGCTCGGCGCCGACCCGGCCACCATCCTCGGTGCGGTCACGCCAGTACCCGATACGCTCTCGGAATACCAGTTCGCCGGCCTGCTGCGAGGAGGCCGCACCGAACTCGCGAAGTGCATCACGCCTGGCGTCGACACGCTACAGGTGCCAGCGCGCGCGGAGATCGTCCTGGAAGGTTTTATCTATCCGCAGGAGGGCTCGCCTGCGCCCGCTCCCGCGGGCGCGCCGCCGCGTCCCGCGAAAGGCGCGAGCGCTGCTTATGAACACGCGCTCGAAGGTCCCTATGGCGATCACACCGGTTACTACAACGAACAGGAGTGGTTCCCCGTGTTCACCGTCGAGCGCATCACGATGCGACGCGACGCGATCTACCACTCCACCTACACCGGCAAACCGCCCGACGAACCCGCCGTGCTTGGCGTCGCGCTCAATGAAGTATTCGTGCCGCTGTTGCAGAAACAGTTTGCCGAGATCACCGACTTCTATCTCCCGCCCGAAGCTTGCAGCTACCGGATGGCCATCGTGCAGATGAAGAAAAGTTACCCCGGCCATGCCAAACGGGTGATGTTCGGCGTGTGGAGTTTCTTGCGACAATTCATGTACACGAAGTTCATCGTCGTGGTCGACGAGGACGTGAATATCCGCGACTGGAAGGAAGTGATCTGGGCCATCACGACGCGTATCGATCCGGTGCGCGACACCGTGCTCGTGGATCGCACGCCGATCGACTATCTGGATTTCGCCTCGCCGGTGGCAGGACTCGGCTCGAAGATGGGCCTCGACGCCACCAACAAATGGCCGGGAGAAACGGATCGCGAGTGGGGTCGTCCCATCGAGATGGACGCTGCGGTGAAGCAGCGTATCGACACGTTGTGGAGCGAGCTGGGTCTGTAGTTTAGGTGCTTGGCTGAGATGGGTGGCTCCGGTGCGTGACTTAGGTCTTCAGCTCACGCAAGAAACTGCGCGAGGCGCGCCAGATCCACATTACCGCCGCTGATCAGCACGCCAACCCGCTTGCCCTTCACCGGGAGGATGCCGTTCATCACAGCGGCAGCGGCGAGGCAACCCGTCGGCTCGGTGACGATCTTCATGCGCTGCGCGAAAAAGCGCATCGTCTCGATCAGTTGCGCATCCGTCACCGTCACGATCTGCTCCGCCAGACGCTGGATGATCGGGAACGTGTAAGCGCCCAGGTGTGGAGTCGCGGCGCCATCGGCGATAGTTTGCGGCACGTCGATGTGCACGATCTCGCCGCGCGCCAGTGACTGCTGACCATCGTTGCCGGCTTCCGGCTCGACGCCGATCACCTTGCACTGCGGACTCAGCTCCGCTGCCGCGAGAGCGCTGCCGGAAAGCAGTCCGCCGCCGCCCAGGCACACGAACAGCAGATCGAGCGGCCCGGTTTCTTCGAGCAGTTCTTTCGCCGCTGTGCCCTGCCCTGCAATGACATGCGGATGATCGTATGGCGGAATCAGCGTCATGCCGCGCTCTTTGGCGAGGCGCCGGCCGATCTCTTCGCGATTCTCTTTATAGCGGTCGTAAATGATGACTTCGCCGCCGTAGCCCTGGGTGGCGGCGACCTTCGCCGCAGGCGCGTCGTGCGGCATGAGAATCGTTGCGTGGATTCCCGCGAGACGTGCCGACAGCGCAATAGCCTGAGCGTGATTACCCGACGAAAACGTCACGACGCCGGCGTCGCGCTGCATGTAGTCGAAGTGCGAGATCGCGTTATAGGCGCCGCGAAACTTGAACGCGCCCATGCGCTGAAAATTTTCGCATTTGAAGAAGATCGATGCGCCTGTCCGTTCATTGGCCGTGGCGGACGTCAGAACCGGCGTGCGATGCGCGACGCCCTCGAGACGCGCAGCGGCATCGACGACATCGACATACGTGGGAGCGGGAAGCACTTGCATTGACGTGGCACTCCAGAGCGGTGAAATAAGCAGGCATTGTCCCAGCTTCAGCCACACTATGGAATGCAGGACGGCGACGTCAGTGCCCCACCGGATGAACAACGAAATCTCGCAAAAGAAGCGTAGCGCCGCTTAAATGAAAACGGCGTGATGCAGGCAATCAAGCCTGCATCACGCCGTCTAGCCGTTTCGACAACCTTCGATAAATTCGAGCCACGGATTACCTCAAACCGAGGCGCATCCCGCGATGCGCGTTTATCCGCGGTTATCAGTAATGGCGGTAACCACCGTGACCATAGCCACCGTGACCGTAGTAGCCGCGCCCGTAGTACCCGCGATGGTAGTACGGATGACCGTAGTAGCCGTAGCCACCATATCCACCACCAACCACGACGACAGGCGGCGGAGCATAGACGGGCGGCGGTGCGTAATACACCGGCGGCGGCGCCGCATAAACCGGGTAGGCCGGAGCCACCGGAATGCCGATCCCGATACCGACGGACACGTGCGCCTCGGCAGCAGAGGCAAAGCCAACACCAAGCGCAGCGGCAACAACAAGCGGAATGATCTTTTTCACTTTTCTTCTCCAAGCGCGGCCGGATGACCGTGTCGCATGACATGCATGCTATGGAATTGAATGTATCGAAAAAGGATCGGCATAGCTGTTCGCATTTGTTGCAAATTGCAATCGGTGTAGACGGACCGTAATTCGCAGCAACTCGTCGAAGCGGGAGTTGCAATGCACACTCTGCCCGCAACATCTCGAAAACCAAGGGTTTGCGCGGAGTCGGCCACCGGCAAACATCGCTTTTACCGGCCAACAGTCTGGAAAATCCCCGATGGCGGTAATCTTTAATTACAAATTCACTTCAATCGGGTTCAGGTTGAAGGCTGACCGAAACAAAACGCATAACCGTTCAAAGCGCGTCACCGCCCACAAACGAAAATGCCCGGCTCATGGCCGGGCATTTTTTACCCATAGGGACAAATCTTTAACCCACCTTGACGTAGGTAAATTCGCGTATGACATTCGGCGGCACGTAAGCACCGCTGATTTTGACGCGTGGCGTTAGGCGCTTTTTTTGATCCCACCAGCGGCGCCGCTGCGAATGAGTCAAGAAACGCAAGTGCTTTCGGTAAGAAAAGATGCTCATGATGACCTCCCGAATCAGACTGCGAAACAGAAAACTCCAACCCCTCACTTCATCGACCAAATTCATTGTGAGCAGTTTCCGGGCCTGCAGGGGTCGCGCGGGCAAATGATCCACCGGCCAAACCATATGGCACGAAATTTAATCTGAGGAAAGGATTCGCGCAGTGCGACGCCAGGCCGGCGTCTCGCGAGCGACAATTGAATGCGCGATACTCCAGCTTTCCGTTCATCGTGCCGTCCGGAGCAGTAACCATGTCCCAGCCGTCCATGCCGCGTCTCGGCTTCATCGGCGCAGGGCGCCTTGCGCGCTGCCTTGCGCTCGGCTTCGCCCGCGCCGGCTATGCGGTCACCGCGGTGGCCAGCCGCACGCCACAATCGGCGCGCCAGCTCGCCACCCAGATCGACCAGTGCGCGGCGTACGATGACCCGCAACAGGTTGTCGACGCCGCCGATATCGTCTTTTTAACCGTTCCCGACGACAACATCGGTTCGACGGCGAACACTTTGCGCTTTGATTCCGTGCCGCAGGCCGCTGGGCGCGTGCGCGCGCTGGTGCATTGCAGTGGCGCCTCGCCGGTGGATCTGCTTGCGGCAGCCGGGGCGCAGGGCGCATCGATCGGCGGTTTTCACCCACTCTACCTGTTTAGCGGCGACCTCGCAGATATCGAGCGCATCGCCGGCTGCTCGGTGACCATCGAGGCCGACGGCGCGCTGAAAGAAGCGCTGACGGCGCTCGCGCTGGCGCTGCGCTGCCACCCGCTGTCGATTCCGCCTGGCGGCCGCATGCTTTACCACGGCGCAGCCCATTACGCGGCCAGCTTCGCGTTGTGCGGCCTAGCCGAGTGCGTCGCGCTGTGGCGCACCCTCGGGTTCGCCGAAGAGGACGCGCTGCGCGCGCTCCTGCCGATGCTCGCCGGCACGATCGCAACGGCGCGCGAGAAGGGCTTGCCCGGCGCCCTTGCCGGCCCGGTATCTCGTGGCGATGCGGGTGTCGTGGGCAAGCAGCTCGAACTGTTCGAAACGCTCGGCGGCGACCATGCGGCGCTGTACGGTCTGATGAGCCGGCGCGCGGTTGCACTCGCGCGCCGCCGGGCCACGCCGCCGGCCGCCATCGACGCGATCGCCACTGCCGTCGAAGAATCGCTCGGACGGTCGCTGAATCAGGCGTCGGCTGGTACTAGCGTCAACTAAGCCGTGATAATGTGACGTCCGGCGCAGCGCGCAATCCGCCAGCGCCTCGCACCGGGACCAACCGACGAGAACACACAATGATCAAGGTCAGCATCCTCTATCCGTATCGAGAAAACGGCCGCTTCGACATGGACTACTACTGCGACACTCACATGCCGCTGGCCGCGAAGCTGTTCGGCGCGGCGCTCAAAGGCTGGTCCGTCGACGCCGGCATCAACGCCGGGCCGCCGGGCACGCCGCCGCCCTATGTCGCGGCTGGGCATTTTCTGTTCGATACGCTCGAGGCGTTCTACACGGTATTCAAACCAGCGTCCGAAACACTGCTCGCCGACATTCCGAACTACACCGACGGCGGCAATGGCTCAATCCTGATCAGCGAAATCAAGGTAACGGCCT
>Ga0302313_10002064_pt1 | contig 14382 bp, 12 predicted proteins | sample III_Palsa_N2_2_FD_200454 | JGI IMG/M metagenome (GOLD analysis project Ga0302313, IMG submission 200454) | Peat permafrost microbial communities from Stordalen Mire near Abisko, Sweden - III_Palsa_N2_2 | ecosystem: Environmental > Terrestrial > Soil > Palsa > Peat permafrost | place: Sweden...
CGTTCGCCGACTGGTTCTCGGGCTTGGGCAGCAAGACGATTGGCGACGTGCGTCACTTGCCGCGTGCGGGTTTGCAGCGCCGCTGCGGCGAACATTTGCTGTATTCGCTGGATCGTGCCTTCGGTATGGCGCCAGAGTTGTTCGGCTGGCTCGAGTTGCCGCCCACATTCTCCGCGCGCATCGAATTGCCCGACCGGCTCGAACATGCGGACGGCGCAGTATTCGCCGCACATAGGATGATCGTGCAGTTGTGCGGGTGGTTGTGCGCGAAGCAATTGGCGGTCACTGCGATCACGCTGTCTATCGAACACGAACGAGGCAGGCAGGCGCTTGCGCCGACGCTGATCGAAATTGCGCTTGGTGAGCCGACGTGGCATGAAGACCATCTGCTGCATCTCGTGAAGGAGCGGTTGCATCGTGTGGAACTTGCGGCGCCGGCCATTGCGTTGCGCCTTGATGCATCGAAGGTCGACTCGGCCGCTCCTGATACAGACAGCCTGTTTCCGGAACCCGGGGGCTCGCCGGAGGACCACGCGCGTCTGATTGAATTACTGATCGCGCGGCTTGGCGACGAGAACGTGCTGCGTCCTGCGCCGACTGGGGATTACCGGCCGGAGGTTGCGAACCGTTGGGTGCCGGTTAGCCAGGCAGCGAATAACAGCACGTTTCCCGATAGCCTGCCGCGTCCGACATGGATGTTGGCCACGCCCATGCGTCTGCTGATGCGTCAGCATCGGCCGTTTTATGACTCGTCGCTGCGGCTGATGTCGCCGGCTGAGCGTATCGAAGCTGGCTGGTTCGACGGTGAACTCGTCACGCGCGACTACTTCGTTGCGCAAGCCGAGGACCGCAGTTGCTACTGGATCTATCGTGAGCGCATCAGCAGCCGCGATGCCGAAGAAGCGCCGCGCTGGTTCCTTCATGGCTTATTCGGGTGATGTGCAATGGACTCGACCTTCACTGCGCTACCGCCGTATGCCGAGTTGTTCTGCTTCTCCAACTTCACGTTCCTGCATGGCGCGTCGCATGCGGAGGATCTGGTCAAGCGCGCAGTACAACTGGGTTACGAGGGGCTGGCCGTCACCGACGAATGTTCGCTCGCAGGCGTTGTGCGCGCCCATGTAGCGGCGAAAGAGGTGGGGCTGCCGCTTGTCATCGGTTCTTATTTTCAATTGCGCAATGCCGATGGTTCGCCTGCGTTCGGACTGATTCTGCTTGCGCAGAATCGTGAGGGCTACGGCAATCTGTCGGAGCTGATTACGCTTGGTCGGACCCGCGCGCCGAAGGGTGAATACAGGCTCACGCCACACGATCTGTCACGGCCTGATCGCGAGAACGTCCACTTGCGCGGCATGCCTGATTGTCTCGCGATTCTGGTGCCTGCATTTCCCGCCAAAGAAGATGCATTGGACGCTCAAATCGAATGGCTCGACGAGACCTTTCCCGGCCGTGCGTGGGTAGGTCTCGTGCTGCATCAGCGCGCGATGGACGATATTCATCGAGGTGAAATCGAATATGTTGCGGATCGTCAGAACGTACCAGTCGTCGCACTTGGCAACGTCGTGATGCATGTGCGTTCGCGCAAGCCTTTGCAGGACACGATGACGGCAATCCGCGTCGGCAAGCCAGTTCATGAGTGCGGTTACGATCTCGCGCCTAACGCCGAGCAGCATTTGCGCTCGCGACTGCGCATTGCGAATCTTTATCCCGAGCATACTTTGCGCGAAACGATCGACGTACTTGGCAGATGCAAATTCTCGCTCGACGAGTTGCATTACGAATACCCGGATGAATTCGTGCCCGAAGGTTTCACGCCCACTGCGTATCTTCGTCAGGAGACGTATATCGGCGCGAAGCGACGTTTTCCTTCCGGTATCTCGGATGAGGTCGGGCAACAGATCGAATGCGAACTGGCACTCATCGAGGACCTGAAATACGAGCCGTATTTTCTGACGGTCTACGACATTGTTCGCTACGCACGAAGCCAGAACATTCTGTGTCAGGGACGAGGATCGGCGGCCAACTCTGTCGTGTGTTATTGCTTGTATATCACCGAGGTGGATCCGGCGCGCAGCAACATGCTGTTTGAACGTTTCATTTCTAAGGAGCGTGGCGAGCCACCGGATATCGACGTCGACTTCGAGCATCAGCGACGCGAAGAGGTGATCCAGTACATCTATAAAAAGTATGGGCATGACCGCGCGGCGATTGCTGCGGCTGTGTCTACTTACCGGCCGCGAGGCGCGTTGCGTGAGACAGGTAAGGCGCTGGGGATCGATCCGCAGATCGTCGACGCGGTCGCGAAATCTCATCACTGGTTCGACAATAGTCACGATCTGCTGAAGCACTTTGAAGAGACGGGCCTCGATCCGGAGAAGCCTTTGATTCAGGCCTGGGCGAGACTCGCGTCGCAACTGCTCAACTTTCCGAGACATCTGTCGCAGCATTCCGGTGGTTTCGTGATCAGCCGTGGCAAGCTCACGCGTCTTGTGCCTGTCGAGAATGCGGCAATGGCGGATCGCCGGGTGATCGAATGGGACAAGGATGATCTCGAATCGCTCAAACTTCTCAAGATCGACGTGCTTGCGCTTGGCATGCTGTCGGCGATCCGGCGTACGCTCGATCTTGTATCGACGCGCCGCGGCGAGCGCTTCGAGATGCAGGACATAGAAGATGACGATAAAAAGACATACGACATGATTTGCCTCGCTGACACCATCGGAGTGTTCCAGATCGAATCGCGTGCGCAGATGAGCATGCTGCCGCGTTTGCAGCCACGCGAATACTACGACCTCGTCATTGAGGTGGCGATTGTGCGTCCAGGACCGATTCAGGGTGGTGCAGTGCATCCTTATTTGCGCCGTCGGCAGGGATTGGAACCTGAAATTTATCCAAGCGACAAGTTGAAGAAAGCCTTGGGACGCACGAAGGGGGTGCCTATCTTCCAGGAGCAGGTCATGCAGGTGGCGATGATCGCGGCCGATTTCACGGCAGGCGAAGCCGATGAACTGCGCCGTGCAATGGCCGCATGGAAGCGCAAGGGCGGGTTGGAGAAGTACCAGGATCGCATCATGACCGGGATGCAAAAAAATGGCTACGATCCAAGCTTTGCCAAAGCAATCTTCGAGCAGATCAAGGGCTTCGGCGAATATGGCTTTCCGGAAAGCCACGCAGCGGGTTTCGCCTTGCTTGTCTACACGAGTAGCTGGCTAAAGTGTCACGAGCCGGAGGCATTTCTCGCCGGCCTGCTCAACAGTCAGCCGCTGGGCTTCTACTCGCCGTCGCAACTCGTGCAGGATGCGCAGCGGCATGGTGTCAAGGTGTTGCCGGTCGATGTGACCGTCAGCGGATGGGACTCGACGCTCGAAACGATCGAAGGTGCAGAGCGCCCAGCGGTTCGTTTGGGGCTTTCGCTGTTGCGTGGCATGAAAGACAACGCCGCAGAGCGCATTGAGAATTCGCGCGCGGTGCGGCCGTTCAAGAGTGTGCATGACCTGGCCCGCCGCGCGCAACTCAACCGCCACGATCTGCACGTGCTGGCCGATGCGAATGCGCTGGCTGCGCTCGCAGGCAATCGTCGCGAGGCGTTGTGGCATTCGGTGGCCGCCGTGCCCGACAAGGACATGCTGGCTATTGCCGCCGTGCAGGATGAGACGCCGGAACTGGGCGCGCCATCGGAAGGTAATGAGATCGTCGCGGACTACCGCTCGGTGGGGTTGACGCTCGGCCGTCATCCACTTCAATTGCTGCGGCCTCAATTATTGGCCAACCGGCTGATGCCGGCGTCGACGCTACGCAGTTATCCTAACGGACGACTGGCGCGCGCCTGCGGGATCGTTACGGTTCGGCAGCGGCCGGGTACGGCGAAAGGCGTGATTTTCATGACAATCGAAGACGAGACGGGCAATGTCAATGTGATCGTGTGGCCAGCTCTGCTCGAGAGACAGCGCAAGGAAGTATTGGGGGCGTCGCTGCTCGCGGTGTACGGCGTCTGGCAGCGTGAAGGGGAAGTGCAGCACCTCGTTGCGCATCGACTGGTAGATATGTCGCATCTGCTGGGTGGGCTGCAGTCCACCAGCAGGGATTTTTGCTGATGACCTGTTTTGCCGGATTCAAATTGCGCGGGGAAGCAGACTCGGACGGGAGTAGGTTGCGCTGTCCGAACGGACCATGGTGGCTTATTGCGGCTTGCCATGACGATCTGCAATGTCGATCTACGCCGAGTGGCTACCGTCGCTGCCTCGCCACGGAAACTTCGCCAACACCTGCGTGATCGCCGTATCGAACGGCGTACGGCGGCCTATCCGCAGCTCTTCGAGACGGCTCGAATCCAGATGACAGTTGTGCGGACGCGGCGTCGCATCCGTCGGCGTGTGCTGCGGCGTAAGCCGAGCCTCAAGTTGCAGCGCCTCGGCCAGACGGAGCGCAATCTCGTACTTCGTCATCGGCTCATCGCCCGACCACTGCACGATGCCGCGAATGGTTTCCCCATTCGCATGCCGTTCGAGCATTTGGCGGATAGCGAACGCAACGTCGGGCGTAAACGTTGGGTAACGGATTGCCCATGCATCCATCACGGCCGCCTTTGGGTTCGACGAAGTACTCGCCGATGCGGCAATGGCCGGCACCAGACTGGTTACGGCCGATTCTGCCCAATCGACAATTGGCCCGTACAGCAGCGGCAGACGCAGCACGCAACCAAGATCGGTGGTCTCAGTGAGCGCTCGCTCACCGTCGAGCTTGCTATGTCCATACGCATTGATCGGCGACGGCTGGGCGTCAAAGCGGTAGGGCGGGTGGGTGCCGTCGAACACATAGTCCGTGGAGATCGACAGCACCCAGGCGTCGCGTTTCCTGGCAGCTGCAGCCAAGGTGCGCACTGCGTCGACGTTTAGCGCATGGGCCAACGCCGGGTCATGCTCGCAGACATCCGGACGGCGTTCAGCCGCCGCAATCACGATCGCATCGGGGGCCTCGCGCTCGACAAACTGCTCGACCGCCTGCGCATCACGGATATCGAGCGTGACGTCGTGCGGCCCGGCGCGCCGGAACGCGGTCGAAACGATCTGCCAGTCCGCTTGCTGCGCCAACTCGTCGACGAGCGCGCGGCCAAGCAAGCCCGACGCGCCGATCACGGCAACTTTGAACATAGGCGAGCCTACCTTAGTGAGCATCGACGACCGTATAGCCGGCCTCGTCGATCGCCGCCTTGAGCGAATCGACCGGTTGGGTCGATTCGACCGCCACCCGGCCTGTCGCGAGATCGACCTTGACCTGCGCCGTGGCGTCCTGCCCGCGAATCGCGTTGGTGACTGCCGCCACGCAGTGCTGGCAGCTCATGCCTTCTACCTGAAATTCGATCGTCATCTGCTTTGCCTCGAGAAACGTGAATGGTGCAACGGTTGAATTATGCCTGCCAGGACGCAACTGAAGGACTGACCTTCCCACGGTGGGAAGGTGTACGATCGGCAGACACCACAAGCGAATTGCGTGGGCCAGAGGAAGTGCTCTGCATGGAAGCAGAGTCATGCGCCAAAGCGCGAACTCTGCCCGCCTGCTGAAGCACGGACTTTGGTCGACAAGGGAAACAGTCATGAACATCGGAGAAGCGGCCCGTGCATCGGGCGTCACGGCGAAGATGATTCGCTACTACGAAAGTGTCGGGTTGCTGGCGGCAAAGTCCCGTACGACAGCCGGCTATCGGGTTTACGGCCCGCAGGAGGTGCACTCGCTGCGCTTCGTTCGCCAGGCGCGGCGTTTGGGCTTTCTCGTCGAGGACATCCGCCGTTTGCTGGCTTTGTGGCAGGACCGCTCGCGCGCCAGCGCCGAAGTCAAGGCGATCGCGCTTGAGCACGTGGCAGATCTCGACCGCCGGATCGCCGAACTGACGGAGATGCGCGACACGCTTTCGCACCTGGCCGATCATTGCCACGGTGACGAGCGGCCCGATTGCCCAATCATCGAGGGTCTCGCGGATCCTGCGACGGCGGCTAGCCATACTTGCCATGCCGACTGATAACGAAAGGTGCAACCTCGATGAAAATTCGTTGCAACCGGGCCACATATTTGCACTGAAACGGTGCGTTTTTGAAATCTGATCGCATGAAATTCGCACTGAGACACCATTTAATCTATCAAAATCAGTCACTTGATGCCTAATTCCGGATGCACCATTCCAAAACGGAATGCACGTCATTCGGGCATTTCACTAGCCAGGTTGCACCAGAAGGCTATAATCCGGGTTAACCCTTCATAAGGGAAATCCCTGATGTCCAATCCACCGGGGATTCATTTCTGATCCTTGGAGAACATCATGTTTGCATATCTTCTTGAAAAGCTGAGCACCTGGTTTGAAACGGCTGAACGTAGCCGCCGTGAGGCTTACCTCGCATCGTCGTCGGACATCGTCCAGCTCGAACAGCGCATTCGCTCGCTCGAAACGAACGGCTATTCGCTGTAAAAGAAGTCTGAAGTCCGGTTGACCCGCGACGGCGCAGTCGCAGCAGTAGAGCGTAAGGCCCCGTATAGACGGGGCTTTGTCACATCTGGAGTCTGCGTTTAGCCGGAGTCGTTGGCCAGCCGTTATTCAGTCGCTCAGTGGCCGCCTACCGGCCCACTTCACACGCGCCGTTCAATATCGACTAGCTTGAACGTTGCCACCGCGGTAAGGTAAAGCGTTTTTTGCGCAATCCGGCATTCCCGCAACCAACCCGGTCCGCTCATGGCTCCAGTCCGATTGATTCGCGCCTTTCAGGGCGCCGTTGTCCCCGCGCTATTTACTGCGATGTCGCTGCTTATGCTGGGCGCACCGGCGGCATTTGCGGATTCGTCGAGCGGCGGGAAGCCGTTGATACTCGATACGCAAAGCGGTATCAGCGATGGCCACAGCGGCACGGTGCTGCAGACTGCACCGCTTTCGCACGAGCGCATCGTTCAGGCGAAGCCGATCGCGACGCCCACCGAGCTCAACTCGAACTCGTCCACACCGATCATCGTTGCCCCGTATATTCAGTTGCCTGCCGGGGGTAGCAAGTCGTCCTCCCATTCGAAATCGCAGACGCGGCCAGCGCAGTCCTCGCAGTAGACGCTGGACCAGCCTTCAGGAAGCCGCCGATTCGAACATGCGGGGCAGGGCGACTGCGCTGCAAGGCGGCGCATCCGTCAATCGCCGCGATGTTCCAGCTTGAATTGCGCGGCCTTGTCCTGGCCTAGTGTCTGCACTAGCCACGGCATGGTTTCTTTCAGCATTTTTGCCAGCGTGTAGGGCGGATTCACGATGAACATGCCGCTGCCGAACAGTCCAAAACCATCCGTCGGCGGATTGCTTACGGTCAGCGACACATGCAGCCAGTTACGTTCCTGCAGGCGTTTTAGCTGATCCGGAAAGCGCTGCGATTCAAGGCGCGTGACCTGCGGATACCAGACCGCGTAAGTCCCGGTCGCAAACCGTTTGAGACCTTCCTCGACGCAATTCAGCGTGCGCGAGTAGTCGCGTTTGTCTTCGAACGAAGGATCGATCAGCACCAGCGCGCGGCGAGGCGGTGGCGGCAGCAAAGCCTTCACGCCTTCGAAACCATCACCGGCATACAGCATGGCGCGCCGGCCGGCATCGCGAAAGTTGTGCTGCAACACGTCGATTTCAGTGGTGTGCAGTTCGAACAGACGCATGCGGTCCTGTTCGCGCATCAGCCGCCATGCGAGATACGGGGAGCCGGGATAAAAGCGCAGGTTGCCATCCGCATTGAGGGCCGCCACTTCATCCACATAATCGGCCAGCATGGGCGGCAAGTCCTTACGTCCCCACAGCTTGGCGATGCCGGTCTCGAACTCGCCCGTCTTGGTGGCGTAGCCTTCCTGCAATGAGTAGACACCGGCGCCCGCGTGCGTATCGATGTACCAGTACGCCTTGTCCTTCTGGGCGAGATAGCGCAGCAAGTGCACGATGACGGCGTGCTTCAGGACGTCGGCATGATTGCCTGCGTGGAAGGCGTGGCGGTAACTAAGCATGATGAGGTGAGACTCGAAAGAGGGCGTGCCGGTCGATTGGCGTTTCGGGGCGGACCCACTCGGATCCGCCAGTGCGGGGGCGCCGCGTTGCGACCGGAGGTGCGCGGGCAGTACGGTCGCGTATTGTACGCGAGCCGGCGCTGCAGTCCGAACGGTGGGTGGGCCGAGGCCCGAGCCAAGGGCCATCCGGTGCCTCAAGGCCCAAGGCCCAAGTCGCCCGTGGCTGGTTCCCTTCGCCACGGTACCACTCACACCGCTTCGCAGATCAGTCGTACGCGTCGCCAACGATCTCTTCAATCTTCAGCTTGATCTCCGGCGTGATTTTCGCCGCTACATCCTGCGCCTTCATGTTCTCGGCGATCTGCTCGACCCGCGAAGCGCCCGTGATCACCGTACTGACATGCGGGTTCTTCAGAATCCATGCAATTGCAAGTTGGCCGACCGTGCAGCCCAGTTCGTCTGCCAGATTGCCGAGCTTGCCGACGACGCCGTTTTTACCCGAATCCGTCACCTGCTTGCGCAGCCAGTCGTAGCCCTGCAATTGCGCCCGGCTGTCGGCCGGCACGCCGTCGCGATACTTGCCGGTCAGGAGGCCTGATGCGAGCGGACTCCACGTTGTAAGTCCAAGGCCGATGTCCTCGTAGAGCCGCGCGTATTCCTGTTCGACGCGCTTGCGATGGAACAGGTTGTACTGTGGCTGTTCCATGACAGGTTTATGAAGATGATGCCGTTCCGCAATCTCGTAGGCCGCCCGGATCTCGTCCGCGCTCCATTCGGACGTACCCCAGTAAAGCGCCTTGCCGCGCGTGATCATGTCGCTCATCGCCCAGACGGTTTCCTCGACCGGTGTATTCGGATCGGGCCGGTGGCAGAACACCAGATCCACGTAGTCGAGTTGCAAACGCTTCAGCGACGCGTCGATCGCGTTCAGCAGATATTTGCGGTTCAGCGTGTGATATTGATTCGGCGCTTCCTGCAAGCCCCAGAAAAACTTCGTCGACACTACGTAGCTGATGCGCGGCCACGCCAGTTCCTTCAAGGCCTGTCCCATGATTTCTTCGGACTTGCCGGTGGCATAGACCTCGGCGTTGTCGAAGAAGTTGACCCCGGCGTCGCGGGCGGCTGCCAGCGATTCGCGCGCCGCGTGCGTGTCCACCTGATTGCCGTAGGTCACCCAGGAACCGATGGACAGTTCACTGACTTGCAGGCCGGAACGGCCGAGTCGTCGATAGTTCATGCATTTCTCCTTGCGAGTTGATGCAACGGGCATCCAAGTCTGCCAGCGGAATCCGGCGCCGATTTCAGACGCAGATTCGGACGCGAAACAGACAGTTTAAAGAGATATGGATTCGCGCGTGAATTCCGGATGCCTTTGCCGGGGTTCATGCACAATAGCAAAGTTGGCCGCAGTGCAGCATTCGTCCGAACGGCCTATGCCGTCTGGCTAGCTTCACGCCGCCTGCGTGCCGTGGTGTCATTGCTCATCAACCCAATGGAGGTTCTGGATGTCGTCACTGAATACGAATCTGAATGGCAAAGTCGCGGTCGTCACGGGCGCGGCAAGCGGAATCGGCAAGCAGATCGCGCTGACATTGTCGGCCGCGGGCGCCGCCATCGCGATTGCCGATCTGAACCAGGATGGCGCGAACGCCGTTGCTGAAGAGATCAAACAGGCCGGCGGCAAGGCCATCGGTATTGCCATGGACGTCACCAACGAAGAAGCCGTCAACCAGGGCATCGACAAGGTAGCCGCTGAATTCGGCTCGGTCGACATCCTGATCTCGAACGCCGGCATTCAGATCGTCAATCCTATCGAGAACTATGCATTTTCAGATTGGAAGAAAATGCAGGCCATTCACGTCGACGGTGCGTTCCTCACCACCAAGGCGGCCCTCAAGCACATGTACAAGGACGATCGCGGCGGCATCGTGATCTACATGGGTTCGGTTCACTCGCATGAAGCCTCGCCGCTGAAGTCGGCTTATGTCGCGGCCAAGCATGCGTTGCTCGGTCTGGCGCGCGTGCTGGCAAAAGAAGGCGCGAAGCACAACGTGCGCTCGCATGTCGTCTGCCCGGGCTTCGTGCGCACGCCGCTGGTCGACAAACAGATTCCTGAGCAGGCCAAAGAACTGGGCATCAGCGAAGAAGACGTGATTCGCAATGTGATGCTCGGCGGCACGGTGGACGGCATCTTCACCACGGTGGAAGACGTCGCGCAAACCGTGCTGTTCCTCTCCACTTTCCCGAGCGCGGCCTTGACCGGTCAGTCCTTCATTGTGAGCCACGGCTGGTTCATGCAATAAGGAGGCCGCTATGGCGCAACGCAATGTCAAGCGGGCGCGGGCCGGCACCCTCGGAGACGGGGATGGCGAGCACGCCGGAGCAGCGGCTGGCGTTCGCGCCGGCCGGCATATCCAGTTGCCCCAGTACGAAACCATCGCGCTAATGCTGCAAGGCGGCGGCGCGCTGGGCGCCTATCAGGCAGGCGTTTATCAGGGCCTCCACGAGACCGGCATTCACCCGAACTGGATCGCCGGAATCTCGATCGGCGCGCTCAACACGGCGATCATTGCCGGCAATGCGCCGGAACACCGCGTTACCCGGCTGCTCGAATTCTGGGAGACGATCTGTCAACCGGCCTTTGCGCCGCCGTTGCCGCCGTTCTTCGAGCAATTGCTGTTCAATTCCGGCGACACTATCCGCAAGGCGTTCACCGCCGCGCAGGCCACTGGCGCGATCGTTCAAGGGCAGCAGGGATTCTTTGTGCCGCGCTTTCCGCCGCCCATGCCAACCGTCTCCGGGCCGCCGCAAAACGCCAGCTATTACGACACGTCACCCATGAAGGCGACGCTCGAGAGAATGTGCGATTTCGACCGGATCAACTCCGGTGAAACGCGTGTCTCGGTGGGGGCGGTGAACGTCGGTACCGGTAACTTCGCGTACTTCGACAACACGCGGATGAAGTTGCGGCCGGAGCATTTCATGGCATCCGGCTCGCTGCCGCCCGGCTTCGGCGCGATGGAAATCGACGGGGAATACTATTGGGACGGCGGCCTGATGTCGAACACGCCGCTCTACGAAGTCGTGCAGAGCACGCCGCGTCGCGACACGCTAGCGTTTCAGGTGGATCTGTGGAGCGCCATCGGGCCCGTGCCGGACAACATAACGGACGTGCAGGGCCGCATGAAGGACATCCAGTATTCGAGCCGTACGCGTCTCGTTACCGACATGCTGCAACGCTCGCAGCGCTTCCGGCATGTGCTGCGCGAAGTGCTCGACCGCGTGGCGCCGGAGCATCGCGAGGACGCCTGGTGCAAGGTCGCAGATGAACTCTCCTGCTCGAAGCGCTACAACGTTGTCCATCTGATCTATCGTCAGAAGGAGTACGAAGGGCATTTCAAGGATTTTCAGTTCGGCCTGTCCACTATGCGCGAACACTGGGAAAGCGGCTTGGAAGATATCCGGGCCTCTCTGGCACAACCCGACTGGCTCGCAATGCCCGACAATGACGCCGGCTTCGTCACGCACGACATTCACCGCGACAAACGCTAGGCCGACGCTAAGCTTTCTCAGCAACAACGCCTGCCACAAATGAAAACGGCGCCCAGATGATGGGCGCCGTTTTCATTTGCTCATGCAACCGGAGCAGAGAGCCGGCGGCGCTTGATCGCGCCGCTCTCCCTCAAAACACTACTTCAGAACATGAGCGATCGCGCTGGCGACAGCATCGAGGTTGCGCGTATTCAGCGCAGCCACGCAGATGCGGCCCGTGCTCACGGCATAGATGCCGAATTCTTCACGCAGACGGTCCACTTGCGCCGACGTCAGCCCCGAGTACGAGAACATGCCGCGTTGCGCGTTCACGAAGCTGAAGTCGCGATCCACGCCGCTTGCCTTCAGACGTTCGACCAGACCGTTACGCATCGCACGAATGCGGTCGCGCATCTCGGCGAGTTCCGTTTCCCACGTGGCGCGCAGTTCCGGCGAAGCGAGCACGGCTGCGACAACCGAGCCGCCGTGCGTGGGCGGGTTCGAGTAGTTCGTGCGGATCACGCGCTTCAGTTGCGAGAGCACGCGGGAGGCTTCTTCCTTGCTCGCCGTGATGATCGACAGCGCGCCGATGCGCTCGCCATACAGCGAGAACGACTTCGAGAACGACGACGAGACGAACACATTCAATTCAGCCAGCGCAAACAGACGCACAGCCGCAGCGTCCGATTCGATGTTGTCGCCGAAGCCCTGATAGGCGATGTCGAGGAACGGCACCAGGCCGCGCGCCTTGACGACTTCGACGATCTGCTGCCATTGGGCCGCGCTCAGGTCGACACCAGTCGGGTTGTGGCAGCACGCGTGCAGCACGACGACCGTGCCTGCAGCGTAACCGTTCAGCGCGCTCAGCATACCTTCGAAGTTCACGCCGTTGGTCTTCGCGTCGAAGTACGGATACGACACGACTTCAAAGCCGGCGCTTTCGAACAGAGCACGGTGGTTTTCCCAGCTCGGATCGCTGATCGCAACCTTGGCGGCGGGGTCCAGGCGCTTCAGGAAGTCGGCGCCGATCTTCAATGCGCCCGTGCCGCCCAATGCTTGCGCGGTGACCACGCGGCCCGCAGCGATCAACGGCGAGTCGTTGCCGAGCAGCAGCGTCTGGACAGCTGCGTCGTAAGCCGCAATGCCTTCGATCGGCAGGTAGCCGCGCGGCAGCGCCGCTTCGACACGAGCCTTTTCCGCATTGCGCACGGCGCGCAGCAGCGGAATCTTGCCTTCTTCATTGAAGTACACGCCCACACCCAGGTTGACCTTGGTGGTGCGCGTATCGGCGTTGAAGGCTTCGTTCAGGCCCAGAATCGGGTCGCGGGGAGCAAGTTCGACGGCGGAGAACAGAGACATGATGGTTCGGCAGTAGTAAAAAAGAGGGACGGCAGCGGCGAGCGCAGCATGCCATTGTAGCGAATCCTGACGGGTTTTTTGGCCCATCCTGTCCACCGGGCCGGATTATTTGCTTGAAAAACAGCGCTTTGGCATCAGATTCGACAAGCCGGCGGCGCCTTGACGTCCGCGGCGCCGCCCCTGAAAAAGGGCGGCAACGTCACAGCTTGCACGACCGTCCAGACGCTTCTTCACCGCATCAGAAGCGGCTTGCATCCGTCAAGTCAAGCAAGTCATCCCTCGGTCGCCGGCTCAGCCCGCGCTCCCGCAAACCGCTAGAATAGTCCTTTGCCCAGGCCCCGGTGCCGCACACATGTCCGAACATCATCTGACTGAAGTCAACGACGCTCTCGACGAGTCGAAATTCGTGACGTTCGAAGGCTCGCCGTTCCAGCTTTACCAGCCGTACCTGCCTGCCGGCGACCAGCCCACCGCCATCGACACGCTCGTCGAAGGGGTCGAGGACGGCCTGTCGTTCCAGACGTTGCTCGGCGTAACCGGCTCCGGCAAGACCTTCACGATGGCGAACACCATCGCGCGGCTCGGCCGTCCGGCGATCGTGTTCGCCCCGAACAAGACGCTGGCGGCGCAGCTTTACTCGGAGTTCCGCGAGTTTTTCCCGCGCAACGCGGTCGAGTACTTCGTCTCGTACTACGACTACTACCAGCCGGAAGCGTATGTGCCGCAGCGCGACCTGTTCATCGAGAAAGACTCGTCGATCAACGAACATATCGAGCAGATGCGGCTCTCGGCGACGAAGAGCCTGTTGGAGCGGCGTGACGTAGTGATCGTGGCGACGGTGTCGGCGATTTACGGTATCGGTAACCCGTCCGAATATCATAAGATGATTCTGACGCTGCGCACCGGCGACAAGATCGGCCAACGCGAAATCATCGCGCGGCTGATCGCCATGCAGTACAACCGCAACGAAACCGAGTTCCAGCGCGGCGCGTTCCGCGTGCGTGGCGACACGATCGACATCTTCCCGGCGGAACACGCGGAAATGGCGGTGCGTGTCGAGCTGTTCGACGACGAGATCGAAACCCTGCAGCTGTTCGACCCGTTGACGGGGCGCGTGCGTCAGAAGATTCCGCGTTTCACGGTGTATCCGTCGTCGCACTACGTGACGCCGCGCGAGACCGTGATGCGCGCGGTGGAAACGATCAAGACGGAACTGCGCGAGCGGCTCGAGTTTTTCTACAGCGACGGCAAGCTGGTGGAGGCGCAGCGTCTCGAGCAGCGCACCCGTTTCGATCTGGAGATGCTGCAGGAACTGGGTTTCTGCAAAGGCATCGAAAACTATTCGCGGCACTTTTCGGGCGCGGCGCCGGGCGAACCGCCGCCGACGCTGGTCGACTATCTGCCAGGCGACGCCCTGATGCTGCTCGACGAATCGCACGTGCTGATCGGCCAGTTGAACGGTATGTACAACGGCGACAAGGCACG
>Ga0302313_10002067_pt1 | contig 14361 bp, 9 predicted proteins | sample III_Palsa_N2_2_FD_200454 | JGI IMG/M metagenome (GOLD analysis project Ga0302313, IMG submission 200454) | Peat permafrost microbial communities from Stordalen Mire near Abisko, Sweden - III_Palsa_N2_2 | ecosystem: Environmental > Terrestrial > Soil > Palsa > Peat permafrost | place: Sweden...
CGCCGTCAAGATCACAACCGGACCACTCGCCTTCGCCAGGCTCGTGCGCGCTAACATCATGCACAGGCGAGCCCTCGACCAGCTCCTCGCCCCGCCCCCAACACCTCAACGCGATCCAAGACAGCTCCGCCTAGACTTGCTCCCAGCATGAACCGGACAGCCGTGGGCGTGACCCGAGGATCGGACGAACAACGGCCCATGCGATCGGCGCCTGAGAGCCGGCGCATCTGATCCTCGGGTCAGGCTCGAGGGGGACTATATGGTTAGCGCTGGTCGCTGCGCCTCAATCTACCCTTTCAAAAATCCCGCCCCACAAAATAGCATGCCGCGCGCCAAAAGATTTTGCGGCGAAGCCAAGCGGATTAAGGGTTTCTCAGGCCCCGCCGGCTATAGATATCGACGTTATCGTCAGCGTCCCACCGGTGCGTCATGTATCGTAAGCTACGTCTTTATCGGCCCGCCGAACCCCCCCGTGGGGTTGGGACCGCGATGGCCCTGTGGTCGGTCTACGCCTTCGCGGCGATGGCCTGCTCCATGTTCTGCAAGGACCTGGCGGGCAGCGCCGCCTTCTATCCCGCCAACGGGGTGATCGTGGCGGGGATACTGGTGCTGCCGCGCCGGATCGGCCTGTGGTTTTGCCTCGCCTGCCTGGCCTTCAACCTCGCCCAGAACGCTATGGGCCAGATCGACCTGCCCCATAGCCTGCTCTATGCGGCGCTGAATCAGGGGTTGAGCGTAGTTGTCGCCATGCTGATCCGCACCTTCTGCGGCGCCGCCACCGACCTGTCCCGCGCACGACGCCTGTTCGCCTTCGCCGCCGTTGTCACTGCTGTTGGAAGCATTGAGGCGGCGATCGGCCAGACGTTGACCATGATCATCGAAGGCAACCACCGTTTTTTCATGCACGCCTTCCTGCAGTGGGCCGGTGAGGATTCGCTGGGCCTGTTGATCGCGACACCGGCGATCCTTCTGGCGCTCAAAAGCCGTCGCGCCGTCTACGCCAGCGCGGCGAGCGTCGCCGAACGCTGGCTGTTGCTGGCGCTGACGGCGGCCCTAAGCCTGCTGGCGTTTTCGCTAAGCCACTCGCCAGTGTTCGTGCTGCTCTATCCGCTGCTGATGCTGACGGCCTTCAGAGCCGGCCCGCCTTGGGTGTTCGCCTCGGTGCTCACGGTCGCCCTGATTTCCATCGCCTGTACCGCCCATGGATTTGGGCCACTGGCGCTGGTGGCCGGCCAGACCGCCTATGTCGCCCAGTTCAAGACCCAGCTGTTTGTGGTGTCGGTGTTTGTCAGCGCCGTGCCGGTCACCATCGCCCTTGGCGAACGCAACCGCGATGCAGAACGCCTGAAGCGTATCCACGCTGTCGCGCGCACCGCCCGCGCCGCCGCCGAAGCCGCCAACTATGCCAAGAGCCAGTTCCTGGCCAACATGAGCCACGAGATTCGCACGCCGCTGAACGGGGTGCTGGGGATGGCTCAGGCGATGGAGCAGGATCCGCTGACCGAGCTGCAGCGCGACCGCCTGGCCGTCATCCGCCGGTCCGGCGACATGCTGTTGGCGATCCTGAACGACATCCTGGACCTGTCGAAGATCGAAGCGGGCAAGCTGGAACTGGAAGCGGCGAGTTTCGACCTCGAGGAGCTGGCGCGCGGCGCCCACGCCGCCTTCACCGCCGTGGCCAATAAGAAGGGCGTGTGCTTCGACCTGGCCATCGAGCCCCGGGCGGCCGGTGTCTATGTCGGCGACTCCACCCGGGTGCGGCAGATCCTCTACAATCTCGTGTCCAATGCGCTGAAATTCACCGAAGCCGGCCAGGTGCGGGTCGATCTGTTCGCCCTGCCGCACGGCTTTGGCATGCGGGTCGAGGATACCGGAATCGGCATCGCGCCCGATCGCGTGGCCCATCTGTTCCAGAAGTTCGAACAAGCCGACGCCTCCACCACCCGCCGATTTGGCGGCACGGGACTTGGCCTGTCGATCTGTCGCGAGCTGGCGCAGCTGATGGGCGGCGCTATCGCCGTGGAAAGCCAGATAGGATGTGGATCGGTGTTCACCGTGACCTTGCCGCTGGAGCGATCGACCGAACCGGTCGCGCCGACGCTGGCGGCCCTGGTCGAAAACATTCCTGAAGCCGCGCTCGGCGAGCGGCCGCTTAAGGTGCTCGCGGCGGAAGACAATTCGGTCAACCAGCTGGTGCTGAAGACCCTGCTGCATCAAGCCGGCGTCCATCCCACGCTGGTCGGCGACGGCGTCGCGGCCCTGGCGGCCTGGGAGCAAGAAGACTGGGATCTGATCCTGATGGACATGCAGATGCCGCTGATGGATGGCCTGGACGCCACCCGCGCCATCCGGGCCCGCGAGGCGAGCTCGATGCGCCTCCGCACGCCGATCATCGCCCTGACCGCCAACGTCATGTCCCACCAGCTCGCCACCTATGTGGAGGCCGGCATGGACGGCTTCGTCGGCAAGCCGATCGAGGTGGGCGAACTGTTCGCGGCGATGGAGGCGGCTTTGAGCGCGGATGAGCCCGACGCGGCGGGGCGAGCGGCTTCGGCGGCCTGAAACCTATTAGAGTGCTCGATAACCTCGCGCTCATCCCCGCCTTCGCGGAGATGAGCGCTTTAATAAAAACCGCCCCTACCCTACCGCCGCCAACCGGGCCAGCGCGCTTTCCAGCTTGGCCTTTGCGGCTTCCGCGTCGGCGAGGCGTTCGCGGTTTTCCTCGACCACGTCTTCCGGCGCGCGGGCGACGAAGTCGGCGTTGCCGAGCTTCTTGGCCGTGCGATCGATGTCCTGGGCCAGGGTTCCAATTTCCTTGGTCAGGCGGGCCCGCTCGGCGGCGAGGTCGATGACGCTGGCGACGGCCAGCGCGCCGGTGGCCTCACCGATCACGAACGGAACCGAGCCGGCCGCCGGGGCGTCGGCGAGGTCAGCGCCGCCAAGCCGCGCGAGAGTCAGGATCAGCGGCCGATGGCGGGCCAAGCGCCCCGCCGTCTCGGCGCTGGCGCCGGTCAGGCTAAGCTGCGGCCGCGCCGAGGGCGGCACGTTCATTTCGGCGGCGATGGAGCGGATTTCAGTGACCAGCCCGACCACCCAGCCGATTTCCGCCTCGGCCTCGGCGTCGACCCAGGCGGCCGGCAGATCCGGCCAGGGGGTGGTGATCAGCAGGCCTTCGCGCGGATCGCCGAAGTCGGCAAGCTCGCCCCATAGGGCCTCGGTGATGAAGGGGCTAACCGGGTGCAGCAGCTTCAGGCAGGTTTCCAGCACCCAGGCGGCGGTGGCGCGGGTTTCCGCCTTGGCCGTCTCGTCGGTCCCGTTCAGGATCGGCTTGGCCAGCTCCAGATACCAGTCGCAGAAGACGTTCCAGATGAAGCGGTAGAGGGTATTGGCGGCATCGTCGAAGGCGCAGCCCTCGATCGCCGCGGTCAGTTCCGCGGCGGCCTTCACGGTCTCGCCGCGGATCCAGCGATTGACGGTCTGGGTCACAGAGGCCGGGTCGAAGCCGTCGACGCGGCGGCATTCGTTCATCTGACAGAAGCGGGCGGCGTTCCACAGCTTGGTGCCGAAATTGCGATACCCTTCAATGCGTTGTCGCGACAGCTTGATGTCACGCGCCTGGCCCGACATGGCGGTCAGGGTAAAGCGCAGGGCGTCGCAGCCATAGACATCGACCAGCTCCAGGGGGTCCATGACATTGCCCTTGGACTTGGACATCTTGGCGCCCTTCTCGTCGCGGATCAGGGCGTTGATGAAGACGCGATCGAAGGGGACGTCACCCATGAAGTGGATGCCCATCATCATCATCCGGGCGACCCAGAAGAAGATGATGTCGAAGCCGGTGACCAGGGTGTTGGTGGGGTAGAAGCGGGCCAGGTCCTCGGTCTTCTCTGGCCAGCCCATGGTCGAGAAGGGCCAGAGAGCCGAGGAAAACCAGGTGTCGAGCACATCCTCGTCCTGGCGCAGGGGCTCGTCGCGGCCATAGTGTTCGCGGGCGGCTGTGCGGGCCTCGTCTTCCGTCTCCTCGACGAAAATCTTGCCGTCCGGGCCATACCAGGCCGGGATGCGGTGGCCCCACCAGAGCTGGCGCGAGACGCACCAGGGCTCGATGTTGCGCAGCCATTCGAAATAGGTCTTTTCCCAGTTCTTCGGCTCGAACACCGTCCGCCCCTGCTCCACCGCCTTGATGGCGGGCTGGGCCAGGGTCTTGGCGTCGACGTACCACTGGTCGGTCAGATAGGGCTCGATCACCGCGCCGGAGCGGTCGCCGTGCGGGACCGCGTGGCGGGTTGGCTCGATCCCGCGCAACAGGCCAAGCTCCTCGAACGCCTCGACCACCTTCTTGCGAGCGACGAACCGGTCCAGGCCCCGGAAGGCTTCGGGCACATTCTCGTTGGTGCGACCTTGCGGGTCGAGGATGGTGATCATCGGCAGGTGGTGGCGCTTGCCGACCTGGAAGTCGTTGAAATCGTGCGCCGGGGTGATCTTGACCGCGCCGGAGCCCTTTTCCGGATCGGCATAGTCGTCGGCGATGATCGGGATCGGCCGGCCAACGAGGGGCAGGCGCACGGCGCGGCCAATCAGGCCCCTGTAGCGTTCGTCGTCCGGATGCACGGCGATGGCGGTGTCGCCGAACATGGTCTCCGGCCGGGTGGTGGCGACCACGATCTCGCCGGAGCCATCCTCCAGCGGATAGGCGAAATGCCAATAGTGGCCATCGACCTCCTTCTGCTCGACCTCAAGGTCCGAGATAGCGGTCTGGAAGTGCGGGTCCCAGTTCACCAGCCGCTTGTCGCGGTAGATCAGCTTCTGCTTGTGCAGGGTGACGAACACCTTGCGGACGGCGGCCGACAGGCCTTCGTCCAGGGTGAAGCGTTCGTGGGTCCAGTCGCAGGAGGCGCCCAGGCGGCGCAGCTGGTTGGTGATGGCCCCGCCGGACTTGGCCTTCCATTCCCAGACCTTGTCCACAAAGGCTTCGCGGCCCAGGTCGCGGCGAGTCATGTTGCTCTCGGCGGCCAGCTGGCGCTCCACCACCATCTGGGTGGCGATGCCGGCGTGGTCGGTCCCCGGCACCCACAGCGCCGCCTTGCCGCGCATGCGCTGGAAGCGGATCAGCACGTCCTGCAGGGTGTTGTTCAGCGCATGACCAATATGGAGCTGGCCGGTGACGTTGGGCGGCGGAATGACGATCGAGAAGGTCTCGGCATTCGGATCGTCAGACGGCTTGAACGCGCCGGCGTCCTCCCAGCGCGCATAAAGGCGCGGCTCGGCGGACTGGGGATCGAAGGTTTTCTCAAGCATGGGGCATGGCGGCCGGGCCGCGTCTCTTAGGTTCGTGTGCGCGTGAGTTCAGCGGCGATTGTAATATAAGCGCTCATCCCCGCGAAGGCGGGGACCCAGGATCGCCTGACTCGAATGTTCCGCAGAGATATGGATCGCAGCGGAGTATGCCGCGCCAGGTCCCCTGGGTCCCCGCCTTCGCGGGGATGAGCGGGTTATGTTCAGCTCACGCGCCGGCGGGCGATGCGTTCTACTTCTTCGTCCACCTTGGCCTGCACGATCGCCGGCAGGTGCTGGTCGAGCCAGCTCTTCAACAGCGGCCGCAGCAGTTCGCGGACCACGTCGTCGAGCAGCTGGCCATCCTTGGGCATGGCCACGGATTGCGCCAGCTGGCCGAACGCCGAGGCGGCGCTGGAGGCCGTGGAGTGGCTCATCAGCGGCTCGTCTTCAGCCACTGGGGCGAGCGGCGGCGCGGGCGCCGCGGCGACGGGGGCTGGCGCCGGAGCAGGCGCGGGATGGATCTCGATGTCGCCGTGGGTTTCCAGCGGCGCGGGCGCGGGCTCCGGCTCAGGGGCCAGCTGGGTCAGCTCCAGCACGTCGTCCGCCTCGGCGGCGACCGGCGCGGGCTCAGGTTCCGGTGCATGGACGACCGGGGCGGGCTCGGGCGCCGGCGCGGCGGCGGCCGGCGCTTCGGCGGCGGGCTCGTCCTCGGAGATGATCCGCCTGATCGAGGCGAGGATCTCCTCCATCGTGGGTTCCGGCGTGTTCGTGTCGGACATGTGTGCGGGACCGTCGATCAAGGGGTGAAGGGCTGAATATTAGCTTACCCTATGAGCCGATAAGCTGTCCTGCAAATCGGTTCAATGGGCGTAGTCTTCTGAATCGACAACGCCGCGCAAACCTGCGGCATGTGCCGGCGTCATGGGCTCGTCCGGACCCGGAATGGCCGGGCGCTGGATTTTCGGCGCGCCGAGGGAGTCGATCCCCGCCACCACCGGGTCCCAAGGCAGCGCGCCCTTGTTCATGACCTTACGGAAGTTGGCGACCGGATTGTAGGCCGGGGTCGTGGGACTGAGCGCCTTCACCTCCAGCCGCCCCATGGCGTCCAGCACCAGGGCGCTGGCGACATATTCGTCGTGACGCGCGCTCACCATCGCCAGTTCCGCCGCCTGCAGCTCCTGCTCGGCGTTGAGGATGTCCAGGGTGTCGCGCAGGCCAACCTTAGCCTCCTCCTTGACGCCTTCGTAGGCGACCTGGTCGGCCTTCACCTGTTCCTCGTCGGAGGTGACATTGGCGCGGGCGGCGGCAAGCTGGTTCCAGGCCTGGGACACCGACTGCAGGGCCTGGCGCCGCGCGCTCTCCACATTGATGCGGGCGGCGTTGTCGCCCTCGAGCGCCTCGCGAATGCGGGAGGCGTTGGCGCCGCCGGCGAACAGGGGCTCGGTCGCCACCACCGAGGCTTCATAGCTGTTCTGATAGACGTTCTTCACCTCGGGCGGGAAGATGCCGAGCTGGTTGCCGTAATAGCCACTGACGCCATAGGTGGCGCGCAGGGAGACGGTGGGGCGGTAGGCGGCCTTGGCGACCGCGACGCGGGCGGCGGCGGCCTGTTCGGCATAGTCGGCGGCCAGGACCGTAGGATTGTCGCGATTGGCCATCGACAGGGCGTCATCCACCGTTCCCGGCAGGCCGTCCAACTCTGGCTCCGGCTGCAGGTCGCCGGGGCTCTGGCCGACCACGGTCACATAGTTGGCGCGGCTGAGCGCCAGCTGGGCCTGGGCGGTGGACTGCTGCGCCTGGGCGCCGGCCAGACGCGCCTGGGCCTGGGCGACGTCGGTGCGGGTCACCTCCCCCACCGCGAACTTGGCGTCGGTCTCTTCCTTCTGGTGGCGCAGCACCTGGACATTGTCCTCGGCGATCTTCAGGCCCTGGAGGTCGCGGCGCACGTCGACATAGACCTGGATGACCTGCTCCAGCACATCTTCCTCGACCTGGCGCAGCTTGGCGCGGCCGGATTCGATGTCGCCCACCGTGGCGCGCACATCGGCGCTGATAAGGCCGCCGGTATAGAGGGGCTGGACCAGGGAAATGCTGGCCGAGGCCGGCTTGACGGCCAACTGGTCGGTGGACGGCCCCTTGATGTCGTCGGCTTCAGCGGAAATCTGCACCTGCGGACGATATCCGGCGCGAGCCTGGACATATTCCTCGTCCAGTCCCCGTAGCTGGGCGCGGGCGTTCTGCAGGGTGGGATTGGTCTGATAGGCCAGGGCCACGGCCTCGTCGAGGCTGTCGGCCCGCGCCATGCCCGCGACCGCGCCTGCGGCCGTCAGGCAACCCGCCATTACTGTTGAGGCAATTTTAACGCCTCGCTTCACGTCGCCCACCTTCGAATCACCCCGATAGAGTGATCCTAGCCTTGTTCGAGCGCGGAAGGGGCGTTCGTGCGCGATCCGATGGTCGCAGGGGGTTCTATCCACACCGTTTCCAAGGCCTTGTGCCTGGACTCCATTGGGCGCGAACGGTGGGATAGGCCGCAGGCACAAGGCCTGGGGAACAGGGCGTAGTGGAAAATCTTGAGGGCTTGAGGCTGGCGCCTAAAACGCGAACCCGGCCACGGGCTCGAACCCGGCCAGCACCGGCGGGGTGGCGTCGAAGACTTCGCGCCAACCAAGATCGACGCCGGTCTTGAGATAGACGCGCACCTTGCCGATCGGACCCTTGCGCACGATCACGCCCAGCCGGCCGCCATCTGTCAGCACCGATGTCCAAGTCGCAGGCACCTCGGCGACCGCGCCTTCGCAGACCACCAGGTCGAACGAACCGGCCGGAGGCGTCTTCAGGTCGCCTTCATTCAGGCGGGTGACGAGCAGGCCCATGTCTTCCAGCAGGTCGGCCAGATAGGGGGCGGCGATGCAGAGGGCCGCCTCTCCCGCCCGGGGCCGCACCGACTGCAGCAGCTTGGCCGCGTCGCGCGGGCGCAGCAGCCAGTGGCCGGGGGCGTATTCGACCTCGGCGTCGGCATAGGCCATGTGGGCGCGGCCTTCGGGGCAGTGCCGCTCGCGCGCAACATGGCGCATGGCGGTCTGGATCGTCAGGTCGGTGACGTCGTTCACGCGAACCTGGCTCTCGACCATGGTCTGCCGCGCGGCGGCGAAATCGAACGTCATTGGCGAACTGCCCTCAGGTATGGAATTGATCCGCTTATAGGGCCGCTCTTAACGGGAGCGCAATTGCCCAGGATGCATAGGTTGCTCCCCGTCGGACCTTCTGTTAGCCATCGCGCCTCGCGCAGGCCGGAAGGCTAAATAAGCGGCGCGGCCTGGTGGCGGAGTGGTTACGCAGCGGACTGCAAATCCGCGCACCCGAGTTCGATTCTCGGCCAGGCCTCCAAACTAAAATTCGCACTTTGCTCTCGCGGACACCGGCGCGCCAAGCCTCGGTTTTCGCGGGCCTATTCGGCCCGGTTCCGCTGTAGCGGCCGTCGTTTCGCGCTCGCCAATCCGCCCGAATGACCGCCTTTTCGGCCTCAGCCCCTGGGGCGTATTGATGATTTGCGGTTCCCTGCGAACAGGGAGTCTGCAGGGAACGCCGATGTTTTTGGGGTCCTGGGGGCAGCGGCTGAGCCTGCCTGTGGAAGCCGTGCAGCCAGAGGAGTTGATGGACCACTTCGGCTGGCTCGGCATATTCGCCAGCGTCGACATGCCGGCGAGTAGCCGCATCACGCAGGAAAAGTTAAGCTGGAACCCGAGACACACTAGTCTGATCGCGGACATCGCCACGGACGCGCAGCTGGGCGGACCACGTTCAGCTGAGGCAACGCCTGAAGTCAGAAATTGCCCTCAGGCCCCGTGTGTCTACGCCAGATAGAGATGTCGCGGGTTGCGCCGCTTTGACTATGAGCCGGGTCGGTAGACGCGCTCGGAATGCCCGACCAATTCTTCAGCGTAGAAATAGACGGGACGCAGGTCATGGTTTGCGAAGCGCTCTGACTGGTCCGCAAAATGGGGCGAGCTGGGGGCGCCGCTGGCGCCTCCCGCGCTGATGGCCAGGGCGCGAACCCGTGGGCCGAATTCCACAACGGCCGCGAAGCTGTTGCCGGTCGAGGCGTAGGCCTTCTTCGTGCCCGGGTAGCGTTTCGCGCCGACGGCCGCCAATGAGCCCCACTGGGTTGATGTCCAGGCAATTGGCCAACTGGGCGCCGCATCATCGAAATGTGGTTCAAGGGCGCCGTCGAGACGCTGGAAGCGATTGAGTTCACCCCACGGCACGGCCCAATCACCGAAATCGTGGATCAGGCCATTGATGGTCTCAATGAGGGCGGCGAGCTTGATTTCCGCAGGAGCGTGATCGATGCGCTCGAGGACTGCATAACTTCTATCTCGAACGTCTGAAGCGACCGTCGCCTGCATGGCCTCGCCCCATGAGACCGCCAGCGTGGTCGCGAGGCTGCCGGCGCCCCAGCGGCAATCCCAGTCCCGCAAAACCTCGATTGGCTTCGACAACCTGTCCTTCAGATCGTGGCCCGCGGGCAGCGCGTCATAGGCGGCGATTAGGGCGGGCAGCAACATTGTAAAGGCTGGCAGATGCGGGTCGTAGGCCGCCTCGGCCAGCGCCTGGAGCGTGAAATCACGCCGGTCCGCCAAGACCTCCAAGGCGTGAGCCGTCCGCGGATTGGCGCCGATCTGGTCCATATATCGGGGGAAGTCTTCCTGGCGGGGGCTCTGCGGGCCGGCGACCCACCAAGGGCCGTCGTTGGCGTTGTAGACCCAGCCATTGGCTGGGTTGATCACGCACGGGAGTTCGTCGAGCGGTGTCGGGCCCTGCCAGTCCGTTGCGGGGTCGGCGCCGTCAACGGGCTGGGTGTAGTCGAACCGGTCATCACGACGAGGAACGAAATGCGGGGTGAAAAAGGCTATCTCGCCCTGATGGTCCGCGAACAGCGTGTTGTTGGTTGAGTTTGCGGCGAACCCGGAAACCTTGGTGAACGACGCCAAATCGCGAGCCTTGGTGCGGCCGAACGACTGTTCAAGCGCCTCCACCGGTCGGTTCATCAGCGCCGCCGCGATCCACTTGTCCTCCGCCTTGCGGACAATCGGCCCGTGATGGGTGCGATAGGTGGTGAAGTGCTTTTCAGCCAGACCGCCTTCAGGCCGGCGGTAACGGACCGTGACGGTTGATGTCTCGACCGGACGCAACGCGTCGCCGTACCGATAGGACACTCCCCCGCGGCGGCCGACGATCGTTTCGGCGAACTCGTCGACGCAGTCGGCGCTCGAAGTGGTGTGCATCCAGCCGGCGTGAGCGTTGAACCCCTGGTAGACAAAGAACTGGCCCCAGGTCACCGCGCCGTAGGCGTTGAGTCCCTCGTCGCTGGTCATCTGCAGTTCGGACCGCAGGTAGAATGCGGTGTGCGGATTGATCAGCAGCAGGGCATGGCCGCTCCAGGTGGCGGCCGGAGCGATAGCGATGCCGTTGGATCCCGTCGGCTCCTCGAAGCGGGCGGCCGCGGCTTCGACGGCGGCCAGGCGCTCCGCGTCCGGCGCCTCGTAGAACGCCGCCAGTTCGGCCAGCGAAATCTTGGCGATGTCACCGCCATTGGCCCCCTCGGTGAAGCTGAGCGACATCCACGGCTCGAACCTCCAGATCACCTTGGGCAGGACCTCGGGGTGGGTGGCGAGGTAGTAGTTCAGGCCGTCGGCCCAGGCGTTCATCAGGGCCTTCAGATAGTCGGGGCTGGCGGCGTACATGGTGTTCAGGTCGAGGGGATCGACGAACAGTCTTTGCCGCAGGTCACCCCAGATCGCGGCTTCGCCGTCGGCTTCGGCCGCCCGGCCCAGGGCGATCAGGTAGTTGGTCTCCACGCGATTGAAGTCGTCTTCCGCCTGGGCGTAGATCATGCCGAACACGGCGTCGGCGTCGGTCTTGCCGTGGACGTGGGCGATGCCCCAATCGTCGCGCACAATGAGAACGCGGTCGGCCTGGGCCTTCAGCCGGGCCGCCTCTTCCGGTCCGAGCGCATTGGCGGGTTTAGGCTTCATGCGGCGGACGGGCGGCCACGGCTTCAATTTCGACCAGCGCTTGAGGCGCCACCAGATCGCAAACCACTGTCGAGCGGGCTGGACGGTGCTCGCCGAAGAAGGCGGCGTAGGCGTCATTGAAGCCTGCGAAGTCCCCACCGGCGCGTATCCACACCGTGGTCTTGAGAACGTCCGACCGGGTGAGCCCCGCCGTCTGAAGCGTGTCTTCCAGGTTCTGCAGCGCGTTCGCCGTTTGCACTTCGATCGTGGCGCCAACGATTGTCCGGGATGCGTCGTAGGCGAGTTGTCCCGAAACAAAGATCAGCCCATGGGCCTCGGTCCATTTGGCAAGGTGGGGCGATGACATGCTTTGGTGAAGTCCTTCGACCTGAGTTGGAAGTGGCTACGACGCGCGGCGGAAGCGCTGCGCGACGCCTTCGTTGCTGATCCGAAACCCCCGACGATCCGGATCGAAGGTCAGGATGAGCGGCCCGTGCGCATAGACGCCCTCGCCTGTCCGCGTGAAGGTCTGGGTCAATGGAGCCAGACCGCCCGGCGGTGTGATCGTCACCTCCAGCGCCTCACCGTCTCGCGCGATATCGTACACCGCCGACATGGTGTCGGACACGAACCGACCTTCAGGACCGGCCAGGGCGAAGCGGGGCGTGTCGATAGCGGGCAGGTCGGGATTCACCGCCACCAGGATGCGTGCGGCCAATCGCATGGAGTCCACGTCGCCCCGGCCGCAAAGCAGGGCGAGGCCCAGCATCGTTCCCGGATGCCAGGCGAACATGGCCTGAAAGCCGGCGTAGTTGCCGCCGTGGAGGAGCCAGTCCCGGCTGAGCATGAGGCCGGAGGCGTAGCCGAAGATATGGCCCGGTATCGGCAGGATGACCGGCGAGCCGTCGGCATATCGGCCAGGCTCGGTCATCAAGCGGCTGACCTCCGGCGTCCACACCTTATGGCCGACCGCGATATCGTGATGATATTTCGCCAGGTCATTGATGGTGAGCATCATCGCCCCGGCGCCGCCGAACTTCGGGATGTCTTCACTGAGGATGAAGCTTCCGTCCTTAGGCATGTAGCCGCGCGCGATGTTGGGATCGGTCGGGAATAAGCCTCGCAGGACGCTGCTGCGCGACATCCCAAGCGGACCCAGAATGTGCGCCGCGACATAGTCGGCGAAGGCCAGGCCCGACAGGCGCTCGACCAACTCGGACAGCAGCAGATAACCGCCGTTGGAGTATTCAAACGTCGCGCCCGGCGGAAAGGCGGTCTGCAGATACCGGATGAGCATCCCGACCGTTTCCAGGCGCGTCGACTCGCCGGCATGGCGATAACCGGCGAGCGGCAGCAGCTTGGCGTTGTTCGGAAGCCCGGAGGTGTGGTGCAGCAACATATCCACCGTGATCGGCGGCGATCGCAGCGGCATCTCCGGTATGTATTTGCGGACGTCGTCCCCCAGGCCGAGCTTGCCGGCCACGACCAGCTGGATGACCGCCAGGGCGGTGAACTGTTTGGCGACGGAGCCTGCATAGTAGATCGTGTCGGCGTCCGGGACACGGCCAGTGGCGATATCGGCCAGGCCTGAAGCGGCGAACTCGACCTTCCCGTCTTTGAACACGCCCACCGCGCAGCTCGGCGCGCTGGCGGCGCCGTCTGGGTCTTCAAGGATGGCGCGGATCTTCACCGCGGCCTCCCCAGGCCCCGGCATGGTCAATGGGCTCGTCATGCTGCTTCCTCGACGACCGAAACACGCGCTCTTGCACCGGTCTAACCGATCGATCGAAGGGCGCCGCCACCGACGCCCCTCGATATCATCAGAACTTCGCGATCACGCCGGCGCCTATCGTCGCTGGCTGGATCACCGAATAGTCCACTTGGGTGATCTTGCCCGTCAGGCCGTTGGTCTGTGGCAGGACGTAGCCAAGCCCAAGCGAGTTGCCGATGTTTTTCGCATAGACCCTGAATGTCAGGTTATTCTTGGTGATACTCGCGTCCAAGTCGACGACCGTGAAGGCGGGCAGCTCATACATGGGCTTGTTGTAGGTGGGCTCAACCGCCGCCTCCTTATCCGTCCAATGGGCGCCGCCGCCCACGTGGGCTGTCCAATCGTCGGTAAGAGCCCAGCTATAGCTGACGGTGCCGGCCAGGGTTCCCTTCGGCACACGCTCGATCTGGTCATGCAGGATGAAGGCTGTGGCGATATTCGCATTCAGCGAGGTCAGCTCGGCATCGGTGTAGGCCGCGTTGAACCCGAACACGAGATTGTGGATCGGCGTGTAGCTGGTGGTCAGCTCCATACCGTTGACGGCGGCGTTGCCCCCGTTCGTCGTGTAGGTCGTGAGGACCGGCGTGAACGCGGTGAGCTGAATGTCCTGCTCGTCTTCGTGATAGACGGACAGGTCGACGAGCGCCCGATGGTCCAGGAACTCCGACTTCACACCCACCTCGTAGCTGGTGAGGGTTTCCGAGCCCACGGTCGGCGGAATGTCCGTGCCGGGAGTATTGGCGCCGCCTGGCGCATATCCGGTGGCGATCCGGGTGTAGGCCATGATGTCCGGCGTGAAGTGATACCGGCCGGTCGCCATCCAGGTCAGGTCGCTGGCGGTCGAATTGATCGGACCCTCATTAGTCGTTCCGAGCAGCAGGCCCGACGACGACAGGTTGAAGTTCTGCTTGTTCTGGGACTCCCGAAGGCCGCCGCCGATTTCTAGCTTGTCGGTCAGCTTCCAGGTGACGTCGCCAAAGACCGCGATCTCGGTGTACCGCGTTGGGATGGACACATAGCCGAGGTGCGGCCCCAAGGCGGCGATGGGCGTGTAGGCGGTCGTATAAGCATTGAAGGTCTGTTGGTCGGCCTGGATTTCGTCGGTGTAGAAGGCGCCCAGCCGCCACGAGATCCAGTTCGTCTCGGGCGATTGGATGCGCACTTCCTGGGTGAATTTCTGATTGATCAGCATGGTGTCGGTGGTGGCCAATCCAGGGCCCGGCTGGCCGAACTTGGACAGTTCCGAACCATAGGTGCCGCTGGAGTCGATAAGTCTGTTCGCCCCGTCTCTCGACC
>Ga0302313_10002077_pt1 | contig 14303 bp, 14 predicted proteins | sample III_Palsa_N2_2_FD_200454 | JGI IMG/M metagenome (GOLD analysis project Ga0302313, IMG submission 200454) | Peat permafrost microbial communities from Stordalen Mire near Abisko, Sweden - III_Palsa_N2_2 | ecosystem: Environmental > Terrestrial > Soil > Palsa > Peat permafrost | place: Sweden...
ACGCGGTACAGGGGCGCGAGCCGGGCGCGCTTCTCGCGCTCGCGCACCATTTGACGCCAACCGAAGTCCTTGGCGTCCTGCTTGAGGCCGGCCAGCTCGGACAAGGTTTCGTCGCGCACGATGAGCTGGGCCAGCGCCTCTATGGTGGGCGCATCGAGTACCTTGGCGAGCAGCTCGCCCAGGCGCAGGCGCTCCGCCGACAACGCCTGGCTGATCAGCCGCTGCAAGGTCGCGTACCCAGGGCGTTCGACCTTGTGCTCGTTCAGATAGACGATGAGTTCGGCGACGATGAAGCCGGACGTCACGTCGCGGCGCACGATCTGCGCCGCCTGCTGCCCGAGGTGGTCGAGGAAGTCGCTGGACCAGAGCCGGTACGCGAAGAGCTGGGCGATGAGGGTGCGCTGCGCGTAGTGCTCGTAGTTCGTGACGACCCGTTGTTCGAAGGTCTGCCCGGGGAAGTAGCGGCTCAAGACAAAGGCGAGATCGTCCTCGACGTCGGCCCATGCGAACCGAAAGAAGGTCTGCTTGGCCTTGAAGTAGCCGATCTGCAAGGCGCACCAGGCCTGGGCATGTAGCCCGGCGCGGCTGCAGGCGAGCGCGAGTTGAGGCTCAGACAGACACAGGTAGTCCAGGCGTTGCGCGTCGTCGAAATCGGGGAGCCCGTAGAGGGCGATCTGTTCTGTTTCGGTGAGAACGGACAGGAGGTTGTTCTGCGGGGTCGTCATCGGCGCGCTGCGGCGTCGGGACTTCTCCCGCGCTGGGTCATCTTGTTTGGAACGGCGCCGGTACGGCGCCTACGGGGCGGGGTATTTTCGGCTCCGCCGAACGCGCAATGACGCTACGATGGAGATAATTCTTATTATCATTTTAGAAGTCGTTTATAACGGAACTGGCATCCGTGAAAACACGCCCGTCCAAACCGCCGCCGCCGGCGCCGGCGCCCCCCGAGGACGACTGGCCAGACGCCACCAGCCTGGCCGCGCTGCGCGCCTGGTACGAGGGCCTGTCCTCGCGCGAAGCCGTGCACCGATATCTCGCCAGTGCCCGGGCTCCGGGGCAGTCCTCGCGCGGTGTGATCAGCGCCCTCCGGCGGCAACTGGCCGACTTCGCCCGCCGTCGCCACCGCGAAGATCTGGCCGCGTTGTTGACCGGCCCCGCTCACGAGCGCAAGAAATGCGCTCGCGCGGTCGCGCGCGCGATCGAGCTCCTGCCATCACTGGTGTTGCCTGAGCCGTTGATCGGCGACGACATCGCAGCTTGGCTCGAGCCCCGAGCCGTGGCCGCCCTTCAGGCGCAGGGCATCAAGACCTTGGCCGCACTCACCGTACGCATCCCGCGTCGGCGTCGCTGGTGGGCCGCCATCCCGGGTCTGGGGGCGACGGGTGCGCGCAGGATCGAACTGTTCTTCGCCGAGCACCCCCAGCTCACCGAACGCGCCCGCGCGCTCATCGCCGTCGACGAGCCGCCCGACACCCTGCCGTGGGAGCGGCTGGCGGTGCCGCAGGAACTCGACGGATCGCGCGGCGCCTTCCGGGCCCCGCGCGCCACCAGCACGTTGAGCGCCAACAACGACTACGACGCCGTTCAAGCCTGGCTCGGCCAGCACGAGTCGTCCGCCACCCAGCGCGCCTACCGCAAGGAAACCGAGCGGCTGATCCTCTGGGCGATCCTCGAGCGAGGGCGCGCGCTGTCGTCGCTGACGACCGAGGACGCGACCGCCTACCGCGCGTTCCTGCGGCACCCGGCGCCGCGCGGGCGATGGATCGGTCCGCCACGCCCGCGGGCGTCACCGGAGTGGCGGCCCTTCACCGGTGGCCTCTCGGCCCGGTCGGTCGCCTATGCGCTGTCTGTCGTGGGCGCGCTCTACCGCTGGCTCATCCAGCAGCGCTACGTGCTGGCCAACCCGTTCGCCGGCTTGAAAGTGCGCGGCGCGGCGCCGACGACGGCGCTGGCCACCGAACGCGTCTTTGCGGAGGCCGAGTGGTCCATGATCCGCATCGTGGCCGATGGCCTGGAATGGTCGTATGGCTGGGCGCCGAGCGCGGCGCAGCGCCTGCGCTTCATCCTCGACTTCGCCTACGCTACCGGACTGCGCGCAAGCGAGCTGGCGCAGGCCACGCTCGGCATGATCGTGGAAGACGCCCGCGGGCAGCGCTGGCTCCATCTCACGGGAAAAGGCAGCAAACCGGGCAAGGTGGCGCTACCACCTCTGGCACGCTCCGCCCTCGAGCGGTATCTAGTGCAGCGTCGGCTACCGACGACACCCAAGCTCTGGGAGCCGAGGACGCCGCTGTTGGACACCCTTGAACTCGACGCCGGCAAGGGCATCACCGCCGGTCGACTGTGGAACGTCATGAAGCGGTTCTTCATCCAGACCGCCGATCTCCTGCAGGAGCGGAGCCCGGCCGTCGCCGACAAGCTGCGCCAGGCCAGCCCGCACTGGATGAGACACACCCATGCTACACATGCCCTGGAGCGCGGTGCCGACCTCACCACCGTGCGCGACAACCTGAGGCACGCGTCGCTGTCGACCACGTCGATGTATCTACACACGGACGAGGGCAAACGTGCGAACCAGTTGGGGGCCGCGTTTGCTGATCCGAAGCGTTGAAACCGATGTCGACTGCCGCCGAGCTCGCTTCTTCAGAAAAATATCGGGTTTGGGCTTACAACCCCAACGTGTTCGGCGGCTGCACACGCTGGTCGAAGAGGGCCTGGCCAGCGGGCCCGCGGCCCGACACGCCCGAGAATCGGGCTGCGCTGTACGCCATCGCCCGCGGCGACCTCGAGTGAAGCTTTCGCGGCGGCTCCGGCGGCCCAAGCAAGCCCACCGCGACGAACTCCCCTACTACCGCACCGAAGTCGGCAACCAGGTTGCCAAGCGCTTGGTCGACGACCCGCAGAGAGCACCGCACGGATTGGAGCCGCCACTGGCCATTGGCTCGGTCGTCATCGGCCTCGAACTCGGCGTCGAGGGCCTGCGCGCCTGGCGCTTCGACGGCTTCCCACGGCCCGTGTGGTACTTCGAGCGCGCCGACCACGGGCTGAACGTGCGCCTGGTCGGCACCGTCAGGAAGCGCAATTGATCGACGTCCCCCTCGACTGTGTCGTCGGGCGCTCTTCACAACACGCCGTCGGCGGGCAGGGCGCCTACCGCGGCGACGAGAAAGTGACATCGCTGGTGACACTATTGCCGTGGACACGCACCTGCGGTCACTGGTAGGCCAAGGCATCCTGCGATGTCATGGCGCCGTTCACTGTAGAGGCTTGAATCAGCGTTCGCTGAACATGGCGATTCAGCTGAAACTAGGCACATTTCACTCGAGGATGTATATTCAGCGCATGCTGAAATCACGCTATCCGGTGAACAACGTTGATCCGCGCGCGGTCGAGGAGGTTTGGCCAGCCTTGCTCCAAGCGCTGTTGGAAGCTTCGCCGATAGTCAACAACCTTGTCATTGACCCGCTAGCGAACCGACACGACGGCGGCTACGACGGCGAGGCGGACTTCGTGATCGCAGGCGAACCCCACCGCATCGTCATCGAATGCAAGTCCTCGGGACAGCCTCGCTACGTGCGAGACGCGATGAGCCGGCTCGGCCCGGAAATCTTTCGAGCCAGCGGCCTGACGCGCGGCCTGGTCGTCGCACCGTTCATCTCCCCGGCCTCGCGCCTCTTGCTCACGCAAAGCAACATGGGATGGCTTGATTTGGCCGGAAACGCTCGCATCGTGTTTCCGCGATTCCATCTGGAGATCAACAAGGCCGACCGCGACCCCTTCGCGACCAAGCGCGAACAGCGCTCCCTGTTCTTCCCGAAGTCCGCACGGCTACTCAAGCTGCTGCTGCACAACCCCCATCTGTCCTGGAAGGTGACCGAGCTAGCGTCCAAGGCGGAAGTCAGCGTCGGCCAAGTTAGCAATGTCCGCCGAGCGCTGATCGAGCGGGAGTGGGCCCATGCGGACACCGGGGAGGGATTTCGGCTCACCCAACCGGATGCGCTGCTCGATTCGTGGCGGGACGACGGTCTACACGCGCCGAGCCTCGTCCTGCGCGGCCACACGCTGAAGCACGGACGCGCGCTCGAGACCGCAATCGAGGCTGTTTTCGCCGACCCCTGCATGCGCGACGACTCGCGTGTGCTTCTGGCCTCGCACTCGGTCGCACGGCGAGCAGCACCTTACGCACGTGTGGCCGGCGAATTCTTCTACGCCAGCCCTGCCGGCATCGCCCTGCTCAAACAATATTTGGAGATCACGCCGACTGACAATGGCGAGAACGTCACCATCTTCAGGCCCAGCGACGAAGGTCTGTGGCGCGAGACGATGGACCTCGCACCCAAACTTCAGGGGACGGGTCCGATCCAGACCTACCTGGACTTGTTGTCCACCGGCGAGCGCGGTCGCGAGGCGGCCGAGCACTGGCGCACCGAGAGGATCAAACCGATGCTGGGCGGACAGAGGTGATGGAACCCAAGTCCGCCAACGACTACGACGACGTCGCTGCACAGGCCGTGCTCTCTGTCTTGCTGGAGATCGGTCAGGTGCTCGGCGCCTATCGCGATCGATTTGTCGTCATCGGCGGGTCCGTGCCTTGGCTCCTGTTCCCGGACGCGTCGCCCGCGCACGTCGGAACGCTGGACGTCGACCTGAGCCTGGACGTGCAAGCGCTGGGCAATGGCGACTACAAGAACTTGGTCGAGTCGCTGGAGGCGGCGGGCTATCAACGTACCGCGGAGGATATGAAGTGGTTCCAGCTACGGCGCACGGTCGAGTTCAAGGACCATGCGCCAGTGGCCGTCATCGTTGACCTGCTGATGCCGCGCGAATCAAAATTCAAGCGCAACAGGCCGCCGCTACTGGCGAACTTCGCGGTGCAGAAGGCTGACGGCGCCGGCGTGGCCATGCACTCGTTCGTTCACCATCGCATTGATGGCACGATGCCGGACGGTCGCCGCAACTCGGTGGAGCTTCGCGTTGCCAGCATCCCGGCGCTCCTGGTGATGAAGGGCTACGCCCTCGTTGGTCGGGACAAGCACAAGGACGCCTACGACATCTACTTTTCGGTGCGCGAATTCGACGGCGGAGCCGACGCTTTGGCCGATGCCTGTCGACCATTGCTCGATGATCCCGTGGCCCTCGCGGGCTTCAAGCACATCGCTGGCAAATTCACAGGCGAGGCCGAGTTCGGGCCAGTGACCGTGCGCAAGTTCCTGAGCGACTCGGCCGCGCTCGGCGACATGACCGCCGATCAAATTCAGGTCGACGCTTTTCGCCAAGTCAGGGCGCGGCTCGACCGACTGGGCCTTTGAACTGCTGGCGCCGATCGGCCGGAGAGGTCCTCGCGTGCGAGTTCAAAGTGCTGCCGGACAGCGTCGGGAAACGGAATTCATCGACGTCGTTATCGGTTGAATCGTGGAGCACCCATCGGGGTCGTCGGTTTCGCAGCGCAATCGGCGCGGGCGAGTGCCTTGGCGGTTGCCGGGTTGGACTGCCTGCCGCGTGGCGCGCCGGCGCCGGGCGTGCAGTGCCATTCGTCCGCACCTCACAGGTGCTTCTTGACGAAAGCCCATGTCATGCGCGAGGCGTCGGGGCCGGCCGCATCGCTGAACGGCTGGCCCGATGCGCCGCCGCTCCAGGCGTGGCCCAGCCGCTCGATCTCGACGAGCGACACGGCATTGAGCCCGCGACGCTGGAAGTCGACCACGCGCATCGCGTGGCGCCGCCCCCGTTGTACATGACGTCCGGCGGTGGCCCGGGCGGCGGGGACGCCGCCACCACCGGGTGCGAGCGCGCTGCCGGCCAATGCCCACGCCAGCACCGCATGACGGGAGTTCGACGGGGCGACGATGTGATCGCCCGCTCCGTGGATGGCCAGCAGCGGTGGCAGGCTGGCGGCGTGGGCAAGTGCCGATGCCACGAGTGCCTGCGCGCCAACGCGGTGTCCACGCATCGCCGCCACTGCGGAGGCGCTCGACTGCGCGACGCCGGGCGGCACGCCTGAATGCATGACGATGGCCTTGAACCGATCGGGGTGGCGCGATGCAACCAACGCGGCCATGCTTGCGCCGGCCGATAAGCCGCAAATGGCGACGCGCGCACGGTCGGCACGATACAGCGCGCACACCTGGTCGATGGCGGCCATGATCAGCGCGTCCTCGCCTTGCGCCCGGCCCGACCGCGTCTCGAACCAGTTCCAGCAGCCGTGCGCGTTTGCCAGCCGGTCCTGCACCGGGTAGAGCACCAGGAAGCGCTCGCGCGCGGCGATGGCGTTCATTCGCGTGCTCGACGCGAAGCTGTCGGCGTCTTGGCCGCAGCCGTGGAGCATCACGAGCAATGGCAATTGCTCGCCGGCCTGGGGCTGCGGCGGCCGATATAGCCGGTAGCGGCGCGCACCGGTCGGGCCGAGCGCGACGCCGGCGAGCCAGTCGCCCGCGCCGCGCGGCTTGGGCCGCGTGCCGCGCAGCGGTTCGGCGAGCCTGGCCGCGCGCTGTCGTCCCGGCTTGACACGCGCAGGCTTGGCGGGGCGCAACGCGAGTTGCGTCATCGTGCGCATCCCCCGCGCAACGAGTCTCGCCCAACCGGTCGCACTCTTTCTCCTTGCCATGATCGATTGTGCAGTGCAGCAACGACGTCGCCGTGTCAGCGCAGGCCGCGACCGGCGTCAGCCGCATCCGACGAAGGGCAGTCTTGTTCGTCGTGCGCCCTTTGAAGATCAACGCGGCGAAAAAAGCCCTTTGCAGGGAAGCTTGACGGGTCGCGCTCTGAGTCGCAGGGGGTCAGAACATTCAGGTTTCATGCGGGTTGCAGCCCGGTACCACCGCGCCAACCCGCGTGGATCCTGGGTTGCGGAATCGTCCCAAAACGCACGACCAACAAGACGGCCCCGTCGAGCGCGTTGCCCGCGGCCGCACCGGCCACCCCAACGCTGCCGAGCTGGCTATGTCGGGGTTGGGCCTTGTCCCCTTCGGCGACGCTGAGCGGGCGTTGGACAGCCATCTTGAGGACCCGCACCTCGAGGAGCGCATTGAAGACCACATTCGGGCGCTGCTTCTTGCCATCGAGGACGGCGGGGAGCCAAGAGGCCTTCGCGCCAGCAGCGCGGGCGGATAAACTCGCGTAGCGACTGGCCTTCCCATACGGCGAGAGCCAGTGTCGAGCTGACAAGCCAGCCGTGCGATACAGCACCGTGCTGGCGTCGTAGCACTTGCTACGATCGAGCTTTTCGTATTACACTGCTGGCGAGCCGGGAGTGCTGCCTTAGCGGTGCGTTAGACGATTGTTCTACTTGGCTTACCGAATTCAACAGACAGACCGCCCGTGCGGTCTGTTTTCGTTTGTGGGCCCCGGAGAGACGCGTGCACCTGCTGTACCTGGATGAATCCGGCCACCCGAACGATCCGGCCACCGAGTTTTTCGTGCTCGCTGGCTTCAGCGTGTTTGAACGCTCGATGCATTGGCTCGATAGCGCGATCACGCCCATTGCGGCCCGCTTCAATCCGGCCTGCCCCTCGGACATCGAATTTCACGGGGCGGAATGTGTCAATGACTTCGCTACACCCGACGTCATGAATTTACTGTGCAGGGCTGTGGCGTTTGTTGGCTGACGATCTCCATCGGTGGCGGGTTGATCCAAGCCGCTGTCGGCAACGGATGGGGTTGAGGGCAACGGCCTTTGAAGCGGTCGGGCCGGGCCAGGAATGCGGCATTGAGGGTGGAGGCACGGGCCTCGCGCAGCGCCTGGGCATGCCCGTAATGGACGCTTTGCGGGGTCATGTACCCGATGCCCGAGTGGCGATGCTGGGTGTTGTACCAGGGGAAGAACACGCGGCAGTGGGCGCGTGCGTCCTCGATGCAGCCGAAGCGCGCTGGGAAGTCGGGGCGGTACTTCATCGTCTTGAATTGCGACTCCGAGTACGGGTTGTCGTCCGAGACGTGAGGCCGGCTGTGGCTCTTGGCGATGTCCAGATCGACGAGCAAAGCGGCCACGGGCTTGGAGCGCATGCTCGCGCCGCGGTCGGCGTGCAGGGTGAGCATGCCGCGCTCGACGGCGTGGCGCGCCACGGTCTCGGCGATGAGCTGTTCGGCCAGGTCAGCGCTCTCGCGCTCGGCGATCAGCCAGCCCACGACGTGACGGCTGAAGATATCGAGGATCACGTAGAGGTGGAAGCACGTCCACTTGGCCGGACCCTTGAGCTTGGTGATGTCCCACGACCAGACCTGGTTGGGCGCAATCGCGAGCAGCTCGGGCTTGGTGTAGGCCGGGTGGGTGAGCTGGTTGCGCCGCTCGCGACAGCCGCCGTTGGCCGCCAGCAGCCGGTACATCGTGCGCACCGAGCCGAGGTAGCGGCCCTCGTCAAGCAGCGTCGCATGCACGGCCGCCGGCGCCGTGTCGACAAAGCGGTCGCTGTTGAGGGTGTCGAGCAATGCCTGGTTCTCGACGGCGTCGAGTGCGAGCGGTGGGCGCGTGCGCGGGGTACGGGGCACAGGAGGCCCCATCAGCGTTGCGCGGTGCGCTCGTGTGCGCTGACGCGACGGTGCGCCGCGCCACAGGCCCAGGGCGCGACAGGCCGCGCCGGCGCCGAGCGCCGGGGTGAGTTCGTTCACGGCGGCCATCAAATCCTCTCGCCGTTCTCGTCGAGCGTGAAGCCCATCAAGGAGGCCAGTTTTTTTGGACTTCGATGACGAGCATGGCGTTGTCGAGCCGGCGCTTGAGCCGCTCGACCTCGCGCGTGAGCTGGGCGATGTGCAGGGTTTCGGCTCGGTTCGGGTCAACCTTGGGGCCGCGCTTTTGAGGGGTCAGCGCGGCGGTCTCGGCGGCATCGCGCTGACGCCGCCAAGTGCTCAGCGACGACGAATAGACGCCCTCACGGCGCAGCAGCGCGTTACGGCGGCTTTCGCTAAGCACCAAGCATCACTCTCTGATCTTCCGGTGGCGGTCATCGAAGCGGCAAACGCATTTGCGATACGCTCGCCGGCAAACGTTCATGCTCCCAAACGCCCATGCATGGCCTACAAATAGCCCACTGTAACTTCGACCCCATCGCCGTTTCGCTCGGGCCAGTACAGATTCACTGGTACGGCATCTGTTGGGGGATCGCCTTCTTCGGCGCTGAATTCAGCGTGCGCCACCGGCTGGCCTCAATCGGCCGACGCGACGTTGACGTCTCAGGGCTGATCGTCTGCGCCCTCTTGGGCACCATCGTCGGTGCTCGACTTGGGCATTGCTTGTTCTATGACCCTTCGTTCTACCTCTCGCACCCGCTCAAGATCCTCGCGATCTGGGAGGGCGGTATGGCGAGCCATGGCGGCGCTGTCGGTTTGATTGCCGCTCTCGCCTGGGGCGCGCCCCGTTACGCGCCTGGCTTGGCGCCGCTAACCTTGCTCGACGCAGCGACGATTTCTGCTGCGTTTGGAGCAGCTATCATCCGCATCGCCAACTTCCTGAACTCTGAAATCATCGGCAACCCAACCTCCGGGCGCTGGGGTGTGGTGTTCGACCGCGTCGATGCCATCCCCCGTCATCCAGTGCAACTGTACGAGGCGGTAGCCTATCTGCTTGTGCTCGTCGTGCTGCGGGTGGCGGCTCGTCAGGATGCCGCGCTAGCGCGGCCGGGGTACCTCACCGGACTGTTTCTTTCACTGGTTTTTGGTGCGCGCGCCGTGATTGAGACGTGGAAGACCCCGCAGGCAGCCTACGAGACGGGGTACGCCATCACAGTTGGCCAGTGGCTCAGCATCCCCTTTGTTCTGCTAGGCGCCGCGCTAGTGATCCGCGCGCGCTTGAGAGCTCAGCCGTCGGTAGCCGACTCAAATATCCGAGCCGTCCGTATCCGGGACGCCGTGTCGTCAGATGTAGTCCCGCCAGAAGCTTGAACAGCACATGCTTCGTATCGGCGATCGCGTGGTGCGAACGCCTGTCTACAGACCATCGATCCCCAATGACGCACGGGCGGGCAGTTCGCTCCGGTGATCAGTGCGCGTGCACAGACGACAGCGGAAATTTTCGGCGGTTTGGGCGTACACCCCCAGAGATGTGACATGACGAATCCGATGCGTCTTCGCCGACCGTTTGCCTTCGAGGCTTTAGCGCCCGAGGCGCAAGCCACGGCGCTCGCGCAATTCAGTGACGCACACGCCGGCGATGGAATGCTGTACGTCGTCGTTGGTCAAGTTGTGACGTCGAGGTTCTCGCCATGGCCGCAGGAGACGCAGGACCAGCGAACGCTTGCGCCGGCGCCTCGCAACTTCCACGAGGCTCCACGGCGCTGGTGGGGCGACGTGACCAAGTTCGATCACTTCGGCGGAGGCTCGGCGATCTATTACGAGGCGCTCGTGGACGAAGTGCCTGGCTCCGAACCCGCCCGCTGGTTTGCCAAGTGGGTCGTCGACGAGTTCGGCAGCCTGGTCGAGGTACCCAACTGGCGCGGGCATCTCGGGGACACCTCCGAATACTTGCTGCTCGGAGCCAAGCGCATTGCGCGGGCTCGGCGCCTGATGGATTACTGGTGCCGGCGCCAGGCACTCGCGGAGCTCCAGGAGCATTTCGCGCCAGCCACAGTGACGGTGCAGCCCGATGGGTGGCTGTTCATCGTCGCGGGGCTGGAGAGCGCAACGTCTGTCGAGATCTCACCAGCGTGGCTTAGAAACCGCTACCGTTGTTCAATAGACCGAGTGCTGGGTCCGGGCTGGACGGGCCACGGTCGCATCGACGGGAGTGGTCATCGACACAGGACGTGACGCGCTCGGGCCTTAGCACGCCGACCGTGCGGCTCCGTCTGACGACGCAGAGTTCAATTCTCAACAGCGCTCAGAGCGATCAGCTCTCAAGTCCATCGATTGCCCGATGAATCTCGCTGACTACTCGCTGCTCGAACGTCTCGCTCGGGCCCATCGTGGAGACCTTGAACGTCCCCTCGAGATCCGTCTGCGCTGATCCATCGTTCACGCGGGCCTGCCACTTGGCTTGGCCTCCCAGGACCTTGTACTCGAACCCATACGAGTAGTGCCGGCGGCTCTTTTGGTGTCGATGGGCAGTCATGGTGGGTCATCCAGAAATCCCGGAGTTCCAGTATGAACTGCGCGGCGCCGCGCGGTACCTGGATTGGTGGGCAGGGCGTTCGGCCCGCCGCCGAGCGTGCTCCTGCGTGCTCCTGCGCGAGGGTTGCCGCTAATCGAATCGACAGTGACGCGCAACAACGCGCACCGCCGGTGACGGCTCGCGCTACTGGCGACCGCCAAGTCGAATGACGCACGACCAGCCGCGATAGGGCATGGACACCCACCCAATAATGAACTAACCGCGAAGCGACCCCTCTTGGCAATGTGTTTTTTGTTGAGGGGTTTCATTGAGAGGATGCGGTGGTGTGACATAGAATCTAACTGCGTCATGCCGTTAGTTCATTTATGGATCAATCTGCTACCACCCTCGACCTATTCGCACAAACGCCAGGCTCGACCTTGTCCGCCTATCACGAGGCCATGGATGGATGGCTCGCGGAAGCCGGGCGGGCAGGGCGGCTGCAGCGCGAGTCCTCCGTCGACGTGTACGAGCACATGTGGTCGGCGATGGCCGCCTGGGCAGTCGGCAACGGCCTCGCAATCGACGCCCTCACGGCCGACGACCTCGACACCTATCTGGCGACCCGTGGTGGCGCAGACGACCTCTCAGATCGCTACGCCTGGCGCTTGTTGCGGCTCGTCGACCGCGTCCTGCAGCACCGGGCTCGACACCACGGCACCGCGCCGAACCATGCCGCGGCACAGGCGCTGGCCAGACGCCCTGAGCTGCGTTTCGCGAACGCTCACGACAAGGATCCGCTTCCGGCATTCCTGCCCGCCGCCGAAGCCAAAATGCTGGTCACCTACCTCTCGGCCGTGCGACCAGGCCGCACGTCCACGAAGCAGCCCTGGCAGGAGGTTCGAAACCGCGCCGCCGTCGGCCTCATGCTCGGCGCCGGCGTCACCCCCGGCGAGGTACGTGCCTTGGCGCTCGAGGACGTCGTCATCAACGGCGGCCGCGGCAAGAACATCCCGTGGAAGCTCCAGGTCAAGGGCAATGGGAACGCACCGGCGCGCGAAACGCCCCTCGCGCCGTGGGCTGGCCAGCTGCTCCGCTACTGGCTTGATATCCGCGCTGAGCAGCAGGTTCCGGGCAGCATGCTGTTCCCGTCCACCCGCAGCACGGGTAAGCCGTGGGGCAAGGTCGCGCAGTACAACGCGGCCAAGGAAGTGCTCTCAGCCGCCGGCCTCGAGGATGTCGAGGGCGGGAGCTTTCGCCTTCGTCACACGTTCGCGTTGCGACAACTTCGCAAGGGCAAGAAGCCAGAGGAAGTCGCCAAGTGGCTCGGCGTCACAGATCCATCCGTCATGGCGCGGTACCGACGCGTCATCGTCGCGCCCATCGACATAGTCTGAACGCCTTGCCACCTGGATTTGAAGGCGTCCGGCGGCCCGCTCGCTGGGTATGATCATTCACCCTGAGACGCACGCCCCAAGGCCGTATCCTAACGATGCCCTCCATTGCCTACGACGAACAACAGGTCACGCGTTGGATGGGCCGCGACGTCGTGGCTCGCGCTCGCGGGTACGCCAACGCCGTGTCCGACTTGCGCTGGGGCGAGAATTCGCTCGAAGCCAATGTGCAGGGCACGCAGCGCCGCCCCTACGAGGTGTACGTGCAGTTCACCTGGCACAGGAGCAATCTGCAGGCTCAAGGCGATTGCTCATGCCCGGTCGGCTTCGATTGCAAGCATGCGGCGGCGGTTCTCTTGGCGGGCCTCAACCACCCGCACGTTGCGCGCACGGGAACGCGCGAGGAACTCGTGCGTTGGCTGGAGGACTTTCGCGCGCAAGCCGATGCTTCCCGTGGCGACGGCAAGACCAGCAAGTCTCCACATGCGGTTGCCTACGTCCTGACGCGGTCGCTCTACGACGGTCACGCCGAGGTGCAGCTCTACAAAGCACGCGTCAACACTGACCGAAGCATCCGAGCCCTTGACCAGCCGTGGGGCAACGTCGACGCCGCCTTGCTCAAGCCCCCGAAGTTCGTGGCGGAATCGGATCTTCCCGTCCTGCGCGCCTTGTGGCTCGGCCAGAGGCAGACCTCCTCGGGCCGGTACACGTTGCAGGGTGCCACGGGAGCTGCGATCTTGCCGCAAATCATTGAGACCGGACGTGCGTTCGCTGCGAAAGAGGCACTGCTCGCACGCTCAACACTTCCCGTCGCACTGCGTACCGGCGACGCGCGCAGCGCGCAGATTGAATGGCAAACGCAGCCCGATGAACGGCTTCGGCCTGTCCTCGTGACCGAGCCAACAGCCACCGCGACGCTCTTGACAGACCCGCCCTGGTACGTCGATGAGGCCATCGGCCAAGCGGGCCCGATCGACGTGCCCTGGCAATCGAATCAGTTGGCACAGTACCTGTCAATGCCACCCATCGCGCCGCACGAGGCCGCCTTGGTGGAAGCCGTCCTGCGCGATGTGGCACCGCAACTGCCCTCGCCACCCGTGCGCGGTGCCACGCCCGCTCGCGCGATCGACGTCGAGCCCATGCCGGTGTTGTGGCTCGACACGTTGCCGACCTACTCCTGGGCATGGGGCGCCACGGGTTCGCAGGACCAAGCGGCGGACTTTGCGACCGTCAGCTTCGACTACGCGCAGGTCAATGTCCCCGCCAACAGCAGCGCGACGCTCCACCGCGACTCCAACGGCGACGTCGTTCAGCTCAAACGACGCACCGATCGTGAGCAGCAGCGCCTGCGCGAGCTCGGCAAGTTCGGCCTGGCCAAGATACCCTCGAACCGATTCAACGGCCCCAAGTCGTTTCCGATCGGCATGCTGGTGCCGAAGTCGGTCACTGACTGGACGAGTTTCATGAGCGGCGCGGTGCCGCAGCTGCGTGCGAGCGGCTGGCGCGTGAACATGAGCCCGGAGTTTCGCTTCAACGTGGTCGAGATCGATGGGATCGACGGCGTCGTTCGACCCGGCAGCGACGGCTGGTTCGACCTCGAATTGGGCATCGCTGTCGGTGATCGCACGCTGCGGCTGGAGCCGCTGCTGGCAGAGCTCTTCCGGCGCGACGCACGTTGGCTCGGTGGCCAGCTCGACACGATTGCCGACAACGAAGCCATCGAGCTCAAGACGGATGCCGGCGAGCGGCTGCGCGTGCAGGCTGGCCGACTGAAACCGGTGGTGCGCGTCCTGATCGACCTGTTCGATACGTTCGGCCAGGGGACGCTGAGAGTCAACGCCTGGGACGCCGGCCGCCTGCAGGCGCTCGAGAACCTGGGCCGCTGGCAATTC
>Ga0302313_10002082_pt1 | contig 14288 bp, 5 predicted proteins | sample III_Palsa_N2_2_FD_200454 | JGI IMG/M metagenome (GOLD analysis project Ga0302313, IMG submission 200454) | Peat permafrost microbial communities from Stordalen Mire near Abisko, Sweden - III_Palsa_N2_2 | ecosystem: Environmental > Terrestrial > Soil > Palsa > Peat permafrost | place: Sweden...
CTGGTGGTGAAGCGTGGATATGGATGTCGTATCGAAGATGTCGATGGGAATGAGTTTCTGGATTTCACGGCGGGGATTGCCGTGAACTCTACGGGGCATTGCCATCCCGAGGTGGTGAAGGCGATCCAGGAGCAGGCCGGGCAGTTGATTCATATGTCGGGCACGGATTTTTATTACGACCTGATGCCGCGGCTTGCGGCGCGGCTTTCGGCGATTGCGCCGATGGAGGGCCCGCATCGGTTGTACTTTGGGAACTCCGGCGCGGAGGCTGTGGAGTGTGCGTTGAAGCTGGCGCGATATCACACGGGTCGCCAGAACGTGATCAGCTTCTTTGGCAGCTTCCATGGGCGCACGATGGGGGCGCTTTCGCTGACGGGGTCGAAGGTGCAGCAGAAGCGGCGCTTTGGGCCTTTTGTGCCGGGGGTGACGCATGTGAAGTATCCCTATGCGTATCGCGAGGGCGCTGTGGGGGCGCAGGAGGCCGAGGCGCTGGGGTTGGAGTGCGCGCAGTTCCTTGAGGAGAAGCTGTTCAAGACGACCGTGGCGCCGGAAGAGGTTGCGGCGATCTTTGTCGAGCCGATTCAGGGTGAGGGCGGGTATATTGTGCCGCCGAATAGTTTCCTGGAAGAGATTCGGAAGATCTGCGATCGGCATGGGATTTTGATGGTTGCCGATGAGATTCAATCGGGCGCTGGCAGGACAGGGAAGTGGTGGGCGATTGAACATGCGGGTGTGCAGCCGGATATTGTGTGCATCGCGAAGGGGATTGCTTCGGGTATGCCGCTGGGTATCTGCATGACGAAGGCGGAGATTATGAACTGGGTGCCGGGGTCGCATGGCAGCACGTATAGTGGAAACCCGCTATGTTTGGCGGCTGCGCTGGCTACGCTGGATGTGATCGAGCGCGAAGGCATGAGCAATGCGGCTACGGTCGGCGCGGCGGCGATGGAGCGGCTGCAAGGCTGGGTTGAGGCGCATGAGGTTGTTGGCGATGTGCGTGGACGCGGGCTGATGATCGGCGTAGAGATTGTTGAGGACAAGCATTCGCGGAGGCCAGCGGGCGCGCTGCGAGAGCGGATCGTCGATATGGCGTTTGAGCGCGGACTGCTGTTGCTGGGTTGCGGCGAGAACACGATTCGCCTGTGCCCAGCGCTGATTGTGGCGCAACAGGAGATGGATGTTGCGCTGGACATTCTGGAAGAGTGCCTAGTGCTTGCGACCCGGTAAGAGATAGCCGCTGTATGTGATTCAAGAGAGGGAGAAGGAAGATGGCGAACAAGACTGTATTGCAAGAGACGCTGGAAAAAGTTGTCGGAGCGGAACGTGCGGAGCGGTTGTTTCAGGTGCTTGTGGTTCCGCAGGGATTGCTCGCTGAGGCCGGCGATACGATCTCTCGTGCGGGAATTGCGCAGGCGCTGAACATGATGCTGTTTGAGGACCTGCTGCAGCGTGTGCCGGATGCGAAGAGCTATGCGGACGACTGCCTTCATGATGGCAGGAAGGTGATGCACGATCATGGCGCGGTACGCACAGTGCTACTTCAGGGCATGGGCGCGCTGCCTGCGGGTGAAGAGTCGATTACGCGTGTGTTGCGGCCGCTGGGTTATGCGCTGAATGGGACTTATCCGCTGGAGAGGCTGAAGATGACGGGGCGGTCTCATGCACAGGCGGAGTATCCGGAAGAGTTGGCGCAGTTCTTTATCAGCGAGCTGCATCCGGAGAAGTTTTCTGCGGAGTTTCAAGCGGCCGTGGCGCGGGTTACAGCGACGTCGCGCGATCCTCTGACGGCGGAGGCCAAGGCGCTGCTTGCGGAGCTGGAAGAGGATCGGGAGCTGTCGGTGGAGAAGGCCGTGAAGGTGCTGCCTGTGCTGGCGAAGGTGTTTAGCCGCCAGCATGAAGAGGAGACGCTGGCTGACTATAAGACTCTGCTGGCGGAGTCTGCGGAGATGGCGTGGATCTCTACCGAAGGTAACTCGTTCAATCATGCGACGGATCGCGTTGCGGATGTGGATGCCCTTGCGGCCGATCAGAAGGCGCTTGGCCGTGCGATGAAGGCTACCGTGGAGACATCGCAGTCCGGCCGCGTGCGTCAGACGGCGTTTCTTGCGGCGCGGGTGCAACGGCGGTTTCGTGATGCAGATGGCAGCATCGTTGAGCAGGAGGTACCGGGATCGTTCTATGAATTCATAACGCGGTTGCCGCTGCCGGCTGAAGAGGGCAAGACGGGGCTCGATCTGAGCTTCGACAGCTCGAACGCGCAGGCCATCTTCAAGATGACGGCGCAAGGCCAGAAATAGCTGCGAGAGCGCGCACTCGCAACGTGATGGAATGATAGGAAGTATGGCACGTATAGAAGAGATGTCCGCATCACCGTTTGTTCTGCTTCCGAGCTCACATGCTCGTTCCGGAGACAAGTTCTCCGGAACGGCAGAGCTGGAGGCACAGCTGCGCCGTAAGGTTCGAGGCGAGGTTCGCTTCGATGCAGCCTCGCGCGCTTTGTATTCGACGGATGCGTCGAACTACCGGCAGATTCCTATTGGGCTCGTGATTCCGCGCGATGAGAGCGATGTGATTGCGGCGGTTGAGATATGCCGCGCGTTCGATGCGCCAATACTCTCGCGTGGCGCCGGAACGAGCCTTGCGGGACAGGGCTGCAACACTGCGGTGATCCTGGATTTCTCGAAGTATATGAATCGCATCTCGGAGGTCGACGCCGCGTCGCAGACTGTGTATGTGCAGCCGGGTGCGATTCTTGACCGCGTGCGAGATGCGGCGGAGAAGTTCAATCTTACGTTTGCGCCGGACCCTGCCACGCATAGCCGTTGCACGCTGGGCGGGATGATTGGCAATAACTCCTGCGGTGTTCATGCGTTGATGGGCGGCAAGACGGTGGACAATATTGTGTCGCTTGATCTGCTGCTCTATGACGGGACACAGATGCGTGTGGGCGCGACTACTGAGGGCGAGCTTGAGGCGCGCATTGCCGAGGGTGGGCGTGTCGGTGAGATCTATGCTGGGCTGAAGCAGCTTCGGGATAACTTTGCCGATCAGGTGCGGAGCGGCTTTCCGCAGATTCCACGGCGCGTTTCGGGGTTCAATCTGGATGAGCTGTTGCCGGAGAGCGGCTTCAATGTGGCTCGTGCGCTGGTGGGCAGCGAAGGAACTTGCGCCATCATTCTTGGAGCAACGCTGAGGTTGGTGCGGAGCCCGAAGTACCGCACACTGGTGGGTGTTGGCTTTGCGGATATCTTTCTCGCGGCGGACTCTGTGCCGCAGTTGTTGACGCATCCTCTGATTGGATTGGAAGGCTTTGATGCCAAGCTGACCGATGCGCTGCGGCGCAAGCAGAAGTCGCTGGATGAGCTTGAGTTATTGCCGGCGGGGAATGGGTTTTTGCTGGCTGAATTCGGCGGCGATAGCCAGGTGGAATCCGACGCGCGGGCGATAGAGTTTTCCAGATTCTTGAACACACTGCAGCCTGCGCCGACGGCTCGCATCTATACGGCGAAGGAAGCGGCCAGCGTGTGGCACATTCGTGAGTCGGGACTTGGCGCGACGGCGTTTGTGCCGGGGCAGGGGACAGGCTGGGAAGGCTGGGAGGACGCGGCGGTTGAGCCTGCGAAGCTTGGCTCCTATCTGCGGGCTATCAGTGCGTTGATGGATGAGTTCGGCTATCGCAGCCCGATGTATGGACACTTTGGACAGGGCTGCGTTCACATGCGGCACAACTTCGACCTTGAAAGCGAAGCTGGAATCCGTGCGTTCCGCGAGTTCCTCGATCGGGCTGTCGATATCGCGCTTGCACATGGTGGATCGATCTCCGGTGAGCATGGTGATGGGCAAGCCCGTGGTGCATTGCTGCCGAAGATGTTTTCGCCGGAGCTGATGGGCGCGTTCCGTACCTTCAAACGGCTTTGGGATCCGGCGAACCGCATGAATCCTGGCAAGTTGATCGACGCGCATCAGCCGCATGAGGATCTGAGGCTGGGCGCAGACTACAAGCCGTGGAAGCCCGAGACGCACTTTGCGTTTGCGGAAGATAACGGCTCGTTTGCTTCGGCGGCGTTGCGGTGTGTGGGTGTGGGGGCTTGTCGCAAGCAGGATGCGGGGACAATGTGTCCCAGCTTTATGGCGACGGGCGAAGAGTTGCACTCAACGCGTGGGCGCGCTCATCTGCTGTGGGAGTTGATGCAGGGTGAGGTGTTGCCGGATGGGTGGAAGAACAAGCAGGTGAAGGAGTCGCTCGACCTTTGCCTGGCCTGTAAGGCCTGCAAGAGTGAGTGCCCTGTCTCGGTGGATATGGCCAGCTATAAGGCTGAGTTTCTTGCGCATCACTATGAAGGCGAGCGGCGGCCTCTGTCGCACTATGCGTTTGCGCGGATCGATGTCGGAGCGAAGCTGGCTTCGATTGCCCCGGGTATGGCGAACTTCTTTGCTGGATTGCCGGGTGTCAGGAATCTGATTAAGGCCGCACTGCATATTCATCCCGAACGAACGCTGCCGCGATTTGGGAAGGCCTTTATGAAGAGTCGCAAGGCCAAGGCCCCGGTGCCGAATGTTGAAGCCCCAGAGGTTTTTTTATGGGCCGATACATTCAATAACTACTTCCATCCTGCGACGATGAGTGCTGCGCATGAGGTGCTTACATCTGCTGGATTCCGGGTGACACTGCCGACGCAGCATCTATGCTGTGGCAGGCCGCTTTATGACTTTGGCATGTTGGATACGGCGAAGCAGTATCTGCTGCGGGTGCTCGACGCGCTTGCTCCGCAGATCGCCGCGGGTACGCCAGTTGTGGTGCTGGAGCCGAGCTGCGCAACGGTGTTTCGCGATGAACTGACCAACCTTCTGCCCAATGATCCGCGCGCTGCGAAGCTGCGGGATCAGACGCTGTTGTTGAGCGAGTTCCTGGTGCGGTATGCGCCGAACTACCGGCCGCCGCAGATAGCGGAGAAGATTGTTGTGCATGGGCATTGTCATCATCGAGCGACGATGGGCATGCACGATGAGATGACGATGTTGCGAGCGACGGGCGCAGAGGTTGAACTACTCGACTCCGGCTGCTGCGGCATGGCTGGGCCGTTTGGATTCGAGCGCGACAAGTTTGAGATCTCGCAGAAGCTGGGCGAGCGCGTGTTGCTGCCCGCAGTGCGGCGTGAGGCGGAGCGATCCATCATCGTGAGCGACGGGTTTAGCTGCTGCGAACAGATCACACAGAATACGACGGCGCGGCCGATGCACTTTGCGGAGGTTCTCGCGCGGGGCCATAAAGGAAGGGAAGACAACGCATGACAAGCAACAAAAGCTCGCTCGAACAAGAGGTACATGATCTGCTATCGCAGCTCGGGGTGCCGGTGGAAGCTTATACGGGTGGCGAACTGGTTGTGAGGACACCGCTCACCGGCGAGGTGATTGCGAATGTCGCAACAACGCGGCAGGCAGCGGCCAACGAGGCGCTCGCAGCCGCGAAGAACGCCTATGCGCAGTGGCGCAGTGTGCCTGCACCGCGCCGCGGCGAGCTGGTAAGAGTGCTGGGCGAAGAGCTGCGCGCTGAGATCGCCATATTGGGACGACTGGTGACGATTGAGACCGGCAAGTTGCTCTCCGAGGGCTATGGCGAAGTGCAGGAGATGATCGACATCTGCGTCTTCGCGGCGGGCCTTTCACGTCAATTGGCCGGACTCACGATCGCTTCCGAGCGTGCCAACCATCGCATGATGGAGACGTGGCATCCGCTGGGCATTGTCGGCGTAATCTCCGCGTTCAACTTCCCAGTTGCGGTGTGGGCGTGGAACGCCGCGCTGGCGCTGGTGTGCGGCAACGCCGTGGTGTGGAAGCCTTCGGAGAAGACTCCACTAACCGCGTTGGCAACGCACGCGTTATTTGAGAGAGCAGCAGCCAAGGTCGGCGGCGTGCCCGCCGGCATCTCCGCACTACTGATCGGCGAACGCCAACTTGGCGAGCTACTCGTCGAGTGCCCCTTCGTGCCGCTGGTCTCCGCAACCGGCTCGACCGCAATGGGCCGCGCGGTAGCACCCAGGCTGGCGGGACGCTTTGCCCGCGCGATCCTGGAGCTCGGCGGAAACAACGCCGCCATCATCGCCCCCAGCGCGGACCTCGATCTCGCGCTCCGGGCGATCGCGTTTTCCGCGATGGGCACGGCGGGCCAACGCTGCACGACACTGCGCCGCCTGATCGTGCACGACACCGTATACGACGAGCTGGTCGCACGCCTGAAGAAGGTTTACCTCTCGGTCGTAGTTGGCGACCCACGCGACGCCGGCACACTAGTCGGCCCCCTGATCGATGCACGCTCATTTGACGCGATGCAGAAGGCTCTCGAAGAAGCGCGTAACTCCGGCGCAACGGTTACCGGCGGGGAGCGCATCTCCATCCCCGGCTCGGAGAACGCGTTCTACGTCCGCCCCGCGCTGGTCGAGGTCGCCGAGCAGGCTGATGTCGTGCGCCGCGAAACCTTCGCCCCGATCCTCTATGTCTTGAAATATCGCGAGTTGGGCGAGGCGATTGCCCTACAGAACGACGTCCCACAAGGTCTTTCGTCGTCCATCTTCACCCTGAACGTCCGCGAAGCCGAGCGGTTTCTGTCGGCGATCGGGTCGGATTGCGGCATCGTGAACGTCAATATCGGCACCTCGGGCGCGGAGATCGGCGGCGCCTTCGGTGGCGAAAAGGAGACCGGCGGCGGCCGCGAATCGGGCTCCGATGCCTGGAAGCAGTACATGCGTCGTGCCACGAACACGATCAACTACGGCACGGACCTCCCGCTGGCCCAGGGAGTGACTTTCGATATCCTTTAATGGTTACTCCTGTTCCGCCTCAGCCATGTCTTTGCCCGAATCGCTGTAGAGGAGGGCCACGTTCTCCACACGTTTTGTCATCCTTCGACATTTAAATGACATACGCGACCGAAATTCTTGGCAAATTCATCGCCGATGGTGCTATGTTCGGTCTATCCCCAAATCACGCGGTGTTCACGGGCCATAGGGCTTGTGGGCATTTTGTTTTTTGGCTGCCGTCGCAAGACCAACCTATTTCACGGTGAGAGAACGCTCGAATGCGAACCCTCATCCGTAACCTCTGCACTGTCGAGGAGTTTATCTTCGTGTTTTCAATGTCTCGCATGTCTGGCTTCCCCCTTCGTCTTTCCGTCGTCTCTACGGCCCTGTTCGCCCTTATCGGTATTGGCTCCCGCGCTGGTGCGCAGACCGCACCGCAGCTTTTGCCCTACACGTCCCGGCTGATCGCGGGCGGTGGTTCGGCAGTCGTCGGCCTCAACGGCACCTGTCCTGTCTCCGGCTATAAATCAACCGATGCCTATGGCGATGGCTGCCTGGCGACCGAGATTGAGCTTGGCAACACGGCTACCGGTGCCAGCACGCCTGGCGCCCGCGCCGCTGTAGCCGACGCCAACGGCAATGTCTTCTTTACGGATTACCAAAATGCTCTCGTGCGCCGCGTGGACGCAACCACGGGCATTGTGACTGCAGTGGCTGGCGGTGGAACAACGGCGGCCGGCACGAGCAGCGGTCTGCTTGGTACCTCGGTCAAACTCTCGCACCCTGTGGCCATTGTGTTTGCCCCGAACGGCGACCTCTACTTCAGCGACACAGGCAACGGCCAGGTCTTCAAGATCGCCTCAACCGGCGGCGTGATCACGACAACGGGCGTTATATCGCTCGTAGCGGGCAATAGCGCTGGAACCTATGGCTATGCCGCTAGCAACGCAACGACAACCATTAACGCTGCTACGCAGGGCTACCTTCGCGCTCCCTATGGGCTGGCCTTTGACTCGAAGGGCGATCTGTTCATCATCGATGAGTACACCGAAGCGATCCTGGTAGTAAATACCAATACGACCGGAACGAACACTGTGAACAATGTTGCGGTGGCAGCAGGCACCATCTGGAAGATTGCTGGTACTTCGACTGGTGCAACTGCTCCCTACTGTGTAAACGGCACAGCAACTGGCTACGGTTGTAACTATGGGCTATACACGGAAAATATTCCAGCTAATACGGACACCTTCGACTCCACTTATTCGGTTGCAGTCGATTCAGGTGGCACGGTGTATGCGGGCAATGAGTATTACAACTCGGTGTTCAAGGTCACTCCAGCCGGGATTCTCTCTACCTTTGCGGGTATTCAGAACTCTGTCGGTGCCAAGCCCACCATTGCCAAACGCGGTGTTGCCGGCAGCTTCGGTGTAGGCAGTATCTTTGGCGTTGCGGTCGATGCGAACACCAACGTCTACTTCACCGATGCCAGTAGCGGTGTGATCTGGCGCGTCGATCACGCGGGCCTGTCGCAATACGTCATGGCCGGCGGAGCCAGCACGGTCTGTTCGAGTGCGACCGATGCCTATGGCGATGGTTGCCCGGCAACGCAGGCGAAGTTTGGCTCGAGCGGCACTGGCAACTATGCCACTGCAACCCTGCCCGGTCCGGGTATCTACGCGGTTAGCGTTGATGCGAACTCGAACCTTTACACGGGTGATACCGAACTCAACCTGGTCCGCGAGATCGCCTCGGGTACGCAGTTTGGCAACGTAGGCGCTATCCAGACAGACCTGATTGACGTCCACTTTGCTCCCGGCGACGGCCCGGCTGCTACGGGCGCCTATACGCTCACTACCGGCGCTACGAACTTTACGCTCGGCACCGCGACCTGCACGACCAACAATGACAATAACCCCAGTGTAGGCAATACAACGGACTGCATCTTGCCCGTTACGGCTAATCCCACCGTGCTCGGTGCCTTCACAGGCACGTTGCAGGTGGTCTCCATGCTTGGCGGAACGGCTACCTTCCCACTGACCGGCAACTTTGTTCAGAGCCCCGTTACCCGAATCTCGGTAACCGCCACAGCCTCTGGAGTTGGTTCCTGCGGCACCGGTACTCCCGTCTATCCCACGACTGCGACGATCACCTTGACGGCGAAGCTCACCGCCAATGGACCGGCTGCTCCAGGGGGGACGATCATCTTCTCGTCGAACGGAACAGCACTTGCTCCGACCACAGGCATTCCGGTCACCAATATCGGTACGACATCCTCCCCGGTCTATGGCGCGACCATGACCTATACATTCCCGACCGCCGCAGCTTATACGATCACGGCGACATATAGCGGTGACACCTACTTCAAGACGTCCACCACTACGACCCCGGCAAAGTTCAGCACCTCGCTTCCCGGCCTTGCGCTGACGTCCAACTCCACTCAGCAAGCGACGGTGGCAGCAGGCCAGACGGCGCTCTACAACTTCACCCTGGCGCAAAACGTATACAGCGGTACGATCACCTTTAGCTGCTCGGGCTTGCCGGCATACTCTTCCTGTGTCTTCAATCCAACCACGATCACGGCGTCTGGTTGCTCAACGACCAGCCTGGTTGCGCTCAGCATCGTCACGCAGCAGAAAACACCGGTGGCCGTCACAGCCGGAATCGGCGGCGGCCGTTGGCAGGCCCTTGGTGTCTTCACGGGCTTGGCGCTCGCCTTGGTGGTTGGCATCCGCCGCCGGCGAATGGGTATGCGATTGGGACATATCTGGATGTCGCTGGCTCTGTTGATTGCGGCGTCCTCTTTGGTCGCTTGGGGTAATGGCACATCCACTCCGCCGACGCCGGCAGGTACCAGCACCGTTACAGTAACGGCCACCGGAAGTACCGGCACCGTTGCAACGGTTACGGTGCCACTCACGGTCACAGCCTACTAATTCGGTCCGGCGGGCAAGGAACGTTCTTGTCCGCCTTCCATTTTCGCCGCAGCCCGGTTTCAAGTTCAGATACGGTTCATGGTTCAGGAGAATCACAAGAATGTTCGTTAAGTCGCTTTCCTTATCCAAATTTGCCAAGGCCTCGCTCCAAGCTGCGATGCTCCTGGTTGTATCGCTCTCCCTTCTCGCGCCCCATGCAGCCATGGCGCAGTCAGCCACAGCGGGCGCCATCAGCGGCACGGTCGCCGACGCCAATGGGTCGCTTCTGCCAAATACGGTTATCACAGTAGTCTCCACTGAGACCGGCGTCACACGCACCGTGAAGTCTAACTCCTCCGGTGAGTACCGCATCTCCGATCTTGCCCCGGGCGTTTATAAAGTGACCTTTGTTGCCGATGGCTTCAAGACAAAGCAGGAAGACTCCGTTACGGTAACGGTCGGCAGCATCTCGCCGCTGTCGCCCAAGCTTGACGTCGGTTCCGTCTCTGACAAGGTCGAGGTCACCGACGAGACTCCTTTGATGAATACGCAGGACAATGGCATCTCGACGACCATCAACCAGGAAATGATCGACAACCTGCCGATCAACGGCCGCCGCTGGTCCGGCTTCGCCCTCCTCACGCCGGGCGTTGTCTCTAACAGCGATGGCTTCGGTCTCCTCAGCTTCCGCGGCATCAGCTTCCTGCTCAACAACAGCGAGGTAGATGGCGCCGACAACAACCAGGCCTTCTACTCGGAAGAGCGAGGCCGCACCCGCGCCTCCTACAGCATCTCCCAGGCCGCCGTGCAGGAGTTCCAGGTCAACAGCTCGAACTACTCCGCGGAGTATGGCCGTGCGGCAGGCGGCGTCATAAACACCGTCACGAAGTCCGGCAGCAATACGTACCACGGTGAGCTCTTCTTCTACGACCGTGATAATGATTTCGGTGCTTCAAACCCTTATACGCAGTTGATCACCCAGACTCCCGGTACCAACACCTTCGTCGCTAAGAACTATAAGCCGAAGGACTGGCGCAAGCAGTGGGGCTTCGGCGTAGGCGGTTATCTCATCAAGGACAAACTCTTCTGGTTCTACTCCTATGACCAGTCGCGCCGTAACTTCCCCGGCACGGCACGTGCTTCGGATCCCTCCGACACCTTCGCTCCAGCCGATTCGGTACTGCCCACCGGCGCCACATGCACTAGCGGTGCTTTCTCCGGCACTCCGACCTCCGGTTCTACGGTCGGTGATCAGGGTGCCTGCCAACTTGCCTATGCTCTCTATCTCGGTAACGGCGCGTCGGCCTATCAGGCGGGCGCGGCCTACTATGAGCAGGGTCTTGGCATCATCAATAGCTTCCTCGGCGCTGTACCGCGCACCAGCGATCAGGTTCTGAACTTTCCCAAGCTCGACTATCAGATCAACGATCGTAACCGCCTCACCGTCGAGTACAACCGCTTGCGGTACGGCGCTCCCGCCGGTGTTCAGACCCAGGCGTCCAACTTTTACGGTCGCGCCAGCTTCGGCAATGACTACGTGAAAGATGACTTCGGCATTCTTCGGTTCACCTCGGTGTTGAGCAATTCCATCGTGAACGAGTTCCGCGCTCAGTACGGCCGAGACTTCGAGTACGAAACCTCGCAGAAGCCGCTGCCGAACGAAATTCCTATGTCCGCCAACCAGTTCAATCTACCCGTCGGCGCGCAGCTTGGTTATGAGTTCGATCTGTCCGGATTCGATATTGGTACGCCCTATCTCTTCCCCCGCGTCGCTCTGCCCGATGAGCGTCGCATCCAGGGCTCAGACGGCATCACCTGGTCGCATGGCGCTCATACCATCAAGTACGGCGTAGACATCAACCGCGTCTACGAGCACGTCAATAATCTTTATGAGGGTGTCGGTTCCTATAGCTATGACTATAGCTGGGACTTCATCGCCGACTACCTTCATACAACGGCAGGCCTTGGTACCGCGAGTTACACACCGTCCTATTACAGCTTCACCCAGGGGCTCGGAAATCCCAGTATCGTAATTTCAACCACCGACTACGATGGCTACATCAGTGACGATTGGCGTGTTACTCCTCGTCTTACGATCACGGCCGGCCTGCGTTACGAGTACGAATATGTTCCGCCAAGTCCCTTTGTTAATACTGGTAACGTCGCACTGGGGCTTCCTGCTCTCCCTCAGACAGCCGACCGTCCGGACGACCGAAACAACTTCGGTCCTCGCGTCGGGTTCTCGTTTAATGTCTTCGGCGACGGCAATACAACCCTTCGCGGCGGCTACGGCATGTACTATGGCCGCATCATCGGTGCCAGCATCGCAACGGCTTATCAGAATTCAGGATCAGCCAATAGCCAGCTAGCCGTCTCGACTACGACGACGAGTTGCATTAGCTTCCCGAACATTCTTCCCTCTTCGGAAGCAGCCGCCCAAACCAAACTGGGTGCGTCCGGATGCGTCATTGAAAGTCCCACGGTCGCCTACCTCGATCCGCACATGCAGAACCCGCAGGTCCATGAGATGGATTTTTCGTTGGAGCAGAATCTCGGTTGGAAGACCATTCTCAGCCTGACCTATATGAGTTCTCTGGGCCGCGAGTTGCCGTCCGTCTATGACACGAACGCGCCTACGACGGGCAACGGTACGGTCACCTACACGGTCCGTAATGATCTCACCACCACCGCTGGTGGTGGAGTTACGGGGACTGTCCTCCCACGCGGCGGCCACAAGCCACCCCTGCTCCAGGGCACAACACATACCTACAAGCTGTACTCCGGCACTCGTCCCAATTCGGCTTACTACAACATCTATGCCATGCAGAGCGAAGTTAACTCCAGCTACAACGCCCTTGCAGCTCAACTCAACAAACGATTTAGCAGCTCCCTGTCATTTATCAGCAGCTTCACCTGGGCGCACGCGCTGGACTACAACCCTTACCTGAGCACGTCCTATGGTTCTTCGTCTTATCTGCCTGTTGATCCGGAAGACAAGCGTCAGGACTATGGCAATAGCAATCTCAATGTAAACAAGCGCTTCATCTTCGCCGGCCACTGGAACCCCAAGTTCAACACCAAGGGCTACAAGAAATATCTGATCGAAGGTTGGGGTCTCTCACCGATCGTTACGGCACAGACTGGCCTGCCGTACTCGGCAACCACCAGCGGAACCCAAACGGGCGCTGCTCTCTCCGGTCCTCTTGGTGCCGGCGGTGCTGCCCGTCTGCCGAAGTACGATATCTATGGAAACCTGGAGACTGAGCGCAACATCTTCAGTATGCCGAAGACTGCTGATCTTGATGTCCGTCTTGGCAAGGACTTCCCCATCGACAGGTTCGGCCCACATGTTCGTCTTGAGGTCTTCGTCGAAGCGTTCAATACGCTCAATCACCAGAACATCACCTCGGTAAGCACCGGTTCCTACACCATCTGTACTAAGCCGGGCACTGCCGGTGTGGCGGGTGGTTGCCCATCAACGGCAGTCGTTACTTATCCGACAGGTGGAACGACAACAGCCGAGAAGGGACTGCTGATCTTCAACCCCAACTTCGGCACCTACAACAACTCGAACAGCAACACGATCTACACCCCCCGCCAACTCCAGATCGCGGCTCGGTTGCACTTCTAGTCTCATTCCCAAAATGGGAAGGGCGGCCCTCGGGCCGCCCTTCTTTTTGTGCAATCTCCGTCCGCCGTCACGTGAAATTCCACCGTAAATTACATCAGCGGCACCGTAGAAAAGACCTCTCCCACCGTGTTTTTCACCGTCAAAAACGACGAAAATCAGCGTCATTCTGCCAGTTACTTAGCCTCCGGCGCCGGCAGCGGCTTCCGCCCCGCCTGATCGGCCTCAGGCGCAACTAGTAATCGATTCAACACTCTAGCCAGCCGCAACCCACCCAGCGCAAGCTCCGCATCAACGATTTTGATCTCTTCGTTGTAATATTCATGCGTAATCAAAGCCCCATTCGGCGCATATGCCTCTACAGCATAGTGATGCGAGATATTCGCCCACGTCGACGGCGCCCCGCCCGACATCTTTCCCCAGTTATTGTCCTTGATCTCTTGCAGCAGCAGCGCAGTATACTTAGGCTCGCTGAGACCGCGTTCCTCGATCATGGAGTCGTCCCAGACACCATGCAGATTGCAGGTATAGCTACCGCACTGCGTAGAGCCAAGAAAGTGAACACCGACGTTGTTTCCGCCGCGATCATCGCCCATCGCATGGAAGGGCTGATGGACGTCGCCAATGAGATGTACCAGGAACTTGAGCGCCATGGCGCGATCTGCCGGAGGCAGCGACGTATCTCCAAGCCGTCCCTCGAAGTAAAGGATCCGGTCGGTCACACAGTCACGCCATGGAGATTTCGGGTCCGTCGAGGACACGGGGCAGTCGCGATCACGGTCGAACGCAGCCGCGGACTTGGGGATGTCGACAAAGTGCCAGGGTGCGGTCTCGGGGTGATCGCTACGGTAGGTATCTGCCCAGGGCGCCACGTCGGCAAGCGATTCGCTGCTCAGAAGCTCTTTGATCTGCGCCTTAGCTTCAGGTGTCAGATAAGCTTCGGCGACGAGG
>Ga0302313_10002097_pt1 | contig 14241 bp, 13 predicted proteins | sample III_Palsa_N2_2_FD_200454 | JGI IMG/M metagenome (GOLD analysis project Ga0302313, IMG submission 200454) | Peat permafrost microbial communities from Stordalen Mire near Abisko, Sweden - III_Palsa_N2_2 | ecosystem: Environmental > Terrestrial > Soil > Palsa > Peat permafrost | place: Sweden...
GCCGAGCAGTCCGCCGGCATCGGCTTCGCCATCCCCATCAACACCGCCAAGAGCGTCCTCAACGACTTCGAAAAATACGGCCACGCCCGCCGCCCCTCGCTCGACATCGTCACCTTCCCCATCGGCCCCGACATCGCCGAGCAGATCGGCCTCCCCGCCGACTACGGCATCCTCATCGAGCGCGTCCTCCCCGACGGAGCCGCCGCCCACGCCGGCCTTCGCGGCGGCAACCAGATCGCCTACAACGGCAACCAGCAGGTCATGCTCGGCGGCGACCTCATCGTCGCCTTCGACGGCCAGGGAATCACCACCCCCCAGGATCTCTCCAACGCCATGAACGCCCACCATGCCGGCGACGTCATCACCCTGACCGTCTTCCGAGGTCGCCAGCGCCTCAGCATCAAGGTAACCCTAGGCGACGCCAAAGAGGTCCCAGGCGGTCAGACAGCCTAGGTTTTCTGCCTAACCAATCAGGGAAATTTGACGGTACCGTCTACGGTGAAAAAACACCGTAAACGCCATCCGTGCGACCGTAAATTCGCTCCGGGTCAACCGTGCGTTTTACCGTAAAAACAGCGTCTTTACAGGATTAATGCAGCGTCTCCGGGATCACCGCAAACTGCAGCAATATCTCGAATGGAATTACCTCCAGCGTAGCCTCATGGGTCGCCTCCAGCACCACCGGACACCCCGCCCCAGCCTGCTGCACCTCCAGCCACCTTCCAGCACAAACACACCACCGATCCCCCGGCTTCAGCCCCGGAAAACCATACTGCGGCATAGGCGTAGAAAGATCATTCCCCAACCTCGCCGAAGCCGCCAGAAACTTCTCTGTCACGATGCAGCAAACCGTATGCACACCAAGATCGTCAGGCCCTGTATTGCAGCAACCATCGCGAAAAAACCCAGTAATTGGGTCTTTTCCGCACATCTCAAGCGGTTGGCCGAGCACGTTTTTCTGCGAACTAGAGGACACCATAAGCTGATTGTATAGCCCCCAAAAGCAATCTAATTGACCACAACCCGCACCGGCCCATCCCCAACACTTGCCGGCAACTGCACCCGAATCGTAGTCCCACGACTCTTCCCCGAAGTCCTCGAACGCAATCTCAGCGTCCCACCCTGCTCCTCAACAATCCCTCGCGTCACCCACAACCCAAGCCCTGTCCCACGCTCGCCTTTGGTCGTAAAAAACGGCTCGAAAATCGCCTGAAGATGTTCCTTTTCAATACCATGGCCCGTATCCGAAACAGTAACAACAGCGAACCCATCCACCCTCCGCGCCCGCACAATAATCCGCCCTCCACCGCGTTCCATAGCCTCCAGCGCATTCCCCACCAGGTTCGCAAACACCTGCCGCAGCGAAGGATCGTAGCGTACCGAACTGATCTCCTCGCTATAGCGCTTGTTAAGCTCCACAGCATGCTGCGTAGCGCGCGATTGGAAGAGCTGCATCACCTCATTCAGCATCGTGTGGAGGTCGATCGTACGCCCCGGCAGCTTGCGATAAAAACTCAGCGTAGATCGCGTAATATGCCCCACACGCTCAATCTCACGCGCCGCAACCTCCATAAGCTCCCGCGACTCCTCCGGCAGATCCTCGTGTGTTTGCAACAGATAGAAGATGTTCGTCAACGCTTCCAGCGGATTGTTGATCTCATGCGCCAGCGTATTGGCCATACGCCCCGCCGCCGCCAACCGCTCAGAGTTGATCAGCCGCGTCATCAGTTCAGCAGTCTCACGCTCCGCCCCCTTGCGCGCAGAGATGTCTTCCACCACCCAAAGCACCGTCGGCTGCGGATCGCCATCCGGCTTCAGCAGCGACGCCGTTACCTGCGCGGGAAACGTCGACCCATCCAGCCTCAGCAACGTGCGTTCCGCGCGATAGCCGGTCCTGCTCTCAGCCAGCAACTCCGCGTATAGTGTGGCATCACTCTCCATCTCTGAAGGAAGCGAAAAATCCTGCAACCGGAGGGATTGAAGCTTTTCGACAGGCGCTCCCAGCATCTCCGCAAGTCGTTGATTCAACAAAAGAAAATGCCCGTTCGTGGAAGTGTGGGCCATTCCAACAGCCGCCTGGTTGAAGGTCGCCGAAAAACGCTGTTGTGCCAACCGCAGTGCAGCCTCTGTACCCACCCGCTCATGCCGCCGCCGCGCATCGGTAAGCTCACGCTCAATAGCCGGCAGCAGCCGTTCCAGATGCCCTTTGAGCACGTAATCGTGTGCCCCGGCGCGCATGGCGTTCACGGCCGAAACCTCATCAATCGTCCCCGAAACGATGATGAACGGCAGATCCGCGCCGCTATCCTGGATGATCTTCAAGGCATCCCGCGCGCCAAAACTTGGCAGCGTGTAATCGGCGATGACCAGGTCCCACGGTGTCTCGTCAGCCAGAGCCGCGCGCAGCTCATCCGCCGTCTCAACGCGGCGCGCTTCCACGGCGTATCCCGCACGCGCGAGATGCCGTTCGAGCAACAAAGCGTCCTCTTCGTAGTCCTCAATCAAAAGGACACGAAGAGGCAGCTTTACGGGATCTATTGGGCCGGTGGACATTGATTCAGCAGCAACCAGTACATGCCGAGCTGTCGTGTTGCCTCGGCGAAGTCAGTAAAGTTCACAGGTTTGCGAATGTAGCTGTTCACGCCCAAACGGTAGCTGGCGACGATGTCGCGTTCCTCATCCGACGACGTAAGAACCACGACTGGCAGCAATGCCGTCTTGTCCGCCGCGCGGATGGCCCGTAGCACCTCCAACCCATCCACCTTTGGTAGCTTCAGGTCCAGCAGCACCAGTTGCGGCATCGCGTTCTGGCCGCTGGCGATACCTTCCATAAAGGCAATAGCTTCGGCGCCGTCACGCGCCACGTTGATTTCATTGACCACATTGGCCTTGCGCAGTGCGCGAATCGCCAGTGCTTCGTGGTCCGGATCGTCTTCAACCAACAGAATCATATGTTCGCTCATAGGGTTTATTCGTTCGAAACCGTGGATTTGGCGCCTTATCGTTCAGGCGTTAGGGTGAAGTAAAAGGTTGCACCATGACCAAGGTCGCTTTCGGCCCAGATATTGCCATGATGGCGTCGAATAATACGCGAAACAGTTGCCAGACCGATGCCGGAGCCCTTGAAGTCGCGGTCTCCGTGTAGCCGCTGGAACGCGGTAAACAGCCGGTCGACGTACTGCATGTCGAAACCCGCACCATTGTCCCGAATGAAGTATACGGTCTGGCCGTCATGCGGGTCACGGCCCGGCACGGTGCCGAAGTCGATCTTCGCGCCTTCCGTGCGGGAGGTGAACTTGTACGCATTGCCGATCAGGTTTTCAAGCGCGATCCGCAAGAGCCGAGGATCGGCCTGCACCAGCACACCCGGTTGGGCCACAAAGAGAGCGTCCCTGTCCGGGGTTCCTGCCTGAATCTCATTGAACACCAGCATGGCAAGCTGCGAAAGATCGATCCGTTCGCGCTGTACCTCGGTGCGAGTCACCCGCGAGAGTTGCAGCAATGCATCGATTAGCGTGCCCATTCGCTGCACGCCACTGCGAACGCGAGAAATGTAGTCACGGCCTTCTTCGTTCAGCTTGTCGGAAAAGTCTTCCATCAACGCCAGCGAAAAGCCGTCGATGGTTCGCAGCGGCGCCCGCAGATCGTGCGAAACCGAGTAGCTGAAGGCTTCCAACTCCTGATTGGATACGGCCAGCTCTCGTGTCCGCTGCTCTACGCGATCCTCCAGATCAGCGTTGAGAGACTGCAATTCCGTGTTGAGGGTCGCAATCTCAGCCGTGCGCTCGGCCAGAGCGTAGCGGTCGCGCGTGATGCGAATCAGGAATTCAAAGGCTGTAAGAATGAGCAGGATATCCAGCAGGGAAGCGCCGATAAAGCTGGCCCACACAGCATTTTCCGCGTGCTTGGTCTCGCGGGTGCGGTCAGTCAGCAGCCGTTGCTCCTCAGCCTCGATCTGACTAATGACATAACCCACAGTCGGGCCGCCGTCAGGAGAGTCGCTCATGCTCGGCTCGAGCAGCCGGTTGTCCAACGGTCCTCCCGCCCCCTGCCGGATTGAAAGTCCCGCATCAAGCGCCGCAATCTTTACTGTGAGCCGTTTGCGCAGATAATCGATGTGACGCTGCTGCGAGATATTATCCGCGCTCAGGCGCTGAAGTTGGCCGATCTCTGCATCCACATTCGCTATGGACACACGATAGCGGTCTTCAAACTTCGGCGACCCCACCAGAATGTAGCCCCGCACTGCGCTATCGGCCTTGCTAGCTTCGAGTTCCAGGGCTTTGGTGTGCGTAATCACTTCCAGCGTATGTGCCCGCCATCCCTGCGCCGTAAACAAGGTGCGCAGTTCCCGTGTTGCCAGCCAGGTGTTCAGGCCAACCACGATCATCGCGCAAACCATGGCCAGACGGTACAACCCGCTCTTTTGCATGAGGATCCTCACCTTATCAGAGTGCAGGATCGCCCCTCTGGTTGTGTCCTTATTGCGACATACCGCATTCCCGGCATCTAATACTGAAAATGTGGACAATTCTACTGCTCATCGGCTCCAACATCTTCATGACCTTCGCATGGTACGGTCATTTGAAGTTCAAGGAAGTTCCCCTCTGGAAGGTCATCCTCGTCAGTTGGTCCATCGCCTTCTTTGAGTACTGCCTGCAGGTTCCTGCCAACCGCATCGGCTCAAAAACCTTCTCCCCTGATCAGCTAAAGGTGATTCAGGAGATCATCACCCTGACAGTCTTTGGCGTGTTTAGCGTCTTCTATTTTGGCGACAAGCTCCATTGGAACCACTTCGTCGCCTTCGGTTGCCTGGTCGCCGGAGCGTTCTTCATGTTCCATAAGTTTTAGCCAGAGCTTACTTCGCCGCCATCGCTAACTGCTGCTGATACTCGTCATACGGCCCCTTGTGGTCCGTAATGTGGAAGTCCGCCGGCCCACCTTCAAAGTGCCACACCCGCGTGCCTGCCTCTTCGATGAGGTCCTGATCGTGCGTGACGAGAAACACGGTGCCTTCATACTTCTGGATCGCCTGGTTCAGTGCGTTGATGCTCTCCAGGTCAAGATGGTTCGTCGGCTCATCGAGCACCAGCACATTGGGCTTCTGCAGCATGATCTTGCAGAACAGCAACCGCGCAGCCTCGCCGCCCGAAAGCGCATCGGTCTTCTTTAGACCTTCCTCGCCCTTGAACAGCATCTGCCCCAGTATGCCGCGAATGTCTTCCTTCGCAGCCTTCGGATCGTACTGATGCAGCCAATCCTGCGCCGTCATTCCCAGTTGGATCGATCCTTTGTGGTCTTGCGCGAAGTACCCAATCGAGACCTCATGCCCCCACTTCACGCTGCCGGAGTCAATCGAGACATCCTTCTCTTCGATGCCCGGGCCGTTGGCCAGCAGAGCCTTCAATAGCGTGGTTTTGCCCTGGCCGTTGCGGCCGATGAGCACCACCTTATCGCCGCGATTGATGCTCGAGGAGAAGTTGTTGATCACATGTTCGGTCTTGCCGCTGGGCTGGGTGTAGCTCTTGTTGACGAACTCAAACTCCAACACATTCTTGCCGCTTGGCCGCTCCATCTTAAACGCGATGAATGGGCGCGCAATGTTCGAACGCGCCAGCTCGGAAGTTGCCAGCCGCTCAACTTCTTTCTTGCGCGAGTTCACCTGCGAAGACCGCGTTCCGGCCGAAAACCGCGCGATAAAGTCATTCAGCTGCGCAATCTTCTTCTCGCGCTGCTCATTCTGCGATTCAATCCGTGTGCGCACAGAGGTCTTCTGGAAGACCATGTCGTCATACCCGCCGTTGTAGGTAATGATCGTCTCGTAGTCGATATCGGCAATGTGCGTACAAACATTGTTCAAAAAATGACGGTCATGCGAGATCGTAATCACGGTGCCGTCGTAGCGCAGTAAAAAGTCCTCAAGCCAGTGGATCGATTCAAGATCGAGATAGTTCGTAGGCTCGTCGAGCAGCAGCGCCTGCGGATTGCCGAACAGCGCCTGCGCCAGCAGCACGCGCACCTTCTGGCCGCCCTGTAGCTCGCTCATCTTGCGCTCATGCAGCTCATCGGGAATATCCAGCCCCTGTAGCAGAATCGCCGCATTGGCCTCCGCCTCATAGCCGTCCTCATCGCCGACGATGCCCTCAAGCTCACCCAGCCGCGAACCGTCTTCATCGGTCATCTCGGGCTTGTTGTAGATGATCTCGCGCTCTTCCATCGCCGCCCACAGGCTCTTATTACCCATAATGACGGTATCGACCACGCGGTATGCGTCGAACTCATACTGGTCCTGCTTCAGTACGCCCATCTTCTTCGGGCGCACGACCGTGCCCTTCTGGGCGTCGATCTCGCCGGTCAAAACCTTCATAAACGTGGATTTACCAGCCCCATTAGGCCCGGTAAGGCCGTACCGACGGCCGGAGGTGAACGTAACTGATACATCCTCGAAGAGTAACTTCGAGCCATATCGCATCGAGACATTAGACACAGAGATCATCACTACCATTTTCGCATGATGGCTGACACTGAGGAAATTCAACCGCGAAAGGGGGGACAATGTCGCAAAATGATTGTTTTTGCGGACCGTGGGGCTTGGGCCGTGTATGTTTTGGAACAATTTGAAAAAGGCACGAATGACTAGGGTTTTCGCTGTTTTTGACGGTGAGAAAGACGGAGGGGGACGGTCGTTTTTACGGTGCTACGGAGGTGATTTACGGTGGATTTCACCGTAGACGGTGTTTTACGGTGTTTTCAGGCAAAAAGCCGAATTCCCGCGACCCCGGCCGCCCCAGCGTCCAGGCACACCGCCACGTTCTCCTCGTCGATCCCCCCCAGCGCCAGCACTGGCATCGCCCCCGCAACCTCGCATGCCGCTCGCAACGCCTCCAACCCCACACCCTCGCTCACAATCTCGCCCCCAACGCGCTTCTCAAACACCGGCCCAAACAAAATCAGATCCACCCCACCCTCCCGAGCCCGTTCAACATCGGCAAGCGTGTGACAAGACACCCCCACCACCGCCTCATCCCCGCCTGCCCGCGCAAACAGCATCCTCACCTGTGCCGCCGTCAACTCTGCATCTGACGAAGTCAGATGCACCCCATCCGCCTCAGCCGTAATCGCGACATCCGCCCGCCCGTTCACCAGCAGCTTCGTCGTCCCGCCGTGCTTGTGAAACACGTCCACCATCGCCCGCGCCAACTCCACCAGTTCGCCGGCGTCCAGCGACTTCTCCCGCAACTGCACAAAATCCACGCCCAGTTCAGCCCATCGCGCGGCATCGGCAAGCAGCCCAGCGCGCCGAGCCGTCGCAGAGTTCCCAAAGCGCGCACCATCGGTAATAGCACAACGAATCACTTCGCAAGTTTAGAACGCATTGGCCGATAAACAGCCTGTGCCAGCCGATTCACGTGAAGGGTTTAGGATAGACATCGGCGGCATCGGGCAGTTGGAACGCTGGCATCTTATTTGTGGAGACCTAATCGACGCCTATGGGCACTGTTTACGACCTCATCGTCATTGGCTCCGGCCCCGCAGGGCAGCGTGCCGCTATTTATGGCGCCAAGATGGGCAAAAAAATCGCCCTCGTTGAAATGCGCGAGGTCGTCGGCGGAGCCTGCATCAACACTGGCACCATCCCCTCCAAGACCATGCGCGAGGCCGTGCTTCACCTCTCCGGCTACAACTACAAGTCCATCTACGGCATGAACTACCGGGTCAAGGAACGCATCACCATGGCGGACCTCGCCTTCCGCGTTCAGCACGTCATCAAAACCGAAATCGACGTCACCGAAGCCCAGCTCTCCCGCAACAATATCGAGATGCTAGTCGGCGTCGCCAGTTTTGAAGATCCCACCCACGTCAAGGTCACAAACTCCAAGGGATCAACGGTTTACGAGGCAAAAAACGTCCTCATCGCTACCGGCACCAAGCCCGCCAGCTCGCCCAAGGTTCCCATCAACGGAACGACCATCATCAACTCCGACCTGGTCCTGAACCTCGTCAATCTGCCGAAGACGATGATTATCGTTGGCGGCGGCGTCATCGGCGTCGAATATTGTTGTATGTTCGCCGCTCTCGGCGTCCGCGTCACGCTCATCGAGCGCCGTCCCCGCCTTCTCGAGTTCGCCGACCAGGAGATAGTCGAAGCGCTCAGCTACCACCTCCGCGACGCCCGCGTCACCATGCGCCTCAACGAAGAGGTCGAGTCGGTCGAAGAGCTCCCAGACGGCACCGTCGTCGCCAATCTCGAATCCAAAAAGAAGGTTACCGGCGATGCGCTGCTCTACGCTGTCGGTCGCCAGGGCAACGTCGACGAGCTCAATCTCGCGAACACCGGCATCGAGTCCGACGCGCGCGGTCGCATCGCCGTCGATAAAGACTTCCGCACCAAGGCACCCGCGGTCTTCGCCGTCGGCGATGTGATCGGCTTTCCCTCGCTTGCGTCTGTCAGCATGGAGCAAGGCCGCATCGCCGCCGCCCGCGCCTTCGGCGACGACTCCGTCGTCTCCAACCCCAGCTTCTACCCCTACGGCATCTACACCATCCCTGAGATCAGCTTTATCGGCAAGACCGAGGAGCAGCTCACCGACGAAGACGTGCCCTACGAGGTCGGCGTCGCCTACTATCGCGAGATCGCCCGCGGCCAGATCCGCGGCGACACCACCGGCCGCCTCAAGATCATCTTCCACCGCGAATCTCACGCCCTTCTCGGCGTCCACATCATCGGCGAAGGCGCCAGCGAGCTCCTCCACATCGGCCAGGCCGTCATGGCGCTCGGCGGCAAACTCGATTACTTCGTCGAGACGGTCTTCAACTATCCAACCCTCGCCGAATGTTACAAAGTGGCTGCTTTCAACGGTCTCAACCGCGTCGCCAACACCTAACCCGCTGCGGCGTTTGACGAAGAACCATTCGTCCAGCTAATGTCTGAGAGCTTTTGGGCCGTCTTGGCCCTCACGTTTCAATTGGAACGTCTCATGAACAGCAGGGAAACGCAGGCGAATGATGACAGATTCAAGCAAGACAAACATACCGGGCTCCGTAAAGACAATCGGCGTCATCCTGTCGGAACGCATCTACGCCGGCCTGATCGTTGACCACAAACTCTCCGGCAAACTTTTCAGCTACCCTGAAGGTCCCGCGCCTGAAAACACCGACGACGATGACTCGCTCGTAGAGATGCACACCGAAGGCATCATCTCGGCCATGTGCGAAGTGATCGTAAAGGCAGCCAAAGGCACCGAGGATTCGCTCACCAGCGTCGGCGTTGCCCTCCCCGGCCTCATCCGCAACGGCGTCGTTGAAGAGGCGCCCAACCTGCCGCAGCTCAAGGGCGCCAAGATCCGCGAATTGCTCACGACAGGCCTCGCCGCGCAAGGCATCACCGTGCCCGTCAACGTCCTCAACGACGCCGATGCTATGGCCGCCGGGCTCGCCTCGCAGCATGGCAAGCTCGACCACTTCATCCGCGTCTGGACCATCGGCACCGGCATCGGCTATGGCGTCTATCCGTTCTCCGACGGCGTCTGGGAGGGCGGCCACTCGGTCGTCTCACTCGACGACAAGGAGAACTACTGCGGCTGCGGTGGTCGCGGCCATCTCGAAGGCATCATGGGGCACCGGGCAATGCGCCTCCGCTTCCTCGATATGGAGCCCGAAGAGGTCTTTGAAGCCGCCAACCGCCGCTCCAACCCCGACCCTCGCTGCCTGGAGTTCAAACACCTCTGGCATAAAGCTCTTGCCGCCGCCACAGCCACCTCCATCCACTTCCGCGGGCCAGGGAAGTTCTTCATCACCGGCTACAACGTACGCTTCCTCGATCTCGGCCTCTACAAGCACTACGTCCACGAGATGGTCAAAATGAGCCCCATCCAGAACTATTCGCTTGAAGTCGTAGAAGACGACAAGCTAATCCGCGTAATCGGCGCCGCCGTCGCGGCGGAACAAGCCGTCGGGCGTTGAGCGTTTGTACCGCTCTATGGTACATTGAGCCTGCATGATCGAAAGCTGGCGCGATGACTGGCTGAGAGACTTCTTTGTCAAAGATGTCTTTGCGAAGAAGCTCCCTGCGGATATTCGCGAACGCGTATTTCGCAAACTACAGATGATCGACGATGCAACAAGCGATGCCGACCTTCGGATACCGCCAAGCAATCGATTCGAGCGCCTCAGCGGGTCTCTCGAAGGTTTTTGCTCAATCCGCGTAAATGACCGCTGGCGTTTGATCTTCCGTTGGAATGGTTGCGACGCGAGCAACATCTATCTGGATGATCATTCTTATCGGTGAAAGGGAAGAGAAAATGCTGCTGACAAAACGAAAGCCCGAATCGGTCGGAACACTTCTCGTCGAAGAATTTCTCGAACCTCTCGGTCTTACCCAAACCGATCTCGCCGAGCGTTCCGGCCTGCCCCGCAAGCACATCAATGAAATCTGCCGCGATCGTCGCGCTGTGACCGCTGATACCGCCCTGATCCTCGCAAAGGTCTTCGGAAACTCAGCAGACTTCTGGCTCAACACCCAGCGCCGCACTGATCTATGGGAGGCCCTCAACACGCCTCGCCGGGCCCTGCGAATAGCTCGCGCTGTCCCTCTCCGCAAAAATGAGCGGGAAGCGAAGGCGGCCTGAGCCTTACCGCTGGCAAGCCGGGCAATACACCGTAGTCCGTCCACCCACCACAATCTTCTTCAACCCCGCACCGCAATCCAGGCAAGCTTCGCCGGCCCGGCTGTAGACCTTGTGCTCCAGTTGAAAGAACCCCCGCACGCCATCGGCATCTACATAGTCCGACACCGACGACCCACCCAGCTCAATCGCATGGGCCAGCACTTGCTGCAGTGCCGTATGCAACCGCCCCAGCTCTGCGCGCGTCAGCTTCCCAGCCTGCTTCCGCGGCCGAATCCCCGCCCGAAACAAGCTCTCGTCCGCATAGATATTTCCCACCCCATGCAATATCGACTGGTTCAGCAGCGCCGCCTTGATCGCCAGCTTCCGCCCCTTGAACAACCCCGCAAACTCCTCGGCCGTCACCGTCGTAGGTTCAACCCCCGGCCCTTGATATCCACCCTCCGCCGTGACAACGGACAGCCGACCAAACCGCCGCGGATCGACAAACCTTACCTCCCGCCCATCCGCCAGCGAAAGCACAGCGTGAGTATGTGGCGGCAACTCCACCTCCGCCTGCGATACCAGCAGCCTCCCCGTCATCCCCAGATGCACCAGAAACTGCGCGCTAAAATTTGAATTGTCATCCTGAGCGGAGCGAAGGACCTGCTTCTTGCCGGCGGTTGCACGATTGCCCTTCTTCAAATCCATCACAATCGTCTTACCCACCCGCTTTACGCGCTCAATCCTCGCGCCAGTCAGCGTCTCTGCAATCTCTGTCTCCGGCGACTTGAACGTCTGCGGCTTCCCGCTGGTCCACACACGCACGATCTTCTGCCCACGCACGCGCGCGTCCACGCCATTGGCAACTGTTTCGACTTCGGGTAGCTCGGGCATCGGAGTATCAGCTAGCTTTCCAGTGCCGGTTTAGACCGCCGCAAACGGCGCAGCAGTTCTTCCGGCCGAAGCGACTTCGGATAATGCAACAGGCTCGCCAGAAACGCCGGAAACGTATCGTCGGCGATCCTTAGGCTTGCAGGAACAACATAGAAGTTCATCACCAGCTCGGTGATCATCAGCGACCAGGCCGCGCCGTACAGGCCATATCGTTTTGCCAGCAGAAAGGTGAACACCACTGCGATACCTGTCCCGGCAATGTAAAACGCCGCCAGCCTCTGGTGTTGATTGATGGCCGCAACCAGCGTCGAACTCGTCGACCACAGCGAATACAGCACCACCACCAGCAGCAGGATGCTCAGCAGCGGGCGGCTCGGAGGCACGTGTCCGCCGGTCCAGTGCGTCAGAAACCACGGCCCCAGCGTCATCATCCCCGCCACCACCAGCGCCGCGATCAGCAGCGACATCTGGCAGGCCCGACGGTGCAGCGTCCGCAACAGCTCCTTGTTCTTCTGCCCGAAGGCCACCGACATCTCCGGCCAGAACGTGCTCGAAACCATCTGCACCATCTGCAGCGCCACGCGTGAAACCGTACGCGCCGTGCCGAAGATCACAACATCGGTCGGACCCAGCGCATAGCCCACCGCAAGCAGCGTTCCCTGCAGGTTCAGCGCATTGCCGATAGGGAAGCCCATAAAGGCAATGGCCGGCCCAGCCAGCCGCCGGATCTCCGCAAAGCTGGCGTACTCCCAGCCGAACTTGACCCATGGAATATCGCGAATCACCATCACGCACATCACAATCGTGCCGGCGACGTTCGCCACCGCAAACACCAGCGCAGTCACCCGCGCCCCACCATGCATCACGACCGGCACGATCATCAGGCCAAACGAAACCAGCGAGATACTGCTCTTCAAAAACGACCCATAGGCATAGCGGCCAACGCACCTGTATACGGCTTGTAGCAACTGCTCCAGCTGCCCAAGCAAAACAGACACGCCGAGATAAAAGATGATCCACTTCGCGTCAGACTCATTGATATAGCTCAGCTTCAACAGCCGCGAAGCAGGCAGATAGATCAGCGCCGCGCTGAATACCACAATCGTCGCCGCGCACACGATGGCAATCAACCACCAGCAGCTTTGGAAGACCCGTAGCGACCCTTCGCGATCACCTGCGGCCTCAAGCATCGTCATCTCATTACCGGCCACACTGCCGAAGCCGATGTTGGAAAAGCTCAGATACGCGGGGATCGACGTCACGATCATCCAGTCGCCATACAGCGGCACGCTCCAGAAATGCAGAAACACCGGAACCTGGATGAGCTGAATGATGGTCGAAGCCAGCTTGCTCACCCAACTGGAGAGGAATCCGAGGGCGAGCCGTTTTTTTGTGGACTGATCCATAGTCTTTAAGCGGTCTCCCTGCGAATCTCGCAGTGTTACAAAGTGCCAGGCGTGTTATGCCTCTATACAAAAGTTAAGACGATCAACCGCGATGAAGGCTGGCATACAGCCTGTGCGCCACCGGTCGCAGGGTTGACTTTACACGTTGGGCCACGGTTCGACTCTCCTTGATCTCGCCGCCGCCGGCGAAGGTCACCAGCAGCTCGCCGCCGCCCACCCGTTCAGCCCAGCCGGAAAACAGCTCGACGACCGCAGCGCGCTCCTCCGGCTTGTATCGTTCGCTGGCCGTAGCCAGATAGCGGTTGAAGTTCTCACGCGAAGCCTTCGCGATCCACGCGGTATCGGTCATCCCCGCGCGCTCCGCGGCCAGCGGCATCACCTCATAGAACATCCGCTGCTCATCCCGAATCCACATCCCCAGCCGCAGCCGGAACTTATCCACGCCCTCAAAGATGCGGTACAGGCTAATCAGCTCATTCTCATAGATGAACGATCCATACGGCGCCAACTGCATAAACAGCGGCCAGTCGCCGAACGACTCCATGCCCACCGGATAGCCACCGGATTTATTCAGCGTCTCGCGCCGCACCGCAAAGGCGGCAAAGCTGGCCTTCGGCCCATTGCGCTGCTCCAGCAGGTTGTCCGGCGGCAGCGACACAGGTTTTACGCTCAGCAGATACTCCTTGCTGGTCGCCTTGCCGTTCAGGTCGCCGTTCTCCCACCCTGCCCGCACGAGTACGCTGTCCTCCCGCCTGGCCGCGCCACGCAACAGCACCTCGCAGTAGTTCGGTCGCGCGAGATCATCGCTACTCAGCAGGGTTACCCAGTCGCTGTTCAGGCAGGAAAACGTATAGTTCCACTGCCCGCTCACGCCAACCCCCGGTGGCGGCTTCACGCCCCGCACATGCTTCGCATATTTGGCGATAATATCCGGCGTCTGGTCCGTGCTGTAGTGGTCCGAGATAACAATCTCATCCGGTGGACGCCTCTGCTCCAGCAGCGAAAGAATCGTGGCCTCGAGATACTCCCCCTGGTTGAACGCCGGAATCCCGACGGAGATCGTAAGCTCTTTAGGCATAGCTCGATTGTAACCAAACCCCACCCGACCTCTTATGAACGGGCCTCTGCGTTATCCTTATCCAGTCCATGAGCTACCTAAGACTCCTCGCAGCCTGCTTACTCCTCTGCGCTGCAGCCCACGCCCAGTCCGATCTCCCCCCTGCTCCTGCTCCCGCAGTGCAGGCCAAACCCAACTTTACGCTTCCCACAAACACCCCCCACACAGTCATTCAGTCGTCCGGCCCGCCACCTGAGGCGCCGATTGAAGAACTCGT
>Ga0302313_10002099_pt1 | contig 14231 bp, 14 predicted proteins | sample III_Palsa_N2_2_FD_200454 | JGI IMG/M metagenome (GOLD analysis project Ga0302313, IMG submission 200454) | Peat permafrost microbial communities from Stordalen Mire near Abisko, Sweden - III_Palsa_N2_2 | ecosystem: Environmental > Terrestrial > Soil > Palsa > Peat permafrost | place: Sweden...
AACATCCAGCCCTTGCAGAAGAAGCAGGTGACCATTGCTATCCAGGTTAGGAAGAAAGGCGATCAGAGCAAAAGTTTCGTGTGCCGGCTCGTTCCAATGGCTTTCGTAGGATGCCTGCTCACCGGGCAATACGTTCACTGTGCATTACTCCGACGGCACCACATCGACCGATACGCAGAACATCAGCGACTGGTGCTCACCGCAAAGCTATTCGGGCGAAACGGACGTAGTCTCGATGGCCTATCGCAATACGTCCACCGGAGGGGAATTGACCCCGCCGACGTGTTACGTCTACGGGTACAATCTTGCGGCTAACAACTCGAAGACTGTGAGCAGCCTCACCATCCCGGCGAATAGTCAGGTGGTGGTACTTGCGGTGGAAGACCAGCAATAGACAGCTAGTAGATAAAGGGCAACCGTTGTCCTACCGGAAAGAGAAAAGCGGGAGGTATCACAGCCTTTCCGCTTTTCTCTTCCCCATCCCGTGGTAATGGGCAAACGTTGGGTATTGTTATCGCGCTGGGTGAATCTGACGACGCAGACGACATCGACATTTGGCGAAACATTGAGGCCCGCGATAGCATCAAAACTCTCCCGACTACCTTCTTATACGGAGTGATAGTCGTTGCTGGAGGATGGCATGTCATGCAGCATTGTTTGCGCTATCGCCGCCCGTGACGTCGTAGGTGGCGCCGGATACCATTCGCGCAGCGTCAGATGCCAGGAATACGACGACGGGCGCCAGATCTGAGGGATCAATCCATGGCACCCCAAGCGGTGAGTGTGCCTGAAGTAGCTTCTTGGCATCCTCTTCATCCTTCTGCAGATTACCCGACGGCGTCCTGCCGCCAACTTCGAGCACTTGTGCGTAACGTTCTTCGTGCCTCGTCAAAGGAGTGTCGATCAATCCGGGCACAAGCGCGTTGACAGTGATCTTGTACTTGCCGAGTTCGAGGGCTGCAGACTTCATCAGCCCGATGATGCCCCACTTCGAGGCCGAGTATGCGGAAGCGTACAAAGTTCCGTGGCGTCCTTGAGTGGAGGTCGTCACAATGATCCGGCCGCTGCCTCTGCGCACCATGGCGGGACCGAAGGCACGAATGGCGTTTGCTGTTCCTGTCAGATTCACATCAATCGTAATGTGCCAATCGGGATCTTCCATTTCGAGCAGCGGCCTGAAGGCTTGAATCCCCGCATTCGCAAAGAGAATGTCTATGCCCCCGAGATCATGCTCGATCTGTGTAGCCGTGGCGCGAAGAGCGGTCAGGTCGCGCTGGTCGATCACGAAGCTCTTCCACTTGCTGCCCGCCGACTGGACAAGTTGTCCCGTCTCATCTAAGTCGGCCTTCGTTGCCGGCGTCACACCGGACCTTGGATCGACAGTGGCGCAAATATCGATTCCTGCTACATCTGCCCCGCTTCGCGCTAAAGCGACCGCTGCCGACCTTCCGATGCCACGCGCCGCCCCTGTAACTACCGCCACCTTGCCTTTGAGAATCCCACTCGAAGTAGAGTCTTGTTGTTTCATTTGTCCTTCCGCCTTTGTTGGAAATGACGCCGCAACGATTGCCGCGGAACCGATCCCGAGGAAGGTCCGACGCGACGAATTCTGTACAACCCCAACCTTACTCTCTTGTTTATCCATTGCCTGTTCTCCTCTCCTTGTCTTCTTCCGTCAAGCAATCCAGCTGCCATTCGGCGCGACGCGGCCCGCTCTGGCGATCCCAGGCTGCAAGTTCTTTAATTGCCAACCAATTGGCAGTCAGCGAGATATCGGCGAGTCTTTAGGCCGCCGGATTCCAATGCTGCAATCATTCAGTAAGTAAACATATCGACTCTCGTTGGCTCGGTTTTTCGGCACACGTCCCGGTCGGCACACGACCGCGACTGCGACGCTCGATTCCGTCGATTCCCCCGCTCCGTCCTTGAGCTCTACTTGTAACTGGGCGCTCAAGTCAGTAGCCGGACGTTAGCTGTCGAAATACTGACTCGGACCTGCTAGTGACGGCGCTTTTGAACATTCGGGAATGCGGAAGGGTCAAGAAAACACAGCGATTTTCCACCGAATGAACATTCAGGGATTTGGTACTAAGAATGCATCGGATGTGTTGGTTTCTAAAGAAGCGGTGACGGCTTTGCGCATCGCTTTGATTCTTGGGAGACGTCCTGACATCAATTGATGTGGATAAGGTCCATGCAACCGCACGAATACTTAAAGACCATGGAGATGATCGACATGATTTCTAAATACCGTAGCGAAGGAATAACTGCCATCATCGCCGGAGCATCTTTGACGGCCATTCTTGCTCAAAGCGGACCTCAGAACGTAGCGAGCGGCCAACGCGAAATCCTATTGCAGACTACGCAATCCTGGAATGGCAAACCCTACACACACTACCCCACGGGGCAACCTCAACTCACAACGATCAAACTGACCATCGCACCACATACCGCATTGCCGTGGCATACGCATCCTTTTCCCAATGTTGTTTATGTGCTATCCGGCTCTCTCACTCTGCGCGACAAGGCCAGCGGCAAGACTCTGGTGGTTCATCAGGGGCAGGCCGTCGGGGAGTCCGTTGACGATGTGCATCGGGGAGAGTCAGGTGACGAACCCACCGTACTGCTGATCACCTATGCCGGCACTCCGGGCGTCCAGACCTCAATTCCCGCGAAGGGAGAGAAGGCGGAGTATTGAAATGGCGGTACGGCCGGATAGCAAATGTTGGTTTTGAGACGAAAGGAGCTCACTGATGCGCATCGGTCCAGTTCTTCTGCTCGCCTGCACCGCACTTATCGTTCGGCGTATTGCTGCGCCTCCTTTCTCATTGGATTTGCCGTCAGTAACCACCGGGTACTATCGTGTTACATTTGCAGCCCTCGTGCCATCTAATTTGGCAAGAAGAGCAGGGTCTGCTCAACCTTGTCCACTACCAGTAGCCAGGAGGTATCCACGTGCCAACTCAGAATGACGATTCCTCAAGACCCATGACGTCGCTCGAGAAACTGAGCCGTCGAGCCTTCCTCGCGCGCGCAGGTGCAGCAGGAGTGGTCACCGCAACCGCATCGGTCGCGGCTCCGAAGGCTTCCGCCACTTCTGCTGAACAGCAGCCCTCCCCGCCCGGAGCGACCATTCCGGGCACCGTACCGATAACGCTGAAGGTGAATGGCGAAACGTACAAACTGCAGATTGACTCGCGGGCTACGCTGCTCGATACCTTGCGCGAGACGCTACAGCTTACCGGCACCAAGAAGGGCTGTGATCACGGTCAGTGCGGTGCATGCACAGTCCATATCAACGGCCGCCGCGCCAATAGCTGCCTGTTGTTCGCAGCTATGCAGCAGAACGCTGAGATCACCACCATCGAAGGCCTGGGCGCGCCCGACAAAATGCACCCCGTACAAGCCGCGTTCGTCGAGCACGACGGGTACCAGTGCGGCTATTGCACCAGCGGCCAGATCATGTCCGCTGCCGCCATGCTGCACGAGCCCTGGGGACCGTCCGACAGTGACGTGCGGGAAGCGCTCAGCGGCAACATCTGCCGCTGCGGAGCTTACCCCAACATCGTCGCGGCCGTGCAGTCCATCCGCCAAAGGGCCTAACGTCGCGAAAAGGAGATAGCCAATGCAGCCCTTCGAACTGATTACCGTAAATTCCATCCCCGACGCCGTGAAAGCGCAGGCAGCTTCGCCGACCGCGCAGCAAGGCGCTCAGGTCCGCTTCATCGCCGGCGGCACCAATCTCGTCGACTATATGAAGCTCAGTGTCGAAACGCCGCGCCAGCTCGTCGACATCAATGGTCTTCCCTTGGATAAGGTAGAGCTCGAGTCCGGCGGAGGGCTGAAGATCGGCGCACTTGCGAGGAACACCGACGTTGCGAACCACGAGACGGTGAAGGCGCAGTATCCTGTGCTCTCGCAGGCCATTCTTTCCGGCGCTTCCACGCAGCTGCGCAACATGGCCACCACCGCGGGCAACCTGCTGCAGAAGACGCGCTGCGTCTACTACCGCGACACTGCTTTCGGCTGCAACAAACGCCAACCTGGCACTGGCTGTTCAGCCATCGGCGGACACAATAGAATGCTCGCCATCCTTGGGACCAGCAACCATTGCATCGCCAGCAACCCATCCGACCAGAACGTAGCCCTGGCTGCGCTCGAAGCGACAGTCCATGTGACCGGCCTGAAGGGCGACCGCGCCACCCCTATCGCAGATTTCTATACGCTCCCAGGCAGCACACCCGAGCGTGAGACGGTTCTCGAGGCGGGCGATCTGGTTACCCATATCACCATCCCTCCGCTGCCAGCGGGGACAAAGAGCCTCTACCTCAAGCTCCGCGACCGCGCTTCCTTTGAGTTTGCGCTTGCCTCCGCGGCTATTGTGGTCAAGAAGAATGGTGATCGTATTGAATTTGTCCGCGTTGCGCTGGGAGGCGTCGGGACTAAGCCATGGCGCAGCCTTGAAGCAGAGCACGCCCTGCACGGCAAAACCGCTACGCCCGCAAACTTCCGCATTGCAGCAGAAGCCGCGCTGCGCAGCGCCCGCCCGCAATCCCAGAACGGATTCAAGGTCGAACTCGCCAAGCGCTGCCTCGTCCACGCGCTAACCCAGGCCACAGCCTAAGCAGGAGGGAACGATGGAACAAGCACAAGAGCAGATTAGGGAATCGAAGGTGATCGGTGTTGCCACTCCACGCATTGATGGCCCGCTCAAGACCACCGGCAAGGCCATGTATGCTTCCGACCACCACTTCCCGGGCCTCGTTTATGCGTGGCCCAGCACAGCTACCATCGCCAGCGGAACGATCAAGAGCATGGATACTTCGGTTGCGGAGAAGATGCCCGGCGTCATCGCCATCTATCATCACGACAACATTGGTCCACTCTATCGAACGCCGCCTGCTGCCGGCTTCAGTATGATTGTCGACGAGAAGCGGCCGCCACTCGAAGACACCACCGTCCGCTACTATGGTCAGTATGTCGCCGTGGCGGTGGCCTCCACGGTGGAACAAGCTCGCGCCGCCGCCGAAGCCGTCAAGGTCACCTACGCCAAGACCGAGCACAATACCAGCGACAAGCTACTCGGGACGCCCCTCAGCGAACCAAGTCCGAAGGAAGTCACCAAGCGAGGCGACACTGCCGCAGCACTGGCGTCAGCGGCAATTAAGCACGACGCCGTCTACAGTACGCCGGCGGAGACGCACAATCCCATCGAGCTTCATGCCACGGTTGCCGTCTATCAAGATGGCAAGTTCACTCTCTATGAAACGTCACAGGCGGTCGTAAATCATCGTGACGTCCTGGCTGCGATGCTTGGCGTTCCACCGGAAAATGTACAAGTTATTACCCGCTTCCTCGGTTCTGGATTCGGAGGCAAGCTGTGGCCGTGGACGCAGTCACCGCTCGCAGCCGCGTGTGCCCGCAACCTCAAGCGTCCTGTGAAGCTCGTCGTCAGCCGTTCCATGATGTTTCAGAGCGTAGGTCACCGTCCTGCTATCGATCAGCGTATCCAACTGGCCGCTGACGGCTCTGGCAAGCTCACGGCGATCCAGCAGGACTACGTCAACCACACTTCCATACAAGACGACTACGACGAAGGTTGTGGTGAAGCCACCGGCTTTATTTATTCTTCACCCAATGTACTAGTCACTGGCGGTCTTGCGCGGCGTAATGTCGGCACCCCAACATCGATGCGCGGCCCAGGAGCCGTTCCTGGTCTGTTCGCTCTTGAGTCGGCGATGGATGAACTTGCGCTGAAGCTCAAGGTGGATCCCGTTCAACTGCGCCTTGTGAATGAGCCCCAAAAAGATGAGAGCACCGGCCAGCCCTTCTCCTCGCGGCATCTCCCGGAATGCCTGACAACCGGCGCTGAGAAGTTTGGCTGGAGCAAGCGCACGTCTGGCATCGGCTCCATGCAACGCGATGGCATGACGCTCGGCTGGGGCATGGCTGCCTGTACATGGATCGCAGCCCGTACCGACGCTGAAGCCACCGTCGAGCTGGTTCAGGATGGCTCCGCCCGTTGCATATGCGGTACGCAGGACATCGGCACCGGCACGTATACGGCGATCGCTCTGATGGTCGCTCATGAAACCGCTTTGCCGCTTAATAAGATCGATGTCATCCTTGGCGATTCCTCACTGCCGCCCGGCCCCATCTCCGGCGGCTCCTGGGCCACTGCCTCGGTCACGCCCGCGGTGTTGCAGGCCGCTCAGAAGGCTGTCAAGACACTGCTCGCGGTCGCGGTCGGCACGGCAGGGTCACCCTTTCAGGGAAAGAAGGCCGAAGATGTTGAGTTCGTCGACGGCAAGGTTCGTCTGAAGGGGCAGGCGGAAGGGGCTGTCCCGTTTGCCGAAGTTCTCAGGATCGCCAATGTCAAGGCGGTCTCCGGTACCGGCAAGTCGCAGGGTACCTTTGGCAACCCAGCCGAGAAATTCTCGTCCCACAGCTACGGCGCGCAGTTCGCCGAGATCACCTGGCAGCCCGAGATCGCGCGCCTGCGGGTAAGCCGTATCGTCACCGTGATCGATGCTGGCCGCATGCTGAATCCACGCACCGCGCGCAACCAGATTGAGGGCGCCGTCGTAATGGGCGTCGGTATGAGCATGCTCGAGGCCACCGAGTATGATCAACGCAGCGGCGCTCCCATCAACAGCAACCTCGCCGACTACGTTGTAGCCGTCAACGCCGACACACCTGACATCGACGTCACCTTCCTCGACTATCCGGACTACAACCTGAACCCGCTCGGCGCCCGCGGCGTCGGCGAGATCGGCCTCGCCGGTGTCGCTCCGGCTATCGCAAACGCCGTTTATCACGCCACCGGCGTTCGCGTTAGAAAGCTGCCTATCCGCATCGAAGACTTGCTCGCTTGACCAGGCAGGGTTTCTGCTGGCGTCGTGAGGCAAGCGAACATTTGCAAATCGCGACATAGAGATTGACCCCGCTCCCCCGGGCCCTTGGCGCTGCCGCTGTGACGGATCGTCTTTTGGGTGGGTATTACATCCTGCGGTAGACGTCATGCGTAATAAGGGGAACAGACTTCTCGCTGGAACGACAAACCTGATGCCTAGATCAAATACGGGAGTGAGAGGCGTCATTATTTCGACATGCCCCCGGACAAGTGTCAAGAACGTCTTCGACACTTGGATACCTTCCCACTTCGTCTTCCGTCTTTCTCGTCCTGAGAACCCCACTAATCCAGTCGGTTGGAAGAAAGATATACCCGACATCAATGCGGCGAATCTCTTCGAGATTTGGCAATCAGCTTGCATAAGGCATATTGCCGATCAATAAGGAGTCCGGCGAGACTGAGCGTTACTAAGGCGAATGGATCTGATGTAACCCGACAGATTCCGATCACCTGGAACGTGCCATGCGATCAGGTGAAAAACGTGAGAAGCGATTGCCTCGCACTCGACCCCTGCCTAACGCGGTACATGGGGTCGGGAATCGTAGCCCGCAGAAACGGACAGCAATGACGATGCCTTCATTGGCGCGCAAACGTCTGCGGACGCGCAAGCTGTCCGAAGCGCTGCGAAAACTGACTCGGAGCAGACTATCCTCCGCGGTGGTTATGCTCGCGCTCGTAAACCTCTTTAGCACTCGTTCTCAGTCGCAGTCGCCGCCTGCCCTCCCGGCTGTGAACCTCGGGGATACGAGCTTCCTTGACGCCATTGCCTTCCCGGGTTCGGTCGTCGAACTCATTGGCCAGGGGGTACACGATAACAAGTCCCTCAACAATACCGGCCAGCCTGGACCTGGAATCACCGATGTCAACACGGGATCGGCGTTGCTCCACATTGCCTGGGTCGCGTCGCATGCGCGTCTTTTCGGTGCCTGGTACGGGGTCGAGACCGTGCTACCGGGCGCTTATGTAGACACTGGCGGCCATGGCATCGGGCAAGGACCAGGCGATGTCACCTTCTCACCGTTCATCCTTCAATGGCCGAAATATACGCTTTTGGCATGCCCATCTACCAGCGCGCCGACCTCGACTTCGACGCCCCGCTCGGCCGTTACTCGCCCGGCCGCTCCGTCAACTTCGGCAACAACGCCTGGGCGCTCAATCCCTACTACGTGGTGACTCTCTATCCTGCCAAGCGCTTCGAGACCAGTTGGCGCGTCCACTATCTCTGGAACTCAACCAACCACGCGCCTCCCGTCGACACCGGTGACAATAACACCCAAGCCGGTCAGGCCGTTCACTTCAACGCAACTGCCTCCTGGGAGATCGTCAAAAATGTCTATGTTGGCGCCAACGGCTACTACCTGAAGCAGATCACGGACGCTCGGACGAACGGCATCGCCGTGCCCAACGCTCGCGAGCAGATCGGCGGAATCGGTCCCGGCGCCGTCGTGAATCGCGGCAAATGGTACTTCTTCGTCAACGCCTACCACGAGGTTGGCGCCGAGAACATAAGCGAAGGCAACAAGCTTGTCCTGCGCGTAGAAAAGGTCTTTTGAAGACCAGTTCGTCCAACTCGGCGAAGCCTTGTCGCAATACCGCTTTGTCTCGTCGGATACCCCTCAGTTCACTCACAGGATTGCCCGAACAACTCCACCGTCCACTCGCAACGCCGCACCATTGGTTGCTGAAGATAGCTCGCTGGCCACGTAGGTCGCCATGGCTGCAACCTCATCAACGGTGGCAAAGCGCTTGAGCAAGGACGAAGGGCGCGCGTGCTCGAAGAATTCTTTCTCAACGGTCTCCCGCGATTTGTTCTGTTGCTTTGCCATGGCTTCGACAAAGCCGTCCACACCTTCGGACTCGGTTGGTCCGGGTAGGATGCTATTTACTGTGACACCAGTGCCGGCGGTAGATTCCGCGATACCGCGCGCTATTGCAACCTGCGCCGTTTTGGTCATGCCATAGTGAACCATTTCCGCCGGTATCTGGACTGCCGATTCGCTCGAAATAAAAAGAATGCGGCCCCAGTTCTTTCGCAACATCCCGAAAAGGTAGTGGCGGGAAAGGCGTATCCCGCTCATCACGTTTATCTCGAAAAACCGATACCAATCGGCGTCCGGAATATCCACAAACGGTCTCGGCTCGAAGATGCCAACATTATTCACCAGCACGTCGACCTCGGGCAGGTTCGCGATGACTGTTTCAGCGCCCGCCGCATTCGCAAAATCGGCGACGATACCATCGACCCGGTCGGAGCCTGTGTGAGACCGAATCGACGTCGTCGCAGCGTCGACACGCGCTTGTGTGCGGCCGTTTACATAGACATGGGCACCTTCTTCCGCCAGCGATTTGGCAATCGCAAACCCAATACCCGCGGTCGATCCTGTTACCAAAGCAACTTTTCCTGTTAGCTTCAAATCCATCACACCCTCCTCAAATCGACAACTTCATTATTGATTCCCGGGGTGGCTGAACGATTCGAGGAGCTTTCTCGCTACCCGCGGGTCGTCTCAAAGAGGAACCAAACGCGACGCTCGCCTTGATCGATCCAGTTTTCGAGGAGGCTGGCGGTGGCAACATCGCCTGCGTCATCGCAGACTGTGTGAACTGCTCGCATACTCGAGACCAGGGCCTTCTCGTCCTCGCGAAGCTCGCTTAACATATCTGCCGGAGTTACATATCCCGCGTCGTTGTCTGGGATGCGCTGCAGACGAGCGATGTGTCCGATGGAACGGATGGTAGTCCCGCCGATCTTACGAACACGCTCGGCGATATCGTCAGTCATAGCAAAGATCTGATCGCCGTGATCATCGAGCAGAAGGTGGTAATCCCGGAAGTGGGGACCGCTCATATGCCAGTGGAAGTTCTTGGTCTTGAGGTAGAGGGCAAATGCATCCGCAAGCAGGGCATTCAGTGCTCCGGTAATATCGACGACTGCCTTTGGAGTGATATCGGTTGGCACCTTTAGAGGAGATTTTTGGAGGGCAATGCGTTCTTTGGTCGTTGACATAAATTCTCCTTTGATTGGAAAGTTCCCAGCAGGTTATAAATGGCTGTTGTGGCGTTCTCGCGAACCATTCGGTCCTTCAACAGGTGGCGGCTAAATTCGGGTTTGGGAAGGTATCCTCGTTCTCGGCGTCGCTCAGATCCAGGCATGCGAAGTCCTTCTCGATAGCCACGGAGAGTACCTGGCCTTCCCCGAGCGCTACTTCGGTGTAGACCCCAACATCGTCGCTGCCTGCCCAGTTTTTTAGTTGGACCTCCGGCACGCTAACTGTGATATTTCCTAAGCGGTAAGCCACAGTTGCAGTTGGTATAGACGAGGAACTGATTACTTCATACGTAAGCCGGTCATCTGAGATCGCAGTGAATTGAATCTGCTCTCGGATCACTCCGCAACGCAGAAGGCATTTTATCTCCGAGGGCGTCACGCGAAGCCGCACGGAGTTTCCTTTGATTCGTAGTTTCATCGCAGACCTCCTAGCAGCGATATGGTGTTCCACTATGCCCCAGCACGCGGTGGGGAGCGGAGTAGATATTGAAAGACTCGGGGCGCAGAAACCCCACAAGAGTGATAGAAAACTCGCGGGCGACTTCGATTGCCAGGCTTGATGGTGCGCCGATCGCGGCCACCATCGGAATGCCACCCATGACTGCCTTTTGCAGAAGCTCAAAGCTCGCTCGTCCAGAGAGAAGCAGCAAATGGTTGCGCAAAGGGACCGCGTCCTGAAGGAAAGCCTCACCGAGAAGCTTGTCGACGGCATTGTGCCGCCCGACATCTTCTCGCACCGAATGCAGCTCACCGTCCGCAGTGAAGAGCGACGCAGCGTGCAGGCCACCTGTTTTTTTGAAAGCTGCCTGCACTGGTTGAAGCTGTTGAGGAAGCGTAGAAAGAATGTCTGAGCGGATCATAAAGTTATCGTGTTGCGGCAACGGACAGAGTGTTCTAAGAGCCAGGAGAGACGCCTTTCCGCAGACACCACAACTCGAAGTGGTGTAGAAGTTTCTTTCAAGAGTAGCCATACTAACTTCAACTTCGGGCGAAAGTTCTACCCGAATCACCTGCGATCGTAGTCCCGTAGGGAGAGCCACCCGTCTGGCGTCGGCTCCGTTCAGGAGCGTAGTTTTGACTGCCGATGGGGTTCCGATCGAGGCAATGTGTGTCGCATCACGCACTACGCCCTCTGTCATCAAGAAACCGGCAGCCAGTTCATCGTCATTGCCTGGCGTTCGCATGGTGATCGAGATCGACTTGACCTTGCGATTATCAGTAGCTCCATAGACAAGTTGGATCTCAAGTGGTTCCTCTACAGCGACGTCATCTTGCAACATGGCGATTTCGCCACGCTTCACTCGAAAGATCTCCGCAGACCTTACCGAAGGATGTGTGCCACTGAACGAGGTGTCAGTTTGCACTTCTTCCGGTTGGGAAGGTCGATGCTCAAGTTGAGCGTCGGGAAGACTCATCTGGAACCAGCTATCGATCCGGACTTACTGCCGCTGAGGCCTGCTGGAGGTGCAGTGCCGAATGCACCGGAGCCTGCAACTGGTGCAGCGCCCGATTTGGGCGGTGAGACGAGAATGGGCAGAATTACGGACACAGCCATGATCACGGCGATCACGTGAAGTCCACCCGTGTACGATCCACGGATTTGCCGCATGTGTGCGATGAGCAAGGGGCCGAATGCACTCGCAAAGCCCCATGCTGTCAGCATAAGGCCGTAGATCGGCCCGACGTTCTTCGATCCGAAGTAGTCCGCGGCAAAAGCCGGCATGGTGCCGAACCCGCCTCCGTAGCACATCAGGATGATGAACGCGAGAAACGCGAGAATCGCCGCTGAAGTGATGCCTGGCAATATCCAAAACAGTCCCACCTGCAGCACGAACATCATCACAAATGTCCAGCGTCGCGTGATCGCATCGGAGACCCACGCCCAGAAGATTCGACCGAACGCGTTACCAATACTGGCGATGCCGACCATTCCGGCAGCTGCTACGGCGCCGACCTTCGCAAGCTCCTGAAACATCGGCGACTCCTGCGAGATGACCGATATGCCTGCCGAGGTGTTCAGAAACAGCAGTGCCCAAAGAGCCCACCATTGCCATGTCTTCAGTGCGTCACCGAGCGTGTAGTCCGTTGCCGCACGTTGCGCCGTTTCGGTCGCGGTTTGAACCCAACCCGCCGGCTTCCAACCGTCTGGCGGGTTCTGCATGAAGTAGCCTGTGGCCATGGTAACGATCAGATACGCGACGCCGAGATAGGCGAACGTCTGCAAGACCCCGACACTCTGAATGAGGTGAGTCGCTACTGGCGCAACTACAAGCGCACCGGCGCCGAAACCGCCCACAGCAATGCCGGTAATGAGACCTCGGCGATCAGGGAACCACTTGACCAGCACCGCTATGGGCACGATGTAACTGAATCCGACTCCTATGCCTCCAATGAACCCGTAGCTGGCATAGAGCCACCAAAGCTTGTGTGCGGAGAAACTCGCCAAAAAGACACCAAGCCCGTAGAGGAAGCCTCCCGTGAGCGCGACAACACGAGGCCCTTTCTTGTTTAGCCAAAGGCCACCGAAGAAACAAGCGACGCTCAGGACAAAGATCGAGATGGTGAAGGTAAGCGTTACTTCCTCGATAGACCAATGAAATTGCTTGGCGAGGGGAACCCTGAAAACACTCCAGGCATAGACGGCTCCGAGGGCCATTTGCATCAGGAAGCCCGCTGCAGCAATTACCCAGCGATTATTCTTTGACATACTATCTCCCAAATATCAGTTGTGAATCATATTGAGATGCAAGCGGCCCGAGTGGGGATCGTTCAATTTGCAGCGACTCATCTGGAGCCGTTTGCTGAGCCTGCATTACCGGTGTTCTTCTTCGCTAGAAGTGAAGCGCCAAATATTTGTGCCAGCGAAAGACCAAGACCTGCCGCTTTCCGGACTTCTTTGCTGCAAGCGGTGCGAAAAAGTTTCCAAAGAGAAGGTGTACGCGTCTCCGCCTCCTTGACCGCGGCGTGAACGTGATCCGCATCGATAGATGTCAGGGCGCTTCCAAGAATCATGGCGATACGCAAAGCCGTCACCGCTTGCTGGGAACTCACTACATCCGTCACCTTGGCGATCACTGTGTTTTCCGCACTTAAAAGTCCATTGACAAGACCGAGGGCGCCCGTGTCGTGCAGGCGTTGAAGAACCTCATAGGCTTCTAAGACCGCTTCGGCGTGCTCACGCGGAGCGCTTTCGATGCGTCGAACCAGGTCCAAACGTGAATCAGGTGGGGTGTAGGTACGAAACTCGACAGCGACGGCCATATTATTTGCTCCTTGCCGGCGCGGCCGGCTGAATCTGAACGAGCGCAGGCTCACCCGGAAAGTGATAGTCTGCCCGTTTCCACTTCCTGTTTACCTCTACCCCTATCTGTGGAGTGCGTTTGCCTGAATAGCGAAAATTGAGCCGACGTAGAGGATCTTCTCCACGCTCCGGCATGATCTCCATCTTTACGGCCGTTTCCTTAAAAGCAGGTGTGTGTGTTGCTGGATCGACATGATTACCGGTCAGCAAATTGACATGAGACGTAAGGGGTAGATAGACCTGCTTCGCCTCAACGCGATCGGTTACAAGGACCTTACTTTTCAGCGCTCCATAGCGACTCGCCAAACGGACCCATTGTCCTGACGCGATCGATCTTTCGTGAGCAAGTTCAGGGGAGATCTCGACATAAGTCTCCGGGGTTTCCAATTGGATTCCAGGCACTCTGTTGGTCATGTTGCCTTCATGGAAGTGTTCCAGCTGACGTCCATTATTGAGAAACAGATCGAACTCGGAATCAGGCTGATCCGTGGGCTCGTTATAGCTGAGCGGATACAGTCGGGCCTTTTTATCTGGAAACGCAAAACCATCTGTATAGAGGAGTGGTTGATCTTTGCCGTCTGGATCGACGGGCCACTGCAAAGTGTTGTATCCCTCAAGGCGTTCGTAGCTGCATCCTGCATAGAGCGGAGACAGTGAAGCGAGCTCAGCCATGATCTCTGACGGGTGCTGATAGTTCCAGGATGCACCCATTTTCTGCGCGAGCGATTGCGTAATCTTCCAATCGGCACGGCTATCGCCCAACTCCGGCAGGGCTTGATAAAAGCGCTGGATGCGACGCTCAGTACTGGTAAAGGTGCCATCTTTTTCCAAGGCAGGAGCACCTGGAAGGATCACATCCGCATAACGGCAGGTCTCAGAGAAAAAGATGTCCTGCACGACGAAGAAGTCGAGCTTTTCAAACGCAGCAGCTACTACATTGGCATTCGAGTCCGCGTAGATCATGTCTT
>Ga0302313_10002102_pt1 | contig 14221 bp, 9 predicted proteins | sample III_Palsa_N2_2_FD_200454 | JGI IMG/M metagenome (GOLD analysis project Ga0302313, IMG submission 200454) | Peat permafrost microbial communities from Stordalen Mire near Abisko, Sweden - III_Palsa_N2_2 | ecosystem: Environmental > Terrestrial > Soil > Palsa > Peat permafrost | place: Sweden...
TACGCGTGTCTTTGGGGGTTGGATAGCCCTGGGCTACGGCGAAATGTGAAAGGGAAACGATGAGAAGGGACGAGCAGAGCATGAACGATTTCAATGAGACCTCCTGCTGTCATCTGTTCTGGACCGAGTGGAAACAGCAAGCCGGATGCACGATATTCTGTGCCTCCGGCTTGCGGATGACAAGCATGTGACAAGTTAGAACGATACGCGACCCGAGAACTGAAAGTCGCGGCTATCGGATGATGCGGTAGTCAGTGTTCCAAAGGTAGAAGCATTGATGCTCTGTCCGATGCTGGTAGCTGTACCTCCGCCACCACCACCGAAGGTCACTGAGTTCAGCACATTTTGGCAATCCACTCCAAAGATGAACTTCACCTTCTCCGTGATGTCGAAGCTCCGGCGCAGACCGGTGGTGACACGGAAGTTGCCCGGTCCGCGCAGACTGTACGCTCCGCCGCGAGGCGCATCGCCAATCATAAGCGGGTTCGAATTGCAGAACGGCGCTCCACTGTTTGCGCATGTGATCTGTGTGGTCGTACTTCCTACAGTCACCTGGCCGCCGGATCCTGGGGTGGACGAAGTGTTGTATCCGCTCGCCCCGTTCAGACCGCCATTGATGTAAGTCTTGGTGGGGAGATTGAGAGCAGTTGCGCCCGCGCCCCACTTCGAAGTCATGATGGGCCCGCTGAAAGCCGGATTGACGTCCGGCATGCAGGTCCCCTGATTGGGAAGTGATGTCGCGGTGCAGGCAGAAGAGGTGATGAACAGTGGCAAGCCAGAGCTGTAAGTCGTAATGCCCGAGAGTTCCCACCCACCGGCAAGCGCGCGAACGAGGAAGTGGTCCCGGCCGATCCCACCCTTGCCGAACGGGAGCTTGTAGACTCCGTAGGCGGCCAGGTTCTGGGGTATGTCGAGAACGCTTTCTGAACGATCGATCCGGTCGGCTGCCCATGATTTTCCATTCAGAGTGAGATTGCCCGGAATCGGGTAGCCGGTGCGGATGGTGCCTGCATCGTCCAACTCTTTGTCCCATGTGTAGTTTATGTTGAACGTCAGTCCATGCGTCGGTCGAATGGCAATCGAGGCCTCCAATGCGTTGTAGGCGGCGTTTGCCGAATAGGAGCCCCATGTGTCGGTCGTGCCGGAGTATTGCGGCATCCACTTCAGGCTCTGCGCGATGGTTGCGAAGGTAGCTCCGGCCGATGTTGCAGCCGCAGCCGCAAAGCTGGCGTACGGCGTGCCACAGCAACCAGGCATAACCGCCTGGGCCAGTGCCACGTTGGCGGCTGTGGCTGGCTGTGAGAGCAGACCCTTTCCATACTGAGGAGCGGCCACCGTACCACCGGCGCCGAGCGCGAAGTAAATCGGATTCACCTCGCCCGCCTGAAGGCCACGCAGGCCGGTCGCGCCGGAGACGAAGTGACTGATGCTGCCCGCGTAGTTCAGGGTGAAGGTGATGTTGTTGGTCATCGCCTGCTGGATGCCGAAGTTCCAGTAATAGAACGTCGGTGTGCGGTCGCCATAGTATGGGTCGGCGTAGTTGATGCCTGAGGTCGACTTTACAAAGGCTCCCGAGCTGTTGACGAAGTTGCCGACCAGGCCGGTCGATAGCTGGCTGGTCGCCGAGGGCGCGGGTATGGTGGGCAGCGTCGCTGTGGGACCACCGAAGTTCGTGTTCGAAAGGCCCAGCGTCTGGAAGCCCGTGCTGTTGTTGAGATAGAACGCCGGCGCTGCGTTCGGTCCGGCAGGATTGGCAGGATAGCTGATCGGATCGTTGAAGCCGGTTTGGCCGGTAGCGACCGCACCTGCACCGCCGGTGCCTCCACCATGCGAGTAGAGGATGGCGACGCCGCCGCGGATAACCGTCGTTGGAGTTGCGGAGTAGGCGAAGCCCAGGCGCGGACCCCAGTTTTTCCAGTAGGTATTTACCGGCGAGCGGCAACCGCAGCTTACGCCTGCTCCGCCATAGTTTCCGGCGAACTGGAAGTTTCCAGGATTACCCGTGTAGGGGTTGGTCTGTGTCGCATTCAGGAACGACCAGCGATCGAGAGCTTCGCGGAAGCTGGGAATGTAATCCCAACGCAGCCCAAGGTTCAGTGTCAACTTCGAGGTGACCTTGAAATCATCTTGAAAGTAAGGGGAGATTGGGTGATAGCGGTCGCCGATATCGGAGAACGGCTGCAGTGTGACAGCACTGCTATCGACTGCGCCAAGCATATAGCTGGCATAGGCATAACCGTTAGCGGTCACATACGAGGTGCCGCTGATGTTGTCGGTATCGTTAGGGTTCCACGCATAGGTGATAGGCGAGGAGTAGCTGTTGTTGGTGCTGACGTTCTCCATCAGATCCTGAAGCTGAATGCCAAAGTTCAGCGCGTGCTTGCCGAGTGTCCATTCAACGTTGTCGACAATCACGAAGGTATGAGTCACGGTCTTCGACGTAACATCCGGCTGGCTCCAGTTGGTTTGCGGATTGGTCCCGGCAAAGCTTGAACCTGGGAACTCGTCGGAGCCCTGTCCGGCAGGCAGTCCAGTAATGCCGATCGCGGCCGACTCATACTGCGCGATGCCTTCCGTGCTGTTTTGCGTGGGTGGTCCGCCGAAGTACTGATAGCCGGCCTTGAACTGATTCACCGCTCGTGGCGAGATGGTGAACGTGTGTTCCACATCGATAAAGTCTCCGACGACCGTTGACATGGTGGCGGCAAGATAAGGCACCGGGAGATTGGCGGTTCCTGATGTGTAAGGGACAGCATGGCGGCGGCCGTTGGTAGCGGCAACGGAAAGTCTCTGCCGTGGCGAGATGTCGTAGTCGACACGCGTGCCCCAGATGTAGTTCTTATAGCCGGTTGGAATGCCGCCAATGTAGTTGTTGGTCAACGAGTTGTTGATCGTGGCAGGCAGAAACTTCTGCATGTACAGGCTGATGGGAGACAGCTCGTTGGCTGGGATGATATTTGTAGCTTTGGCGGGATTCGGAGCGCCGGCCTGCGTTTGTCCGAAGGGATAGCGGCACGGTGTTCCTCCATTGTTGGCGGTGCATGTTGCCTGCGAGGTGGGATCGTAGATTACATATCCCGGTCCGCCGTTGGCTGCCAGGAGTTGAGAGAAATCTCCGGTGCGCATCTGTGTTGTCGGCAAGGTATCCGCACCATATACCGGTGCGGATTCAGCGTGCACCTTGTCCAGGGTGAACTGAAGGAAGAGCTTATCCCTGCCATCGAAGAAGTGTGGAATTCGCACAGGGCCGCCAAAGCTGATGCTGAGTTCATTCTGGTGATCGGCAGGTTTGGTGATATGTCCATAGGAGTTCGGCGTGGCATTCTGAAAGCCCTTGACGCCGGCCGCATTCGTGATCGTGGACCACGGAGCGGAGAAGCCCCAGGTGTCAAAGAGCGTGTTCCGGATGAAGTCGGCGATTGTGCCGTGATACTTATTGGTTCCGGACTTGAGGTTGTAGTTTTCAAGACCAGCGCCTTGATACTCCGCCGAGTAGCCGCTAGTTACGACCTGGATCTGGTCGATCGCCTCCAGTGGGATTACGTTGAAGACTGGCCGGTTGTCTCCCTGCTGGCTGATCGTCGTCAGTGGAATGCCGTCCACATAAAGCTCGCCCAGACGGGTTTCGGTTCCACCGATGACCGAAGAGCGGCTGCCTGTCTGCGCTCCCGGGAGCAGATTGGAGAACTGTGTGATATCACGTTGCTGGTTGCCGGAGACTAGCAACGGCAGCTCCATATACTCCGTGCCCTGAATCGTTCCGCCGAGTGTGGCGTTGGTTGTCTCCAGATTAGCCGGTGCTTCGGTAACTGTTATCTGCTCGCTCTGCGAGCCGACCTTCAGCGCGATGTTGAGTCCTGAAACATGCAGGGCATCGATCTGTATGTTTTCCTGCTTGTGCGACTCAAATCCACCGGCCTTCACCTCAACCGTGTAGATGCCGGGAATGAGCGGCGTGATGTCATAGACGCCATCAGACGAGGTCGGACGTGTGGTTTGGACCCCTGTGCCCACATTGGTAGCGGTCACCATGGCATTAGGGACGGCCGCGCCGGTTTGATCAGTGACCGTTCCTTCGATGGCGCCATCGCCGCCGGTCTGCGCCATGAGCGCGGACGTGGCAAAAAGCAGGATTGCCAGAGTGACGATGAGCCGCTTCAACGTCTGCACGCTCCGTGGGGCGACGTGATTTCTCGGATCGTGGTGTGTCGGAGCCCCAATAGTTCTTGCGTGCATAGTTTCCTCCTGCGGATGTGTTTATGGACTGTTGTGCTTACGACGGTGAACCATACGAGCCTGAATGCATGGATGTCAATAGAAAAAGAATTTCCATTTGAAAGAAATTGTGGATTGAACCGCGATTCCAGCCTGCGGATGAGATGCACTTGTCTGTAGAGTGCCCGTCAGCCGGGAGATTTAGCACGATGCGGATTTTATGCAGCGGCATGTCTGTCTTGAAATAATTTCTCAGTTGACAATCGACTCGCATTCCTTCTATCTTCCTCGTTCTTAGGGAACGGGGGTCGATCCATTGCGGAGGTTTGCTCAAATGACACGGCTCCTGCCGGAATGCGAGGCAGAGTATGTCCGCTATCACGAGCAGGTCTGGCCGAAAGTATTGGAGACTATCGCGGATTGCCAAATCACGAACTACAGCATCTTCTTCAATAACGGATTTCTGTTTTCGTACTTCGAGTATCACGGCAGCGACTATGAAGCCGACATGCGCAAGATGGCGGCGTGTCCGGAAACGCAGCGCTGGTGGCTCATCATGAATCCGATGCAAATGCCAATGCCAGATGCCCGGCCCGGTGAGAAATGGTCGCAGATGCGAGAAGTATTCCACTTCGATGCGGAGTGAAGGCCCATCTCACGATCGGCGCGTTGCGGAATTCGTCTGTGAAGCTGCTGCGCCGGTTATGTGGGGTTTAAACAGATATTCTGCATAGAGCGTCGTTTTATGGCGCGGATGGCAGGAGATTCATACTTTGAGAATTGTGGTGGTATCGCCACATCGTGATGATGCGGCTTTTGCGCTGACGCTGGCTGTCGGGGCGTGGATCGAAGCGGGGCACAAGGTCAGCGTGTTGAACTGCTTCTCGCGTAGTGAAGAGGCGCCGTTCTCAGATGCGGATTCCGTGCATGCCAATGATCGTATGTCCTTTGTCACGGCATTGCGTGGGCGCGAGGATGAGGTGTGGCGCAGGCAGTATGGATCGGCACTGACGCTGGTCGACCTGAATATGAAGGATGCTCCGCTGCGTCTGCATTGTCCAACGGATGAGGTCTATGGACTGACGGTGAATCCTAACGACAAGGCGTTGGCAAAAATTCAGAAGGCTGTCGAAAAGCTCAATCCGGCTGCGGTTGTGCTGCCTCTTGGTCTTGGTGGGCACATCGATCACCTGACGGCTCGTCAGGCATTGGTTGGTGTTATCCAGACTCCTTTGCCTTGTGCTTTCTATGAAGAGATGCCTTTCGCTGTAGAGGTTGAGAAGATAGAAGAGCAGGCGCAGGAGTTTGGAAGAGAATTGAAAACGCATTTTGTCCCCATCTTCACGAGCGTGCCAAATGATGCGAGCGCCGCGGTGGCTCGGAAGCGGAGAGCCATATTTTGTTACGATTCGCAAGTAGGCGATGCCGAGGTGGAGAAGATCGCGGAATTTTGTAAGGTATATGAAGGACGTGAGCGGCTTTGGGCCAATGTGGCCTGGGCTGAATCGAGCCTGGCTGTGAAGATATAGCTAAGTGCGACTCGAATCCTTACGATAAGCAAGAAGAATTTTTCTGGAGTGAATTGCAGACGTGCGAATTGGGATTGATCTTGGTGGGACGAAAATTGAGGGAATTGCGCTGGATTCCAAAGGGCTGGAGCTTCGCCGTTTTCGCGTGGCTACGCCGCGTGGAGATTACGACGGAACGGTTGCGGCTATCGGTGGCGTGGTTCGCGATCTGGAGACGGCTACCGGAGGCACAGGTAGCGTCGGAGTCGGGATTCCGGGAACGATTGTGGCTTCTACCGGGCTGGTAAAAAATGCCAACTCAACATGGCTGAATGGGCGACCCTTTGAGCGCGATTTAAGCATAGCGCTCGATCGCGAAGTTCGCTGTGCCAACGATGCGAATTGTTTTGCCGTAAGCGAAGCCACGGATGGAGCCGCAGCCGGTGCCGGCGTCGTGTTTGGGGTGATTGTGGGGACGGGGTGCGGGGGTGGAGTCGCACTCAATGGGCATGTCCACGCAGGGCGTAATGGGATTGGCGGCGAGTGGGGACATATGCCGTTGCCCTGGGCTACGGGTGATGAATTGCCTGGGCCGGAGTGTTATTGCGGACGGCGCGGATGCCTCGAGATGTGGATTTCGGGTACGGGGTTCGAGCGGGACTTTGCAGCCCATAGCGGGCGGGAGCTTCGTGGCAAGGATATTGTGGCGGCTGCGCAGTCAGACGATGCGGAGGCTCTCAGCGCCATGGAGCGCCTGTTTGACCGGATGGCTCGCGGACTGGCTGTGATGGTGGATGTACTCGATCCGGATGTGATCGTCGTAGGCGGTGGGCTTTCCAACCTGGATAGCCTGTATCCAGCGGTTTCACGCTTGTTGCGTGACTACCCATTTGGCGGCGGAGTGGATACGCCGATCGTGCGGGCGATGCATGGGGATTCGAGCGGGGTGCGTGGGGCGGCCTGGCTATGGCCGCCACAGGTTAGCTAAAAGATCAGGGTAGGACAGCTTCGGCTTCAATCTCTACACGCCACTTCGGGTTGAGCAGCGCGGCTACGACCATGGTGGCTGCTGGACGGATTGTGCCGAACACCTCGCCATGAGCGCGGCCAATTTCCTCCCAGTCCTCGGCGTGCGCGATGAACATGCGTGTGCGGACGACATGCTCAAAGCTGGCGCCTGCCTGCTCCAGCGCTGTACCGATCAGCTTGAGGACGGCGCGGGTTTGCTCGGCGGCGGAGAGGTCGTCGGCGCCTACGGGGCCGGTACCTGAAACGTGGACGACGTTGCCGATGCGTACTGCGCGTGAGAAGCCAATGATCGGCTCGTAAGGGCTGGTTCCGGGGATATTCTGACGTTCCATGTATGTCAGTTTATCCGATGGACGATGTGGGGTTAGCGTTCTTATTGGCCATAAGGACTTCTACTTGGACAGCGCGAAATCGTGGGGCGAAAGTAGGAAGGGAGTTGAGACTCAATGACCCTTTCCGCAACTGTTCCTTCGGTTCCAGCCGAGGCAAAGAGACGCCGGGTGTTTCCGACGCTGGACAGTAAGGGAGTATTCCTGATCGGGTTGATGCTGGCGGCGAGTGGATTCGTGTCCCCGCCGGTTGCGCTTGTGGGTGGGATTGCGTTCGGGCTTGTGGTGGAACACCCGATGAAGGCGGAGAGCAGCGCGTTGTCGAAGCTATTGCTGCAGGCTTCAGTTGTGGCGCTGGGATTTGGGCTGAATCTGCAGCAGGTGGTTCATGCTGGGCGCTCGGGGTTTCTATATACGGCGATCAGCATTACGTCGGCAATGGTTCTTGGGACATTGCTGGGCAAGATGCTGCATGTGGGTGGCAAGGCGTCTTACCTGATCACGGCTGGAACGGCAATCTGTGGTGGGAGCGCGATTGCTGCGGTATCACCCATACTTTCAGCCAGCGAAGAAGAGATCAGCGTGTCGATGGGCACGGTGTTCTTCCTGAACTCAGTGGCACTGCTGCTATTTCCTCCGATTGGGCATTTGCTGCACCTGAGCCAGAATCAGTTTGGATTGTGGGCTGCGTTGGCGATTCATGACACGAGTTCGGTGGTTGGTGCTTCGGCAGCTTATGGAGCGCAGGCGCTGGCGATTGGCACTACTGTGAAGCTTGCCCGTGCGTTGTGGATCGTGCCTGTGTCATTGCTTACGGCGGTGTTTATGGCGCGGATGGCTGCTCGATCTGGGGGAACGTGTGAAAAGAGCCGCGTGAAGATTCCCTGGTTCATTGCAATGTTCTGCGCCGCTTCGGCGTTGAGCACATATTTACCGAGGTTTCATGCGGGGTATGAGGGGCTGTCACATCTGGGCAAACTGGGTTTGACGGCTACTTTATTTTTGATTGGGACCGGTCTTTCGAGAAAGACGTTGAAGCAGGTGGGGGTGCGGCCCCTGGTGCAGGGAGTTTCGCTGTGGATTGTCGTTGCGACGGCTTCGCTGGCGGCGATTTACTTCCACGTCATTGGGATTTAGCGGGCCGACCGGTGGAGCGTGGGGCGAGGGTTTCGGCGCGCTCCAGGATGAAACGGTGGAAGGCTCCGGCGACGCTGGCTGGTTCGGGACCGGCGAGTGTGGCTACGGAGAACATACGCGCCAGCTTGAGACCGCGAACGCGGGCGATGCGGAGCGTGCCAAGTGCAAGCTGATTGCGGACTGCCCAGCGGGAGACGAAGCCCACGCCTAAACCGGCTTCGACGGCGCTCAAAAGTCCTTCGGTTGAATCGAAGGTCATGTGGATTTTGAGCTCGCGGAGGTGCAGGCCGGCTTCCTCGATGGCATGTTCGACGATGCGACGTGAACCAGAGCCGAGCTCGCGAGTGACCAGCGGAACATCGTGGAGCTGGGAGAGCTGAACTTCTTCGTCGGCCCAGTCGTGGCCCACGGGGACGACGCAGACCATGTGGTCTTCCATGAAGGGCTCGACGTGGACATCCTGGCGCAGGGCTGGGCCTTCAATGAGGGCAATCTGTGCCCGGTGGTCGGCGAGGGCTTCCAGGACAGTCTGGGTGTTGCCGCCAAGGACAGAGATTTCTACCTTCGGATTTTCGACAAGAAACGCAGCAATGAGGCGCGGGAGCAGATATTGGCCAATGGTTTGGGAGGCGGCTACGGTAAGGACGCCCGCATTACTGTTGGTGGTAGCAGCTACGGCTTGACGAGCTTGCTGGGCCAAGTCGGCGAGTTTTTCGGCGAAGGGAAGCAGGGCCGCACCGGCAGGAGTAAGCGAGAGCTTACCTCCGGCGCGGTCAAAGAGAGCGACGGCAAGCTCGGACTCGAGGGCTTTGACCTGCTGGGTGATCGCGGGTTGGGTGAGGAGGAGTTCCTCGGCGGCCATGCGGAAGTTCAGGTGGCGTGCGGCCGTGCGGAAGACCTTGAGGCGGAAATTTTCCATCTCGAACAGCGTACCGGGTTGGGTGTGATGTGGCGAGTTTGGGGCTGCGAGAGGTTTGGATTGCTGATGTGATTGCTTCATTGGCTGTGTACCCCCCTCCCCCGTCAAATATCGCGTAAAGTCTTCAGAAGATTCGATTTAGCTTCGGACTTCGTGTATTTCCAAGGTCTGTTTTATGCGTTAAAAGCGAATGCCCGGCGTGAGCCGGGCGGTGTCTGGTTCCTGATTTAATTGTACCGGGTGTGTCAAGGGGTGGACGTCCATGAACTCAGAGCGGAGGCGTGGGCTACGTCGGACTGGAAACCGATCAGGGGCTGGCGGCGGGATATGATCGGCTAAATCGATTTGAATTTGAGGGTGCGGCGATGTGCTTTTCTGCGACAGCAAACTTTGTGGGGAGTGGCGTGCTCGGGGCGGTGGGTGTGGTGACGCTGACCAAGGTGAAGCACCGGCGCGAGTTGCTGTTTGCTTCTTTCCCGACGCTGTTTGCGTTTCATCAGTTCATCGAGGGGTTCGTATGGTTGGGGCTGGATGGAATTCTGTCCAAACAGGCGGCGCACAATATGGGGGCGGCGTTTGTGCTGTACGCGCAGGGGTTGTTGCCGTTCCTGATGCCAATGGGTGTGATGCTGTTCGAGCGGACCAGGGCGCGGCGGCGGGCTATGCTGCCGTTCGTGATCCTGGGCGGCTTGCTGACGCTTTACATGCTCTGGGGGCTGTCGGCGTATCCGCTGCAGGTTTGGGTGCAGGGCAACAGCATCGTCTATGTAAACCAGGCGACGAACCAGACATGGATTGCGGTGCTGTACATCATCGCAACGTGCGGGTCGCTGTTCTTTTCGAAGGTGCCGATGATGGTTGCGTTCGGCGGGGCGAATTTGTTCATCCTGCTGGTGGTGATGGCGGTGAAGCGCTATGCGTTTACATCGCTGTGGTGCGCGTATGCGGCGGTGGCGAGTGTGATCATTCTTGCCTACTTCTGGAAGAGCCGGTTTGTGCGGCCATTTGAATACAAAGACGCTTAATGCTTTGAAGTCGCGATGCGACGCTTCGTGTCGATAACAGACCGCGCTATGTTTCTGTGCAGGTCGTCTTCGACGGCGTCATGCTCCCAATAAAAATGCCAGTGAGCGTTTTTGCACATGAAAAAGTTTCCGCTTGACGTTTCTTGACGTTGGCGCTTATCTTTCATGCCGCTCAATAAAAGCGCTTGACCGGTACGCCGACGAGAGAGCTCTGCGACGGTATCGATCAGCGCTATATCGAGGCATTGTCTCCACGATTGCGGCTCATTTGGGGCTGCGGTGGAGAGGCCGTGGATGCATGGAAGTGACCAGGAACCACTAACGACAGTTACAAGACACGAAAGAAAGCCTGGAGATTGCAAATGATACCGAGCTCGAACACATGCAAGCTGCAAACAGGATTCAACCTTTGCGAAGGTCGTACGGCCTCTCGCTGCGTCCGTCTTATTTCAATTTTTCTTGCTGCGATTCTATGCCTGCCTCTGGCTGCTTTCGGTCAGGCTGTGAATGGCACGTTGGTGGGCACCGTTACCGATCCCTCCGGAGCGTTTATCGCGAACGCACAGGTGTCGATTGTTCTTACCGGCCAGGGCGCCGAGCACAGTGCGGCGACCAATGAGAGTGGGAATTTTACGATGCCGGATCTTCCGCCCGGCACCTACACCGTTACGGTGACTGCACCGGGTTTCAAGAAGGTTGTTCGCGAAAACATCGCGCTGGATACAAATACGACAGCGCGCGTCGATGTCAGTCTCGCCACAGGCAGCACGACGGAAACCATTACGGTTACTACGGCGCCGCCCGAATTGCAGACCGATCGCGCGGATATTTCTACGACGATCGAGCAACACCAGGTAAGCAATCTTCCACTCAGCAGCGGCAACAGCTTTCAGTCGCTGCTTAACACGGTGCCGGGTATGGCGCCGGTTGTGTTCAACAACTCGCAGTTCTATAACGCGAACAACGATCTTTCCGTGAATGCGAATGGCCAGTCCTCGTATGTGAACCTGTACCAGATTGAAGGCATCGACGACGACCAGCGCACGGGCATCCATATCATCCTGGTTCCACCGGCGGCTGCGATTGCCAATGTGGACATTACGACCAATAACTTTGAAGCAGAGTTTGGCAGGGCAGTGGGCACGGTGGTCAACGTCACGCTCAAGTCAGGAACGAACCAGTTTCATGGCTCGGTGTTTCAGAACATGGAAAACAACGGAGTCAATGCTCGCAACTACTTTGCCACCGGACCGAATGGACGGCTGGTTTACAACTACACCGGAGCTTCGATTGGTGGGCCGATCCTAAAAGATAAGCTGTTTTTCTTTGGCGATTTTCTGCGCGTTTCCGATCACGAAGCCTCGACGGTCAATGAGAACATTCCGTTCTACAACGTTGTTGGGGGTAACATCAGCCTGGCTGGTTACTCAGGCCAGGTTTACGACCCGAATACGGGAACTACAGCTACCTGCACCGGCACAGCGACAAGCACCACGTGTGGGACGGGCCGCACTGCTTTTGCGGGCAACCTGATTCCGTTGACCAATCCGGGTATTAACCCAATTGCCCTTAAGGTTCTACAAGACATTGACGGGTTGGCCAGAAATCCCGCGACGAACCTGGCTTCTGCGAGGTACATTTCCGGAGTCACAACCAACAACTTCTCTCAGAATTCCCCCTTCAGCAAGGATTCGATCAGCTACGATATCAAGTCGGACTACGCCATCAATCCGAAGAACCATCTGAGCGGACGTTTCAGCCATCAGACGACAAACACCTATCAGGCTCCTCTCTTCGGGTCGTTCCTTGGAGGCCCGACGGGTGGAGGATTTGAAGCGACCGGAGTTGCAGCGGCTTACAGCACCGGTTTTAACTACGACCACATTTTCTCGCCTACGCTGTTTACGGAAGCGCGTGTTGGCGTTGCGCACCTGCGCAACTCGGCGCAGCAGTCAGATTATGGAACCAATGATGCGGCGACGCTCGGGATTCCCGGTAACGGCCCGAACGGAACGGACAATACACCGCAAGCCAGCGGACAGATAGCGTTCCAGGTCAGCAACTTCGCAGGCAACGGAGAACTCGGCACAGGCGATCCGTTAATCGGCTACTCGCAGTCGTTGCCATGGCTGCGCGCTGAATCGAATATCGACTTTGCCAATAACTGGACCAAGATCCTTGGGAACCATACGCTGAAGGCAGGCGCTGACATTCGTCGTGTCCGGGATGACCTGCTGCAAGGCAATGTGAATGCTGCTGCCGGAATGTTTGACTTCGGTGAAAACCAGACATCTGAACCTGGTGCTGTGGCCTTCAACGGGGCCGTCACGGGGCAGGCGAACGATGTGGCGAGTGTGTTGTTTAACGTTCCGTACCAGGTTGGCCAGGATACGAACAGCACCTTTCCATGCTTTCGCGAGACGTGGCTGTTCTTTTTCGTTTCGGACAAGTGGCAGGCAACGCCGAAGTTGACGGTGGATCTTGGTGTTCGTTATGAACTTTATCCCCCGGCGACGCCACGCAAGCCAGGTGGTTTTGTGAACTATAACCCCGCCAATAATCAGCTTGTTATCGCCGGGCAGGATGGGAACCCTTCCAACCTGGGAATGCAGACCGACTATAAAAACATTGCTCCGCGTATCGGGCTGTCCTACCGTGTGTGGGAGACCACCGTTTTGCGTGCCGGGTTCGGCATCAGCTACGTTCCGTTTGTCGATAACAGCTATGCCTATAACTATCCCATCAAGACGAGCACCGATTACAGCGACGCGCAAACTTATGGGCCGGCTGTTAACGCAACGGGTGGTGTGGTTAACCTGACCACGGGCGTCCCTGCTACACCGACCGTAGCCTTTGGAACGGGTGGAACGCTTACAGAGACTGCGGCCAACAATACCCTCGGGCTCGCCAATCTGTATATCCCGCTTAACTTCAAGAATGCTTCTGTCGATTCATGGAATGTTGTGCTGCAACAGGCGCTGCCAAAGAGTATGGCTTTGCAGATTGCTTATGTAGCCAATCACGGAGCGCGCATCGACCTGGCGCAGAATATCAATGTGCCCAGCGTTTATGGGCAGGGTGTGGGGTACGATCCTCTGAATATTTTGTTCGGCAAGACGGCGTCGGTAACTCAATACTTCCTCGGCGCATCGACAAACTACCAATCTATGCAGGTTGAGTTGAAGCGTCGCTTTACCAATGGTCTTTCGTTTAACTCTGCGTTTACGTGGGGTAAGGCGCAGAACTATCAGACGGGTGCGCAGGATGGCGCATATCTTTTTTATTCCGGCAATCTGCGTCGCAACTATGCCGTGGCGGACTTCGATCGGACGCGTAACTTCGAACAGACTGTTACGTATGAGTTGCCGGCCGGACGAGGTCACAAGTATTTCAACGCGGGCGCAACTTCTTATGTTCTGGGTGGATGGAAGACGTCGGTTATTCTCTCGGCACTTTCCGGATTGCCGTTCCAGATTACGACTTCGAGTCAGACGTCGGGCACAACCCAGACGGTCAACGAGACGGGGCCGTATCAAGTTACCCACAATGTCGCTGGCGGTACCAATGCGGCTGTAACCTGGTTCAATCCGGCTAGCTTTGCCGCAGCTCCTACGTGCGTGTACTCGGCAATTACCGGGACTCCTTGCGCGGTTGGCAATACGCAACGGAATCAGTTCCGTGGGCCTGGGTACTTCTCGGATAATCTGTCGCTCTTCAAAAACTTTCCCGTGTATACGGAGCGTGTGAACATGGAGCTTCGGTTTGATGCCTTCAACCTGACGAACACACCGGCGTTTGGTTTGCCGAACGGCAGTCTTGGGTCGAACCTGGGCAAAATTACCGGGACGCTAGGCAGCGGCGTCGGCAACGTCAACGGTGTCGGCGGTCCGCGTGTGTTGCAGGCGGGGGTGAAGATCACCTTCTAGCGCGGTATGAGGAGAACACGGGAGCAACGCCTGGGCGTTGCTCCCGTGTTGTTTAAGGCTGCAGGGGAGTTATCTGGGGTGGTTCGCGCTGGTGGAGGGTTCCACAGGCAAGGAGGGCTTTCGCATCATAGAG
>Ga0302313_10002103_pt1 | contig 14215 bp, 5 predicted proteins | sample III_Palsa_N2_2_FD_200454 | JGI IMG/M metagenome (GOLD analysis project Ga0302313, IMG submission 200454) | Peat permafrost microbial communities from Stordalen Mire near Abisko, Sweden - III_Palsa_N2_2 | ecosystem: Environmental > Terrestrial > Soil > Palsa > Peat permafrost | place: Sweden...
GGCTGCCAAGCCCGATACCGAATGGGCCAAGGTGTCCGACAATGCTTTGAAGATACTGAACGAGAAGGGCTAGTTTTCGTCTGCGCTGTTAGTAGCTGGTGAAGCCGCAACGTTGGAACGCAACCGCTACTTCGGGGTTGCGTGAAAATGTCTCCCAGAGAAACCCAGTGCGGAGGTTTTCAGCCATGAGGACAGATATGCCGAGGTCGATGCCGAGGACGTCTTTGTCGTACCAGTTGGCGTCGGGATGGAAGACGTCGCAGAAGCCGTAGCGACCCCATGCCTTCTGGCCGTAGTTTGCTTTGAGTGCATGCTGGACGCGAAGGCAGTCAACGGGAAGGAAAGGGAGCGAGCCGGCGGTGGCATAGGGGACGACGGAGCCGTCGATGCCTCCGAAGCCGGGAGCGGAGGGCTTCGGCATGGCGTCTGCGGCGCCGGGACCTCCCCATGCGACGTAGCCGTGCTCGGAATCGGAGGCGCTGATGCCCCAGTAGTCCTGTGAGTACGGTTTGCCGAGCGAGAGGCAGAAGGCTTCGTGGGCGCGGGTGGCGAGGATGGAGTTGGCAAAGTAGTCGGCGTACTTGTCGCGCTTGTGACGGAAGTCGAACCAGGCGTGGCTGTATTGATGGACGAAGAGCGGATCGGCGGCGGAGATGTAGTCGAAGCCGGCGTAGGACATTTTGGGGCGCGACCATGCGTCCCAGCAGGCGGGATCGACGGGGTGTGTGGGGCTTCCGATGGCGAGCAGATAAATCATCATGAGCTCGCAGTAGTGGTTCCACCGGGACTTGAGAAAGCTGCCCCGGCGCCAGCCCATGGAGAAGGTTTGTTCTCCGTTCAGCATCCAGGGCCAGTCGACACGTTCATAGAGAGCGGTGGCGGTCTTTACGATGTCGGCGTCGGCGTGGAAGTGAGCGCGGGCGGTGAGGACGCCGCAGAGGAGTATCGCGGTATCGATGGAGGAGACTTCGCTGCCGCCGTAGGAGGCACCAAGGTCGACGTCGTTGAAGTGATAGAAGAAGCCATGCTCATGAGGCATCTGCTCCAGGTGATAGTGAAGCGTGCGGCGGACCTGCGCGATGACTTGTGCGCGAGGCTGGTAACCGCGATGCTCTGCGATGCAAAGAGCGGAGAGGCCGAAGCCGGTGGCGGCGATGCTGGCCATCGGGCGAGGATCGCGTTTGGCGGGCTGCGATAGTGGCGTGTTGATTGCGGCGGCACGGTCGAGTATCTGGCCGGTCTTAGCGCCGACCTGCTCTGCGAAGTAGAGGCAGCCGCGACGCTGCATGTCGTCGAGAAACGCTTCGTCTTCAGGAGCTAGTGTGGAGGTGGGTGACGAAGGTTTTTTCTGCGCGCCGAAGGCTGGGATTTGTGGCAGAAGAGCGGCTGCCGCGAGCATCTCCAGCACTTTACGTCGTTCCATCGGGCTTACCTTTCCAGTGTGAGCACGGCGAGGCCGTGGGCCGGAACAGTCACCTCAAGTTTGCCATGATTCAAGCGTAGATGCTCCGGTGGGGACATCATGCCAGCCGCGCGCAGTTTCGTGACCTGATCCTGCGTGAGGTCACCGGCAGGCCGGCCCATGGCGTCGAAGGCCTTGAGGACGTTGCTGTGATCGTCATCGACACGCCAGAGGGTTACGCTGGCGCCGGCGGGGATGTTCTTCAAGTCGAGGTCGAAGGCCTTTGCGGGTCCGGCGGGGCCTGTGGGCATGGTGTATTTATCGCCTGTACCGGTCGGCGGCGCGTAGTTCCAGAGCGCGATGGTTAGTGGCTTGCCGGAGGCTGTTGTGGCGAGTGCGGATTCAGAGTCGACCGCGATGCGGTGGTCGCCGAGCTTGTGGAGGAGGGTGAAGACGTTGAGCGAGGCTTTGGGGATGCCATCTGCGGCGATCAAACCGAAGCCGCCGTAGAAGGGGCTGCGGACGACGCCTTGCTCCTCAAAGACGTCAGAGAACGCCCAGTAGGACATGCTTTCGGTGAGGCCGTCGCAGAGACGAATGTTGTTGGCGAGCCAGGGGCCGATGTACGGTGAGTCCGTGACGTTGGGTTCGTTGGCGTAGCTGGCGTTGTACTCCGAGAAGATAAGCGGGATGTGCGGGAAGGGCGAGGCGAGGATTTCGTTGTGCACGTTTTGCACGGCGCGCCACACCATCTTGTCGCGGGGGATCTGCTCGTTGGTGCCAAGAACATTGTCCGCGGTGTCGTTCGCGTAGACGTGCGTGGAGACGAAGTCTGCGGGGACGTTCTCTGCTTTGACGTGAGCGAGGAATGGCGTGACCCACGCGGCTTGCGCGGTGGCCGGGCCACCGACCTGCAGACGCGGCGAAACAGATTTGAGGGTGCGCGCGGTGTGGTCGTATAGCTCGAAGTAGGTGGACTGCTTTGGCGTGCCGGTCCAGAAGTCGAGGTTGGGTTCGTTCCAGACTTCAAACTTCCAGGTGGCGACTTCGTCGAGGCCGTAGCGGTCGATGAGGTGCTGGGCGAAGGCGTGAATCATCGCGTCCCAAAGCTTGTAATCGGAGGGCGGTGAGGTGTTGGGCTTGTACCAGAAGGCGTGAAGCGCGTCGGGATCGGCGGCCATTTTGCGGGGCATGAAACTGAGCTCGACGAAGGGGCGAACGCCGTTGGCGAGGAGGCCGTCGTAGATCTGGTCGACGTAGGAGAAGTTGTAGACCGAGGCGTCGTTGGCGGCCTGCGCGGCGAGACCGGGATTCTTGGTCTGGCGGGCTGGGTCGTAGAGACCGACTTCGTCGTGGAAGATGCCGTGGAAGCGGATGGACTTGAAGTCGGTGGCCTGCTTTACGGTGCGGAGGTCGTTGCGATAGCTCTCACGCAGTGAGAGGATGGCGCGGCCGGAGCCGAAGGTCTGCTCCCAGAAGTGCGGGAAGGGCGTGGTGGCGGCCTGGGCGTCGATGATGAGGTGTTCGGGCTGCTGGGCCAGCAGTGTGGGAGCGAGCGATGTCGCAAGCAAGACGAAAAATCCTGCGACTAGCGGCAAGTGTGGTTTCATGGGTCGCTCCGTTCAGAGAGTTCCAATTGTAGAGCGGAGGCAGGATGACGCCGAAGTGTCATCCTGCCTCCGTGTTGGGTCAGAACTGGAATCTGGCGAGCAGTTCGATGACGCGGCCTTCGTCGGCGGTGGTGGAGTAGCCGAAGTAAGCCTGATTGATGTTCGAGCCGGGGCTGGTGTTGTTGCCGATCGGGGCAAGCTGGGTTTGATTGAAGACGTTATACATGTTGGCTTGGAGACGGAGCATCGTGTGTTGTGCGCCGAACTGATGAGCGAATTCCTTGGCGAAACTCATGTCTACATCCTGATAGCAGGGGCCACGGAAGCTGTTGCGGCCAATGCCGGGAGTGTAGACCTGTGTGGGAAATTGCAGCGCAGTAACGAACGTTCCGGGACCTCCAAGCGGGAAGTTGGAGCCGGTCTCAAAGGCGCTGTTGGAGCAACTGCTGGCGTAGTGTGCGCCAGGCTGGAAGCCGAGTGGGCGAACAACATTCTGCGTCGCCGCGCCGCCCTGAATAGGCACGGTGTTCAGGTTGCTGGTGACAGGGGTCCAGGGAAAGCCGGTGTGCCAGGTGTAGGTCCCGTTGATTTGGAACCCGCTGCCGAGGACATTCAAGAGAGCGCTATGGGTGTGCAGTGTAGGTGTTTGATAGAGTCCCGTGGCGACGATGCGATGCTTCATGTCGTAGTCTGAAGGGCCATATTCGCTGCGGTTGTTGGCTGGGTTGGTCTGGTTCGCAGAGCCGTCGGCATAGTCGCCGTTAGAGACCTGATCCAGCGATTTGGAGTACGTATAGACCAGGCTGTAGGAGACATTCTTGCGCATCGAACGGCGCAGTTGGAGGTTGAGGGCGTTGTAGTTTTGGACGGAGTCTGTCTGCGCGAAGTAGGCTGCAAAGACGGGGGAGTTCGCCTGGTTGTAGAGAAAGTTTTGATTTACGAGGCGGGCGAAGTGGCGACCGGAGCTGCCGGAGTAGCCGATGGTTGCGGTGGTACCATAGATGAGCGTGCGTTCGATCTCGAGTGAGTAGAGATCGCTGGAAGGGTACTTCAGGTTGGGCAAAGCGCCGTAGACTTCAACCTGGCCGACGCCGTTGGGAAAGCCGTTGGCGTTCGTCCCGGTGGCGAGGGCTGGGTTGATAGGGAAGCTGGAGGGTGCGGTGGTGGTGCCTCGCGCATAGAGGATGCCAGCAGTATTGCCTGTTCCACCGCAGCAGAGGCCAAAGTTCGCGACGCCGGGACCGTCTTCGACAGCGTTGTTGAAGAGCGCGGCATCGAGGCGGTTATAGGCGAGCGCATAGCCGCCACGGACGACGACATTGTTCTTGAAGACACCGGGGGTCCAGGCGAAGCCGAAGCGTGGTCCCCAGTTGTTATGCTGGAGGTTCCACAGGTCGTTGTGAGGCGTCAACTTCATGCCCGCAAGTTCCGAGCCTGCTGGTCCAAGGACCGGGTAGTTGATCTCAGAGCCCTTGTTGGAGATAGGCGTGAAGAGTTCCCAGCGCAGGCCGGTGTTCAGCGTGAGATTGGACGTGACCTTCCAATCATGCTGGATAAAGCCCGCGTAGTCTTGCGAACGGAAGTAACGCTGGGTATTCGCGACACCGCCGGTAGCGGTGTTGGCATAGACAGCCTCGTAGACGGAGGCATCATTGGCGAAGGCCCAGAGACCGTTGAAGGCATAGGTGGGGCGCTCATAGCCGGAGAGATTGTCGTTGTCCTGCTCCCAACGGAGTTCCACGCCGAACTTGATCGTGTGGGCACCCATAACGTGGGTAACGGCGTCGCGAATCTCGTAGGTATTTTCGGCGAACGTGGCAGGCGTACTAACACTGGCCTGGACGCCATACTGGATGGCGAAGGGATAGTTCTGGACGTTGTCGTAGGGGAGACCGTAGTCGACAGAGTTGCCAGCGTCGGTCAGGGCATTGTCGGCGAAGCGAGTGGCGTTGCCGCGCAACTCGTTGAGCCAGGTGGGCGAGAAGGTGTGGATGTAGATCAGTGTTTCAGCGGAGTTGAGAGGCTTGAAAGGGATATCGTCGAAGGGACGGCCGCCTTCAGTGCCGCTCGTGTTGAGGTTGTCGAGCTTGGTGAAGTAGACGGAGCCGGCGATCAGATCTTTGGGTGTTAACTGCCAATCGACGCGTGCGTTGTATTGGTTGCCGCGGCTTTGCGCGGGAAGTTCAACCTGGGCGTTTTCGACGTCAGGGATTCCATCAAGACCACCCCCGGCACCGCTAGCCGGAAAGACCCCAAGTTGGGTGGCTCCGCCGGGAGTGAGCGAGCCGAGATCGAGGCCACCGGCGACAACGGCACAGGGACTATAGCCTGCGCAGCTCGGGGTGATGATGTTGATGACTCGGGCTGCCGAACCGGCGTGGGCGATGATCCCCGCTGAGACTCCTCCAGGACGCTGGGCTAAGATTGCGGCGCGAAACTGTGGGGTCTCCGTATAGGCAGTCGTGAAGCTTGGATTCTTCTGCTTGTAGCCCTGGTAGGAAGCAAAGAAGAAGAGCTTGTCCTTGAAGATAGGGCCTCCGACAGAAGCTGCCCAGTTACGCTCCGCGTTTTGATTGCGGATGGGCAGGGTACCCGGCGCGGGACCGCCGTACTTATTGAAAGAGTTGAAGCCAGGGTTGTCGTAAAGAAAGAAGGCGGAGCCGTGCCACTGGTTGGTGCCGCTCTTGGTAACCACCTGTATCTGGGCTCCGGTGTTGCGGCCAAGCGAGGCGTCGTAGGAAGTTGAGATGATAGTGATCGCGCCCACGGCTTCCTGATTTGGCGTTACCACCGCAGCACCGCCGTGCGTTAGCGAGTTGGCGCTGACACCGTCGATGATGTAGTCATTGTCGGATACGCGCTGTCCATCAGCCGAGATTTGGACCTGATTTTCCGTCTGGAAGACGCCAGAGTTGGAACCACCGGGACCCGCTCCATTGGGTAGGAAGACCGCGCCGCCATTGCCGGCGCGTGATCCATCGCCGGAGATGCCCGGGGCAGTGCGGAGAAGCTCATAGGGATCCGCGCCGAAGATCGGCAGGCGGTTGATCTCTTCACTGGTAACAGTCGATCCGATGCTGGCGTCTGAGGTCTGTAACGTAGGCTGCGTGTTCGCGTCGACGTTGACGGTCGTGGTCTCCTGGCCCGTCTGGAGAGTCACATTGAGGCTGCGAGGTGTCTCCGCCGCAACCTCAACGTTGGAGATGGCGTTCTGCGAGAAGCCCTTGGCGGTCACAGTCAGGGAGTAAGTGCCCGGAGGAAGTTCGCTGAACTGGAAGGTGCCTTCGGCGCCGGATGTAACGGTGTGCTTGGCCTGAGTGGCTCCGTTTGTGAGGACGACCGTGGCGCCGGGGATGGCGGCCTGGGTGGAATCGAGGACGGTGCCTGAAAGGCTGGCGTTGAACTGCGCACTTGCCGTGCCGGCTGCCAGCAAAACGATCAGGGCCAGCAGGAAACCGAGCGGGCGCAGAAATTTAGGTGTCATTTACAACCTCCAAAGGGGTGAAGCTAAGGTGTTTCGATCTTTGTTCCTGGCCTTTTGATCGAACAACCCGGATTTTTTATGAGCAATTTTGCTCAAACGTTTGCCTAGCTTAGGCAAACGTTTGAGCCGTCCGCAAATATGCTCCGTCCAGCTAACCGCTGTCAAGCACTTTAACAATTGTTTTTGGGGAGCCCGTGTAGTGGAAGTTTGTGAAAGACTCACTGGGTGAGGCCAACGGCAAAAACCACCAACAAGTCAGATGCAAAGTTGCGGCATGGCGGCAGGCCTTCGCTCGCGACGCTTTCGGCGCATCTTGGCTTGTCGGCGGCGGCGATCTCGCGGGTGTTGAACCGTACGGCGGCAGCGGAGGCGATTCCGAAGGCGACCCAGGACCGCATCTTCGCCGCGGCAAAACACTTCAACTACCGGCCGAACGCGATGGCGCGGTCGCTGCGGCATGGAAGATCGATGACCGTTGGCGTGCTGGTGCCGGAGATCTCCGATGGATATACGACGCTGGTGCTTTCAGGCCTTGAACAGGGCTTGCTAAAGGCGGGGTATTTTTATTTTTTGATCAGCCATCATCACCGCGCGGAGCTGATCGAGCAGGCATTGACGATGCTGGCGGAGCGGTCTGTGGATGGGGTCGTGGCGATCGACACCATGATGCCGCTTCATACGCAGATTCCTGCGGTAGCGGTGTCTTGTCCGTTGGACCAGGAGGGCGTCACGCATATCGTTCTGAACCACCGGCGCGCGGCGGAGCTGGCCATCGACCACCTGGTGGGGTTGGGACACCGAAACATCGCGATCCTGAAGGGGCAAAGTTTTAGCTCCGATACGACGCCGCGCTGGCAGGCGATTCGACATGCGACGGCGAGGGCAAAGCTGAAGCTGAATCCAAACCTGGTGGCGCAGATCGAGGGCGATGCCCCAACGCATGAGCCTGGATACTTTGCGGCACAACGGTTGCTGGCTGCAGATGAGCCGTTTACCGCGCTGTTTTGCTTCAACGATGTCTCGGCGATTGGAGCCATCCGCGCATTGCGGGAGGCGGGACTGCGAGTACCGCAGGATGTGAGCGTCGTCGGGTTTGATGACGTCCAGTCGGCGGCGTTTCAAAATCCTGGTATGACTACAGTGCGCCAACCGCTGAGCCAGATGGGCATGCTGGCGGCTGAGGCGCTGGTGCGGCAGATTCTTGCGCCGGTAGATCATGATGTGGTGAAACAGATGATGGTGGATCCTGAGCTGGTAGTGCGCGGGTCAACGTGCCCGCCCCCTTCATCGGATGGAAATCGAAGGCACCGGAAGCGGCTCGGTTAATAAACCCGCTGAGCTCCTGAATTAGCGGTATCTTCATCCCGCCAAAAAATCGAGGCGGACGGCCCGCCGATGCGCGTTCTATCCACGCACCGGCAAACCCGTCCGCCTCTTGGTTAAGCTCTACTCCCTACGGCTGGTACTTCCACAGGTCGTTGAGGTATCCGGCTTGCGCGCCGGTAGAGTCGTAGCCGTCGCCTCCGAAGAGCCAAAGACTACCCGACGCATCAATCCAACCTGCGGCTCCGAATCGACCTCCGGGATTGCCGGTTCCGATTACGCCCAGGATGCCGTAGCTTCCGGGTTGACCCTGGGTGTTCCCGACTGAGGAGCTGCCGCCCATCCAGGTCCATTGGCCCGTGTCGCCGGTTGCGCTCGGAGTGTACTCCCACAGGTCGTTTTGATAGCCTGCCGTGCCGTTCCCGTCATAGCCATCTCCGCCTGAGAGCCAGAAGTTGCCGGACGCGTCGATCCAGCTTACGGCTCCGAATCGACCTCCTGGGATGTTTGCGGGAGCTGCCGTTCCCTGCGCCCCGTAGGTTCCGGATTGGCCTTGTGAGCCCGTGGGAGGTGCACTGCTGCCGCCCATCCACGTCCACCCGCCCGTTGCGTAGAGCGTCGGGTCGAACATCCACAGGTCGTTTTCGTAGGCGAAGTTTCCGTTTGCATCTGCTCCTATTCCGCCGAAGAGCCAGAGCTTCCCTGACGCGTCGGTCCAGGTTGCACCACTATCTCGCCCACCGGGTATGTTGGTGGGGAATGGTGTGCCTTGTGTGCCGTAGACTCCGGATTGACCCTGGGACCCTGTGGTGAGGACGCTGCCGCCCATCCACGTCCACTGGCCTGTGCTCGGAGTGTACTTCCACATATCGTTGAGATAGCCCTGGGTTCCGGTCACGTCGATGCCCTGTCCGCCGAAGAGCCAGAAGTTACCTGACGCATCCTTCCAGGTCATGGCGCCGTATCGTCCGCCAGGGATGTTGGTCTGGGCTGGGGTGCCCTGCGACCCGTAGATGCCGGGCTGGCCGCCGAATGGGATGCCGACGGTGTTGCTGCCGCCCATCCACGTCCACTCGCCTGTTGTGCCCAGGGTCGGATCGAACTTCCACAGGTCATTGAGCTGTCCGGTGAGGCCGTAGGCGTCGATACCCTCTCCGCCGAACATCCAGAGATGGCCTGACGCATCGAGCCAGCTCGCTGCCTGCGAACGTGCGCCGGGATCGTTCGAAGGTACGGCTATTCCGAGCGTGCCATACGTTCCGGCTGCGCCGGACGTACCGAAGGTCGTGCTGGGCGTCTCTACGTTGCTTCCACCCATCCACGTCCACTCGCCCGTTGTGCCCAGTGTGGGGTCGAACTTCCACAGGTCGTTGAGCACACCGTATGCGGACCCGGTCGAGTCCTGACCCTGGCCGCCGAAGAGCCAGGCCTTACCCGATGCATCGGTCCAGGCAACAGCCTGTTCGCGTCCACCGGGAGTGTTGGTTGCAGCCGGAGTTCCCAAGGTGCCATAGACCCCGGTCACACCACCATAGCCGCCGCCTGATTTGCTGCCGTCGATCCACGTCCACTCGCCGACGCAGACGACACTCACATTCGTCACATTGGCGGTAGGGGTGCCAGTGCCGTTGGAGACGGCGCAGTTCCGGCCTACAGGTTGTGTCAGCACCGATACGTTATAGCTGCCGCCGGCTGCAATCGGATCCAAGAAGGTGAAGGTGCCGTTTGTACTCACGGGCAAGAGGTCATCGTCGTTGATGCCGGCCTGATCCTGCAGCATCACTCCTGAACTCTTGAGCCCCTTAATCGTGCCGCTGATCGTGAAGGAACCCGATGGGACAGCCGAGCAGGAGACGTTCACATTTGTGACATTCGCCGTCGCCGTGCCAGCCGGGTTAGCAACTATGCATTCCTGTCCTGCGGGATCGGCAGACACCGTCACGCTGTAGGGCGCGCCGCCGCTTGGAATCGCACCGGGGAAGACGAACGCATAGCTCGGGGAACCCACGCTCACCGTCACTTTGTTGCCACCGTTATCTTCCAGCGCCAAACCCGCGCCGCTGAGGCCGAAGACCGAACCGCCGATGCTGTACGCCTGAACGCAGGCAATGCTTACATTGGTGACATTGGCACTGGCCGTACCGCTGCCGTTCGTCACCGCGCAGTTAAAGCCTGTGGGCTGCGCGAACACCGTGACACTGTATGCGCCGCCACTAGTGATAGCCGTGGCGAACGTGAAGGTGCTGGCGTTCGCGCTCACCGTCAGGTTGTCGCCGCCGTTATCCTGCAAGACCAGCCCCGCCGCGGTAATCCCTGAAATCGTACCGCTGATCGTATAGGTAGGAGTTGGTGGGGGTGTTTGTGGAGTTGAATTACTCGAACAACCAACTACGGAGATCGTCGCCATGGCGAATAACGTAAAGACACCTAATCTGTTCCAGCTTCTCATCTCGGTCTAGCCTCCTGTAAGTGAAGTCACAAAGTTTGCTTACGATGGGGTTGCGGTTGGCGATGCTCTCTTAGGCATCGGAGTGTCGATGCTTAGCGCAAGGGTTCGTGGATCGCCAGAAACCTGCGTGCGCTTGACGGAATTCCGAAGGTGCCCTGTGTCATCTGTGCGTCCACTCCCTTTCTGAAGACTTACCTGCGTTGCGGCGCGATCTTTAGTTCACGCTGACGTTGACCTGTGTTGTTTGTGAGATCGTGCCACTGGTGCCGGTGATGGTGATGATGTAGGCCCCCGGTGTCGTGCCGGCGTTGCCCTGGCCAGAGGATGGAGCGTTCGATCCGCCTCCGCAACCAACCACTGCTCCGGAAAACACGGCAAGAGCGAGCAGACTCAACAGCATCTTCAAGCGTCTACGACGGCTCGGAAGAATGAGGAAGAAGAGAGACGCGACTGCGATGCTGCTTCCAACGGCGAAGCCTCGAGGAAGATGATTCTCCAAAGACGCAGTCGTCACGGCGGTGGTGTTCACGGTGAGCGTCGCTGTTACCGCTGTTGTTCCCGTGATCGCAGGAGGTGTCGTCACCAGGCAGGTGGGAACCTCCGTTGCGCCAGCCGGCGTACTTGTGACAGCGCAGCCAAGTGCGACGGCACCTGTAAAGCCTCCGCTTGGCGTGACGGTAATCGTGGAGGTCGCAGGCGTTCCTGGTGTGACATTCGTAATGGCAACGCCGCTTAGCGCGAAGCTCGGAACGGGCGCAGTGCCAGTTACCGTAACGGAGACGCTCGTAGCCTGAGTGATGCTTCCTGACGTTCCGCTAACGTTGACCGTATACGTTCCGTCAGCCGTGCCTGTTGAGGTTGCGACAGTGAGTGTTGCTGTTACCGCTGCAGCACCTGTGATTGCCGGGGGAGCAGAGACGGAGCAGGTTGGCGGATCATTCAGTGTGCTCGCCGCTACAGAGCACGTGAGAGCCACCGTGCCGGTGAAGGAGTTATTAGGCGTGACCGTGATGATGGAAGTGCCGGTCGTTCCTGGCGTTGCGATCGTAATAGGGCTGCTGCCAAGCACAAAACCCGGAACGACGGGAATGGTCACGACCACCGGAATGCTTATGCTGGCAGTGAGGCTTCCTGAAGTGCCGAGAATGTTGAGAGCGTAGGTGCCGGCGGGCAGTGCGGTGTCGGTGTTGATGGTAAGCGTGCCATTGACCGAAAGGTCTCCTGTAACTGCGGCGGATGCAGCCGAGCAGGTGGGGACATCTGTCACGCCAGAGGGTGGGGTGACCGTGCAGGTGAACACCACGTTGCCCGTGAACCCGTTGCTCGGAGCAACGGTGACGGTCGAAGCGGCGCTGGAACCCGGCGACGTGATGTTCACAGGCGTAGCGGCAAGCGCAAAGCCCTGCGTTCCTGGACCGACGCCGTTGGTGATTGAGACTGTAGTAGACGAGGGCTGATAGACCGTGTCGCCGGAGTACTGCACCGTGAGCATGTTCGCTCCCGGCAGGAGAGCCGCACTATTGAATGCAAAACCTGCCGATGAGATATCGCCACCGATGGCAGCCAGCTTTACCTGTGCGATCGCATAACCAGCGGTGCCAATCGTTACATATCCCGTTGGAGCGCTCTTGCCCGTCTGGCCTGTAACTGTCGTAGCGATGTTCACTGCGGCCGCGGATGAGGTGGAGACAGTCGAAGAGCTTGCTGTTGTTGTTGAGGCCAGGAGATTGCTGCCCAGGACGATGATGGTTTCAGAGCCGGTGATCGGGTTGTAGTTTGCATCGCCCGGATAGGCGATTGTGAGGGTGTACGTTCCCGCAGCCAGGGAGGTTGCCGTAATGGTGCCGACACCTTCGGCGGAGCCGGTGCCGAGATCGAGCGTCGACTGCAAAGGAGCATCGGCGGGCACACCGGCGGGGAGACCGGTTATGGTGACGGTGCCTGTCGGCGGTGCAACAGGGCTATAGACATAGCTTCCATAGATCTGTTCGATCTGGTTGTTTGCTCCGTTTTCTACCTCGACCGTGAAGACAATCGGTCCAGCACCCTGAAAGGTAGTGGGGCCGGTCTGGGCGGTGCTGACGAATCCGAGTGTAGGAGTGTCTTTTACAACGGTGAGAGTAACCGCGGACGACGAAGATTTCGTGTAGCTGTTATCCCCGGAGTAGGTCGCCATGAGAGAGTGTGCGCCGATGCCGAGAGGCGCATTGGTTGCAGCTTCGCCATTGGAATTGACCTGCACAGTGGTGAGGTTGCTTGTGCCATCGGCAAAGGTGACGCTTCCTGTCGGGATGCCGTAGCTGGTACCACCGGACAATGGCGTTGGCAAAGCAGTGAGGACGAATTGTGTTCCATACGGAACCTGCGCCCCCGAATTTACGGCATTCTTTCCTTCGCTGATTACATCGAAGATGCCGAACTGAACCTGGCTGGCTTCAGGAGTCACGGTGATTTGAGTCGGAGTCGACTTGCTTGCGGCAGTCACTCCATCTCCGCTGTATTGACCCCAGATGTTGTACGTCCCTCCCGGCAACGCGTTGTACGTGCCGTTGAAGCTGCCATTGCTGAGGTTGAAGACCGTTTGTCCGGCCTGCAGCGGCTCTGTGCTGTCGGCCATCAGCGCCACCGCGCCGGTTGGTGCTGTGCTCGCTGTCACCGATCCGGTGAAGGTGACCGTCTGGCCATGCGCGATGCTGGTGGAAGAAGGCGTGAGAGTAGTAGTGGAGCTGGCGAACTTAACATTCTGCCAGTTGGTCAACAACGCGTTTGCGTCGAGAGAGCCAAGTCCGGTGGCCAGGTCGTAACCCGCTGTGGCGTTGTACTCAGGCACGGAACCCTTGCCGATTTGGCCTTCACGCGTGCCATCGGTGTTGGTCACGGGGTTTGCTACGGCAATGCAGCCCGTCGACCCAAGTGCGCACGGTACGGAGTTCGTTCCCTGCACCACATCATGGAAGACGGCGGGGAACTGTGTCGCCATTGGGTACAGGATGTAGTCAGCCTGCCCCTGACGTCCGTACCGCTGATTGACGAGAGCCATCATCGCGGCGAAAGCAGGCGTAGAGGCAGAGGTCCCACCAACGCCGGAGATCTGAACAACGCTTCCGCTGGTAGCCGGTTGACAATCGCCATCGGCGGCGCAGGTTGGATAGTAGCTGGCGTTGGCTCCTGAAGAGGCGAAGAGTGAGACGTCTGGAATATCGCGAGCACCATCTGCTGGAACGCCGGGCCCTGTCTGCCAGGAGGGCTTAGGATAGGGACCCGTGACGAGTCCAAGAGTGCTGGGCCCTCCGCTGCCTGCTTCAATGGTCGTCTCGCCGCTGGTGTAGGGGACGATATTTGAACCGTACTGGCTGTTATTCCAGGCCTGCTCAGGAATGAAGCCCTTGATGGAAACAGTGGGCGTGCTGTTGCTGGCGGTTGTATTCCAGTACGTCTCTAGCTGGTTGTTGATGGCTGTATTGCCCTGGTTGTACGAGCTGTAATAGAAGTCTGTGCCGCCAACGGCGACGTCATAGGGCGTGGAGGCGAATCCGCTTACGGCCTGACCTTCGACAGCGTAGGCCTGTTTGTCGGGATTATCGCAATTGGCCGAGCCACTATCGCCGGTAGAGACCGCAACGGTGATTCCCTGCGCGGCGGCTTGTTCCCACAAGGTATTGAGGAATTGATTTTCGCTGCCTAGCAGCGCTTCACAACCGCCAAAGCTGAGACTGAGGATGGGTGCGATATTGCTGTATACGGCATGTCCTGCCGCGAGGATAAGGCCTGGATTCAAAGTGGTATCCGCGGCAATTACCAAATCGATATTGGCCTTCGGGGCTACCGCTCCGGCCCACTCGACGTCGAGATACGCTTCCCCAGAGTCGTAGTTCGGACCGTCGGGATTGTTGATCCCATCGATTCCAGGATCGTTGCCGTCGAGGATGACTTGCGTTGGATTGACG
>Ga0302313_10002119_pt1 | contig 14148 bp, 12 predicted proteins | sample III_Palsa_N2_2_FD_200454 | JGI IMG/M metagenome (GOLD analysis project Ga0302313, IMG submission 200454) | Peat permafrost microbial communities from Stordalen Mire near Abisko, Sweden - III_Palsa_N2_2 | ecosystem: Environmental > Terrestrial > Soil > Palsa > Peat permafrost | place: Sweden...
ATCCGCTCGCCATGCCTTCGATAAAACGTCGTTGCATGACAAGAAAAAACACGACCATAGGCGCGACGATAAGGAGCGCGGTGGCCATGATCTCGCCCCAGTCGCTGCTGTACTGACCGCCCATCGAGTAAAAGCGAACCACGGCGGTCTGCACGGGATGTCCCTGCAGGAAGGTTGTCGCGATCAGGAATTCATTCCAGGTGTTCATGCCGGCGATCACCGCCACGGTGAGCAGCCCCGGCGACACGAGCGGCAGCGTGACGCGGCTGAACACCTGCCAACGCGTCGCACCATCCATGATCGCGGCCTCTTCGATCTCCACCGGAATCGCCAGAAAATAAGTACGCAGCAGAAAGATCGAGAACGGACTGTAGATCGCCGTATAAATCAGCGACGTCGCGACGATACTGTCCAGCAGGTTGAGCTTCGCGAAACCGAAATACAGCGGGAACAGATAAAGCTGGATGGGCAAGGTCGTGGTAGCGAGAAAGTACGTCGCAATCCAGCGCGAACCGCGCACTTTCTGCCGGGCGAGTGCATACGCCGCCATCGAACCGGTCGCGCAGATCAGCACGATCGTCAGACCGGTCACTTTCACGCTGTTCAGGAGCGACCTCGCCATCTCCGCGTCGCGCCATGCCCGCACGAAATTGATCCACTGCGGCACATGCGGCAATGCGAGCGGATTGGCCACGATCTCCGCGCTCGTCTTCAGCGCGCTCACGACCATCAACGCCAGCGGGAGCAGCGCGATAGCAGCACCTAGCGCGAGGATTACGTAGGTGATCGTCAGCGTGCCTCGGCTTATCGCATGGTTCACGATTCAAGCTCCCGTTGCTGAATGCGAACATAGAAAATCGTCGCCATCAGGCCGAACAGGCTGATCACGAGAGCCACGGCGGCAGCCGGCCCCATGGTGAAGTTATAGAAAGCGTAGCGATAGGAAAGCGTCGAGAGCACTTCGCTCGAAAACGCGGGTCCCCCTTGCGTCAAGACATAAACGAAGTCGAACGCAAGGAACGACCAGATCACGGTCATGATCATCATCAGCACGATGGTGGGCCGAATGGCCGGTAGCAGGATGTAGCGCATCAGTTGGAAATAACCGGCGCCGTCGAGCCGGGCCGCTTCGATCTGCGCGGGATCAACCTGCCGGAATGCCGCAAAAAAGATCACGGCGAGAAATCCCCACCAGTGCCAGAGATCCACCGATGCAACAGCCAGCAATGCCGTCGACGGATGCGCGAGCGGGTCGTCGAGGTGTACGCCGAAGACATGCAGCCAGCCTATAAGCCCGCCGTCCGGGTTGTAGATCATGCCCTGCCAGATCCGCGCAATAACCACGGTGGCGATGATGGCGGGAAGGAAATAGACAATCTGGAAAAAGGTCCGTCCGCGCCGCACCATCAGCAGCAGGGACGCAGCAACAAGACCCATGATGATCGGCACGGTGAGGAACAGCGCGGTCCACTTGACGTTGTTCAGAAGCGCCGAGAAAAACACGGGATCGTCGAACATTGCGCGGAAATTGTCGAGCCCCGCGAACACCGGATCCGACGTGCCGTCCCAACTGACAAACGCCATGGCGATCGTGAGCAACGCCGGGATCAGGATGATCAGCACGTTAATCAGCAACGCCGGCAAGAGAAACCACATAAGGTCAGCTCACAGTGGCATTTCAACGTTTCAACGGGACAGCGCGACAGTCTCGTGACCAACGCGCGCGGCGGCAACTCCTCGGCAACCCATCAGCGCGGAGGCAACGGCGGCACCTTGCCCTCCTTGAGTTCCTTCGCGAAGGTATCCTGCATGGTCTGCAGATATTGCGCGACGGTGATCTTGCCGAGCCACACCTGCTCGATGCCACGGATCAGATAGTCCTCGGTCGCGGGCGGCCAGTAGGTCCAGGTCGTATAGCCGTAATTTCCGTCGCGCACGCCTTTCGAAAACGACGTCACCGTGTTCGCAAACAGCGGCGAAACGTTCTTCTCGAGCTTGGCGGCATCCACCGACGTCAGCGGCAGGTTCCAGTCGCCTGGCCAGTCCTTGCTGATCTTGTCGTAGAACGCATCGGAGTACATATAGTTCAGGAAAGCGGCGGCGGCGTCCGGATTGATCGAACCCTTGTTGATCGACATCGTGCTGCCGATGCCAATCTCGTAGGTCGGGTAAGGCACGCCATCACGCAGACTCGGTAACGCGACGACGCCGAGTTGCTGGCCGGTCTGCGCAAAGGCCTTGGTCATGAAGTCGAACGAGAACGTGCCGTTAGGCGCCATCCCGGCCTCCCCCTTGGCCAGGCGCAAAGCCTGCTGGTCGCTCGACAGCGAGAAGTAGTCCTTGCCGAACCAGCCCTTCTGATACCAGTCGTTCAGCATGCCAATTGTCCGGCCCCGCGAAGTGATTGAGCACGACCGTCACATGCCATTCGTTCGCATCGCGCCAGTCGCCGTTGCCGACTGAGAACGGCGTGATGCCCTTGGCCTGCATCGCTGCCGCGAGTTTGTTCAGATCGGCAAGCGTCTTCGGCGGCTGCCAGCCGTTTTTATCGAACAGCGTCTTGTTGTAGTAGAGCACCATCGTCTCGAAGGTGCGCGGCAGCACATAAATGTGCCCCTTGTAGATACCGGCCTTCAGAGCCGGCGCAAGGATGCGCTGGTCGAGGTGATACTTCTGGATGTAGCCATCGAGCGGAAGAAGATGACCTGACTCGATCAGTGGGAGCGCATAGGTGGGTCCGGGCGTCATCACGATGTCCGGCCCTCTGCCGGCGAGGACGGCCATGCGGATCTGCTTGTCGCCCGCCCCGCCGGATTTGACATCGAGCGTGAGCGGGCTGCCGGGATCCGCGGCGTTAAACGGGTCGACGAGGTCCTTCTGCAGGATGCGCTGCTGATCCGGCGTGGCGCCGCGTTGATACCAGAGCGCGATCGGATCGCCGGCGAAAGCAGACGGCGTAGTAGCCGGCACGAGCACGGAGAGCATCGCGCAGATCAAGGCGACGCGCCGCGACGCCGTGACACGAGATTTACCCACTATTGCTGTCATCTTCATCGACGTCTGCTCCTTGATAGGCTGGATCTGTATCGCCGCGCCGGGGTGCTCAGGTGCTCACGTGGACTGGCGCGGTACGACTTCGAATGGCATTTCGCGGTGACGCCCTGGCGTGTTTTCGGGCAGTTCGGTGAGCCGTTGCAGCATCATGTGCGCGGCCACCTGCCCGAGGACGTTCTGAAACTGGTTGACGGTGCTGAGCGCCGGCGTGAGAACTCGCGCAGCAAAGATATCGTCGAAGCCCATCACGGCGATGTCCTCGGGAATGCGGTATCCGGCTTCCCGAATCACAGACATGGCGCCGATCGCCATCAGGTCGTTGGCCGCAAAAAGCGCGCTCGGACGGTCTGCACGCAGCAGCACTTCGCGGGCCGCGCTACCCCCGGCCTCCTCGTCGAAGCCGCCGTGAACGACGATATCGGGCACAAGACCCGCTTCAAGCATGGTGTTGCGGTAGCCGCGCGCCCGATTGTCCTGCGGGCCACCGGTGCCCGTGATCATCGTGATACGTCTGTGCCCGCGTTCGAGCAGATAGCGTGTGGCGGCCGTCGCCGCCGCGACGTTGTCGACGAACAGATTGTCGATCGGCAGCGGCCCGCTCTTCTTGGCCGAGGTTTCGATGCGCAGGACGCCGACATTCGCGCGCGTCAGCGGTTCGAACTCTGTCGCCCGCAACGCGAAGAACACGCCGATGATGCCGTCGACCCGGCCCTGCATGCCCCATTGAAGAACGCGGCGCTCACGGTCTGCGTCGGACTGGGTGTTGAGCGCGATGACGTCGTAACCGGCGTCCTCAGCTGCGACCTGCACGCCACGCACCAAGGCGGGGTAGAAGGGATTGGCGATGTCCGGTACTACGCAGGCCAATGTCATCGTCCGCTGTGTCCGCAGCGCCTGGGCCAGGATGTTCGGCATGTAACCGAGCTCCCGCGCGGCTCTGAATACGCGCTCGAGCGTCTCCCCAGGGAACGATTGGGTCGTCGAGTTGCCAAGGATGAGAGACACGGTGGTTTGCGACACGTTGGCGAGACGGGCTACCTCGCGCTGCGTCGCCCGCCTTGATGGCGTTGGCTTCATTTCCGCAATAATCCGAATTAGTAATTCGTATTAGTCGAAACATATCACTCGATTCTTTGCGATGCAACAAGGAAATACCCAGAGAAAACCCGAAAACTGGAAGAAAAATGGGGAACGCTCAAGGCGTAGAGAAGGGGACTGTTCGCGGCTTCCCAGATAGTCCCCGCAGGATCAGCGATAGCGGGCGCCGCCATCGGCATCGATAACGACGCCGCTCAGGTAAGAGGCTCGGGCGGATGCCAGAAACGCCACGAGGTCCGCCATCTCTTCCGGTTCCGAGGCACGCCCGAACGGTAAGGTGCCGAGCAGTTCCTTCCAGCGCGAGGCGTCGCCGAAGGCGCTTTGCGCGCGGTCGCGGTACAGCTTTTCGAGCCGCTCGGTCGTGCACGGGCCGGGATTGACACCCACCACCCGCACGCCGCGCGTCGTCGCATGCACGCCGACCGCCTGGGTGAATGCGACCAGCGCGGCATTCGCCGTGGCGCCAAAGATGTAGTCCTGCCGCGGCATCACGCCGGCGATTCCGATGACGTTGACGATCACGCCGCTGCCACGCTCCATCATCGACGGCAGCGCGAGCTTCGCGAGATCGATGTAGCCGAACAGCTTGAGCTCCCAGCTCGAGCGCCACACGGCTTCGTCGACGGCCTGCAGGCCGCCGCCTGGAATGGCGCCGGCATTGTTCACGAGTATGTCGAGCGGGCCGGCCGATCCCAGTAACGCCGCACGGGCGCCGGCATCGGCGAGATTCGCCGCCGTGGTCCGCACCGGCACGCCGTACGTCGATTCGAGTTCGCCGCGTGCTGCTTCCAGCGCCTGGGCATTCGAGGAGACAAGATGCACCGCGCAGCCTTCCTTGATGAGGGCCTTGGCGCAGGCGAGGCCGATGCCACGCGAGCCGCCCGTCACCAGCGCCGACTTCCCACCGAGTTCCAGATCCATCGTTATTCCTTCGTTAGTTGTGCCTTCCATATCGGACATGAGAGTTCATCGCCCACTTCTCTTCTTTTCCCTGCTCAGTCGCCGCGAAAGTTCGGGGCGCGTTTTTCGGCGAAGGCGGCGCGGCCCTCGGCGTAGTCATGACTCTGCGCCGCCTGCTCCAGCAGCCTGGTGACGACCTCGTCACGCAGCGCGCCGTTGCCGGACGCGAGCGCGTCGAGCATCGTCTTCGAACCGGAGATGGTGAGTGGCGCGCAGTCCTTCAGCTGAGCCGCAAACGCCTGGGCCGCCGCGAGTACGTCGTCGGCGATTTCGTCAATGAAGCCGATACGCAGCGCGCGTTCAGCATCGAACTTCTCGGCCGAATACAGGATGCGTTTGGCATTCGCAAGCCCGACCAGCGACAGCAAGCGGCGCGTCCCGGCGATGCCGTACACGATCGACAGCCGCGCCGCCGGAATCGCGAAGCTCGCGCCCGGCACGGCGACGCGGAAGTCGCACGACATCGCGACGTTGCAGCCGCCGCCCATGCAGAAGCCGTTGATCGCGGCAATGGTGGGCTTCGGACACGCGGCGATCCGGTTGCAGCAGCCTTCGTAAGCGTGTTCGTACTCGAGTGCCTGCGCCGCGTCGGCGCGCACGGTGCCGAACTCCGAGATGTCGGCGCCCGCGCAGAAGCTCGTGCCATTGCCAGTCAGGACGATCGCGCGAACGTCGCGCCGCTCGCCCAGCGCGTCGAAGGTTTCGCCAAGGCGCTGCCACAGTGCGAAGGTGAGCGCATTGCGGCGCTCGGCGCGGTTCAAGGTCACACGCGCGATGCCGTCTTCGAGCGTGACCTGAATGGCATCGGCGGATGCCGTCGTCTGGTTTTGCATGGAAACGTCCCCGTTGATTTCGATCAGTTGGCTACAGCGGCGGCGACTTGCGGGCTCTGGTGCGCCGCGCCCGAGCTCAGCAACGACTCGATCTCGCCATCGGCGAAGCCGAACTCGCGTAGCACCTCAGCAGTATTCTCCCCGACCCGCGGCGCTGGCGCATCGGCGAGCGTCGAAGCGCCGTCGAACAGCACCGGTAGGCCGAGACCGCGCATGGTGCCGCCGTCCGGCGATTGCACGTCGACCACCATACGGACCGCGCGCGTCTGCTCGTGATCGAGCGCCTCACCGACCGTTTGCACCGGTCCGCATGGCACCTGCGCGGCTTCGAAGCGCTCGGTCCACGCGACGCGCGTGTCGCGGCCAAGTTCAGCGTTGATCAGGGTCTCGAGTTCACGCCGGTTCGCGAGCCGGATATCCGGCGTATTGAAACGGGGGTCTTCGAGCCACTCGGGATGACCGAGGACCTCGGCCACGCGGCCCCAGTTCGTTTCGTTGGCGCCACCCAGGGCGAGACCACCGTCGAGGCATTTGTAGACCTGGTACGGTGCGATCAGCGGATGCGCGGTGCCAGCCGGCTTCGGCACAATGCCACGCGAAAAATACGCGGCCGCATACCAGTACATCTGCTGCATCGATGCCTGCAGAAGCGAGGTGTCCACGCGTTGGCCGCGGCCCGTGCGCAGCCGCCGGATGTACGCGGCAAGCGAACCGAACGCGGCAAGGATGCCCGCATTGACATCGGCGATCGAAACACCGGGCTTGACCGGCTCGCCGCCCTCCTCGCCCGTCACGCTGATGAGGCCGCTGAAGGCCTGCAGGATCAGATCGAAGCCGCCGCGCGACGCGAGTGGCCCCGTGCGGCCGTAACCGGTGATCGAACAGTAGACGAGCGCAGGATTGATCTCGCGCAGTGCCTCGTAGCCGAGGCCAAGGCGCTCCATCACGCCCATGCGGAAATTCTCGGTGAGGATGTCGCTGTCGGCGACCAGACGCAGCAGCGCGGCGCGGCCATCGGGATGCTTGACGTCGAGCGCGATCGAACGCTTGCCGCGATTCAGGATCATGAACGACGGCGGCAATCCGCTGTCGCCCTCGCGCCGGTAGCGGCGCGCATCGTCGCCCTGCGGATAGCGCTCTACCTTGATTACGTCGGCACCGAGGTCGGCAAGCATTAGCCCGCAGGTCGGGCCGGCCATGATCTGCGAGAGTTCGAGGACCTTGACGCCGGCGAGCGGCTGGTCGAGATCGGTTGAGGTCGAAAGCATGTGAAGTGACTCCAGGAAAATGGGTGGGCCAGTGGTGATCCGCGCTCAGCGCTCAGCGCTCGGTCACGTTGGCGCGAGCGACGAGGGACGCCTTGCCGTCGCCACGCATCGGCGTGGACGCACGGCTGCGCGGCACAATGGCGAGCAACAACAGACCACCGAAGCAGAGCACCGCGGCGAGCAGATACAGCCCCGAAGTCAGGGACCCGGTGGCTTCCTTCATCAGCCCGATCGTGTAGGGCGCAACGATGCCCGAGGTCGCCCCGAGACTGTTGATGAAGGCAAGACCGCCGGCGACGAGTGAAGGCGCGATCGCCGCGCTCGGCATCGACCAGAACACCGGCAACGTCGCCGAGACGCCGATCGCGCCGACGCTCAGGAAGGCGAGCGACCACAAGGTCGGCATACCAGGAAGCGCCGAGAGGGCCAAGCCGCACGCGCCGGCGATGGCGGTCGCGGCAAAGTGCCAGCGGCGCTCGCCGGTGCGGTCCGAGTGACGTGCGATCAGCACGGTCGCGATCGCTGCACTGCCCCATGGAATCATCGAATAGAGGCCGATGTGCAGGGGATCTTTCTGGCCGAAGCCCTTGATGATGCTCGGCACCCAGAAGTTGAGCGCGTAGATCCCCGAGGTGGCGCAGAAGAACACCAGCGCGAACAGATAGACCCTGGGTTCGCGCAGCAGCGAACCCATCGTCTTGCCGCCGAGACGCATACCCACGAGTTCGCGCTCAGCGACCAGGCAGGCCTCGAGTGTGGCCGCTTCGTCGGCGGTGAGCCATGTGGCCGCGTCGGGCCGGTCCGCGAGGCGCACCGCGCAAATGACTGCCATGACGATGCTCGGCAGACCTTCGAGCAGGAACAGCCACTGCCATCCGGCGAGGCCGTGGGCGCCGTCGAACGCAGTCATGATCCAGCCCGATAGCGGGCCGACCACGACACCCGCGATCACGATGCCCGAGGCAAAGATGGCGATGGCCTTGCTGCGGTGCGCCTGCGGCAGCCAACTGCTCAGGTAGTAGATCACGCCTGGATAGAAACCGGCTTCGAGGACGCCGAGCAAGAGGCGCGCGGCATAGAACTCGTGGGGCGTGCGTACGAACAGCATGGCCGAAGAACACAGGCCCCAGCCGGCCATGATCGTGCAGAACACGCGCCGCGCGCCGAAGCGTCTGAGCAGGATGCTCGCCGGCACCTCGAACAGGACATACGTGACGAAGAAGAGGCTCGCGCCGAGACCGTAGGTGGCATCGGAAAACTTGAGCGACTCATGCAGTTGCAACTGCGCAAAGGAAATGTTGAAGCGGTCCATCGAGCAGAACAGGTAGCTCAGGAACAGGACCGGTGTCAGGCGCCGAACCACCTTGCGACAGACGGCATCCTGCGTTTCGTCGAGCGTGAGGACGCCGGAACGGGAAGTCATGCTTGTCTCCTTGATTGTGCCGATACGGTGCCGATCGGTTGCGCAGGCCGTAAAGGAACGGCCAGGCGGCTCTTTTATGTGTTCGGAGTATAGGAAGATCGCCCGATATGAAAAAATACCGAATCGAGATCGGCCGATAAGGCAAACTTATTAACGAGGGCAATCAGGGAGCGGGCATATGGAATTGCGTCAGTTGCGATATTTCGCGGCCATCGTCAAGCACGGCAACATGACACGCGCGGCCGAGTCGCTGCATGTCGCGCAGCCGGCACTGAGCCAGCAGCTCGCCAGCCTCGAAGCGGAAATGCGCGGCCGGCTGTTTGAGCGCGGACCGCAAGGCATGAGCGTGACCCCCGCAGGCGAGATCCTGTTTCGCCACGCGCGCAGCCTGTTGCTGCAGATCGACGATATGCGCGAGGCCATCCATCACGAGATCGCGCGCCCTTCTGGCCGCGTGGTGATCGGCATCGCTGGCAGCACCGCGCGCATTTTGGCCGCGCCCCTGCTGACGGCTTTGAAGCCTTACCCGGATATCCTGGTGGAACTGGTGGAGCGTCCCAGCGCCGAACTCGTGGGACTCGCCGCGCAGGGCTCACTCGATCTGGCCATTGCAGTCGACGCCGAGCGTGTGCGCGGCGTCTCGCTCACACCGCTCTTCTACGAACAGTTGTATGTGGTTCAGCGGCGTAGCCGCGGCGGTCGCAAGCCTGCAGCCAATGATCCGGATACGGGCCTACCGTCAATCAGGCTGGCCGAGCTCGCCGCGCAACCGCTGTTGTTGCCGAGTCCGCCGAGTACGATTCGCAGCCGCATCGAGAGCGCGCTGATTGCGGCGCATCTGCCCTACCGGCTCGCGGCCGAAGTGAGCGCGACCGACCTGCTGATCCGTCTGGTGGCGGCGGGAGTCGGCTCCACGGTGCTGCCCTGGAGTGCGCTCGCCGAGGATGTGGCGCATCGGCGCATTGCAGCTTGTGTGCTGGCCGACGCCCCGCTGCAGCGGGAACTCTCGCTATGCGAGCCAGCTGGGGTGCCGCTGTCCCCGGCCGCCGAAGTGGTCCGCACCGCATTGCTGGCAGAGTTGCAGCAGCTTGCGGCGTCGCCCGGCTGGCGAGGGGTTGAGTCTATCGGCACTAGCAAATAGTGCCCCCGCGGTTCGACCGCAGAGATCAATCCGGCCCACTGGGCGGTGCTAAAACATCGGATGCGCGTCCGGATACAGCGCCGTTCTCAAGGCCAGTCCACCGAGCACCACAAAGATGATGGCCGCGAGAACGTGAACGGCTTTTGTCGGCAAGCGGTCGGCAAACTTGTGTCCCAGATAGATGACCGGCACGTTCGCCAGCATCATGCCCAAGGTGGTGCCCGCGACGACCCCAAAAAACTCGTGAAAGCGCGCAGCCAGCGCTATGGTCACGATCTGGGTTTTATCGCCCATCTCCGCAAGAAAGAAGGTCACGGCAGTAGTGCCGAAGACACCCATCGTATTTTTCGAAACCGCTGAATCGGCGTCGTCCAGTTTGTCCGGGACGAGAATCCACACAGCCATCACCGCGAACGACGCGACGACCGCCCAATTGAGAATGCCGGGTCGCAACACACTCGCAAGCCATGCTCCTAGCGCGCCGGACGCCGCATGGTTGATGAGCGTCGCGGCCAGCACGCCAAGAACGATGGGAATGGGCTTGCGATAACGGGCCGCCAGCACGAGGGAGAGCAGCTGCGTCTTATCGCCGATTTCGGCCAGGCCAACAACGCTGGTTGAAACGAGAAAGGATTGCATGGGATGTTGTACCCGGGCCGCGCCGAAAAAACGCGATGACGCGCATTCCGGCGACCCGGTTAGGTCGGAATGCGTGTCATCGGTCTTGCCAGGCATTTCGCTGCGTACGCCATGGCAGATCTTGCGACCTGCCAAGCATGTTGACGTGCGCCCCTGAACGTCGCGTTCAGGGCGGCTACTCCCCAATGAGCAGGCGCGATTCTATCGCGCCGTGCGTTACAGATGCAACCTTCCTGTCGGAAAGGTTACAAATGCAATGGCCCGGTTACCTACGCTACCAGGATCGCCTTGGTCCCGTCAGACGGCTGGTAAGCCATGGCCTGTTCGATCTGGTCAAAACTGAATTCCTTGCCGGTTCGGGTCGTGAACATCGGATCGTCAATCACGCCGCCAAGTGCTTTCAGCGCGGACACGAGCTTCGCCGGCTCCTTCACCGTCCTGCTCTCGAAGTTGCTGAAACGCCTCATGGTCAGGTTCTTCATCATGAACAGCACGGACTGAATCGAGATCGGCGTGCTCGCTCCGAGAAAGCCGTAAATGTAGCTCGTGGAGTTCATCGGCAGGCTTGGCGCAATCTTGCCGAGCAGGTCGCCGCCGACGCCGTCGAATACCGCTGTCGTCCCCAGTTCGGCGCACAACGCGCCAAGCGTGCCGGTAAAGCCCTCGTTCGTCACGATCACGTGCTCCACGCCCAGACCATGGAGCGCTTCCCGCGCCGCTCCGGTGCGCACGAGGAAAATCGCCGGCAGGTTTCTGCGGCGTGCGAGTGAAGCGAGCGCATATCCCGTAGCCGAATTCCCGGCCGTGACGATGACGCCCTTGTGGCCCGCTTCGGCAATCTCTTCCAGAAACGCGAAGGCCGTCATGACATTGACCAGCGAACCGGAATAGTCCCTCGCACGCACATGCTCCGGCAGAATCACACAACTCGTGTAGGGCACCTGCGCTCTCTCGCACCACAGCCCGATACCCTCTGGGCTTCTGCCGAGCGACCGGTAGATCGCCACTTGCCTGCCCGCATACTCCGCCGGTACGCCTGCCCCGGCTGCGACCACCCTCCCTGATCCCGACGCACCCCACACGTCATGCTGGCCCCCTGCCAACGGGTTGCCCGCCGCTGCCGGCATTTTGAGGAACGTCCTGTCGCCGTGGTTGATTGCCGACGCATCCATGTCGACAAGGATATGGCCCGGCGCAGGCTCGATTGGGGTCGGGATGTCACGCACTTCCAGCTCACGGCTGGGTGTCACACAAATCGCTTTCATGGATCAGCTCCCGATTGTTTCGGCTCCGCTCCCGATTCCGGTTGCGGTGTCAATGACTGCACAACCCGTAACATAAGCAACTTCATCCATTGCCGAAACGTAGCCTCAGGACATACCATCAATTCCACTTTGGAATGGATGACGGTGAAGCACATGGACCGACTGGATGCGATCCGGCTGTTTGTACGTCTCGTCGAATGCGGCAGTTTTTCCGCCGTGGGACGTGAGGAGGGAATCGGACAACCTGCAGTCAGCAAGCAGATCGTTGCGCTGGAACGGCATCTCGGCGCGCAACTGGTTTTGCGTACCTCGCGCCAGATCGCGATCACCGACGCGGGACAAGCCTTCTATGAATCGGCAAAGCAACTGGTGGACGAGTTCGACGCGCTCGAGTCTTCGGTGGGCGCGCGTCAGCAGTCACCACGAGGTCTTGTCAGGCTTAGCACCGCTCCAGCGCATGGCCGGCTTTGCATTACGCCGCTGCTCCCCGAATTCTTTCGGCGCTATCCCGATGTCGCAATCGAATTGTCCACGTCGGAGCGGCCTGTCGACCTGGTTGGAGAAGGGGTGGATCTGGCCATCCGTCATGGAAGGCTGGTCGACTCCTCGCTCACCGCGAGGAAATTGTCCGAGACCGATTTCGTGCTGGCGGCAAGCCCAGGCTATCTGGCCTCGAAGGGTGTGCCGACCCGGCTTTCGGAACTGGACGCGCACACCTGCATCGCGTTTGCGAAAGGCCGTGAGCGCAGCCCCTGGTCACTCAAGGTCGGGCGGGAAACCGTCTCTTACGTTCCGCACGGTTCGGTGATTACCGGGGATGCCGAGCATATTCGCGCGGCCGTGCTGTGCGGTCTCGGCATCGCACAGGCGCCGTTCTGGTTGCTCGCGGAAGAGATCCGCTCCGGCGAGGTCAAGGTATTGCTGCCCGGCTTACAGCCGGAGAAGGTGCCGAGCCATGTCGTTTATCCGGCTGGCCGCCGGGTACCGATGCGAGTGCGCGTGTTCATCGAATACCTCGCGGCGGCCTTCGAGCGTCCTGGGGGTTGAGAAGACGCGATTGACGTCGACTAGACCTCCGATTCCCGATACTTCGCGAACTTCGACGTCTGGCCGATCCCTGGGTTGAAGCAGTTGCACGGATCGAGTTCCTGATAGAACGTCGCAAGCTGCGGCTTCGCGCGGTACAGGTGCCCGACATTGTGTTCCGCCGGATATTCGGCGCCGCGGCGGTCCAGCAGTGTCCACATCTTGTGTTCGACTTCGAGGCAGTCGTTGCCCTTCTTGACGATGTAATCCTGGTGGAACACGTGGCAGAGGAAGTGGCCGTAATACATTTTGATCGAAATCGTCTCTTCGATGTCGGGTGGCAGCGTCTCGATCCAGTCGCGGTCATTACGCCGCAATGCGATGTCGAGCGCGACGATGTTCTCCACTTCCCGCGTATGCACGGCGCGATAGCGCACAGCCGCGCCGGCGGCAGCGAAGCGGTGCAGGAACGCTTTCGTGCCTTCTTCGTCCGTGCACTCGAAATAACCGCCAGTGGCATTGGCGAAGAAATCCGCGAGGAAAGCACGCGTCTCCTCGACGCTTTCGGCCGAGACCTTCAGCATCAGATGATGCTCGTATTTGTCACGATACTGTTTCATCCGCGGCGGTAGATGGCTTGGGAAAAGCCGGCTCGCAGCCTGCATGACGCGGTCGGTGAGATGCGAAGGAAGAAAGCCGAGGCGATCGAACAATGCATCGAAGCGGCTCTTGAGTCCGAAAAACGCGGGCAACCGGGACGTGCCGAGATAATTGATCGCAAGGAAGGTGTCCTTCCCGTATTCTTCGGCGATGTCGAAAGCGTCGCGATGGAGATATTCTCCCGAGATCGGCAGGTGCTTGAAGTCGTGCAGCGCGTGACGGCGGATCTCCGTGAGTTCGTCGGGTTGGTTCGTGCCGATATAGAACACTTTTGCGTTCTGCTCAATCGGGAACGTATCGAGCCGCACGCCGAACACCATCACCTTGCCAGCCGAGCCTGACGCTTCATGGAGGCGCTGTGGATCGGCGTTGAAGCGTGAGGGCGTATCGGCATCGATTTCACGAACATGCGTCGCGTAGCCGTGATCGGACCCGGCGCCCGCGTCGTGGCGAATATCGGCATCGGTGAATTCGCCGCGCTCAAGGCGGCCCAGGATATCCTCAGGTGTATCGCCGAGCTCGATTCCCAGATGGTTGACGAGGTTGAGTTTTCCTGCCGAATCCACCTGGCCGAATACCGCCATTTCCGTATACGCCGGGCCGCGATGCACCAGCGCGCCGCCCGAGTTATTGCAGACCCCGCCGAACACGGACGCACCGATGCAACTCGAGCCGATCACCGAATGCGGCTCGCGGCCAAGAGGCTTCAATGTCTTTTCCAGCTGGTCGAGCGTCGCACCGGGAAGGCAGACGACCTGCTTGCCAGCGTCGATCACGTACA
>Ga0302313_10002127_pt1 | contig 14116 bp, 8 predicted proteins | sample III_Palsa_N2_2_FD_200454 | JGI IMG/M metagenome (GOLD analysis project Ga0302313, IMG submission 200454) | Peat permafrost microbial communities from Stordalen Mire near Abisko, Sweden - III_Palsa_N2_2 | ecosystem: Environmental > Terrestrial > Soil > Palsa > Peat permafrost | place: Sweden...
GAAAGGTCTTTTTGGTCGGTTTTTTCAGGCTGGGTTCGTTCATTGTCATCTCCAGGTCATAAACAATATAAACAGTATATACCGTTTATATTGTTTGGCGCAGTTTTGGAGGTAGTGGGCGGCCCAGCGGAACTTCCGCCCCCACTCATCACCGTTCAACCAACTACGACCTTGTCGCGTGGCGAGCCTGCTCAGTCTCCTCGAACCTCGGGCGCGGTTTCGGAACACTTGGGTGCGACCTTCAGAAAAACCGGTTCATCCAGGCCATGACCGTCAATATGACGCGCCGCTATCCAGCATCTGCGCTGCGCGCCATCCATGAAAATGTCATAGTCCTGTCCCGCCATTGGAGTGAACATAACAGCAGGAGGGCGGCACGACGAATAGACATTCCCCGCACTGCCGCTTGCTGACATACGTACGGTCAACGGCTTTTCCGCCGGAACAACGTACTCGCGAATGAGGTCCTTAAACTTCAGGCCCCCCACTCGCATCGATTCGCGCGGGCTTGGAGGCATGCCGATCGTCTCGCTCCTCGAAGAATATTTCCACGCTGCCCAGAATCCGTCTCCGACATTCACAAGCTGGTCGTCCTTCTCCAGAAGGCCCTTATAACAACCTTGTGCCGGTCGGAACGCGGCACCGCCGCTCGCGTTCGTTGAAAGAATCCGAATGCGGGCGGACACGGCTGGATCATATTCGGGATTGCCAACACTGACGTTGTGCGTTGGCTGCGGAAGGAAGGTACAAGCCGCTAGTGAAGCCGCGGCACAAACGGTAAACAGTGCGGTTCTACATGGCATGAAGATTGTTCCTCAAGGTGTGTTGCCGATTGGCGAAAATGAACGAGCCACACGCTCGGAACCGCTGGCAGTCACCGAGACAGTGCTCGAAGTTTTGGTCAAAATTGCGCGGATATCTGAAGTCCGGCCGTCACGCGTGCGGTCGGGAATCCAGCTGGCTTGTAGATCGGCGTCCCCGCGAACAGGTCATACGAGAGTCCAACTAGCCGCGATGGAAGACCGCCGCGAATACCGATCACAGCGCCCGCGAGTTGCGTCCCCGCCAGATACGCCGTGTTCGGCCCGAATACGCGCCCATAGTCCATCCCCGCGTACAGCGCCTGTCCCGTCTGGCCGATTGGCCACTGCAATTCGTTGCGCCAGTAGAAACCTTTCTCCGCCGCCAGCATGGTTTCACCGTCGAAGCCTCGCACCGTGTAGCGACTGCCGATGGTCAGGTCGTCCAGATAAAACAGCGTGTCGTTGGTGAACTGCGCGTGAACAGTCGTGACGTAGCGGAAGCCCTGTTGCGCGACGGCGAACGGCACCGACAGGTTCGCATCCAGCACGGCCATGTGGTAACGGTACGTAGGGCCATCAGGATACGGGTCGGACGTCGCGCCAAGCCCGCCGATCCCCTGGCGGTACGCGAGCGTGCCGTCGAACTGCGACGCGCCGAAGTAGTGCCGGTCGGTCAGGCCCGCCTCGATGAACGTGTTGTTGCGCCGCTGCTGCGGAATGTCCGTGTCGTCAATGAAGCTCTCACCGAAGCGCTTCGATAGCTGGAACTCCACGCCGAATACGTCGGTCTTGCTCCGGCTCAGTACGCGCGCGAGCCTGAGTGCGGCTGTCTGCGAATTGCCGCTGGACACGAACGTCTGGTTCACGCCAGCAATGTTCTGGTAGTACGTGTTCGTGTTACCGGACAGCGTGACCGTCCAGTATCCCCATGGCACGGAATACGAGCCGTTGAACCCGTGCGAACCGAGCGACTTGTTGCCGAACGACAGGTCCTGATTCGCGCCAAGAGTGAAGATGTCATTCAGACCGAGCGGATTATCGATGCCGAGGCTCACGTTGCCCTGCCACTTGCCGGTCGCGTCTGTGCCCGAGTTGTCCACCGATGCGACGAAGCTCCACGGCTTCGAGCGCTTCACACTCACCACGACATCGCTTTCACCCGGTGTGTCGGTCGGCTCAATCTTCATGTCCACGTCCTGCGACGCGACGCGCTTCATCTGTTCCAGCCCCTGCTCAAGGTCGCGCAGGTCCAGCAGGTCGCCGTCGCGGGCGGGGAACGCGGACGTCAGGGTGCCGCGTGTTTCAGGGTCGGCAAAGCGGAGCTGGTGCACGACGCCAGGAACGAGCGCAAAGGCCAGCGTGCCGCTGGACAGGTCCTGCTGCGGGACAAGCACGCGCGTCGTGACATAGCCACGGCTCAGGATGGCCTGCTGCAGCCCCTTCGTGAGTGTGTCAATGCCGGACTTGCCAACGCACTGGCCTTTGTAGTGGTCCAACCATTCGCGAGCGAACGCAAACGGGTCCAGTGATAGGGCCGATGCTCCCTTGCTGCGCACGGCATCGGGCAGCATTGTCGGGACATCGAGCGCGAACCTGCCGATGCGGAAGCATGGTGTCTCGACCTGCAGCAGCGGATAGCCCTCGATCTCTGGCAGCGTCGAACGCACGGCGGGAGCCTGCACGGTTGCGTCGCGCTGCTGTGCGTCGCGTTGCTGCTGGATCTGCTGGTTCTGCTCGGCGTTGGCCCTTGCGGCGGCAGCTTCATCGGCTGGCGTCGGCGCATGCTGCGCGTTCGACGCGAGCGATACCAGGGCTGTGAGCGGCAGCGCCGCCAGCCTCTTTCTGATTTTCATGGGGTTATTTCTCTAGCCGTTACTTCCGGGTGCGAATGTACTGAATCACTACAAATATCGAGAACACTACTCCCAGGCAGGCACCCCGAATCAGAACGAATCGTATGTCGTCAGCCCCCCAAGAATAGTGGCCACCGTAGACAATCAAGGCCATGGCGACTACTAACCCCTTGATTGCCACGAAGCACAGAATCGAGACCGCAAAGCACAGTATTAGCAGGCCGCAAAGTCGAAGCATCTTATTTCCCAAGGTGGCTCTTAACGTTGTTGATAGCGGCAGCTCCACCTTCCGACCCAGCGGCCCCTGCTATGCCGGAAGTTATGGCGGGAAGGTTATTCGGTGTAAAAATGTTTGCTCCAGATGGACCAGACCAGCGACCGGCACTCGCCCATCCCGAGTTGCTTAAGCTGGGCGCAAGACCTGCATTCGTTGCGCCCTCAATTACTTTACCTGCGCCGTAGCCGAGTGCGGCAGCGGCTGCGTTTGCCGCTCCGCCAAAAATGATGCTGTCATTTTTCCCCGAAGCAAAGTTGTTAGTGGCCGTATCGGCTGCTCCCGTCACCCCATTGACAAAAACGTTCCATCCCAATCCGCCATATGTGCCAGCCGTGCCAGCAATAGCGGCATAAGCAACGTCGATCGGATTGATCGAGCCGTTCTGAAGATACTGTGAGGTTGCGTTAACACCGCCAGTGATTACGCCGATCCCTGCTCGTGACGCCAAGGCACCAGAGCCGAGCAAACCATCCGCGCCAAGTATTGGTGCACCCGGTATTGCTGCCAGTGCAGGAAGGACCGCCGGGGTCGCCAATGCCCCAGCAATTGCGAGGCCGAGTTTAGGATTGGCGACGGCCCCCGGCAATGCCCGTTGCTCCGGCGTCAACGAACCATCCTTATTACCGTATAGGAAGGGGCCGTTGTACTCGGCTGTTGTTGCAGTGAACATGCCGCCTGCGTTCTGACTGATAAACGCCACTGCAGTTGCGTCGCCGCCCGGCCCCTTGCTCGCCGCAGAATCCACCAGACGGTAACCGTTGGCCAGCAACATGTTCTGCGCTTGGTCGGCCGTAAGGTCCTGGCCTGTCGTGTCCTTATAGAACTGCGCGAACTGCTTGGCATTGTCTTTCGCCCATTGCCGCTCGTCGGGGTGCAACTGCCGGTTGAAGCGAACACACGCACCCGACACGGCCGCCGTTGTCGATACAGGTTTTCTCCTGACGCGACAGGAACTTGCAAACCGGTTTTCCATGATGTGCGCTTCCATCCGCAATTTTTTGCCCCGACGCGGGTTCTGGCCAGAAGGCGCGAGTTTGCCAGAGGACGCATTGCGCCCATCTCAATTACGACCGAAGCAGGTCCCTGTGGGACATCGCATCACGAAGCAACCTCATCCCGCCTGGTTTGACGGCGCACGCAGTGCGACGGCAAACCAGGCGGAACAGGGCCGTTGTGCTCCACTGTTCCACAACCGCGCTGACCGTTGTTACGCGGTAACGACGCCTCGCTTACCCTGGGCGCTTACTCCGTCAAGGCCGCGCGCGAGCGCGCCGCAGGGCAGCCTTGACGGCCACCAGGGTTCTAGGCTCGGCCATGCGGTGCAAGACGACACGGCGGCTTGCACCGCATGCGAAGCACGCTTTGGCTTTTGTGTGTGGGGTTGCTTTCCGTTACGCAGTAACGGCACATTGGGGAGCCCCCTGGGGGCGGACGGGAGGCAGGCTGTGAGCACGGAGCGAAGGCCGCACCGCGGCCGCAGCCCGCGCGCAGCAGACTGCCGGGTGGGCGGGGCCCACCTTCATTGGCTGGCCGCCACGCGGCCCCTGATGTTTGCCTGCGCGTAGCGCCATGCCTGGCTTTTTACCTACACCACAGACCGGCCGCAACAGCGGCCCTGATGTATTTATGCGCTGCGCGCCCGGCTGGGCCGGGGGCGCCAGACATAACGTCAATTAGCACCGTTTGGCGGGCCGGCAGATGGGACAGGGGGAGCGATGACGGCCCGCCAAACGGTGCTAATTGCCAAACGTTATGTTCAATTGGCCGCAGGCCAATTTACCCCCGGCCCCCGTGCACTTCCGGCCGCAGGCCGCTGGATTTTCTTTACCATCGGGCCACAGGCCCGCACTTGCTGATACTGCACGCAACCCAACCGCAACGGCGTCGATGGGCGTTACCACGTAACGCTCCATCATCTGCACGCACGCCGTTACGCAGTCACGCACGAGCTTCTTTCGTTCGCAGTGCCACGCACACCGAAGTACGCGTCCCATTCCGGCGTATCCAGTTCAATGCCCGCAAGCACGCGATCATCTTCTGCCTTGAGCAGCCGCTCGATCACCTCCCGTTTCGTTACGCCGTAACGCCGCGCCAACCGATCCAGACCCAGCGCCGCGCCCGTGCTGACCCATACGTTCAACCGCCGCTCGCCATTACCGTCACCGCTCGCGCGCCGTGCGCGATACGCCGCCTGTCTCTGTGCTGCCGTCTTTGCCATTGCTTACCTCCATTACACACTTCGCGCAGCGTTACTGCGTCACGCTGCACTCTCACGATTGCTCACGCCTGCCATACACCCGTTGCAACAACCGGTTTGGCATCGCGTCCCCGATCCTGTCGACGTCCTCACGCCGCTCCAGCCTTGCCGGATGTGTCGCCGTATGAATCTCCTTCAGCGCCCGGATCGCCACCTGCGTATAAACCTGCGTGCTCGTCAGTTGCGCGTGCCCGAGCATCACCTGCACGAACCGCACATCAGCGCCGTTCTCCAGCATCAGTGTCGCCATCGTGTGACGGAACAGGTGACACGATCCGCTCTTGTTCACGCCCGATGCCTTGATGTAGTCGCTTACCATCTGTCCCAGGCTGCGAGGATCGATTGCATCGCCCAGCACCGTCAGGAACAGCACACCTGCATCGTCGGCCAGCGATAGCTGCGGCCTCACTTCATCCAGGTACTTCCTGATCCACGCCAGCGCACGATCGCCGATCGGAATCAGCCGGTCACGCTTGCCTTTACCCTCGCGCACCATCACCGTTCCGCGATCCGGATCCACGTCATGCACATGTAGCCTGGTCAGTTCGGTTCTGCGGATGCCCGTGCTGTAGAACGTCTCCAGGATTGCCCGGTCCCGTATGCCCTGCGCACTCGTCACGTCCGGCACGTTCAGGATCCGCTCGGCCTCGTCCGCACTCAGGATGTGTTTCGGCAGGCGTTTCTCCACGCGCGGCATGTCGATGTCCGCCGCCGGGTTCGACAGGATCCGGTTCTGCTTCACCAGCCACCGGAACCACAGCTTCACCGGCACCAGTCGCATGTGCTGGCTGCGCCCTGACAGCGCCTCGCCATTCGCCTTGCGGTACAGGAACAGATACCGCTGGTAGCGCTCGAGGATCGGCCTCGTCACTTCCTGCGGTCGGCTCACGCCGCGCTCGTCGCACCACGCGATGAACGTGCGCAGATGCGTCTCGCGATGCTCCACCGTCTGCTCGCTGTAGTTGCGCACCCGCATCCATTCCAGGAACGGCCGCATCTGGTGATACAGGCTTTGCGCATCATTAGCCGGACCGATCGCCGGCAGCGGCGCACGTGGCGTCAACCGTTTGCACATGAGGAATCCTTAACAACGCGGGCTAAAGAAGGGCTGCCCGTTTTTTCGTAGATATATGCGTTCCCGTTCACCCCGACCGGTTCGCCGCCTTCGCCTTGTGCCGTCTGGCTTCGAACCTCATCGCCCACCCCCGACCGGGCACCGACCACACCCTGACCAGACCCCGACCGGTCTTCGTTTTGCCCCGACCAGTCTGCATCGTTGTCGAGGATTGCCGGGTCAAACAGCCCCATCATGTGCCGCTGTCCATCGTCCACGCCGTCATAGCGCAACTCGTATTCATGCGTGAGCCCACGCAGTCCGCGATGTGCCGCACATATTCAAGCTCTACCAGCCGTGCCAGGTGAACCTTCAGTTGCGTATCGCCCCAGCGCGTCGCCTCGCGCACGTCGCGCCGCGTAAAACGGAACTCGCTCTGCTTCTGTGCCGTGGCTGAACACCGCTCACTGACCCACGCCTGAACCATCGTCAGCAGCCGCCGTGTCTGCGGTGGCAACTCATCGAGCGTCCTGCCGAGCACCTCATGCGCGATCCGGTTCGCCAGCCGGATATCGTCCTTCGTCACCTCGATATAGGTCAGCGCCTGGCCCTGATGCGTCACCGTCTGGTGCGGCCGTTGATACTGATGCAGCAGCGCGATCGAGCGGATCAGCGTCAGGTACTTCATATGGTCGCGCCGCGTGCGCGTCTTGTCGTCCATGAAGGTCAACTGTTCTGCAAACGGATTCACCACATGCACCGGCTTGAGCAACCGCTGCGCGTTGCGATGCAGTTCAATGATGTGCTGTTTGTCCGTCTCGGCCAGCAATCCTTCGAGCGTCTGTTTTGTACGCTGCCGCGCGTGGATTTCGCGCGTCTGCTCGCGGCTCTCGTTGATCGTGAGCACCAGGCACCGGTTCAGCAATTCCTCGTCAACGTCGATCGCGGTCGTCGTGAGCATCAGCATCACCGGGCCTTTTACGCGGTACTGCTTCGTCACCAGGTTGCCCGTCGCCTCATCCTTACCCGTGCTCGCAATCGTCAGCTCGCCGTCGCTTTGCAGCAGCTTCAACGCATACGCCGCCTGGCGCACGCCTTCTTCCTCCGCGATCGCCAGAATCCTGTGCTGCAGATCCGTCTCGCCCAGGTAGAACAGGCTTTGTCCGGTCATCGCACTGTACTGGATCCGCTCCTCGTCCGGCATCAGGTCGAGCACGGCATCCATGAGTGAACTCTTGCCCGCCGCACTGCTCGATTGAATCAGCACGGCCAGCGGCGCATCGAGCTTGCGCGACACCGCCGACAGATACCCGGCCAGCAAATTCGTCGCCTCACCTACGACACCGCAGCGTGCCATATCCGCTTCCAGCCGTGCAATCAGGTCCGGCGCCTTCAGCCAGTCCAGTGCCGCCGCATGTTCCACTGCGTCCAGCGTCACGCCTTTTTCTTTCGGCGCGAGCGTCGCCCGGATCGCTTCGTCCTGCAACGTCTCCAGCTTCAGCAGCACGCGCCCGAGATCGCGCTTAAGTGTGTCCTCCTGCGAACCCAACTCGACCGCCGCCGTTTTCAGATACACCGCGCGCGCCTTCGCGCTATACACGTCCAGCGTGTCGACGTGGTAACTGTCGCCGCGTCGCACCTGCGCGTTCACGCGCATCTGTTCCGGTCCGAGGTTCTTCTGCCAGCCGCGGATACGCCACACGCGCTCACCGAACGTGAACAGCAATTCACCCGCAGCTGTCTCCTTCACATCGAGCTCGTCCGTCGGCGCGGGCTGCGCCTCTTCTTTAGCTGCCATCGTTGTGACTGGCATACCCGTTTCACTGCTACCGGAGTTAACCAGAACACTTGGGCTCTCATCCGATGAGCTGCTCGGGCAGAACATCAACCGGCACAGCAAACGCGGCCCGTCCTCGAAGCTGCAACAGCAGATCGAGGCGATCAGCCAGCTACCGAAGGCGCGGCAACGCTTCGTGTCCGAGATGCTTGATACGGTGCTGGCACAGACCCAGCAGTAGGGAAGGAGTTTGATGCAGTAGAAGAAGCGCGGGCCGCATGGGCGGCAACCCATACAGCCCGCTGACCACAACCAACTCATTACAGGAGTTGATCATGGCTAATGCCAATCTTAAACCACGTCGCACACGCGACGAACACGTCACGCGCATTTCCGTTGCGCTTGAGGAAGTGCCTGCCACAGGCAAGCCGAAGGAACAGGGCAAACGGCTCGCCTTTCCGTGGATGCAGATCACCGATACCATGCTCGAACACGCCGGCTTCCTGCCAGGGAACCAGGTCCTGTTCAGCATCGACTACCGGTACCGGCACACCATTACCCCGGACTATGACTACCTGATCGCCGGCAGGTATATGACCGCGCCAGAAGCCGAAGCCACGCGGCAACGACTCAGCAGACGCAACTGAACAACACACAAACAACAAACCCGGCATGAGCCGGGTTTGTTTTAGAAGATGAGCAATTGAGCAAAGTGGGGTTGCTGTTACTCGCTCTATCGCAATAGTTTCTCAACTACCGCGCTCCCTATAACTGCTGCGATCACAGCGATAAATACCCAGTAAAAAGTCTTTTGCTTTTTACTCATACATGCCCACTGTTCGGGCGTTGGCCCTCCGCCAGTTGCCATATCAACCTCCTTTACTTGGCGCCCACAGGGGAGGAATGGCCCCAAGGCATTACCCCAATGGTTTTTCCACCAGGTGACCCAAATCCAATTTCGACGGCCGTACTACCGCCATACGCATGGGTAATCGCGCCGAACGCATTGACACCAAAGGGCGTTGGCACTGAAACAAAGTATTGACTACCATCACCATTCAGAAATGAATTGGTTGCACCTGCATCATGCGCGCCAAATATCCATCCCAGCGTTGCGGTGCCGCTTGGCATCCACGAAACGGCCGACGGATTAGTCATTGATACTCCACCACCAACATACCGTTGGCCGTCATACAGGTTCACCGCAAACGTCCCATTAGCCGATAGTACGCCTCCGTTGGCGGTCGCGTAATTAGGCTGGATAGTACCGGCGGCAGCGTCTCCATTCGCTATCTGCGCCTGGATCGCCGCCTGCAAAACGGCATCGCTACACTGCGCACCTGCGGGGCACACCTGCGCCACCAGGTCTTTCTTCTTTGCCGGGGGATTTGTGTCGTCGTGGATCGACCGGTTGAAGCGGTCAACGTTATAGCCTTCGAACGCGCCCGCATTGCCGCCGACAGCCGCACCCGCGCCGGTAGCAATCGCGTTTGCCACGATGTTGCCAAGCGCCTTGTTCATGTCGGCGTTGCCGGTCGGGTTAGAACCTGCAATCTCGCCGCTCAGATCGTTCAGCTTGCCCGCAGCAATCGAAGCGATCCCAGCGCCCGCCGCGCCGCCGAGCGCGTTACCGCCCGCAAGACCGGTCACGAGTGCCGCGCCTGCGGCCTGCATTTCCGCGCGAGCCGTGCCGCCTTCCTTCCACGCATCCATACCGGCCTGATCGCCGTTGGCCTTCGCCTCGTCGTACTTCGACTTTGCAAAGTCACCAATGCGCCGAGACACCGCTTCACCGGCAGCGCTTGCCGCCGCCATCATGTCCGCCTGGCGGTCAAGCAGGTTGTTCACATCGGGCAGTTTGGCGACCGTGCCGTTCGTGTTCAACGTATCACGGTTCAGGCTCGCGATATCCTGTGTCTGGCTGGCTGCATCGGTGACGCTGATGGTGCCAGCACTGATGCCGCTACGCGTGGTCGCGCTGTCGCTGCCGCTGTCGTTCTGGCTCAACATCGGCGCACCGCCGCCTGCATTGGGCCCGTTCGCCGTCGAACCCGGGCCATGGGTGCTGTAGTTCGCCCCGCCGTCACCGGTCGTCACGCCTCCGCCGAAACCGCCCGAGTGCGCGTCGTAGCTCGACTGGTTCTGGATATCGCTGAAGGTCAACGTCCCCGTGGACAGGTTGTTCTTCGACGCGTCCGCGTCGCTCGCAATCACCGCGCCCTTGAGGTCGGTGTTGCCCTTGACGCTGATGTTGAATCCGCCGTCACCCGCCTGGATGCCGGCCTGCTCGTTCACGCCCGCGTAGCTGCCGTTCGCGTTCGCGTTGGTATGGCTGAAGCTCGCGCTGCCGCCGCCCTGGCTGATCGCAAAGCCGCCGCCCGTGCTCTCCTGATGCGCCGCGCTCGACATAGTGTCCTGCACGCTCGCGATGTTCAGGTTGCCGCCGATATCGGCATTCACCTGGCGACCGTTGACGTTCGACCCGACGATGTTGGTGTCGCCGCCTGAAATGATCGTCGCGGTGTTCGCCGCCGTCACATGCGTGTTGTTCTGCATGGCCGCATCGCTGTTGCCGTTGCCGTGCGCCTTCGACATCGACGCATCGACTCCCCAGCCCTGCGAGCCGTAGGAGATACCCACGCTCGCGCTGCCCGATTCGTTGGTGCTGCGCGTCGAATCGGTATCGGCCGTGTTCACCAGATTGACCTGGTTCTTCGCCGCCAGGATTACGTCATTCGCGTTCACATTTGACCCTGCAATCGTCAGGTTGCCGCTTCCCGGCGTGCCGTCTCCCGTCGCGACAAACGCAGCCGTGCCGCCCGCCGTGACGCTCGATCCGCGATTGGTCGTGCTGTCTTCCGTGTAGGTGTTCTTGCTGTGGCTGCTGCCGTAACTGAGTTCGATCTTGGCCGATGGCATCTCGCCACTAGCGAGCGCGCCTGCTGCTGCCCCGCCTGCGCCGATTGCATCCGCTGCGCTACTTGCCGCCGCCATCCCGTGCAGTGCTGCCGCGCGGTCATCCTGGCTGTGGCTCGCTGCGTGCGCCTGGTCTACCGTGTTGGACACCGCATCGATCACCGGTGCCTTGATCGCGAGCGTAAAACCACTCTGTTTGACCTCGTGCGTCTCGTCGTGATGCATCGTATCGACAGCAGAGTCAATCGTGACATTCGCGCCGGTGCCTGTGACATTCTGCGCGGCAACCAGATCACTGCCCGTGACATGCAGGTCCTTGCCTGCGGTGATGTTCAGACTGCCATTGAGCGAGCCGACCGTGCTGCCAGTGTTCGTTACCGTGGCGTCGTGAGCCGTATCGGTCTGCGTCTTGCTGCCCACCGATATGCCAATCCCGCCGCTCGTGCCAAAGCCGGATTCATGCTTCTGGTAGTAGGTCGAGGCGTTCTGCGTGTCCTGCGAGGTCGTGATGTTCACGTTGCCTGCCGCCGCCAGATTCACGTCGTTAGTGCCCGCGATGGTCGAACCTTTGACGTTCAGATTCTTGCCTGCACTGACCGTCACCGTATCGCCGGACACCGTACTGCCCACGCCAATGTTCGCCTGCGTGTTCTGCATCGTGTCGGTGGCCGAGCCATGCACGAAGCTGCCACGCTTCGATTCGGTAGCCGAGTACGAATCGTGTTCCTCGCGGCCTTCGTTGATGGTCACGTCGCCCGTGGCCGCAATGGTTGCCGCGCCGCTACCCGCTGCCAGCGACGAACCCGTGAGCGTGACGTTGCCCCTGGTGGGATCAGCGCTCAGGGCCGCAAGCGTGGCATTGCCGCCTGCGGTCAGGTTCGTGCCGACTGCCTGTTCGTCATAACTGTGGTCGGACTGCTTGCGCGTCTTGTCATCGGTTGCGACGTTGTTGTAGGTTGCGGTGTTGGTGACGGTCGTCGCCGTCAGGTTGCCGCCCGCGACAACCGCCATGTCGCCGCCCGCGCTGACCGTCGCCCCCTTGAGCGTCGTATCGTTACCGCTCTGCATCGCGAGACTGCCGCCCGCCGTGATTGCGCCGGTCTGGTTGATCGTGCTGGACGCATCCCAGTGATGGTCGGCATTCTTCGTCACCGACTGCGACGTGTCCGACTGCACGGTATCCACCGTGATGTCGTGCCCCGCCGCGATCTGCGCATTACCGCCCGCCGCGATACTGGCGCCGTGAACCGCCAGGTCATTGCCCGCCACGACAAACAGATCGCCCGTCGATGCAATCGTGCCCTGTGCGCCAAGCAGGCTCTGGCTGACCTTGCTGTTGCCAGAAACAGAACTGACACCAACAGTATCGACCAGTGCCGTGTTCACGATGTCATGACCGGCGAGTGCGGCCACCCGGTTGCCCGTGATCCGTCCCGACGCGTTCACCACGTCATTGGTCGCGGAAACCACCGTCGTGCCATTGTCCGTGCTGCTGCCAATCGCCCCGCCCCGGTTCAGGATGTTGGTCGCGGCGATAACGGTCTGCGTGCCGCCCTTGATAACGCCCGAGTTGGTCGCGCTGCCCGTGGCGTGAATCTCGACATCATCAGCGGCGATCAGTGCACCCGTCGGCTGCAGGTCGTTCGCGTGGGCATGGGCCAGATACACGACCGGGGCCAGCACCGTTTGCGTGGTGCCATCCGGCAGCGTGACGGTCTGGCTGACCAGCCACACGATATCGCTGGTCAGCGCATCCATCTGCGCTGCGGTCAGCGCCAGCCCCGGTTCAAGATTGAATTCCTTCGCGACGTTCACGCCGTTGTCCATCAGCGCGCGGTACTCGTCCTCGTTGCTCGTGTAGCCCTGCAGATAGACGCGGCCTGTGAGCTGCGTGATCTGGTTGCGCACCATCTGTTCCTCGTACACGCCATCACCCAGCCGCTTGATCGTCTTCGACGGATCGAGGCCGAGCTGTCCGAGCATGTAGTCGCTCGAAATGAAGCTCGCATAGCTGGCCAGGCGCGGATCGGTGACAACCAGATACGACGCGCCTGGAGCCGTGTTGAACGTGTACAGGCCGCTCGAAGGCAGCGTGATACTGAGCGCGCCATTCGGTCCCGCAACGGACTGCGGCGCGTTGATGGTCTGCGTCTGACCGGTTGCAAGGTTGACAGTCTGCGCGCCGCTGCCCGTGATGCCGCCCACGGTGCCGTTCGCGCCAAGCGTGCCGCCCGTCGCGCCGGTCGCGGAATTTGCCGCCGCCACGTTGGTATTGTTGATGTCGGTCGCGCTGATCTGCACCGAATTGTTCGCGATGATAGTGCCGCCCGTGCCGCCAATGGCGACGGGTGAAAGCACGATAGACGGCTCGACCACCGTCCCCACGTCGCGCGAAATGTTCTCGTTCCACGCGTAGGTCGAAACGATGTCCTGCTTCTGGTACTGGTAGAGCGTCTGGCCGATGTTGTTGACGAGCGTGCCGCCGTAGTTGCCGCTTGCCACATCGCCGGTCGCGTCGGCGCTGCCAATCTGGATCGAGCCGCCCGCACCGATTGCACTGTATGCATTGTTCAGCGTACCAACGTTGGCGAGCACCATGTTGCCGCCCACCATGATCTGCGCCTGCTGCGCCTGCGATCCCGTTACCTGGTCCTGCTGTGTGGTGGTCGTCGTGTCGCGGGCGATCTCGACGCGCTGATAGCCCTTGTGGGCGTCGTTGCGCGATGCGTATTCGGTGGCGGGGTCGTAGTTGACGTTCGGATCGTAGCCATCCCAGTAGCTGACGGTGATCGTGCCGTCAGCGTTGGTCGTCAGCGTGTTGTAGTAAACCGTCTGCTGCTGGCCGTTGACGTTCACGACCAGCACCTTGTCGGTGGCGTTCGGACCGCTGGTCTGTGACACGACATCGGCCGCCGACCAGGTTGCAGTGATTGGCGCAATGTAACCATCGTCCCACATGGCCTGCGTGCAGTAACCCTTATCGGCATTTGTCGTCGTACACGCCATGTACTTGCTGCGCTTGGTCTGGTGGACCGTATCAACATCGGTTGTCACGGTCTCAATCGTAGGCGCGGGGCGTGTGTTCGTGAGCGTCTGCGTGGCGACCTCGATGTTGCCTTGCGCCTCGATGGTGGACTGGTCGTTGGTGACGGCGTTGCTGCGGTTCGCGAGCAGTCCAT
>Ga0302313_10002139_pt1 | contig 14058 bp, 12 predicted proteins | sample III_Palsa_N2_2_FD_200454 | JGI IMG/M metagenome (GOLD analysis project Ga0302313, IMG submission 200454) | Peat permafrost microbial communities from Stordalen Mire near Abisko, Sweden - III_Palsa_N2_2 | ecosystem: Environmental > Terrestrial > Soil > Palsa > Peat permafrost | place: Sweden...
AGGTCTTTGTTTTAGCGAGCAATTTTATCCGCCCAAGGATAGCAAGTCGGGCGGATATTGCTCTAGCGTCTCTTATGAATTCCGCGCGTTGTGATGAATGTGTAGAATTTCAGCCGCATCGGGCGTGACGCGATAGAAGCCAACCGTGCGGCGATCGCGCTCTAAGTCTGGTGCCGGGTGAGGGGATTGAACCCCCGACCTTCGGTTTACAAAACCGCTGCACTACCGCTGTGCTAACCCGGCATAATGAAAAGGCGAGGCCCGCACCGCTGGCCTCGCCCTCCCTTATAATGGCGTAACGCCCTCCGCAACCGCGAATGCGCGATCATCCTACCCCTGGTCGCTGGTCACCACCACGAAGCTGATCTGCCCCTGACGCAAAATCCGCAACGCCACATCCTTGTTCCGGGCGCGCTGGTCGCGGATCGCCTGGGCCGCCTCGTCGACGTTGTTCACCGGCGTGGAACCTACGCTCACGATCACGTCACCCTGCTGCAGACCAGCCTGCTCGGCGGCCGACCCGGAAACCACGTTGGTGATCGCCACGCCGGTCTGGGCCGCAGACAGCCCCAACTGCTGACGCAGATCGGCGGTCAGCGGCGAAAGCTCGACCCCGATGGTGTCGCTGGTATTGGTCGGCGCCTGCGCACCGGCGGCCGCACCCTCGGCCGGCAGGCTTGCGAGTGTCGCCGAGATGGTCTTGGTCTGGCCGTTGCGCAGCAAGGTGATCTGCGCCGACGCACCTGGCGCGATATTGGCCACGTTGACGGCGAGGTCGCGCGGATCGCCGATGTCGATGTTGTCGACCTTGGTAATTACGTCGCCCGGCTGAACTCCGGCGGCGGCGGCCGGACTGTTGGGCTCGACACTCGCGACCAGCGCGCCTTTCTGACCGGCGCCGCCGGGCAGATCGAGCGCGCGACCGAGATCGGGCGTGATCTCCTCAGCCGAGACGCCGAGATAGCCCCGCGTGACCTTGCCGCTCTTCTCCAGGTCGGCGACGATCGTCTTCACGGTGTCGGACGGGATCGCAAAGCCGATCCCGACGCTGCCGCCGGAAGGCGAAATGATCGCCGAATTCACCCCAATCACCTTGCCGTCCTGGTTGAACAGCGGACCGCCGCTGTTGCCCTGATTGATCGGCGCGTCGATCTGCAGGAAACTGTCATAGGGCCCGTCGCCGATGTCGCGATTGCGGGCCGAAAGAATGCCCGCGGTGACCGTGCCGCCCAGACCGAACGGATCACCGACCGCGATCACCCACTCGCCCACCCGCACCTTGTCGCTGTCGCCGAGCAGCAGATAGGGCAGCGGATGACCGGCGTTGATCTTCAGAATCGCGATGTCAGTACGCGGATCGGTGCCGAGCACTTTCGCGGGCAACTCGGTGCCGTCATCGAGCGTTACCGAGATGGTCTGATTGTCGGCCACCACGTGATTGTTGGTGACAATGATGCCCTCGGGCGAAATGATGAAGCCCGAACCGCGTGCCTCGGTGGCCTGCTGCTGCTGTGGAATCGAGAAGCCGAACGGCAGCAGATCCTGGTTCTGCTGTACCGGCGTCTGCTTCAGCTTGTTGGTGACGGAAACCACCGCCGGCCGAACCTCGGCAGTGAGATCGGCGAAATCCGGAATGTGCGCGCTTGGAGGCTGAGGCACGATCGCGCCCGCGGCGAAACTGGCGGTAGGGGTCAGAGCAGCAAGCCCCGCCAGCATGCTGGTGACAAGCAATGCCGAAAGCGCGGATTTCCGTCGCCGAACTGCTTGCGGTTTATCCAAATCAGTCACTTGTGTCTCCCATGGATGGTATCGGTGTGCGTTTCGCAAAAAACGCTTGACCGCGATAATATTGACACAGCTGAGGAAAGGTTCCAGTGGCCTTGGCCTAAAAGTCACTTCATGTACGGAAACAAAAGCAAGTCTTCTTTTTTGAAAAAAAGCAGCAAAAAACTTTTGACAATCAAACAGCTAGCGCTGCAACACCGGGTAACACCTTACCCTCCATCCACTCCAGGAAGGCACCGCCGGCACTCGATACGTAGGATAAACGATCGAGCACACCAGCATGGCGCAAAGCCGAAACCGTGTCGCCACCGCCGGCGACACTCACCAGCCTTGCCGCACCCGTCGCTTCCGCCACGGCTTGCGCCAGCGCCACCGTCGCGCGATCGAACGGCGATAGCTCGAACGCACCCAGAGGCCCGTTCCAAACCAGCGTCTTCATCTCCCCCAGCTTCGCCACCAGCGCCGCCACCGTCAACGGACCGACGTCGAGCATCATCGCATCGGCCGGAATCGACTCCACCGGAACCACCTCGGTTGGCGGATCGGCGCGGAATTCGCGCGCCACCACGGCATCGACCGGCAGCATGATCTGGGTACCGGAAGCCGCGGCCTCAGCGATGATGTCCCGCGCGGTCTGGTGCATGTCGGCCTCCTGCAAGGATTTGCCGACCGCGATGCCTTGAGCCGCCAGGAACGTGTTGGCCATCGCGCCGCCGATCACCAGCACGTCGACCTTGGCGAGCAGGTTGCCGAGCAGGTCAAGCTTGGTCGAGACCTTGGCGCCCGCGACGATCGCCATCACCGGTCGCGCCGGATTGCCGAGTGCCTGGTCAAGCGCCTCGAGCTCCGCCTGCATAAGGCGGCCGGCGTAGGACGGCAGCAGCTTTGCCACGCCTTCGGTGCTGGCGTGGGCGCGGTGGGCGGCGGAAAAAGCGTCGTTGACGAAGATGTCTGCCAGCGCCGCCAAGCCCTGGGCGAGCGCCGGATCGTTCCTTTCTTCCCCCAAATGGTAGCGGGTGTTTTCCAGCACCAGCACGTCACCCGGTGCCAGCCTCGCTGCCGCCGCTTCGGCTGTCGGTCCGGCGCAGTCATCGGCGAATGCGACCGGCTTACCCAGCACGTTGGCGAGTGCCGCCGCCATCGGCCGCAGCGACATTTCCGGCACTCGTTTACCTTTGGGCCGGTCGAAGTGGCTGCACACGATCACGCGTGCGCCTTTGTTGGCAAGTTCGGCGATGGTGGGCGACAGTCGTTCGATGCGGGTAAGGTCGGTAATATGTCCGTCGCGCACCGGTACATTCAGATCCGCGCGCACCAGAACGCGCTTGCCCGTTACGTCGATGTCACCGAGGGTACGAAACCGATTCATTCTTATCCCTCATTTTCTAAGCGTCTGGCCAGAACGATGGCAAGTAAAATCAATGGGTTATAGAAAAGGAAGAAAGCATCTTTTTTGAAAAAAAGAAGCAAAAAACTTTTGATAATATAGATTGGAACGCCCATTCGCTTGACTGGTACACGCCAATTCTAAAGTGACAAAGTTTTTTTGCTTCTTTTTGTTCACAAAAAGCAGACTTTGCTGACCTGATTTGCTAGAGCGACCCCAGCAGTGCCGCGGTATCCGACATCCGGCAGGAAAAGCCCCATTCATTGTCGTACCAGCTCAGCACTCGCAGCAATCCGCCGTCCACCACGGCGGTTTGGGTCGCGTCAAAGGTCGAAGAAGCGGCGCAATGGTTGAAGTCGATCGAGACCAATTTTTCGGTATTATACCCGAGGATGCCCTTGAGCTCGCCCGCCGCCGCCGCCTTCATCGCGGCGTTGACCAGATCCTTGGTCACCGGCTGTTCGGTCACGACGTCGAGCGAGATCAACGACACGTTCGGGGTCGGCACGCGGATGGCGGTACCGTCGAGTTTGCCCATGAGCGCCGGGATTACCAGTCCGACTGCCTTGGCAGCGCCGGTCGAGGTCGGGATCAGCGACACCGCCGCCGCCCGCGCCCGGTGCAGGTCCTTGTGGAGCGTGTCGACGGTGCGTTGATCGCCGGTGTAGCTATGGATCGTCACCATGTAGCCGCGCAGGATGCCGAAATTGTCGTGCAGGACCTTGGCCACCGGGGCGAGGCAATTGGTGGTGCAGGAAGCGTTCGAGACCACGGTCATGTCCGAGGTCAAGGTGTGGTGGTTCACGCCGTAGACGATGGTGGCGTCGACGCCGTCGGCGGGTGCCGAGACCAGCACCTTGCGCGCGCCGGCGGCAAGCAGCAGGCCTGCGGTCTCCTTTTTGGTGAAGAGTCCGGTGCATTCCATCGCCACGTCGATGCCCTCGAGCGGCAATTTGGTGGGATCGCGTTCGGCGACCACCTTGATCGGGCCGTAGGTCTTGCCATTGTGGCGCACGATGATCTGGTCGCCGTCCACCACCACCTCGCCGGGGAAGCGTCCGTGCACGCTGTCGTAGCGGAACAAATGGGCGTTGGCCTCGACACTGCCGAGGTCGTTGATCACCAGCGGGACCACATCTTCGCGGCCGTCTTCGACGATGGCGCGCAGCACCAGGCGGCCGATCCGGCCAAATCCGTTAATCGCGATCTTTACGGCCATCTTGCCACCTCGTTGGTTGCCTAGCTCCGTGCCAGCCGGTCGCGCACGCTGGCGGCGATCGCTGCCGGGGTAATACCGAAGTGACGATACAAGACTTCGGCCGGCGCAGAAGCCCCAAATCCCGTCATGCCGATAAAAATACCATCGGCGCCCAGCCAGCGTTCCCAACCGAAACCGCAAGCCGCCTCGATTCCCACTCGTAACGAGGAGCCCAGCACCGCGTCCTGTTCCGGTTTGCTCAGCTGCTCGAACAGCTCCCAGCACGGCATTGATATCACCGCGGCGCGGATGCCCTGTTTTGCCAACAGCGCCCGGGCTTCCACCGCGATCGCGACTTCGGTGCCGGTGGCGATCAGCGTCACGTCGCGTTCACCTTCGGCGTCCTGCAGCACGTAGCCGCCGCGGCTGGAAAGATTGTCCGCGGTCGCCTCGCGCAACAAAGGTACCGCCTGGCGCGACAGTACCAGCAACGACGGGCCGGTCCGGTGGTGCAGCGCCAGTTGCCAGCACTCCAGGGTCTCGATCGCGTCCGCCGGCCGGAACAATGTCATGTTAGGCATCGCCCGCAGGCTCGCCAGATGCTCGACCGCCTGGTGGGTGGGGCCATCCTCGCCCAGGCCGATGCTGTCGTGGGTGAGCACATGGATCACCCGGATGCGCATCAGCGCCGCCAGCCGCAGCGCCGGCCGCATGTAATCGGTGAAGCCGAAGAAGGTTCCGCCGTACGGGATCAGCCCGCCGTGCAGGGTGATGCCGTTCATTGCCGCGGCCATGCCGTGCTCGCGAATGCCGTAGTGGATGTAGCGGCCGGCGAAATGTCCGGCAGCGATGCTTTCCATCCCGGCGACCAGGGTAAGGTTCGAGCCGGTAAGATCGGCCGAACCGCCGGCGAGTTGCGGCACCGCCGGCAGCAAAGCTTCCAACGCCTTCTGGCTGGCCTGGCGGGTCGCGATCTTGGGCTTGGTTTCGCCGAGTTTGGTCTTGGCGGCGGTAACCGCCTGATCGAGCCCGGTGAGCAGGTCGCCGCCAATCACGCGCTCGAATTGCTCGCGTGCGACGTTGCCGGCCAGCCGCTCGGTCCAGGCGGCGCGCGCGGCGGCGCCTTTGGTGCCGACCGCATGCCACGCCTCGAGCAGGCCGTCGGGCACCTCAAACGCCGGATGGTTCCAGCCCAGTGCCTGCTTCGCGCTCGCCGCCTCGGCCGGACCCAATGCAGCGCCGTGCGCCGCCGCGGTGCCGGCCTTGGTGGGAGCGCCCAGGCCGATGATGGTGCGGCAGGCGATCAGAGTCGGGCGGACGCTAGCCCGCGCGAATTCGATCGCCGCGGCGATTTCCTCCGGATTATGGCCGTCGACCTGCTGCGTTGCCCAGCCGCTGGCGGCAAAGCGCGCCAGCTGGTCGTCGGAGGTGGACAGCCGCACGTCGCCGTCGATCGAAATCGAGTTGTCGTCCCAGAACACACACAGCTTCGCCAACTGCAGATGGCCGGCCAAGCTGATCGCTTCCTGGGAAACGCCCTCCATCAGATCGCCGTCGCCGCAGAATACCCAAGTGCGATGATCGACCAGCGAGGCACCGAACTGCGCGGCCAGCATCTGCTCGGCAATCGCCATGCCGACCGCGTTGCCCAGCCCCTGACCCAGCGGGCCGGTGGTGGTCTCGATCGCGGGATGTTCGCCGTATTCGGGGTGCCCGGCCGCCTTGGAGTGGAGCTGGCGGAAGTTCTTCAACTCCTCGATCGGCATTCCCTGATAGCCGGTGAGGTAGATCAGCGCATACAGCAGCATCGAGCCGTGGCCGCCCGACAGCACGAAGCGATCGCGATCGGGCCAATGCGGATCGGCCGCGTCGAACTTCAGAAAGCCTGAGAACAGCACGGTCGCGACGTCGGCCATCCCCATCGGCATGCCGGGATGGCCGGATTTGGCCGCTTCCACCGCGTCGATCGCCAGCGCCCGGATTGCATCCGCCATCCGCCTGGTCTCGGTCATCGGGCGGGCGAGAATTTCCGCCTGGCGCGCGAGCGCGGGATTGGGAGCTGAAGGGTCGGCGATGCTGGCCATGGGGTTCTCCGTGGAGAGATTGCGACGGCTCATAGAAGGCCGCAGAGACCGAGGCAAGGCGCCAAGCCCTACTCGTGTTCGACCAGATCGCGCATCTGCCTTGCGGTCCTGAGCACGTGGCGCCCCTTCATGCGGGCGGTAAGGAAGCGGTGCAGTGCTGCGGCCAGCAACGGCGCCAGCGCGGGCAGGCGCTCGATCAACGTGGTACCCGCGAGCAATGTCTTGGTCAGATGGACCGAAATGATGAAGCGCTCGCAGCCATGGTCGAACAGCTGCGTACGGCGGGCGGCGAGAAAGCCGGAAATGTCTGCTACGGCGAATTCCGCATAACGATCCCGGCTGGTATCGCCATAGCCCGCATTGCGTCCGCTGAAGCAGGCGAGTTGCAGCAGCAGCGCCGGCCATAGATCGGGACGGAGTTGCATCGCGCGCAGACCCGCTTCGGCGAAGGTCAGCGCGTGGGTGAAATCGAGCCAGTTGATGTTGTCGGCGAGTTTCGCATCGACCGCGCGCATTTTCGCCTCGTCGGCGTGTAGCAAGGTCCAGGCGTTCGCTTCCACCAGCACATCGAATATTTGTTCCGGCACGTGGGTGGCCGCCCAGCCGCTCACGATTGCCATTGCTGCCTTGGCGGATTTGCTGTTCAGCGCGGCGGCGCCGAACGGTTGGGGGTCGCGCTTGCCCCAATGCGCAAGTTCGGCAGCATAGCTGCGAAACTCCGGCAACAGATCCTCGCGGGTCGCGAAAATCAGGCTTCTGGTGAGATTGAGGAGCAGAGTTTCGCTCGCCTCCGGCCCCAGCCGCCGGATCAACGCGGCAGTTTGCATCACGTAGATCAGCGCATGGCCGAAGTCCGCGTAATGCGCCAGCGCTGCGACCACGAATGCCGGCAGCAGATCATCCGTGGTGTGACCACCGGCCAATGCGCCGCGGAGCAGCGAGATCGCCTCGTCCTCGGCCTGGCGTTCCACCGCATCCTGAAACGCCGCCTCGTTCCAGGGCGAGGGTCCGGTATGAAACGGAAAAATCCGCTCGCCGCGCACGTCATCGGCGATATGGCCGACGATTTCACCGATCGCGGCGAGCTTTTCGTCGCTTCCGATCGCGGGATCGTCGTGCAGCCGCAGCCAATCCGGCGCGCCGGCGATGGCGTGGGTGGTGCCGAACTCGAACCGTTCGCCGGCCCAGGCGATCGCCGCCCGCACCGCGTCGACCGGATCGCCGTCGAACCGGACCAGACGCGCGACTTCTCGCACCAGCCGCTGCTGATCGACGTCGGCAAGCGCCTGCGGCAACGCCGCAAGAATCGCGTGCCGCCGCTTTGCGCGATCCTCCGGCGTCACGTCTATGGAAACGCGGCCATTTTCCACCCGAACCGGAAAGCGCGGCAGCAGGTCGCCACCAACCAAGGTTGCACCGCGCGCCAGATCAAACTTCCAATTGTGCCAATCGCAGGTGAGTATGCCGCCCTCGGCGAGCCGACCTTCGCTCAGCGGATAGCCCTCGTGCGGGCAGCGGTTGACACAGGCGAACAGACCGGCCTCGGTGGAAAGCAACAGGATTTGCCTTCCCGCTACGCGCACCACCATTCGGCCGCGCTCCTGCAGCTCGGCCTGGGCGCAAACCTCGATCCAGCTCATGTCGGCGCTCCCTCGATCGGCGTGATCCGATAGGCGCAGCGCCGCGCGCCGGCGAGCAGATGCTCGATGCGCTCGACTCGGGCGTCCGCACCCATCAGCCCACGGAAAATCTCCAGTTCGGTGCGGCAGAATCCCTGGCACGCGCTGGCCGCTGCACAGATCGGGCAGTGATCCTCCAGCAGCAGAAATCCGCCGTCGCAGGGTTCGGCGCGCGCCATATAGCCCTCGCGGTCGCGAAGCGCGGCCAAAGCGGCCACCCGAGCGCCAAGATCGGCGGCCCCGGCCAGCGCCTCGCCATACTGCGCAGCGCTGGTCGCGGCGCGCGCTTCGATCAACCGGTCGAGTGCTGCTTCGCCCAGCTCGTCCCGCACCGCCGCGATCAACTGCACCGCGAGCTCCGCGTGGGTGTCGGGAAAGCGCGCGTGTCCCCGCGCAGTAAGCTGCCAGCGCTGCACCGGCCGGCCGAGCGCCTGGCGTTCGTTGCGCGGTTCGACCAGGCCGTCTTCCGACAGCCGCGCCAGCGATTGACGCACCGCCTCCCCGGAAATCCCAATTGCTCCCGCAAGATCACCGATGCGCTGCGGACCACGCCGCTTGATCTGGCCGAGCAGCCGGTCCGCGGGGGATGTTTCCAGGCTCATGCATCGACAATACGCTGACCAATCATATTTTGCAAGTCTTTGCTTGTAAAACTTCCGCCGCGCGGCTGGCAACATCGACAGCCCGAAGATTTCCAGAGTAGGCTTGCGGCCAAAGCGGCCAGCGGCGCCGACGGGAGGAGAACGTAAGTGACCGAACCAAGGTTCGAACCGAACGCACCGCGCCGTGCCATCCTCGCGGGCGCGGCTCTGAGCGGGCTGGTCTTCATGGTCGGCGGGATGGCGCGGCTGCTGACCCCGGCCGAAGCCTACGCCGCCGATCTCCCGCTCGCGCTTCTGACTGACGGCGAAAGACACGCTCTCGAGGCGGTGACCGAGGTTCTGTTGCCGGGTACCACCGCGGCTGGGATCGCCCACTACATCGATCACCAGATCGCCGGACCGCCGGGCGATTGTCTGCTGTTCGCGCGCGCGGTCGACGTGGCGCTGCCCTACGCCGCCTTTTATCAGAGTGCGCTCGCCGCAATCGATGCCGCCGCCACTGAACGGCACGGCGCGCCGTTCGCGAACCTGTCGCCGCAAGCCCGGATCGCCCTGGTCACCGCAATGCGCGATGGCACCTTGCAAAAATGGCTGGGCCCGCCGGCGCCGTTCGTCTTCTTCGTGCTGCGCAACGACGCCACTGACGTGGTTTATGGCACGGTCGCGGGCTTCGACCGGCTCGGCGTGCCCTACATGCCGCACATCGCGCCGCCCACGCCATGGTAGCGGCGCTCGAACCCGTCGATGTGGTGATCGTCGGTGCCGGTATCTGCGGCACCATGCTGGCGGCGAAACTCGGCGCCGGCGGCAAGAAGATCGTGGTCCTGGAACAGGGACCCGAGCGCGCGCCCGCCGACCTGATCAGCTCCCAGCTCTGGAGCCGCCGCCTGAAATGGAGCGGTCCGCCGGTCGAAACCGCCGGCAGCGATCCCACCGGCTACCGCTTCAACACCGGCTGGGGCGTCGGCGGTTCCGGCATCCACCATTACGCACAGTGGCCGCGGCTGAAACCCGAGGACTTCCGCACCCATAGCCTCTACGGCAAGGCAGTGGACTGGCCGATCGGCTACGACGATCTGCGCCCCTATTACGACCAGGTCCAGGCCGAGGTTGGGATCTCCGGCGATCACCATGCCGAAGTCTGGCGGCCGCCAGGCGATCCCTACCCGATGGCGCCGCTGCTCACCACGCCACAGGCCGACATGCTCGCCAAAGGCTTCGCCGCACTCGGACTGCGCACCGCGCCGATGCCGCTCGCGATCAACAGCGTCCCCTACAAAGGTCGGCCGGCTTGCATCTATGACGGCTGGTGCGACTCCGGCTGCCCGATCGGCGCGCTCGCCAACCCGTTCGTGACCTACCTGCCGCTGGCGCGCCAAGCCGGCGCCGAGTTCCGCTCCTCGTGTTCGGTCACCCGCATCCTGACCGATGCCGCAGGCAAACGCGCCACCGCGGCCGAATACTACGACGCTCATCATCAGCGCCAAATCCAGCCCGGCGCGCTGATCGTGCTCGCCGCCAACGGCATCCAGAACGTCCGGCTGCTGCTCAACTCCGCCCGCCCCGGGCACGAGACCGGTCTGGCCAACCGCAGCGGCGCGGTCGGGCGCTATTTCATGGCGCACCTGGCGATGCCGTCATCCGGCATGTTCAACCAGGATCTGCAAAACTACCTCGGCGTCACCGGCGGCGCGCTGCTGAACCAGGACGGCTACGGCAAATACCGCCCGGACGGCCCGTTCGGCAGCTATACCTGGGCGATCTCGTCGGCCCGCAAACCCAACGACATCATCGGCATCGCCAATACCGAGGGCACCCTGTTCGGCGCCGCATACGACCGCTTCCTGAAGGCCGCCGTGCGCGGGCTCGCCACCATGATGGGAGTGGGCGAAATTCTGCCGAAAGCCGAAAACCGCATCATCTATGGCGACGGCAAGGACGCGTTCGGCTTCCCGGCGATGAAAATCGTCCTCAGCGCCGACGACAATATGCGAGCACTGGCCGCCACCATCCGCGCCGAGGGGCTGAAAGTGATGGTCGCGGCCGGCGCGAGCCAGATCTGGGCGCCGAACGACGTCAACTGGCAGCATCTGATCGGCGGACACCGCATGGGCAGCGATCCCGATCAATCAGTCTGCGACAGCTACGGCATCACCCACGAAATCTCCAACCTGGTGCTGACCGGGACGGGGATATTTCCGACCGAAGGCGCGACCCACCCTACGTTTTCTTCGCACGCGCTGACGCAGCGGACGGCGGAATACGTGCTGAAGAATTGGGCCGGATTAGGGTAAGGAAAGGTAAAGTCTTCTTTTTGTGAACAAAAAGAAGCAAAAAAACTTTGGACGAAAGGAAGACACGATGAAATGCGCCTGGGCCACAATCGTCTTGATACCAACACTTGCGACCGCGGCGCCGACGCAACTTGATGTCGCAATCCAAAATGCGAGCCAGGGACACTTTCCGGCCGATAGCGTCGCTTGCACAGCAGACCCCACCGGCGGCGTCAGCCGAAACGGCAAGGATGTAAGCCCGGGCGTGAGCTGGTCCGCGGGACCACCGGGGACCAAATCCTACGCCCTGATCATGACCGATCCCGACGTGCCGGCCTCCGGCGGCGACCCCTCGCAACCAAGCGCACCAATCCCGGCCGACGTCCCGAGACGAGTGCTCTACCATTGGATCCTGCTGCAGATCCCTGCGACCATGACCGGCCTGCCGCCGGGAACCGGCAACAAATACGCGGAACTGTTCGGCGGTCCGAAAACCCCAATGTCACCCGGTGCCGGCCAGGAATTTGCCGAATACGGCTATGGCGGCCCGTGTCCGCCGGTGCAGGATCTGAAGCCGCATCACTACCACATCCGGGTCTTCGCGCTTGACCTGGCAACGTTCCCGAATGCCACACCAATCGACGGCGCCTCGTTGGAAGAGATGCTAGCCTCGCACATTCTTGCCGAGGGCGAAGCAACTGCTGCTTATGCGACCAACCCGTCCCTAAATTATTAAAGTTTTTTTGCTTCTTTTTGTTCACAAAAAGAAGATTCTTACTGTTCCTTTTCGTCCCTAATTTCATTCACTAATGTGCCGACTTTCTCGATCACGATTTCGATCCGGTCGCCGTTTTTCATCCACACCGGCGGCTCGCGGAACGCGCCGACGCCTGCCGGTGTGCCGGTGACGATCACGTCGCCTGGTTCCAGTGTCAGGCATTCGCTCAGCAGCACGATCAGGTCGGTAACGTTCCAGATCATTTCGTCGGTATTGGCGTCCTGCATCACTTTGCCATTGAGGACTGCCTGAAGTCGCAGCCCTTTCGCGCCGGGCGGCAATTCGTCGGCGGTGACCAGTTCGGGGCCGAAGCCGCCGGTGTGGTCGAAATTCTTACCGATGGTCCATTGCGGCGTGCGTTTCTGATAGTCGCGCACCGACATATCGTTGAACGGCGCGTAGCCGAAGACGTGATCGAGCGCATGTTCGGCTTTGATGTGGCGCCCTTTCTTGCCGATCACCACGGCGAGTTCGGCCTCGTAGTCGAATTGTTCGGAAACGAACGGGCGCAGGCCTGGTTGGTTGGCGGCGACCAGCGAGGTGGCGCTGCGCAGGAAGAATTGCGGATATTTCGGCGGCGGCCGGCCGCCTTCCGCGGCGTGCGCCTGGTAATTCAAGCCGACGCAGATGATCTTGCCTGGGCGCGGCACCAGCGGCGCGAGGCTCAGCCCGGCGTAGGGGATGCGGGCGGGGTTAGAGGCGATCGCGTCGCTGCCGGCGGCGAGCAGATCGACGCCGGCGGTGAGGGCCGCGACCAGGTCGGACGGCACCGCGGGGATGGCCTGGTTCAGATCGACCACGGAGTCGCCGTCGCGGACTGCGAGCCGGTCGCCCTGTTCGGTACGAATGGTTAGAAAGCGCATGGTTTACCCCTCGTGTCCGGTCGCCACTCGTTCGGTGGCGGCGTAGAGGATCGCAAGCTGGGCGTGTTTGCAAGCCTCGGTCTTGGGCGGTGCGATGCCCCATTGATCCACACGGCCCGCAGGCCAGGCCCATTCTTGCGGTCCGCGGGGGCGGTAGCTGTCGTCCACCTGCAGCACTTCGGCGGTGTATTCGATCACGAAGCCGTCGGGGCCGATGAAATAGGCGAACACGTTGTCGCCCGGGCCGTGGCGGCCGACGCCCCACGCGATCGGGAATCCGGCATCGATCAGGCGGCCGGAGCCGACCATCACCGACTCCCAGGTTGGGAGCAGGAACGCCGCGTGGTTGAAGCCGTTCACCGGGGCGGTCGCGATCACCACCGAGTGATGGTCGTGGTTGGTGCGCACGAACGCCATCTGGGCGGAGCGGTCGGACAATCGGAAGCCCAGCACGGTTTCGAAGAACGTCTTGGCCGCATCGACGTCGCGACTGTTGATGTTCACGTGGGTGAGGCGCTCGGGGCGGGTATCATGGCGTTCGGGGCTGGGCGGGAGTGCGGTGAGTGTGCGGTCGCCGTGCACCACGCGGAATACGCGTTCCTGGTTGTCGATAAACGCGATCGCCGTGCCGCCCGCCGGATCGAGCGAGGGTTGTGGTCCGTGCAGCAGTCGGCCGCCGGCGGCGGGCACTCGGTCGGCGACTTGGTCCAGCACCTCGGCCGAGGCGGCGCGAAAGGTCATCGACAGGACGGCGGGTTCGGGGTGCCGATGGAGCGACAGGATATGGTGATCGGCGCCGCTACCGCGGAGATAGATCGCGCCGTCCGCGCGGGCGGAGACTTCGAGTTTCCACACCGAGACATAGAACGCTTCCGCCGCCGCGGGGTCGGGCAGGCCGAAAGCGACGCTGCGGAGGGCGGCGATCGGAAAGTCGGTCACGAACGCTCCTCGGTTATGGTGGTGCGGCCGATCTGGCGGACCGGTCGGTTGGGTAGGGCGAGAGGATAAAGGCCGCGGAGCGGATCAGCAATAACGGGCCGCCGCCGATGGCGCATGAAGGCGCTAAGCGGCGGCCAGGGCCTTGCGCAAGCCTTCGGGGTCGGCCTTGATCGCACGCAACAGCGTGCGCGCCGGGCCGCTCGGGCGCTTGGCGCCGCGCTCCCATTCCTGCACCGTGCGCACGCTGAACGCGTAGGCGGCGGCGAACTCGGCCTGCGTCATTCCGGCCGCCCGGCGGATCGCCCGCAGGTCGATCGCGGGCGCCATATCGGGGGCGGCGTCAGGATTGGCTCCGATCTGCCGGGCGATGTCCGCGTCGGTCATCGCGTCCAGCTTGGCCCAGTCCGTTTCGGTCAGTGCCTTGCGCGCGGTTTCACTCAACTGATTCGTCACAGCGCCTCACCTCTCCC
>Ga0302313_10002140_pt1 | contig 14057 bp, 12 predicted proteins | sample III_Palsa_N2_2_FD_200454 | JGI IMG/M metagenome (GOLD analysis project Ga0302313, IMG submission 200454) | Peat permafrost microbial communities from Stordalen Mire near Abisko, Sweden - III_Palsa_N2_2 | ecosystem: Environmental > Terrestrial > Soil > Palsa > Peat permafrost | place: Sweden...
ACGTCCTGGCACACCAGAATGTACCCACTCTTCAGCATGTCCATGTTCTGCGTCACCCGCGGCTGAACGGTGTCATTGTCATAGCTCCCACAGCTATAAGGCGTCCGCGACATCAAAAACGGATACGGCCCCTTATCTTCAAACTCTCCCGCGATCGGCGTATACACAACCGTATAAAGCTTCGCTCCATCACGCATCGCAACGCGGTACTCATGCTTGGCATAGTGCGACTTGAAGAACGCCATCATCTCCTGCATACGCTGCTGCGGCGAAGGCGGAGTTACCTGTGGAGTTGCCGTTGGCGCTGCCGTCTGCGCACTCGCTGTTAGTCCCACTGCCAGAATCCCGATCGCTATCGCCCGTCTACAACACACGCTCATCACTCTCTCCCGCTAACAGAAACTCTCCCGGGATTGTACCCGGTTACCCTGCGGGTTATGCCATACTTCTTCCATGACGCGCCAAAACGCTCCGGCGTCACTCTGTTTTCTGCTCTTCGCCGCTGCTCTCCTACTCCAACTCGCCCCACGTCCTGTCCACGCACAGGACCCGGCCCCATACACCCTGCACGTCTATACCAATCTCATCCAGGTACCAACACTGGTCGTCACAGACGAGCTGAAGCAACTACCCCCCATCCCACTCAAAGACTTCAACATCAGCCTCGATGGAGGTTCAACCTTTCGTCCCTCTCGCATGCACCGCGAAGGGGACGACCCCATCGACCTCGCCATCTTGCTCGACGCCAGCGGCGATCAAAACATCCTTGTCCAAAACATCGGCGCGGCCCTCGCCACTCTAACTCCCGGCTATCTTCACCCTGAGGACCACGTCTCCATCTTCGCCCTCGACTGCACCCTCATTCGCTCCTTTGACGACCTCCCTGCCAACGCTGCTAATCTTCATCTCGGCGTCACCGCCGCTCTTGCTTCTCCCATACTCCACGGCACGAAAACCCGCTCCGCCTGCGCAAACCATCTGCACCTATGGGACGCAATGGTCCGCATCTCGGTCGATCTCGCCAATCGTCCCGGCCGTCGCGTCCTTCTCGTCGTCTCCGACGGCAGAGACACGGAAAGCACCGTCAAATGGTATGACGTCATGCGCACACTCAGCAGCGGAAGCATCGCCAGCTTCGCCCTCCAGGACACCTTTCAATTCAGCAACCGTTTCGACGCATCGGTATCGACGACCCACAGCGATCTCTCCGTCGCCAGCGCCGAGAAACTCTCCCCGGAAGAGCTCTTCCGGCAAATATGTCAGAGCAACGGAGGAACCGTCCTCCCAACTCCCCGCGCTTACCTGAAGCGCAACCTGCAGAATATCGTCACCATGCTGCGCAGCCGCTACATCCTCGAATTCCCCCGCGCCAATAACTCCGAAGCCGGTCAACACAACATCGAGGTCACGGTTCCCAACTCCAAAGCCTTCATCGCCATCACCGGCGTCATCGTCCCACTGCCCGACGCAAAAGTCCTCGCCGATCCCACCACGGTCCCCACCGCAACCCCATCCCCGGCGATCTTCGGCAACCACCGCCCCCTCGAACCACACTCCTAAGAAACTGCTATCGTCTACGGCTACTGTACGAAGCGCGATTCCCGGGGTTGAGGTGTTCGGCATCCTGTACCGCTCTGGATATCGCGATGGCGGAATTCAATTCAGATAGTCATTCGTTGGTGGGAGAAGTACGCTATCTTGTGAGGCGCCAGCCTTGCTTCGGATTACGGTGAAAACGTCCAAGACCGTAGCAATACTGCGGATGTTCCCCGCAACGCTCATAACCTCTTCGATACCGGCATGTTTGTCCGCCAGCGTCTCAAGGCGTTCGCTCACGTTCCTCAGTTGGTCAGCTTCCAACAGAATATCCTCGAAAGGCCCGAGGTAGTTCGTTCCTGTCGCGGAGGCACTCGTTTCTGTCTTGTCCAACTTCGCTTTGACCTCACTCTGAAGGGGTACATCTTCTATCAAACGCACCGTTGCCGCCTCGCCAAGGAGGGTAAGAAATAGTCCGAGCAGCTGCGCAATCAGAATAATTCCGACCTCGCCATCCTCCTCTGTGTCCATTTGGAATTCAACTTCGTCGAGACCATGCAAGCCTCCATTCGCCATTACCTGCACCGCGCTGAGCCTTGGAGACTGCGACTTGGCCAGAGACAAAGCACGAGAAGCGAGCGCCTGAAAACCGTCGACTCCCACAGGTGCGCAGAGTTGCTGACGAAGCTTCTCATAGACGCGAAGAGTCGCAAGCTCGGTCTGTGCGGAAGGCGGATCAGCATCAACTTCGGAGGCAATGAGCCTGCGGGCCCAATCGCGAATCATTAGTGGAGAAAGCATCGGTTCTGTCCTTGCACGCTACGCCTTGCTTTGAATGTGCGGGTTCTATCGGGAGGATACTTTCTTGCCGGTTGCTTTGGTGATGAGATTCCCCGGAGCGCATCATCCGGCTTCATTTTGGCATCCTACAAACCAAGTTACTTCAAATATTTCCTGAAAGGCGAGCACTATTGACCAACATGAACTCGCCGTCAGCGGTACATCAGTCATTTCAGCGCGGAGAAAGACGTTCTGCTTTGATCGATCGGCAGATTCGCGACGTAGTAGGCTTGCTTTGCGGGCGTTGGTCCAGAAGTTCACGAACAAATGATACGAAGCGCAGACACTCCGGCGACACGCGAGCTTGCCCAACGACTTCTTGCTTTTGAAGAGGTTGAGGCAAGTCTTGACGTGGAGGATATCCATGCGGTGTGTCGCGTGTGCGACAAGTTGCGCCGTCCTTTAACCACGCTGGCTGGAGCAGCGGGATTTCGCTCGCTCCTAGCGCGCGCCTTGACCTTGGCAAAGCAGGAGTCTCCGGCCCTCGGCGCATGGGAAGTCAAGTCGGATGGCTCGCTACAGGGTCTCAATGGCGAAGCAGCGCGGTCGGGGGCCATTCTCATTGCTCATTTAATCGGACTGATGATCACATTTATCGGCGAGCATCTTACGCTGCGGCTCCTGCATGATGTGTGGCTAGATCTGCCCGGCTCCGAAATTAACTTTGGAAGGAACAAATCAATATGAACGAGCAGAGTAAGGTCAAGATAAACCAGTTGCCGACCGGAGTACCTGGGCTCGATGAGATACTTGGCGGCGGCCTGCCCGAGTTTTCATTCAACATCATCGCCGGAGCGCCTGGATGCGGCAAGACCACCTTGGCACACCAGTTCATCTTTGCCAACGCCACGGTGGAGCGGCCCGCGCTTTACTTCACCGTGCTGGGCGAACCGGCGCTGAAGATGCTGCGCTACCAGCAGCAATTCACCTTCTTCGACGCAGCGAAGCTGAACAACGCCGTGCGCTTCGTCAACCTGAGCCAGGACCTCGTCGAGCGCGGGCTACAGGGTGTCCTGGAAGAGATTTCCAAACAGGTGGAAGCCGCCAACCCGAGCATTGTGGTGGTGGACTCCTTCCGCACCGTGCTACGCAGCGAGATGCACAACGGCAAGGATATGGCTGTCCAAACGTTCGTGCAGCAGTTGGCGCTGCTGCTCACCAGTTGGGAGGCGACCACATTCCTCATCGGCGAGTATTCCGAGTCGGAGGTGCGCGACAACCCCGTCTTCACAGTTTCCGATGGCCTCTTGTGGCTCTCCCAGCAAGTAGACCGCAACTCCGTCGTGCGCAAGATGCAGATTATGAAGTTGCGCGGACAGGCCTCCGTGCCGGGATTGCACACCTTCCGCATCACCGAAGCCGGCCTGCAGGCCTTCTCCCGGACCCTTGGGCTGGTGGGCGAGAGGAAGACATACAGCACCGTGAGGCGTCTTTCCATGGGTATCCCGGCGCTGGACGAGATGATGGGCGGCGGTGTTCCGGAGGGAGACAGCTTGCTAATCGCCGGTTCGTCGGGGACCGGTAAATCGCTCATAGCAACGCAATTCCTTGCCGCGGGCATACGCGCGGGCGAACCGGGGATTGCGGCGGTCTTTGAAGAGCGGCCCAACGAATACACCGCGCGAGCTTCGGAGTTCGGACTAGATCTCCAGACGCCGCTTGCCGAAGGAAAGCTGGAAGTGATCTACCTGCGGCCGCTCGATTTGTCAGTGGACGAGATGATGCAGGAGATTCTCGACGCCGTGAAGAGGACAGGCGCAAAGCGTTTGGTGATCGACTCCCTGGCCGGCTTCGAGATGGCTTTGGCGCCCTCCTTCCGCACCGACTTCCGCGAATCGCTATACCGCATGATCTTTGCCCTGACCGCTATCGGCATCACCATCCTGAGCACCCTGGAGATGCCGGAGACCTTCACCGAGTTGTCCTTCAGCAGCTATTCGATCTCGTTCCTCACCGACGACATCATCCGAATGCGTTATGTAGAGATCGATGGGGAACTGTGCCAGATCATGATGGTGGTGAAGATGCGCAGAACAGCCCACAGCCGGGAAATCCGAAAGTATTGGATCACCACCGACGGCATCGTCATCGGGGAGCGCTTGAAGAACTATGTAGACCTCATCACTGGAATCCCACAACCGGTTTCGGTCTTGCGCTCGGAAGAGCTGCTACTCAACCGAAAAGTTTGACTCGGAGTGGAGATGGAAACTGAACACGTAGACACCGCCGCGCAGGAAGTGAACTTACCGATGCTCTGCCGAGCCGTTGCCGACGCTTCGCCTCTGCCGATGGCTGGATTGGGTGGTCCTCTACACACCGTCCGCTATGTAAACCTGGCCTTTTGCCTGCTCAACGGCAAATCGAAGGATGAACTGATCGGGACTGCTTTCTGCGAGATTACGCCCGGCTCGAACGAATGCATGTTGCTACTCGATCGAGTTGCCAAGACAGGGCTGGCAGACAGCCATACCGGCCAGGAGCATAGCGGTATTCATCCGCTCTACCGCTCGTACGCGATGTGGCCATTGCTCGGAGCCGACCACAGCCATCTCGGCATTATGATCCAGGTGACCGAAGCGACCAAATTTCACGACGATGCGGTCGCCATGAATCAAGCTCTGCTTCTGAGCTCAATTCGCCAACATGAGCTGACGGAATCAGCGGACCTTCTGAACGTTCAACTGCAGGCCGCAATCATTCTCGCGAAGAAAGCGGAAGAGGCGTTGATTGGTAGTGAGAAGCTGGCCTCTGCCGGACGCATGGCTGCGGTGCTCGCGCATGAGATCAACAACCCTCTCGCCGCCGTGATGAACCTCTTGTTCCTGGCGCAAACCACCGCCGACACCCCAGCGCCGGTCCATCAGTATTTGAAGATGGCTGACGATGAGCTAAAACGTATCGCCCACATAACCCGCCAAACGCTTGGCTTCTATCGCGAGTCCACCGTGCCGACGACTTTTCTCGTTGTTACTTTGCTGAATTCCGTCATCGACCTGCTACAGGCGAAGAGGGTATCTACGCAGGTCATCGTGGAAAAGCAGTGCGACGATCTGCTGCAAATCACCGCGATCTTCGGCGAACTCCGGCAAGTGATCTCGAACCTGATGCTCAACAGTCTGGATGCACTTGACGAAGGCGGCAGGGTCACGCTGCGGGCTTCCACATCGCGAAACCCTCTGGATGGAAGCTCACGCATTCGGATTACGATCGCCGATAATGGCCAAGGTATCAGCGCGGCGGCGCTACCGAGGATATTTGAGCCGTTTTTCACGACCAAAGGTTCGACAGGAAATGGCCTGGGCCTGTGGGTCTGCAAGCAGATCATCGAAAAGCACGGCGGCTCCATATGGGTTCGGTCGCGCACATGCGAGCCGCACGGAACAACGTTTTCCCTGATCCTGCCAGAGCGTGCCCCCTGAAACGAACTGCCGTTGTCGTGTGACGGGCTATCCGGAACTGTGGTTCAAACTGACCCATTACCCAATGATCAGAGGTCCTAAGAGGCTGCTGAAAAGTCCGTCTTCAGCTTTACCGGATTAGCGTGGGCTTTAGCCCTGGGCCTTCGCTTGCTGCCGCACATACCTTTTTTCGGCGCCCTCGTTTGCCTTGGAAGATGCTCGCCTCAACCCGCCCCGAAAATCTTGTCAACCCCCCAAACCCCCTAAACCATAGACAGCAAAAGAAATAGAGTTGGCGTAGTTACCCCACCCAATCCGCTATCCTGTTAATAGCATGATTTTGTCTCTGTCTTGCTTTCATTCTACTGTCTGCACCCCTAACCCCAGCAGAATGAAACACTTGGAACTAAGTCCTTTAGAAGAACATAGTTGCGAGACATCCCTGTCCCGGGGGCCGACATTCTAAAGCACTTACTCCCAAAACACCCCATAGGGGGAGGGGGTGGGGTCATCTGTGTCAGCCCGTTGCCTCACCCAGTTCTGTCAGCCGCACCTTCCCCGCCAGCCGCATCACCAACCGCTCCAGCACCAGCTTCTTATCCGCCGGACTCGATCGCAACTCCAGATCGGCCTTGGCTATCAGCCGCAATCCCCGCGTCAGCTCCCCGCGGTCCCGATACCGTCGCGCCTGCGCAATCAACGCATCCGCCGCAAACGGAGCCACCCGGAACCCCGGCCAAAGCACCTGCCACATCGCCCGCTGGTCCTTCACCTGCTTTTCATTCAGCACCAGCATCTGCCGAAACGTCTTCGCCAGCGTAAACACATGACCAATAGCCGAATCTTCCCCACCATCGGAAGCATTCAACAACCCCTGCAACAGCGCCAGCGCTCGCGGAGCATCCTTCAGGCTGATCGCATCGGTCAGCTCATACAGACTCCGCTGCTTTGCCGCCGCAACCATCGTCTCCACATCCGCAACATCAACCGCAACATCACCGCGCGCGCCGGCATAAAGCAGCAGCTTCTCCAACTCGCTCTGCACGGTCAACATCTCCGCGCCCAGCGCATCCACCAACTCCCGCGCTGCATCCTCCTGGAACGCAACGCCCTTAGCCGAAGCCTCGCGCATCACCCAGCGAACGGCATCGTCCTCACTAACCTGCTGCAGCTCGACCACGCCGCAGCCATCGCCAAGCGTCTCCCGAATCCGCTCCGCCCGCTCCTTGTCCTGCATATCCATCTTCCGGACATCCTGCGGCAGATGAATATGATCAGCCACAAACACCACCATCGCCGACGGATTCGGTCTACGGAAATACTCATCGATCGCGGCAAACTCATCCTTCTTCTGCCCACGGCCATACAGCTTCTGCACATTCCGCAGAAACAGCACCTGGAACGGAGCCATCAGCGACGGCGTCTGCGCCAGATCCAGCGCCTCAAAGATCGAGGTCTCACCCAGGTCCAGATCATGCAGACAGAAGTCCCTCAGATCATCCGGAACCAGCGCCTTCAGCATCCCACGCCGGCAAACCTCATACAGGAACGCCTCATCACCCATCAGCACATAACCAGCACGACGAGCGTCTCCAGCAATCTCTGCCACAAATCGCTCCGCAGCAGCGAAGCTCTTCAAGCTACCCTTCTCCGCACTCATCGGAACGACTCCAGCATGTCACTCACCAACGCCTGCCCAAAGTCATGCGCCATCCGCCTCACCGCCGCACTGTCCTCCTGCACCGACCCATTCAAATCCTCAGTCGATTGGAACTGCTCCCTCCATCCGAACGCATCGTTCTTGTATAGCACCGTCCCGTCATGCGCCACCAACACCACTTGCGCCGTAACGGTCACCAAATAGCTCGACGTCTGCCCGCTAGAAGCGTCATAGGTCAGCGGCGCAATCGTCTCCGCCACAATCGTCCCCTTCAACACCGCATCTGCATCGCTGCCGTCACCGTTAGTCAGCACCTGATACCGCGTTCGCGTATTCAACTCCCGCACAACACCCTGCGTAAACGCGGTCTCCGTACGAAACCCCTGCACCTTGGACTGGAACACCGGCACCGCCACCGTCCGCACATTCCCCGGAACATGTGTCGCCGCACCAACCTGATGGTAGCCACACCCCGTCGCCGCCACGACCAACGCCAACAACCCGCAATTCAAAACTTTCGCCACATTACTCCTTGCTCACATCTACATAGTACAAATCTGTCGCAACCTGGAATGCATCCTTCGTTCCAGTCCACGGCATCGTCTTCCACTCTGTAGTGACAGGCTTCACCATCTGCCAATGCTTCGAATCGCCAACCTCAATAGGCATCGCAAACCCAACTTCATCCGCCTTCCAACGGTAGCTCACCTCGCCCTTATCCGCATCGAAGCGGAGCAAAAGCGTCGGAATCGCCGCATGCCGCAGATACTCATCGAAGAACGGAGTCAGATTCATCCCTGTTCGCTCATTCCACCACTTCACGACATCCTCAGTCATGATGTTCTGATACTTGAAGTTCTGGTAGAAGTCGTGAATATCACCAAACCACTTCCCATCGTCGCCAACCACACTCCGCAGCGTATTGATCATCAATGCACCCTTGAAGTATTGGTCCTGCGGCGGTTCCGCATTCGTCCCATGTGCCGTAATGATCGGAATCTGGTTATGCACCTTCGGCTTCAGCCCATTCAGATAGCGGATCGCATCGGCCTTTCCCCACCGGTACTCCACATACATCCCTTCCATGTAGGTCGTCCACCCTTCATGTATCCACATATCCGAAACATCTTTCGCAGTAATCGAATTCCCAAACCACTCATGCCCACTCTCATGAATGATGATGAAATCGAACTTCGGACTGATTCCGACGCCAGTCCAGTCACGCCCATAATAACCATTCTCAAAATGGTTTCCATAAGCGACCGCTGACTGATGCTCCATTCCCGCATAAGGAACCTCAATCAACTTATAACCATCTTTATCAAACGGATATTCTCCGAAATAATGCTCATAAGCATCCAGCATCTCTGGAACCTGCGCGAACTGCTTCTTCGCCTTGTCCAGGTCTTCCGGCAACGCATAGTAATCCAGTGTAGTTTCTCCATGCTTATCCGAAAAGTGCTGGTAATTCCCAATATTCAACGCAACGTCATAGTTATTGATCGGATAATGAACCACCCATTCCCACTGTGTATATCCATCTCCTAAGTCTTTACTCCCTGCAAACCGTCCATTCGATACATCCATCAATCCATTGGGCACCGCAACGTCAATCTCCATGCCATCCTGCGGCTCATCGCGCCACTGATCCTTGTTCGGCCACCATACGCTCGGCCCTTCCCCCTCGCAGGCAGTAGTAATCCATGGTTTATCTTCCTTGTCTTTGTCAAAGGAAAAGCAACCGAATCGTCCCTGCGTCACCGGCTTACCCGAATACGCAAACGCGATCTCGTATACGCGTCCTCTGCGCAGTATCCCCGGAAAATCCACCCAAATGGTTCGTTCTTCATGCGCATAGTGCAACGGTTTGCCTGCGAACTTGATGCTATCGATCGTCAACTCTGGAGCAAGTTCCAGTTGAATTCGCTTCCCATTCGCCAGCATCCGAAACCGGATAGTATTCGTCCCAGAGATTGTCTTCGCTACTGGATCAACTCGCACATCCAGCCGGTAGAACAGGAGATCATTGTTCGCACGATACGGTCCATAGCCACCACGCAGCAAATCATCCTTTGTCGGAACCTTCACCGCATCCGGCGCATGCGCGCCTTGGCCTACCTTTACACCCGGCGTCGTCGTCGCACTCTGCGCCGATGGCTGTGGACCCACGGGCGCCTGTTGAGCAAGCTGCCCTGCGGCAGCACCGCTAACAAGCAACAATCCCATCCCCACTAAATAAAACCGACACACCGCTAGCACCATAGACCCCAGCTTACCCTCCCTACAGCCAAGAAGAAAGGCAGCCTGCGAAGGCTGCCTTTCTATCTCCAATATCACCGAAATTACGCAGTCGTCGGGGTGCCTTCGCTAAAGCCAGTTTTGCGTCCGCCTTCCGGCTTCAGCACCTTCTGGACATCGCCATCGCCATCCGCTGCAGCAAGCGAAGACTTCACCGGCCCAAGCTCTTTACCCTGGATGAGCAATTCAATCTCAGCTGCATCCAGCGTCTCGCGTTCCAGCAAAGCAGCCGCCATACGATGCATCACATCCTGATTATTCTCCAGGATCTGGTGCGCCGACTTGTAGCCTTCATCGACTAGCCGACGAACCGCTTGGTCGATCTGCTGTGCCGTGTCGTCGGAGTAGTCCCGCGCTTGCGCTATCTCACGGCCCAGGAAGATCTGCTCTTCCTTCTTGCCGTAGGTCAGTGGCCCAAGCTCGCTCATACCGTACTCACAAACCATCTTGCGAGCCAATTCCGTCGCGCGCACAATATCATTGCCCGCGCCAGTCGTCATACGGTTCATAAAGATCTCTTCCGCACAGCGTCCGCCCATCAGGATGGCAAGCTGTGTGTTCAGATAATCCTTCGTCACCGTATGCTTGTCTTCTTCCGGCAGATGCATCGTGACACCGAGCGCCATACCGCGCGGGATGATCGTCACCTTGTGCAGCGGATCGCTGTGATCGCGTTTCGCCGCCACGAGCACATGACCGGCCTCGTGATACGCCGTATCGCGCTTGTCGTCTTCAGACAGCAACATCGACTTGCGCTCCGCGCCCATCAATACCTTATCCTTCGCGACTTCGAAGTCGTACATGTGGACAGCCTTGCGGTTGAAGCGCGCCGCAGTCAGCGCCGCTTCGTTCACCATATTGGCTAGATCCGCACCGCTAAAGCCCGGTGTCCCGCGTGCCAGGATGCCGAGGTTCACGTCCTCAGAGAGCGGCACCTTCTTCGAATGCACACGAAGCACTTCTTCGCGGCCACGGATATCAGGACGATCCACAATCACGCGCCGGTCGAAACGACCGGGACGAAGCAACGCCGGATCAAGCACGTCCGGACGATTCGTCGCCGCAATCAGGATCACACCGTCGTTAGACTCGAAACCATCCATCTCGACCAGCAGCTGATTCAAAGTCTGCTCACGTTCATCGTGACCGCCACCGAGGCCCGCACCGCGGTGCCGTCCAACCGCATCGATTTCGTCGATAAAGATGATGCAGGGAGCATTCTTCTTGCCCTGTTCAAACAGGTCGCGCACGCGGCTCGCGCCTACGCCCACAAACATCTCTACAAAGTCCGAACCCGAAATCGAGAAGAACGGAACATTCGCCTCACCGGCTACAGCTCGCGCCAACAAAGTCTTACCCGTTCCAGGAGGCCCAACCATCAGCACGCCCTTGGGAATTCTGCCGCCCAGACGCTGGAACTTCTGCGCCTCACGCAGGAATTCGATGATCTCCTTCAGTTCTTCCTTCGCCTCATCCACGCCGGCGACATCCTTGAAAGTGATCTTCTTCTGCTGCATGCTCAGCAACCGCGCACGGTTCTTCCCAAAGCTCATTGCCTTGTTTCCGCCGGACTGCATCTGCCGCATCATGAATAGGAATAACGCAAAAATCGCCAGGATAGGCAACGCCTGGATCAATACACTAAACCACACATTTCCTGCCGGGTCCTTAATCGTCACGTCCACGCCGTGGTCGCGCAAATCCTTGTAGAAGTCTGGATAGTTCGCCGGAATGGTTGTATGGAAGGTCTCTTTGCTGCCCTTGTATTCGCCGTTAACCTCGGCACCTGTAACGGTCACGGTAGAAACCTTGCTGGCCTCCGCGTCACTTAGAGCCTGACTCAAGCTGATTGCCTTATCGTGGCTAGTGTTCATATTCTGAACAAAAAAACGCCACGCCACCAGTAGGCAGCAGATAGTGAGCACCCAGATCGTCACATGCTTAACTGTTGTCGAATTCAATCAACTTCCTCATTTCTCTCTTGCCCGGATCACTTAGCGGCTCAATTCGGCTCATCTACTCGCGCGAATCTCGCTTCTGTCGATTAGACGGCATCGCTTCTAATTCGATGCACCATCACGATCCGGTCAGTGCGTCCCAGCGAAACACTTCCCTAAATTCTACTCCGAAGCACCCCTGCCAGCGCGCAAAATCCTTCCGGTTTCCCGGTTATGTCGCAGATTGAAGCAACTTACCTCACCGTCACACTCTCTCGTCATCGCTTAGTTCCTCGCTCCACGCTCCTGCAACCACAGCCGCAACTCCCGTGCTAACCGCTCCGCTCGTAACCCGGCTCTCAGCTCCAGCCTGCTCCCAACCCTCCCTGTAACTCCTTCATATCCTCCAAATCCCGCCAGTGCCAGCAGCTTTGCCGTCTCCTCAAAGCTCAATCGCGAACCAATCCTCCGCGCCATCCCCCGGACTATGCGTCGACGCGTTGCCGCATCCATTGCCCTCAGCCGCTCGATCTCGACACCGCACCCAGCCGCACCCACAACCGTACTCACAGCTCGGCCGCCCCCGCGAACCGGCTTTCCTGGAAGTACAATCTGCGGCAAAATCTTTGCCATCTCAGTCTCCCAGTGCGTCTCTTCATCCCGCGCGATGAAGGCCATATTTGCCAATAACTCATCAATGCCCGGATTAAATCCTCGTAGCATCGGCATCAATTCGTGTCTCACCCGGTTGCGTGTCAGAGTCACATCCCGGTTGCTCGAATCCTCCCGCCACTCCTGACCTCGCATCCGTAAAAAACTCTCCACCTCCACTCGGCGAACTCCCAACAGCGGCCTAACCAACCTAGTCTTTCCCGCCCCCTGTACTACCGCCGAAATCCCTCCCAAACCCTCCGTCCATGCTCCCCGCAGTAACTTCATCACCACGGTTTCGGCCTGATCGTCCAACGTATGAGCCGTAGCAATCACATCGACATCCAAACCTTGTAGTGCTTTATAACGTAGCTCTCTGGCTGCCTCTTCCAATCCCTCGCCTTCTGCTTTCTGACGTGCCGCTGTATCTACCTGAAATACAGTCAATGGCACCTTGAGTTGCTCGCATAAGACCCGCACAAAGGCCTCGTCCCCGTCGGCCTCTGCCCCACGCAGTCCGTGGTGTACATGAGCCGCACTCAGGACCAGACCCAGCGCTTCACGCCCTGCATTCGCCTCCATTAATCCCACCAACAGCGCCACCGAATCTGCTCCGCCAGATACCGCTACACATAACCGTTCCCCAGCTTTTACGAGCGATTTGTCCATCCCGAGCATCTTCTTTGCCGCCATCGCACCATCCTAAGCCGTGCCGCTCTCTTTATCTTCTACACTTTGCAGTATGCCGACTCTCCGCCTTGCCACTACCGACGACGCTTCGCTCATTGCGGCTCACCGCCATATCATGTTTGCTGACAACAACTTCGCCACTGAAGCTCGTTTCGCTGAGATGGATGCCGTCTTTGAGCCGTGGGTTCGTGCCCATCTTGCCGACGGAAGCTATGTCGGACTCCTGCTTGAGGAGGAAGATGGAAAGGAAATCGTTGCGGGTGCAGGGGTCTTTTTTATGGAGTTTCCCCCACATTGGCTGCATTTGGAGGCGCGGCGGGCTTATCTGCTCAACTTCTATACTGCGACTGAAGCGCGGGGCAAAGGATATGCCAAGATTTTGCTCAAAGCCTGCGTTGATCTGTGCCGGGAGCGCTCTGTTGAGGTTGTTACGTTACATGCTTCTTCTTTTGGGCGGCCTATTTATGAGAAATTCGGCTTCGAGGCTTCTACTGAGATGATGCTTCGCTTAAATCCATAAATTCGCCCATAAACGCTGGGTTATTGCTATACTCAGCTTCCCATGTCTGTCTTCGTAATCCTCCCCGCTGCTGGAATTGGCACCCGAATGGCTTCTTCGGGTACTGCGCCTAAACAATTTCTGACCCTTCGGGGATTGCCTATTTTGCAGCATTCTTTGCAGGCTTTCCTTAGTATTCCGCAGATTACGGGGATTTATGTGTCTGTGCGGGCTTCTGAGGAGGCGCGGGCGTTGGCGTTGATTTCGGAGCATCGGATGGAGGATAAGGTCCATGTTGTGATTGGGGGGGACAATCGGCAAGACTCTGTTTTCAATGCTTTAGCGGCAATTCCTTCTACTTCTGAGGATGATATTGTGCTGGTGCATGATGCGGTTCGGCCGCTGATTGATCCGGCTACTATTGTGAAAACTATTGATTCTATTGAGAAACATGGGGCTGCGATTGTGGCTACGCCGGCGGTGGATACGATCAAGCAGGTGGAGCGGACTGCTGATGGGGCGATTATTACGGCTACGATTCCGCGGGA
>Ga0302313_10002148_pt1 | contig 14031 bp, 13 predicted proteins | sample III_Palsa_N2_2_FD_200454 | JGI IMG/M metagenome (GOLD analysis project Ga0302313, IMG submission 200454) | Peat permafrost microbial communities from Stordalen Mire near Abisko, Sweden - III_Palsa_N2_2 | ecosystem: Environmental > Terrestrial > Soil > Palsa > Peat permafrost | place: Sweden...
CCATCGCCGCCCAATGCCAGGTGGTGCCGCCGACAGCGCGGATGTATTCCGCCGGATACGGATACGGCCCGGCCTGCTTCAGGTAGCCATTGTCCGTGGGCGCGTAGATCGGATGCGGTGCCCACGGTGATGGTGGATACGGCGACATCCAGTTGCCCTTGATCGACGAATTGCGGAACGCGGCGACGATGCGGCCTCGATCCAGACGCGGCCCGGCTTCGAGTATCAGTACGGAGGCACCTTGCAGCGCGAGCCGGCGTGCTGCCAGTGAGCCGACGATGCCCGAGCCGATGACGACAATGTCAGCCGATAGTTGTTCAGACATCAGTCCCGCTCCTCAGATGGGTTTGTTTGCCCAGCTTCCGTATGTACCGTAGGCATAGGTCGGCGGCTTCAGCACATCTGCAACGGCCACCGCGTTGAGCGCGGTTTCGTAAGCGATGCAACGTGCGGCTTCACCACTGCCGACCACGCCCAAGTACCAGGCACCGACGATTTTTCGCGGCAGTGGTGTCAACGATGAATGTTCGGTGTCCAGCACATGCTGCAATTGCAGCGGGTCGATCTGGCGCTGGTTGATCAGCGTCAGGAGTGCCTGCACATCGGCGGGAAAGTGGGCATCATCGGCGACGAGGGCATCGTAGAGACGTGCTGTCTGCACAGCATCCAGCGCCTGTCGGCCGACGAGGATCGCGGAGAGTGCCATAAAGGCACCACGCTCGGCATGCGGTGCCGGTTGCGCCAGCGCCCAGGGAATAAAGGAAGCGGTATACGCGGTCAGCAGGCCACCCAGCAGGCGTCGCCGCGACGGGTCAGCGGGAGCGCCGTGACTGGCCACCACGTCTTGGATCTCGTTCGTCACGGCGGCATCCCCATTCTTGGATTTGCAACGTCGCCCGCTATGGAAGCAGGCTCGAAACTGCCAATGCACCGCAGCAACTCTACTCCGTGTTCGGCGTAATGAAATACGTAATGAAACAAAAGAACTCAGGGCGCTTGACTGACGTATACGGAGACAGCACTTGTCGCGAAGCATCGCAAAAAAGTCGATGGCGAAACGTTTCCACTAGCCGATGCATCTGCGTCAGTCCGATACAAAAGTTCGGTCCGCGTATTCTTCGAGCCAATAGATCTCGACGTGGCAATCACCAGTCGCTTAAACGGCGAGGTACAAGAAACCGCGCGCAAAGCAGCGTGCTGACGCCAAGTACCGCAACTACGCCGCCCATGGGTCTTGGGGTTCCATCGGCAAGAAAACCGACGAGGGCGGAGCCAAGTACGCCTGTGCCATATTGCATTGAACCGACCAGCGCCGATACCGCGCCAGCGCGTTGCGGAAAAAGATTCAGCGCACCGGCGATCGAGTTGGCGACGATGAAGCCGGTGGTGGAGACGAATAGAAAAAGCGGTATGGCCAAGCCAAACAGACCGCCCCAATCTGTCCACGCATCCAACGCCAACCAGATGCTCGTCAGCGCGGCACCGGCGCTGCCCGCGCGCATGAGCGCGTCGCTGCCAAGGCGTTTGACCAACCTGGCATTGATGAGGTTTGAGAGCATGACACCGATGGCACCTGCGCCGAACAGCAGTCCATAAAACCGGGGTGCTACATGGTGATAGCTGATGTAGGCAAACGGACTACCGGCGATATACGCAAACGTTCCGCCGTAGAAAAAACCGCCGGCACCCGCGTAACCGAGCAGTTGGCGATGGCGCAGAAGTTCGCCATAACGCTTGAACGCTTTTCCGAGTGGCTCGGTATGGCGACGACCTGGCGGCAGTGTTTCGGGCAGAACGAAAAGTGCGGCCAGCGTGGCGACGCCAACGCCGACCAGGGTCCAGAAAATGGCCTGCCAGGAAAACCAGTACAGGATCTGACCGCCCAGGCTTGGTCCGATCAGTGGCGCAATGGCCATCACCATCATGAAGGTGGACAGCATCTGTGCCGCCCGAGAACCCTCGTAAAGATCACTCACCATGGCACGGGCGAGTACGACGCTGGCGCAGGCACCCACGGCTTGCAGCACGCGCCAGCTGATCATCATCGTCACGCTGGTCGACATGGCGCAGCCCGCGGAGCCGATGACAAACAAAACCAGTCCGATGGCAATCGGCCCACGGCGACCCCATCGATCGCTGACCGGTCCCCACACGAGTTGCCCCAGACTGAAGCCGATGAGGTAGCTGGAGATGGTCAGTTCGACAGCGCCTTTGCCCGCATGCAGCGCGTCCCGCATCACCGGCATGGCGGGTAGGTAAAAGTCTGTCGAAATGGAGGCAAATGCCATCAGCATGCTCAGGATCGCCAGGATCCGAAAGCTGTGATTCGCGGCCTCCTGTTTCAGGGGCGTGCTGGCGTCAGGCAAGGTTCAATCCTCGAAGGGGCATGAACACAGTCGGGCGACGTCCGATCAATGGCGCAAGCCTGACGTCGGTCGTCATCAACGATCAGCTCGGGCGTTTTTCAAATACGCCTTTGGCCACGGGTACGGCCGACATGGCGTTTGGCCAGCCCGCGTAGAACGCCAGATGGGTAATGACTTCCGCGGCTTGTACTTCAGTGAGTCCGTTGTCCATCGCCCGATTGAGATGAAACGGGATTTGCGCCACCTGGCCCGCGGCGACCAGCGCACTGACCGTCACCAGACTGCGATCACGCGCAGCAAGCGCGGGACGTAACCACAAATCCTTGAACAGAATGTCGCCGGTGAAATCGATCAAGCCCTGGAAGGTCGATCCTAGCGAATCATTCACCGCGGTCGAGCGCTTTTGCTCGGCTGCTTCATCGATCGGTAATGGTGTGGCGCTACCGTCGGATACGTCGGCAGCAGTGATGCCGCGGCTGGCAAACACGCCGTTGGCGATAGAGGCAGCCAAGGTGGCATTGGCCCAACCGGAATAGAACGCCAGATGCGCAATGATTTCGGAGATCTCGATCGGCGTGACACCGTTATCCAGCGCGAAACCGAGATGGTAGTCCAGCTCGATCGATTGCTGCCGTGCGATCAAGGTAGCCAGCGTGACGAGGCTACGATCGCGTGGCGACAGCTGCGGGCGCTGCCACAAGTTCGCGATCAGGGTTTGATCCGTATAGTGCTTAAGCGCAGGCGAAACGGCCTGAATGTCATCCGAAAGGGACATGGCTTGGATCCTGGTATGCGAAGCCGAAGCGTGGCTGGATTGAATAAAGAGCGCTGATGGTGGCCGCTCAAAAAAGAGACGGCCGGCGGAATCGGCAATGAGTAGGCATCGAGAGACGCCATGCCTGATGCCGAAGAAAACCTTCAGTTTTCGTGGCGTGGGTATGGCGTCAACGTTTAGCGGATGACGCGACCTTCGATGGGATAGTTCGGGTCGGTGTAGTTCGCCGTCGACGCATGGCCGGGTTTGACCAACGAGTCGACCAGACGCTCATCCTCGCTGGTTAGCGTTACTGACAGTGCGTCGATATAGCTATCCCATTGTGCTTCGGTGCGCGGGCCGGCGATGACGGCACTGATCGCACGATTGTTCAACACCCAGGCCAGTGCAAAGGCGATGGAAGTCATGCCGCGTGATGCGGCGTGCTCAGCAATGGTCTGTGCGACCTTAAGCGACTCGGGGCGCCACTCGGTCTGTTGAATGCGCTTGTCACCACGACCGACGCGGCTATCCGGATCGGGTGCCTTGTCGACGGCATATTTGCCGCTCAGCACACCGCGAGCCAACGGGCTGTACGGCACCACGCCGAGGCCGTACTGCGTTGCGGCGGGAATTTCCTCCACCTCGGCCACGCGGGTGACGAGGTTGTATAGCGGCTCGCTCGCCACCGGCCGTTCCATGCCTAACGAGTCGGCGACGCGCACAATTTCCGCGATGCGCCAGCCGTGGAAGTTCGACACACCGTAATACCGCAGCTTGCCCTGGCGAATGAGGTCGCTGATGGCGCGCAGCGCTTCTTCCAGCGGGGCGTCAACCAGGGCGCGATGGAAATACAACAGATCGATGTAATCGGTGCCGAGTCGCTTCAGGCTGGCATCAACGGACTGCATGATCCACTTGCGCGACTGACCGGACTCGTTTGGGCCGGCCGTTGCCGAGGCGGGATAGCCAAACTTGGTCGCAACCACCCACGCATCGCGGCGATCAGCGATCGCGCGGCCCACAAACTCCTCCGAACGACCGGCGTGATACACGTCGGCGGTATCGACGAAGTTGATGCCTTGGTCGAACGCCTTGTCGATGATCCGTTTGGATGTTGGCTCATCCGTTTCGTTGCCAAACATCATGGCACCGAGGCAGAGCGGCGATACTTTGAGGGCACTGCGGCCCAGGTAGCGGTAATCCATGGAGGTTCCTTTTCAGTGAGCAGGAGGCGTGCTCGAAAGTAGTGGCCCGGTCAGAGACCAAAGCACCCGAGCCGCGCGCTTTTATGAAATGTCTTGAGGAGGATGTCCTGGGAAAAGATTGGGCATATGCGGCGGGCTAAAGTGCAACCAGAGTTCAGCTATCATCGCGCGGTATAACCGCCATCGACAGCCAGCGCGTGCCCAATCACGAAACCGGCGCCCGGGCTACACAGCCACAATACAGCGGAGGCGATTTCCTCAGGGCGACCGAGGCGGCCGATCGGCTGCTCTTTCATCATTGCTTCCATGGCTTCGGGCTGCGTAACCAACATGCCCGATACCATCGGCGTATCGACGATGCCGGGGCATACCGCGTTGATACGAATGCCGCGGGCTGCATATTCCAGCGCCGCGCTTTTGGTCAGGCCAATGACGCCATGCTTGGACGCATGATACGTATCACGCCCGGGAAGGCCGACCAGGCCACCGAGCGACGAGCAGTTGACGATGGCGCCGCTGCCCCGCGTGCGCATGTGTCGCAATTCATGCTTCATGCAATTCCACACGCCACGAAGATTGACTGCGATCACGCGCTCAAAATCTTCACCGCTGGCATCGGCCGTTTCCACGTGAGGGGCCTGAATGCCAGCGTTGTTATAAGCCGCATCGAGCTTTCCGAACGTGGCAACGGTTTTGTCGATCATGGCTTCGACGTCGCGCTCGTCGGCTACATCGCAACGCACCGCCAAAACGGTATGGCCTGCATCCGCGAGCGATGAAGCTGCGAGGTTTACCGCTGCCTCGTCAATGTCAGCCAATACGACACTGGCACCGGCTTCAGCGAACGCTTGCGCAGTCGCCAGGCCCATGCCCGAGGCTGCCCCGGTCACCAGTGCGACTTTGCCGTCGAACAAACCACCCATCATGTTTCTCCCAGTCTTCAAGTTCTTGGGGAGCAGGGTAGGCCGTATATCTACTTCAATAAATATCAATAAACAGATTGGAGCTATGAGGTAGATTCATGAATGAGATCAGGGTAGATGTCGCGGTACGCAGTCTGCTGCTGTTGCCGCGCGAGCTGCGCGGTGGCAGTTTCAGAAGGCGATGGAGCAGCATGGGCGCTCCGTGGACTAGGGCTTGGTTCTGCCAGCGGATGTTGATCTGCGAGGCTTGGCCGGTACGGCGGCCTGCTTGATCGCGTAAGCATAGGTGCCCAGCAACACCTGGCTGCAGTTGCGTACCATTTTCTCCTCCGAGTCACGATAGCCGGACAGCAACCACGCCGTGCCTGCATTGATCATGGCGCCGACCAACGCAAAGCCCACGATGCGCTGATCATCGTGATCACCCAACGCATCCTGCGTCGCCCTGTCGACGAAAGAAATAATCTGCCTGGCAAACTCGAAAATGTTGCGTTGATAAGTGGCGTCGGTTTCCGCACTGACGCCCATGACTTCAAGCATCAGCACGCGTGCCGCGCAGGGATCGCGCAGGAACGAAAAGAACACCCTTAGCCCGGCAGCCACCTTCGCCTCAAGCTTCTCGCCCTGCTTTTGTATCACTTGTTGCAGTGAGGCATGCAGTCGTTGGGCATGGTGCTCGTAGGTGACGCGCAGCAGATGATCCGCGCTGTCAAACGCGGCGTAGAAGTAGCGATCGTTCAACTTGGCCTGTTGGCAGATCGATCTCACGGTCGCCTTGCGAAAGCCCACGGTGCCGAACACCTGGGTAGCCGCCTGGATCAATGCGTCGCGACGTTCGGCTGTCCGATCTTCGTGTGCAACGCCGCCGTAAGCTCGGCCAGTGACGACGGTCTCTGCTTTTTTCTTCATGAACACATTTGACAGCAGAAAACACAAAATTTAAAGTGGTGACAAGAAACACCACAATTCATAACACTCGAGGCATCCGTAATGCGCAATTTCAAAGGCAAGGTTGCCGCCATCACGGGCGCCGCATCAGGCATGGGTCGCAGTCTCGCGGTTGAACTGGCCAGGCGCGGCTGCGGCCTCGCGCTGAGTGATCGCAATGAGGATGGACTCAAGCAAACAGCGGCGATGTGTGCTGCGCACGCGGTGAAGGTCACCACGCAGACACTGGATGTATCCGATCGCGCGGCCGTCTTCGAATGGGCCCGGCTCGCCAACGAAGCCCACGGCAAGATCAACCTGATCTTCAACAACGCCGGTGTGGCGCATACCGCATCTGCCGCCACAGCGAAAATTGAAGATTTCGAATGGATCATGGGCATCAACTTCTGGGGAGTGGTGCACGGCACCCAGGCGTTTATGCCCTACCTGCGCGCGTCCGGCGAAGGGCATGTCATCAACCTCTCCAGCCTGTTCGGTTTGATGGCGATGCCGACGCAAAGCACCTACAACGCCAGCAAGTTCGCGGTGCGCGGTTATACAGAAGCGCTGCGCATGGAGCTGGAGCTGGAAGGCGTACCGGTCAGCGCGACCAGCATCCATCCCGGCGGCGTGGCCACCAATATCGTGAACTCGTCGCGCATCGATCAGCAGATCGTCGAGTCAACCGGTCAGGATGAAGCGACGCATCGCCGCCGTGCCAATCGACTGATCAACGTGACCACGCCGGACGCCGCAGTACTGCAGATTCTCGCCGGTGTGGAACGCAACGCACGGCGGGTGCTGGTGGGCAAGGACGCGTGGGTGCTGGACAAGCTCGTGCGTCTGCTGGGTTCGGCTTACCAGCCGCTGCTCATTCGGCGTGCCCGCAGCCTGCTTGGTGGTAGCGGCAAAAGCAGTGCCGAGGCCCAGAAGGCCGGCTGAAACATTCCGTTTTCGTATGGCCGTCCAAACGTTTGCCATACATCACTATTCGCGAGGGACGAGCGCATGACATCGACGACCGAATTCAAGTCATCCACTGGCAGCCAGGTCAACGGTGATGTCGACTATGACGTGCTGATCGTTGGATCTGGACTGTCGGGTATCGCCGCGGCGTATCACCTTCACGATCAGCTGCCTTCCACGCGCCTCACCATTCTGGAGAGCCGTCCACGCATGGGCGGCACGTGGGACTTGTTCCGTTACCCGGGGGTCCGCTCCGACTCGGACATGTATACGCTGGGTTTCAGCTTCCGGCCGTGGCAGGGCGACAAGGCGATTGCCGAAGGCCAGAACATTCTCGACTACGTGAAGGACACTGCGCGCGAGTTTGGTATCGACCAGAAGATCCAGTTCGGGCACAAGGTACTGGGTGCAGACTGGGATTCATCGACCGCTCGCTGGAGTGTGCGGGTGGAGCGCACGGTCGACGGCCATGCCGAGCAGGTGCGTTACAGCTGCAGCTTTCTCTATATGTGCAGCGGCTACTATGACTACGAAAACGGCCATGCGCCGCACTGGCCTGGTATCGATCAGTTTGCGGGGAAGATCGTGCATCCGCAGCACTGGCCGGCCGACCTCGCTTATGCCGACAAGCGCGTGGTGGTGATCGGCAGTGGTGCGACCGCGGTAACCCTGGTGCCGACCATGGCCGCCACAGCCAAACATGTGACCATGCTGCAGCGCTCGCCCACGTATATCTTTGCATTGCCTTCGCGGGACGCGATTGCCGACAAGCTACGCGCATGGCTTCCATCCAAGATCGCACACCGGCTGATCCGCACCAAAAACGTGCTGCTCAGCATGTACCTCTACAACTATGCGCGCCGCAAACCCGAGGCGGCCAAGAACGCGATTCTCAAGATGGCGGCCAAGCAGCTCGGGCCGGATTTCGACGTCGGCAAGCATCTGACGCCGCGCTACAAGCCTTGGGATCAGCGGTTGTGCATTGTGCCCAATGGCGATTTGTTCAAGGCGATACGCGCGGACAAGGCATCCATTGCCACGGATGAAATCGATTCGTTCACGAGCACCGGGCTGCGCTTGCGCAGCGGTGAACTGCTGGATGCCGACATCATCGTTACCGCGACGGGCTTGAAGTTGAAACTGCTCGGTGGTGCGACGATCACCGTCGACGGCAAGCCGATAAATCTTGGCGACACCGTGTCGTACAAGGGCATGATGTCCAGCGGCGTGCCGAACCTCGCTTCGACGTTTGGTTATACCAACGCATCGTGGACGTTGAAGGCTGAACTGGTGGCCAAGTACGTCGCGCGGCTGCTGCATCACATGCAGGTGAACGGTTTCGATACCTGCGTGCCGACGCTGGATAGCCAGGATGCCGGCACGCAACCGGCGGTCGATCTCACCTCGGGTTACATCCAGCGCTCTGCGGCATTGCTGCCCAGGCAGGGCCTGCACAAGCCGTGGATCTATCATCAGAATTACGCGTTTGATCTCGCCGCATTCCGCTTCGGCAAGCTGGAGGATGGGGCGATGCGTTTCGAGCGGCGTAAAGTGGCCAAACCCGCAGGTAATGATGCAGCCTATGTTGCAGAAGAACAGACTCCGGCAAAAGCGAGGGCAAGCCTGTGACCATCGTTCTTTCAATCATCGTGCTGTTAATCATCGTGTTGTTGATCATTGTGATTGCCGGGCTCGCGCTCTTTTCTTCCTACATTGCAAATAAGGTGGAAAAGGCGCTGCCCCCGCAGGGCAAGTTTGTCGACATTGGCGGGGATCGCATTCATTACGTCGAGCAGGGCAGTGGACCGGCCATCGTCATGGTGCACGGCCTGGCTGGACAGCTGCTCAACTTTGCCTATTTGCCCATGCAGGAACTGGCGCGCTCGCATCGCGTCATTCTTGTCGATCGGCCCGGGTCGGGCTATTCGACGCGTGGCGCGCAATCGTCCGCAGCCATCTTTTCGCAAGCAGCGACCATGGCTGGCTTTATCGACGCGTTGAAGCTGGACAAGCCCATGCTCGTTGGGCACTCGCTGGGCGGCGCGCTCGCGCTGGCCGTTGCATTGAACCATCCGCAATCCGTCTCACGGCTGGCACTCATTGCGCCGCTGACGCATACAGAGACCGATCCACCCGAAGCGTTCCGTGGCATGGCCATTCCCTCTGCAGTGATGCGTCGCGTGATATCCCATACCCTGGCCATTCCGCTATCGATCAAGAACGGCCCTAAGGTGCTGGCCGTCGTGTTTGGTCCAGAGCCGGTGCCGAAGGATTTCCGCGTAAAAGGTGGCGGGTTGCTGGGATTGCGGCCAGACAACTTTTACGCCGCATCAACGGACATGCTGACCGTTGCCGATGACATGCCGGGAATGGAAGGCCGATACCCCACGCTGCGCTTGCCGATCGACGTCTTGTATGGGCGGCAGGATCAGGTGTTGAATTACCAGCGGCACGGCGAAGGACTCAAGCAGAAAATTCCGCACGTCGTGCTGAAACTGGTGGACGGTGGCCACATGCTGCCGGTGACCTTGCCGGCGATGACGGCCGATTGGTTGCTGGCGGTTGCGCGTTCCGGCGAAACCGTCACGGCTAGCGGTATCTGATCCTCAAGCACGGGCAACCCGTTCCGGAGCGCTCGTTCGTCCATACACCGCGTTCGTGGTGAAGCTACGTGTTATGGCGCTTCAGTCCGCGCTGCAAAAACTGCGCAGTCTTTTGGCAGGCGAGCATCGCTTCCGGCGTTTCCGTGCCGGTAGCCCATGCCTGATGCACATGCGGCATGCCTTCGTAGATATCCAGTTTTACCGCACAACCCGCGACATCCAGCGCCTGATACAGACGTACCGAATCGCTGAGCAGTATTTCGCGAGTTCCTGCCTGAATCAGGGTGGGAGGAAAGCCGCCACTGAAGTCAGCATGGATTGGCGATGCGTAGGGATGTTCAAGATCATCGGGCCCGGCATACATATCGATGGCGAAGGCCAGGCGTTCCATATCAAAGAAATCGACGTCGAGCAGGGTGCGTATCGTGTCACCTTGAAAGCGCAGGTCCACACATGGCGACCACAGCGCCAAAGCAGCCGGCATCGGCTTGCCCTGATCGCGTAGTTTGAGTGTCGAGGCCACGGCAAGACAGCCGCCGGCAGAGTCGCCATAGAGAACGGTTTTGTCAGCAGGCGTCCCAGCGCTGGCCAAGGCATCGAAGACCGCGATAACTTCATCCGTTATCGTGTCGAACCGACCACGAGGCGTCACCGTATAGTCGATCGATAGCACCGATTCACCGAGCAGATCCGCGATCACCGCGGGAGCTACGGCATTTGCCGTCGAAGAGCCTCCCGTGAAACCGCCACCGTGGATATAGATCACTCGCGCATCGTGCGGCTGCCGTATTCGCGGAACGTATTCCAGGACGGGCACACAGCCCAGCACATGGCCGATGGTTCGCGTTCCCAGTCGTGCCAGAACCGGCGCAGCCAGCCTTTCGCTAAACGCCTTGCTCCGGTCGTTGTAGTCAGCCCACAGATCGGGATCGTTGCTTAGCGGTTGCGGTTGGGGGCCGCCGGCCTTCATTACTTCAGTGACTAGACGACCGAAAGCCTCGGCCCATTGAGCCGACACGGTGGAAGGCAGACGGAACCGTAATGGTGTGGTGTCAGTGCCATGGCTTGTTTCGGACATATTGACTCCATTAGTTTGCCAAATAAGCTATTCACGATCGAAAGCGATCGAGGCAGGCAACGTGACAGCTGTTTCGTCAGCGCAGCCTAAATATTTCCCGTGCGTGCTATCGATCCCAGATGGAATGCGCTGGGCCGGGGCGTTCGCTTGAACGTTTCAAAGTCGACTTCGACCAGCCCGAAATGCTGGTCGTATCCGGCCGTCCATTCGTAATTGTCCAGTAGCGACCACTGGATGAAACTGCGTACGTCGATGCCTTCATCCATGCATTGCCGCACTTCGGTCAAGGCGGCGTCGATATACGCAATACGGCGCGAGTCATCGTTGGTAGCGATACCGCTCTCGGTGACGTAGACGGGCTTGCCTGTGCGGGCAGCGGCCAGTCGTATCGTGTTGCCGAGAGCCTTTGGGTAGAACTCGTAACCGGCAGCCGTCATCTCGGCATCGGTGGGTGGATCGATCCGCCCACGCAGGCCGATCTGCACGCGTGTGTAAGTTTGCACGCCAATGAAATCGGCGTGCTTTGCCTCGTCGAGCCACGGTCCGTAAAGTCGGTTGGCAACAATTTTTGCGAGGTTGATCCAGCCTACGCCCTGTACGTCTTGCATCGTCAGTGATACGCCGACAGGAAAATGGCCAGGGCCTGATTTCATCGCCGCCATCGCCTTGCGGTGCGCATCCAGCAGCACCGCTTCGGTTTTCTGAAAATCGGCAAAGACCAGGGATGAAAAATGCGCCGAGCCGCAGCGTTCGGCGCAGGCAGCAAGCATCGCATCGATGCCGGGTTTGGCATCGGCCTTGCGGATAAGCGCAAGCAGGCGCTGGACGTTGGCTTCATTGAATGTGGTTGCTGCGGCGATACGGTCGCCCAATCGTTCGGTCGCCTTCTCGGCAAACCGTGCGAACAGGTCGGCGCCATCGGCGATTTCGAACCCGCCGCGTTTGGCGAACCAGAGGGGCACTGAAAAATGGTTGTAGGTCACCATTGGCGCCAGGCCGCGTTGCAGGCACAGGTCGAGCATATGGGAATAGCGATCGAGCTCGACGCTGGAAAACTGGCCTTGCTCGGGTTCAATGCGCGCCCACTCGATGCCGAAGCGGTAGCAGTTGAAACCGAGATCGGCAGCGATCGCGATGTCTTCGGCAAAACGATGATAGCTGTCGCACGCGCTGCCCGAAGGTTCGACAAACAGCGTCGGCTTGACGTTCTCGGCCAGCCAGATATCGGAGTTGACGTTGTTGCCTTCACTCTGGTGCGCTGAAATCGCCACGCCCCACAAAAAATCTTTAGGCGCGGCGCGCCCGGTCGGTGCAATGGTCAACGTTGCTTGCCTTTCTTCGATGGTTTGGCTTCAGCAATTGGATAAAGCAGACCAATAAGTTCGCCAAGCACGGCAAGCGATTTTTTGCTGTCGGCCCGATCGCGCCGAAACAGTGCTTCCATCGATAATCCGCGTATCGCCGCCACGAACAGACGATGAACAGCTTCACCATTCGGACGATCGTTGAGGCCGGCGGCGACCAGGCGTTCGACGATCCATTCATGCGATCGGGCGTCAATATTTTGTTGCATGACGCTGAGCTTGTCGGCCAGTTCGTTGTCTGAGCGCGAGGCAAGCATGATCTCCATCACGGCGGTTCCGGATGGGCGGCTAATCGCCTCCCACACCATTTCGGGAAGATCAATTACCCATTGCTTCGGCGTACGGGCATCCACCGTTTGGCGGTAATACTGCGCATCGGCCTCGAACACTGCTTCCACCACGGCCAGCATCAGGTCGGTCTTGGCTGGGTACTGATGGGACATCGCTCCGCGGCTGACCTTGGCTTCGTCTGCGACCATGGTGACCGTGGTCGCGCTGTAACCCACACGATGCAGGCAGGTGATGGCAGCTGCGATGAGCTTGGCCTGCGTGTCTGCGCTGCGTTGCGCTTGTGGTCGTCGCATCGGTACTGCGGCGGGCACTGGCTTGGCTTTGGTTGCTGCGCGTGGCGATGCCTTTTTGGCGGTATGTTTGGTAGTCAAAATGGCATCTCTATCAAGCGAGTTTGTAGCAGTCGGTCGGACATTGCGTTTTACATACGGGATACGCGGTTTGTTGACGACGTCGTCCATCAGATCGAGCCCGTCAGAAGCGGGCGTCGAACGACACACCTACCGTGCGGAACGAATCGGCGCCGAATGTCTGGCTGTAGGTATTGGAGTCGCCGAGCAGTGTGCCCGACGGGGTCACAAATCGGAACTGCGGCACGCGCTCGTCGGTCAGGTTGCGGCCGTAGATATAAACACCCCAGCGACCGTCGTGTGAACGAACCCCGATTTTGGCACCGAGCAGCACGTGACTGCCGGTGGTATCCGTCGGGTCGTAGGCCTGATCAAAATAGATGCGCGAGGTGTAAACGCCATCGGCCGATGCAAAGCCGTCGAGGTCGGCATTCAACGCGTGTGTATAGGTGCCATTGAGGGTGACTTTCCACTTTGGGGAACCCACCAACGGGTTGCCACTGGCATTGGCCTCTTTCGCGGTGCTGCCATTGGGATTGACCACCGTGGTGCAGCGATCCGCTGCTGTCTGGAAGTTTGCCGCGCAACCCACGAAGTAGCCGTTGCCATATTTGGCGTCGTTGTAGATAGCGCCCAGATTAAGGGTGAAGTTAGTCGTGAGTCGACCGAACGCGCTTAGCTCAGCTCCCTTGACGGTGACCGAGGGCGCATTGCCATAGACGAACGTAGCCGATGCGGGGTCAAAGTAAAGCGCCTGAAAATTTTCCAGATGGGTATGGTAGATGGAGCCGTTGATACCGATACGATCATCGAGCCAGGTAGTCTTGAGGCCAGCCTCCCAGGCGATGGGAATTTCCGGCTTGACCAGCACCGGCACGTTGTTCGTGGCGGCCTGATCATTCACTGCCGGGCCTTTGTAGCCCTTGGTAAAGGTGATGTAACCCATCGCGTTGGATGTCAGGTCGTCCTGCACGCCCAGTCGGAAGGAATTGTATTTGTTGTCGATACGTCCGTTGATGGCAGCGAGTCCGTTGATCGGAAAGAGCGCCCCGGGCGCGAGCTGCCGAACGGTACTGGCAGAGACATCGTCATCGCCATAACGCAGTCCGATAATGCCGCGAAATGTCGGCGTGAATTTCAATGTCGCTTCACCATAACCCGCATAGCTTCTTTCTCTCGACTGGGTCAGCGATGCCTGGCC
>Ga0302313_10002171_pt1 | contig 13957 bp, 13 predicted proteins | sample III_Palsa_N2_2_FD_200454 | JGI IMG/M metagenome (GOLD analysis project Ga0302313, IMG submission 200454) | Peat permafrost microbial communities from Stordalen Mire near Abisko, Sweden - III_Palsa_N2_2 | ecosystem: Environmental > Terrestrial > Soil > Palsa > Peat permafrost | place: Sweden...
GGCTTCTCTGTCCCAGGCGCAATCGGGAACACCTCAATCGCATCCTCACCCAGGTTGCAGACCAGCACAAAACCATTCGCCGGCGAAATCGTCACGCAGTGCATATGCGGAGCTTCCTGCCTATCGGTCACCGGGCCAAGTTCGCCGCACGCCGAATTCTTCCGGCAGTCGAAGTCGTTCGTATTGTCCTTCAGCGACCCATCAGGATTCACCCCAAATGCCGCCACCGTTCCACCGGGATAGTTAGCCGCGAACACGCTCTGCCCCGTCCGGTCCACCGACACCGCACAAGGCCCATCGCCATGCGCGCTCACCGTATTGATCAGCGCCAGCTCCGCCTTGGCCGCATCTACCTTGTACCCCGAAATCCCCGCATGGCTCCCCGAGCTCGAGTTCACCGTGTACATCACCGGCAGCTTCGGATGCATCGCAAAAAAGTCCGGCCGCTCCGCCGCCATCGCCAGTTCCACCTTCCCCAGCTCTCCGGTAGCCGGATTCCAGCTCGCCCGATAGATCCCCGCACCCTTGTCCGTCCCCAGAAAAACCCACCGTGGCGCCGTGGGCTCCGCAAAACTACGCAGTGCAAAAGGCAAAGCAGCCGAAGCTGCCAGAAATTGGCGACGGGTGGTCCAGGTAGTCTTCATCGAGAGCAAGTGTACGAAATCTCGGCAACAACAGTCCTGCACGAGAAAAAGTGACCCCCCACTTGTTAAGTGGTTATCTTTTTAGGACTTTGCCTGTAACTCATTTCAAATGAGTTGTTTAGCAAGAACGATGTCGAAGTCCACCCCTAAGCCCCAATCCTTCAAGACTTTACCCCAAAAAGTCACTGGGGGGGGCCGTCTATATCTCGCTCGCAACGGTATGCGGCTCGCCGGGCAGCTTGAAGTCCAGCTCCGCCGGGTGCGCATCCTCGTTGATCACCGGCAGACTAGGCAGATTATCCGTCCGCCCAGCCTCTTTCACCACCGCCGCCGCATGGTCCAGCACCTCTTCAACGGTCATGGTGTACATCTCGCGGCCATTGTCATAGCCGCTTTCGATGGCCTGTTTCAAATAGCGCCCAGCGATCTGCGCCGCCAGATAGTCCGTAATCACCTTGCCATTGCGCTTCTTCTGCTCCACCCACGCCGTATTCGGCATGGCAATCCACAGCGCCCGCCCATTTACGGCAAAACGAATGTCGGTTGCATCGGCGTGCCGCGTTGCAATGGCAACCACGGTGCCTTTCCAGACGCAGTGTTGCGCCTCTCCGGTCCAGCGGTCGTTCGCGACGAAGTCTTCATACATAGCCTCTTCAGGCTAACCGCTCCAGCCCAAGCGAGCAAGCTCCATTACCTCGCCACCATCGTCCACGCCATCGCATCGACTCCCGGAGCCAGCTGAATCGGCGTCTCCAAAGCCCACTTTCCCGGCTCCGCAGCCCGCACATCGAGCACTTCAATAGCCCCATTCGCTCCGCAGCTCCCATACACGCGCCCGTCATGCACAAGGAACGATACAACCGGCGCAGCCGTCGCAATCGTCCGCACCACCTTCATCGTCTTCAGGTCTACAACGTTCAGCACACCCTTCTCATCCTTCGCCGCAGCCACCAGCAGATATCTTCCGTCCGGCGTGGACTGCGTCACATACGGAATCCCCTCCACCGCAATCCACTGCACCAACGCATTCGTCCGCGTACTAATCGCCGCAACCCGCGGCTGGTCCGAATCCGACGTAAACACCCACTGCCCATCATTGGAGACCGCAATCCGCTGCACCCGCTTAGTCAGCGGAATCACCTTCACCAGCTTGCGCTCCCTTATATCCAGCACGCTCACCGACCCCGCACCCACATTCGCGGTATACCCGCGGTTCCCATCTGCTGAGAGCCCCATAATGTGTGACTGCGGCTGCCCTGTAGGAACCTGCCCCACCACCACGCCCTTATCAACATCCACCACGGCGATCGCCTGATCCAGCTCTGCCGTCACATACAGCAGCCCATCCGGCCCAAACACGGGCTTATGCGGCCGCACCGGGTGCCCCAGGTCGATCTCCTTCACCACTTTCGTTTTAGCCAGATCGATCACATCGATCATTTGCCCATCGGTGCCCGGCTTTCCCACGCCCGTATTGCTATAAATCGGCACATAAGCCATTCGACCACCTTTGCCCAACGCAACCTCGTGTCCATTCACACCCACGGACACCGCCGCCAGCACCTTCCTCGTCGTCGGATCCACCAGATCCACCGCGTGCTGCTTCTGATTTACGACCACCAGTGTCCCGGTCTGCGCAGCGAGCGCGGATGGGACAAGCAGCAAACAAGCAAGCAGGCGAACAATCATCAAAGATTCCTCCGGCTCTCCCAAATGATGGAAGGTTAACTAGCCGACAAACTACACCGTGCTGTTGGTGTCACACAAGCCAATTCCACTATTGCGATATTTTCCCCGCCATTTACCCTATAGGCGAGGAGAAACCGATCTTGAACCGACTCACAATCTTGCTCGCCTCCAGCGTTATTTCCTTGAGTCCACTCCTGCAAGCGCAGTCAGCTCCAGATGCAGCCAAGCCCACCCCAGATGTCCTCATCTTCAGCAACGGCGACCAACTCACCGGTCACCTCGAGAAGGCCATGGGCGGCAATATCCTCTTCAAGTCGGACATGGCAGGCGAGCTCACTATCGGCTTCGACAAGATCAAGGAGTTGCGTTCCGGCACCACGGCGAACCAGTTCGCGCTCGTGCGCAAGGGCGTGCCCGTCAATAAGAAGACCCCCGCCCCCGAAGGCATCATCTCCGTCGCCGACGGCAACGTCCTGGTCGCCACCGACAAGCCGGCAGCCAACGCCGACTCCTCTTCCGCGGCCGCCTCAGTGCCCGCCAAAGAGGTCGCTATGTTGATCGAAAAGGCCGAGTTCGACAAGCAGGTCTCCGGCAAGCACAGCTTCACCGAAGGCTGGAACGGCAGCGTTACGGGCGGCGCCACTATTGTCCGCGCAACCACCACGGCCACCACGCTGACGGCAGCTCTAAACTTCGTTCGCGCTTTCCCCACGGTCTCCTGGCTGCCGCCGCGCAATCGGACAACCTTCAACATCGTCGAAAGCTACGGCAAAAACACCTCTCCCGGTGCGATCCCGCAGACGGTTCCACCAACCCCATCCGTCACAACGCTCAGCAGCATCTTTCACGCGGACGCCGAGCGCGATGAGTACATCAGCCCGCGCTTCTACGCCCTCGGCGACCTCTCCCTGGACCACAACTATGCTCAGGGCCTGGAACTCCAACAGGTCTACGGTGGCGGCTTCGGTTGGACGCCTGTCAAAGACTCAAAGCAGGAGCTCGATCTCAAGGTAGATATCCACTACGAGAAGCAGGAGTACATCAACACGCCGGTCAACGGGGTTTTCATTACACCGACCAGCCCAAGCACAAACCTCATCGGCTCAACCATCTTCGAGGGCTATCACCGAACTCTGCCGCGCAAGATGGTCTTTACAGAGTCACTCAACGTGCTTCCCGCCTTCAACGTCGCATCGGCTTATTCAGCAAACGCGACCGCTGGGCTGGCAATACCTGTCTTCAAGCGCCTGAGTGCCTCGATTGTCACCACGGATAACTTCCTCAACGATCCCGCGCCGGGCTACAACAAGAACTCCTACCAATTCATCACCGGCGTAACCTACAACCTCCGCTAGTGCAGCGATTTGCCCCATCCTCGACGCACCTTGGGGCGTTCGGATGGGGCTTTCGTTGCCGCGCGATCGCACCCCGAGCGGCCCGTTGATGTTCTAATGGAAAGATGCGGGTTTGCTGCTCGTGAAAGCTTTTGCAGGGAGTTTGAAATCGATGTGTGATGTACGCAAGTCTGTCGTTCGGTTAGTAGCAATAGGATTGACGGCCGGTCTTCTGGCCGGGACCCCGGCAACGGCGAAAGCCCAGAAAAAACAAGTACGTCATACCAGCCGCGAAACCAACGCCAGCCGTCAGGCCCGCATTGAGCGCACCATTGCTGAAACCTACGCTCACCGGTATGAGATCTTCGGCGGCGGCGGCTTCTTGCGGTTTCGTCCCGGCGAGTACCTGAAGAAGGACAACCAGATCACCTGGGCTGCCAACACCACCTACTACTTCAATCCGAAGCTTGGCGTCATCGCCTCCGCCGAGGGTGCATTCGGCCACGCGGAAACCCTTCGCGGAGACAATACCTTCCAGACGATCGTCCCCAAGGCCCAGATCAACGAGTACTACTTCATGGCCGGCCCGAGCTACCGCTTCTACGCGAAGGAGAAGCTCGCCGTCAGCGCGCAGGCGCAGGGCGGCATCGGGTGGGGCATCTTCGGTGGCGGATCGAAGAGCATTCCTCCAGTAGACCTGGGCATCTGGCCGGATCAGACTCGCGCTGCTTTTTCGCTCGGCGTCAGCGCGGACTACAACCTCTATCCGAACCTTGCCTTCCGCATTACGCCGCAGTATCTCGGAACGACCTTTGGCGGGAACATCCAGAACAATATCGGCTTCAACGCCGGCATTATCTACCGTTTCGGCCACCAGTAAGCCTTCGCGGGAACCTCAAAGACCCCGCTTCGGCGGGGTCTTTTGTTTGCGCTGAAGCTCGCGCATCCTTTTGGCTGGTCTGGCGGCGAGCCTCCGGCGTAAGATAAACCTATGTCCAAAGGCTGGGAATCAAAGAGCGTCGAAGAGCAGCAGGCGGAAGCATCAACACCCAAGTTGAACCATGCAGCGGTCGATCCGGCAACCAAGGCTGCTGATGCCGAACGGAAGCGCCGCATTCAAGCCCTGGAGATGTCCCGCGAGCGCGTTCTCTCCGAGCGCACCTCCAGCCCCCACCGCCGCAGCGCCCTGGAACTCGCCCTCGCTTCGATCGAGTACGAACTCGAACAGCTCGGCTGGTCCATCAAGCTTTAGCTCTTCCTCGTAATCACATACGGATTCCGCTGTGCAACGCACGTCAGCACAACGGTCTGAATCTGCACATGCGCCGGCCGCGTCGCGGCCCATATGATCGTATCGGCGATATCCTCCGGCATCAGCGGGTCGATATTCTCATACGTCTTCGCTGCCCGTTCTTCGTCTCCGCGAAAGCGCACCTTGCTGAAGTCCGTCTCCACCATCCCCGGGTCCACAGAGGTCACGCGAACGTCGGTGCCGTTTAAGTCGATCCGCAGACCGTCGCTGAGAAACATCTCCGCCGCTTTGGTCGCGCAGTACACCGCACCGTTCGGATAAACCATGTGACCCGCAATCGATCCGAGATTGATCACATGCCCCCGGTTGCGCTTCACCATCCCCGGAACCACCGCACGCGTGACGTACAGCAGCCCCTTCATGTTGGTGTCGATCATCTCTTCCCAGTTTTCGATGTCGTCTTCGTAGAGCTTCTTTAACCCGCGGCTCAACCCAGCATTGTTCACCAGCACTTCAATCTCGCCCCAACCATCCGGCAGGGAAGTCAAAGTTCGTGCCACACCATCGCGATCGCGCACATCGAGCTCAACGCTGAAGACGGCGGCCGCGCCTGCTTGTATCAACTCCGGCTCCATGGCCTTCAGTTTCTCGAGCCGTCGCGCGCACAGCAGAACCTTGGCTCCCAGTTTGGCAAACTCCAGCGCGGTCGCCGCGCCGATCCCCGTGCTTGCGCCCGTTACAAATACCACTTTGTTCTTCAACGAAATGCCCACCCGCGCCTCCATGTCTTGCTGATTCTCATTTTCTCAAAAAAGAAAGGCCGCGACGTTAGCCGCGGCCTTTTCCTTCCGATAACTTCCTAAGTTTACTGCGCAGGAGCTGTCTGGTCGGGATGAGTCTCCTCAACACCGATCGCCTTGCCGTAGACAACCAGGTCGACGCGCCGGTTCTGCGCACGTCCCGCTGCTGTGTCGTTCGGCGCGACGAAATTTGTCTCGCCATATCCCTTCGCCGTTACATTGCCCTGCGGAACGCCGTTCTGAACCAGGAAGTTCATCACGGCGTCGGCACGGTTCTCACTCAGCTTCTGGTTGAACTCCGGTGTGCCGACCGAGTCGGTATACCCTTCCACGTTGATGTGCAGGCTGGGATAGAAGGCGATGATCGTTGAGATCTTCGCCAGGCTAACCTGCGCATTCGTCTTCAGGGTGTACTTGCCCGTGTCGAAGAGCAGATCGTTCATGTTCACGATCAACCCTCGCGCCGTCTCGGTCGTTTGCAATACGGCGTTCAACTGTGCGCGAATCTTCTCGCGCAGAGCCTTTACGCTCTCCGCGCTCTCCGCCGCACGCTGGTTGGCCTCGTTCGCCTCAGCCTGCGCCGCTGCCTTCGCTGCTTCGGCCTTCTCGCGCTCTGCATCGGCGCGTGCTTTTGCTGCTGCAGCATCCGCGGCCTGCTGTTGTGCCAGCGCCGCCTGCTGGGCAGATTCCGCTGCCTGCGCCTGCGCCGCATTCTTGTCCGCTACCTGCTGTGCCGACCGTTCAGCAGCCTGCTTACGCAGCGTGGAGACGCGAGCATCTTCAAAATTCTGTGTTGCACTGCGTGCATACGTAAACAGCATCTTCACATCGCGGTTCTTGCCGTTCTGTATGTCGTTAGCGTTGGTCAACTCGGTCTCGGCCTTCTGCCAAATCTCAGGGGCATACTTCTCCGCGCCAACAGACTTTGCAATGCGCTCAGCGTTCCAGGCCTCAAACAGCGCCAGCGGTGTATGCATGCGGTCCGAGATGGGGTGCTCGATGGCATTCTGGCCCGCTGTCGGTGCATACAAGCCCTTCGGCAGCAACGAGTAGTGGATATTCACCTGCTGCAGAACGCCCTGCGTCTTGTCCGTAAACACGTTCTGAAGGACAACTACATCGCTAGGCTGCGAGACAGAAAAGTACGGCTCTGCCGTCACGATCAAACCAAATGTCTGGTACGAGGTCGTCACATTCAAGCTGGCTTTGTCTCCTGCTAACTCCAACTCGCCAAGGTTCTGCGGACGCCCGTTGGCAGAGATCGCCCACAGGACATAGGTCAGGTACTCCTGCCCAAAGCTGTTTGCCTGCTTCAGTCCGGCGAGCTTCACAGAAATCTCGGTCTTGCCGGTCACGGCATCAACCTTGGCTTCGCCGCCCGCCTGAGGCAGAAGGTCTGTTCCACGAAAGCCAATCTTGGTGGATCCGCTGCGATTCAGATAGTTCACCGCATCCAGGTTCCTGTCCACCACCTTGACGTGGAAGATATAAATTCCATCGTTGCCCTCAGCGACAACCGTTCCGGAGCGAGCGCCGGGCGCCACTGTCGTCGGGTTTGGCTCCTGCGCCGTAGCTGTAAAGCATAGAGCAGCTGCCATCGCCGCAATCGGCAATCCGGCAGAAAGCTTCTTCCAAAGTCCACAAGTCTCGTACATATTTCGTTCCCTCGCTATTTGTTTTAGCCATCTACTGGCAGACGCACCCGTACTCTACAGGCGCTACAATTCGGTCGGATGCCCGACTGACGCGATAAGGTGTCCGAAATAAATAGGAATCTGGGGCAACCCGTATCCTCAAATCACTGCCCTAAAATCGGCACTCCGCCCACAGCCATGCTGTGCGCAATGCGATCCTTCCACTCCTCCGGTCCGGTGATGTGCACGCTCGTTCCCTTCGCGTCCACCGCAACTGTCACCGGCATATCGACCACGTCGAACTCGTAGATGGCCTCCATGCCCAGGTCCCCGAACGCCACCAGCCGCGAATGCTTGATCGCCTTCGAAACCAGGTAAGCCGCGCCGCCGATCGCCATCAGATACACCGCCTCGTTGTCGCGAATCGCATCGATCGCCGCCACCCCACGCTCCGCTTTGCCGATCATCCCCAGCAACCCGGTCTGCTCCAGCATCTGTCGTGTGAACTTGTCCATCCGAGTGGCCGTAGTCGGCCCCGCCGGCCCAACGGCCTCATCGCGGACAGCCTCCACCGGCCCAACGTAGTAAATAAACCGGTCCTTGAAGTCCACCGGCAGCTTCTCACCACGATTCAGCATATCGGTCATCCGCTTATGCGCCGCATCGCGCCCGGTCAACAGCTTGCCGTTTAGCAGCAGCACCTCACCCGGCTTCCAGCTCTTCACCTCTTCGTGAGTCACCGAATCCAGATTCACCCGCTTCGCGCCGCTGGGGTCATAGGTCAGCTTCGGCCAGCTCTCCAGCGACGGTGGATCGAGCAGCACCGCCCCAGAGCCATCCAGTACAAAGTGGGCATGCCGCGTCGCTGCGCAGTTTGGAATCATCGCCACCGGTAGATTCGCCGCATGGGTCGGCCAGTCCAGAATCTTCACGTCCAAAACAGTAGTTAGCCCACCCAACCCCTGCGCGCCGATCCCCAGCGCATTCACCTTGTCGTAAATCTCCACCCGCAGCTTTTCGATATTCGTCTGCGCCCCCCGAGCCTTCAGCTCCTGCATATCAATCGGGTCCATCAGCGACTGCTTCGCCAGCAGCATCGCCTTCTCCGCCGTACCGCCGATTCCGATGCCCAACATACCGGGCGGACACCATCCGGCGCCCATGGTCGGCACCGTCTTTACCACCCAATCCACCACAGAATCTGACGGATTTAGCATCACAAACTTCGACTTCGCCTCGCTCCCACCCCCTTTGGCTGCAACCGTCACATCGCACGTATCTCCCTGAACCAGCGAGACTTCCACCACGCAAGGCGTGTTATCGACTGTATTCTTCCGCGAAAAAGCCGGGTCCGCCAGAATCGACCCCCTCAACTTATTCTCCGGATCCAGCCACGCCCGCCTAACTCCTTCATCACAAAGGTCTTGCAACGACATCGTAGCCGGCCCATCGCCCTTCATCAGGTGGCACTCCAGCCCTAACTTGATGAAAATCGTAACAATCCCCGTATCCTGACAGATCGGCCGATGCCCCTCCGCACACATCCGCGAGTTCACCAGGATCTGCTTCATCGCGTCCTTCGCTGCCGGCGATTGCTCCAGCTCATACGCCCGAGCAAGGTTCTCGATGTAGTCCACCGGATGAAAGTAGCTGATGTACTGCAGCGCGCCGCGCACGCTCTCGATAAGGTCATCCTGCTGAATCTTTGTCATAGAAGCACCGGCTTCTATGATAAATCCAGCACGGCAAAGACCTCGGAGAGACTAATCTCGGCCGCTGTGCCTTCGAGTTTCAACGAGCCATCGCGATGCTCGGTCATCGTGTTGCCGCGCAAGACGTAAGCCGCCCTCAGCGCAGGATCGAGAATCCAAACCTCCGGAACACCCATCTGCAAATACTCCTGGCACTTGGCTTGCGTCCGGCTATAGCGGTCTTCGGGAGAGAGAACTTCGATGCAGAGCAAGGGCGGTTGTTGAATGATGCGATCGGGCAATTGATTGCTGGGAATCAGGCAGGTATCAGGAACGCGGAAGTTATTTTCCGATACCTGTAGACGAGTCTCCTGCACCACGAAATACCCGCCAAGCTTCTCGCCCTTTGCCAAAGCCTCCAGCAAAGCTCGTTGCACCTTCCAGTGCCCAAACTCACCCACGTTCCTGTCCTCCAGCACCCCATCAACTAAATCCATGTCTGGCTCGTAGACAGTATGAAGGTATTCATCTACAGAAACTGTAGTAGCTGTTGCCAGGGCTGCCATCGAAATACCTCCTTATCGCTCCAGCCTACACCCGCCTCTGCTCCAATTCCAGCACGAACACCCCTATAATCCAACAAGCAAAGCGAGGAACTCGTGCCGGAACCCATCGTCGAAATCACAGGCCTGCGCAAGGTCTACCCCGGCAAGAACACGGTAACGGCCGTCGACGGCATCGACCTCCGCGTCTCCGCTGGCCTCATCTTCGGTCTCCTCGGCCCCAACGGCGCCGGCAAAACGACCACCATCTCCATCGCTACCACACGCGCCATGCCCACCGCCGGCTCGGTCCGCATCGCGGGCATTGACGTAGTCGCGCACGCCGCCATCGCTCGCCGATCCATCGGCGTCGTGCCGCAGTACAACACGCTCGACCGCTCCTGCACGGTCGAAGAGAACATCTTCTTCCACTGCCTCTACTTCGGCATGTCCCGCGCCGAAGCCCGAGCCCGCACCACCCAGCTCCTCGATCAATTCCGTCTCACCGACCGCGCCAAGGCCTACCCACAAGCCCTCAGCGGAGGCCTCGCCCAGCGCCTGCAGATCGCTCGCGCCATCGCCCACCGCCCCAAGGTCCTCTTCCTCGACGAACCCTCCGCCGGCCTCGACCCACAGAGTCGCATCGCCATGTGGACGGCCGTCAGCGGCCTCCGTACCGAAGGCATCACCGTCGTCCTCACCACGCACTATATGGAAGAAGCCGACGAGCTCTGCGACCGTCTCGCCATCATCGACCACGGCAAGATCCTCGTCGAAGACACCCCCGCCGCGCTCAAGGCCTCCATCGGCGGCGACAAGATCTACGATCTCCGCATGGCCGAAGTCGAACGCAGCCCCGCTCTTGAATCGAAGCTACGCAACACGCCCGGCGTAACCGGAGTCGAGCCCATCGAAGGCGGCCTGCGCGTCCTCGCAAAGGCGCAAGACGGCCTCCTCGCCAACGTCGTCACCGCAGCCAGCGCCTTCGGCCTCCGCGACGTCACCACCGCCGAGCCAAGTCTTGAAACGGTATTCATCCGACTTACAGGAAGAGAGTTACGTGAGTAGCCCAACCGAGCAGGGAACAGTCAGCAACAGCACCACCATCGCGAACAGCCGGCGCATCAGCTACATCCGCGCCTTCGCCGGCCTGTTGCAGCGCGATCTCTACGTCCTGCGCCGCGAGATCATGCCGTCCATCGTGCGAATCGTCATGAACCCGCTGCTCTTCCTCTTCGTCTTCACTTACGTCATGCCGCATATGAGCGGTGGCGCCGCTGCCATGAACCCTACCGCCCGCATGGCCGCCGCGGCCGGTGGCTTCGGCACCGTGCTGCTCCCCGGCCTTATGGCCGTTGCCATCATGTTCTCCGGCATCGCCGCAGTTGCGCTCCCGCTCGCACAGGAGTTCGGCATCACCCGCGAGATCGACGACCGCGTCATGTGCCCGCTGCCCATCGCCGCCGTCGCCGCAGAAAAGATCGTCTTCTCCGCGATGCAGGGCTTCATCTCCGCCGCCATCGTCTTCCCGCTGGCGTATTACATCCCCACGCCCCGCGTCGTCGTGCACGTCACCAGCTGGCTCTTCCTTATCGCCGTCTTCACCCTCTCCAGCCTGCTCGCCGGAGCCCTCGGCCTCACCATCGGCACCTCAGTCCAACCCAAGCAGATAGGCCTGATCTTCAGCGTAGTCGTCATCCCGATCACGTTCCTCGGCTGCGTCTACTACCCCTGGGCCGCGCTCGAACACATCAAATGGCTACAGTACGGCGTGCTCATCAACCCCATTGTCTACATGAGCGAAGGCCTACGCGCGTCGCTCACGCCCTCAATGGGCCACATGCCCGACGCCATGATTCTCGCAATGCTGCTCTTCTTCCTCGCGCTGCTCACCTGGATCGGCATGAAGGGCTTCCGCCGCCGCGTAGTCGGTTAGCTACTCCGCCGCGACCGTATGATCTGGCGCAACCGGCTGCTCCACCTTCACCCCGGTCATCTTGCGCGCCAGGTCCGCCGCAATCACCGCTCCATGAAAACGCCCGTTCTCGATAAACACCTCGTTCGTCCGCTCACCCGCGACGACAACACCTGCCACATACAGCCCCGGCACATTCGTCTCCAGCGTCTCCCGATTGCACACAGGACACCTCGCATTGTCAGCGTCAAGTAGCACGCCCATCGACTCAATGAACGCAAAGTCCGGCTGATAGCCCGTCAGTGCAAACACAAACTGGTTCGGAATCACCTTCGGTCCGCCTGCCGTCTCCAGTGTCACGGAGTCCTCGGTAATCAAGCTCACCGTCGTATTGAAGTGCGCCGCAATCTCGCCATTCTTGATGCGATTTTCGATATCCGGCTTGATCCAGTACTTGATGTGCCGGTGCAGCTCGACTCCGCGATGCACCAGCGTCACCCGCGCTCCGTGCCGCCATAGATCCAGCGCCGCAATCGCCGCGGAGTTCTTTCCGCCGATCACCACCACATCCTGCGCAAAGTAAGGATGCGGCTCGTTGTAGTAATGCCTCACCTTCGGCAAATCCTCACCAGGAATCCCCAGGGTATTCGGCAGATCGTAGTACCCCGTCGACACAATCAACTTCCTCGCCCGATGCTCAATCTTCCGCCCAAACTGATCGGTCGTATGCACGGTGAAGTCGCCATCCGCACCCGTCACGCCACCTACCAGCTCATACTGCCGTACATCCAGCTTGTAGTGCTGCGCCACCTTGCGGTAGTACTCCAGTGCCTCCGAGCGCGTAGGCTTCTGGTTCGGTGACGAGAACGGCATGTCCCCAATCTCCAGCAGCTCCGGCGTCGTAAAGAACGTCATGTGCGCCGGATAGTGAAACAGCGAGTTCGTCAGGCAGCCCTTATCGACCAGCACCACCCGCAACCCAAGATTCTGCGCCGCAATCGCACAAGCCAAACCGGTAGGCCCGGCGCCAATGACTAGAACATCATGAAGAACTTCGCTCATGCAGGATCCTTGAAAGGGTGACGTTTTTGAATACGTTTTTCGTATCGCTCTTGGAAGCAACTGTTTTCGGCGATCCAATCGCGCACGGTTGGTGATATCCAACCAATTGTTTCGAGCAGATACTCGTAATCTTGTTGAATATTCCTGCGAGTCAAAGTCTCGTGATGGGCGATTCGATTCCGAAGAATCTTTAGAAAATCGAGCCGCTCATGGAGTTTCTTACGTGACATCGACATTGGAAACAGGCCACGTAGGTAGGGCACCCAGAGCATGTGTTCGTAGTAGTTAGAGTATAAATTTGTCCAGAAGCCAAGGTTGAGTTCTGCGACAATCCTTCCTGGTGTAGCTTCAACTGCCCTGCCAGCAATAGATTTTTTTGCATCTTCAATATCGTCGCGCTCTCGCTCTCGTAATGACGCGAGTTCCCACCAGTTATCGCTTCCGAAGCCTTTCTTGAGAGCGTTATCGGTTGCATTTCTGAGGAAGACCTCATATCCCTGGACGACGCCATACAACGCTTCCGAAAGTTGTTGATTTCGAATGTAGAGTTGTAGCGCAATCCAAATGTCGCCACGTGCTCGCACCAAGTAGGGCTTAAGGCGTTCGGCTGAAATTGCGCGTTCTAAACGAATTATATTTTTCTCGGAATAATCAAAGGGCACATTGCAGATTCTATGACATCAGTGGAAGCAACACGTTCGTATATGCCTCTGATATAACGTGACATAACGTGACACAGCGGTATACGATAGTAGAGAAGGCTCTGGTGGACCTATGCTTGCATGTCCTCAGGGTATCGGAACCATGAAAAAGCCACCAGAAATGGTGGCTTTTTCCATTTCTGGAATAGAAGCTAAACCTCGATATCCACCAGCTTATGGCTAATCGCAAACAGCGCCAGCTCCAACCGCGTGCTCACACCCGTCTTATCGAAGATATTCGACAGGTGCCGCTTCACCGTCTCTTCCGAGATCACAAACTGCTTCGCAATATCCTTATTTGAGCAGCCCTCCACGATGCACGTCACCACTTCCAGCTCCCGCGGCGTCAGCCCATACGTCTTCTTCTCCGGCACCGCAGCGGCCTTCTGCATCAGCTCATGCAGTGCCGTCAGCAGGTTCGCCACGCGCCGCCCACCAATCCAGTAGTCCCCAGACATCACCGACCGCAGGCTCTCCCCCAGGTCGCTGGCAACAGAATCCTTCAGCACAATCCCACGCGCCCCAATCTGTAGCGCCTCAATAATCTGCTGCGTCGAAATCGTGCTGGTCAGCAGAATAATCTTCACCCGCGGCGACTTCGTCATAATCGCCCGCATCGCCTCCAACCCTGGCAGCCTTGGCATCTGCAGATCCAGCAGCAGGATGTCCGGCTCAAGCTCCAGCGTCTGCGTA